>JAABUQ010013175.1_pt1 | contig 10095 bp, 14 predicted proteins | sample 5560001 | NCBI WGS metagenome assembly JAABUQ01 (sample SAMN10711888, study PRJNA513371) | rock metagenome | isolation source: Antarctica rocks | place: Antarctica: Victoria Land, Finger Mt nord | collected 2015-12-18 | reverse complement strand
CTTCATCCTGAATCTCTAATTTCACTTTCGCTCTCATGCCAGTCTCCTTCTTCTACAACTCGTTTCCACTCACTGCCCCTTTCCCCGTAGTCTACCGGATTCTCAATGGAAAATTTACAGATGGAATTCCACTAAAATATCTACATCGCTATCTGATCGCGCTTCGTCACGAGCCACTGAACCGAACAATGCAAGCGACTTTACGCCGAAGCGGATGTAATCAGCACGCAGAGTGTTTAGAACTGCCAATGCCTCATCCCTAGTCATAAAATTTTCCTCCCGAGACCTCATCAATCGCATAGGGGCACTCAATCGGAAAAGTATCTATCGGCAACTCAGTTTCGGCACTAGCCTGCTCCACCGCATCCTGGTAACACTGAGTGAGAACCTCTGCTAAGTAAGGTTTTAGACTGGGTGAGTCCCGGAGCAAATTTCTGGCTTGAGTCCGCCCTTCGACAATACTCCCTCGCCAACTACTGCTTCTACGTTCAGGCTGATAGTCCCACTTAAGCAGGTGCATGATTACCCGCGTAACTTGGCTTTCTAAAGCTCTCTTGTCACTCCTGTTCAAACCCTCAATTTCCTCAATGACATTTCCCCAGTCCACCTGATCGAAAGCGCCATCGCGCATCAATTGAGCGGTTTGCTCTATCCAGAGAACAAAGTCAGTCTCGTACAGCTTTAATGCCGGTTCTAATTTCGGGTTCATAAAGTTTTCCGCGCCTCGTCACCTAAACGTTAGTGGATTCCAGTATTTCCAGCTTAAAGAACTGTCTTTCTATCAGTCGGCAGCTAATCGCTTTCGTCCTTAATTCTGGCCTCTATCAATATCCCTGCGAATGAGATAATCTAGCGCTCTATCAATTCTTTCTATCGTTTGTTGGAACTCTTGCCTATGTGACTCGAATTCAAGTTTATGTTGTTCAAATTTTGCTCGGTCTTCTTCTTGAGCTTCTCTCAACAGCTCTATTCCTCTTAGCGTTCTCCCAACGGCTTCAGATAAGGTTGTGCTCAACTCACCAATAGCTGCACTGTTGGCAGAGATCGCCTGAGAGTTAGAATTAATCTGTTGCTGGTTAACCTCCTGTAGCCTTTCAATAGCGCTTAAGCGGTCGAATCCGTTAGTCATGACTTGTTGACAAACAAAAATTGTAATTTATTATACAATGCCTGAAACCTTCCACCAAGGTTCTTCCCCATTATCAGTTTGCAGTGGAACTGTTCTTGGATATCCTGGCTCACTTGTAGCAGTGATCGAAAGTGCGATCGCACTTTCTTGAAACTAAGCCTTAATTTGCCTGATCCAAACACGAAAAGACTGCCTCAGTAACCTTCTCCCCTGAGCCATATGCTGCTTGACGAAATTAGGCAATTCTTTCACTGGAAAATTTGGGAAAGCTAGACTAGCTTCAGCTTGAACATATGCATTATCTTCTAAATGATAAATGTAAAGTTTTCCTTGCTCGTAACGCCAAACTTCTGGAACACCTAATTTTGCATAGATCAGTAAACTATTCAAACATTTGCTGGCAAAGTCGATCTCCAAAACTAAGTCTGGGGGTGGATCGCCTTGATTTAAATTGATATTCAGTTTACCTTGGATTGCTGGAAAATTCTGAATATAAAAACACTCATCCGGCTCCACACCTGCTAAAACATCCTGCTTTTTCCAAGTGGTTGAACCGAAGTTTTCATAGTCTTGTTCCAATTCATCTGCCAGATCTTCAATCAGACTTCCAATATTTGTCTTAAAGTATTCATGCTCTGGCGTTGGCACCATAATTTCTAAGCTTCCCTTGTCATAAGCAACTCTAGACGAGCGCCCATCGCCCAATTCCACCAAAATATCTTCAAACTGTCGCCAACTAACCTGCCGCAGGAGAACGCTGTGCCCAGGCTCTGGCACCAGCTGATTTAATTCAATAAAAGTTTTTGTCATATAATTACTACCAAGTTCAGGCCGTAGTTGGTTAGCCCAGCTTTACTCTGCTTGTGAACAACCTTGGTGCTATCACGACGATGGAAATAGCCATCAACAGGATTAGTGATGAACGCCTCTATCGCTGAGAAACTTGTTGAATATGTCGCGATCGCACATAGAGGATTGTGCACCTTGTTTGGTAGATGCGATCGCACCTGCAGCAACCCCCCATACAACCGCCTGCCGCAAAGAAAGTCCTTCAGCTAGAGCGGTTGCCAGACCTCCATTGAATGCATCTCCTGCTGCCACCGTGTCAATAGCTAGCACCGGAAACGCTGGTATTAGGAACGTTTCGTCAGCTGTTGCACACAAAGCACCCCGTGCGCCCAGTTTCACGATCACGCTTCCAACGCCCCGTTGCCGTAAAACAGCTGCCGCCGATGCTGCCTCTAGCTGATCTACGGGAAAGCCAACCAGTTGCCCTGCCTCAACTTCATTGGGCGTAACGATGTCAACTAAAGGATAAAGCTCAGATGGTACTTCCAGTGGGGCAGGTGCAGGGTCAAGAATCACTAGTACTCCAGCCCTTCGAGCCGCAAGAGCCGCCGACAGAACAGCCTTCATAGGGATTTCAAATTGCAACAGCAGGGCGGTCGCTCCCGGTAACAAACTCGTCAGTCGCTCTATATCCGTTTCATCCACTCGCCCATTTGCACCAGGAATGATAATAATCTGGTTCTCACCAGCATCGTTCACCGCGATCACCGCTACGCCAGAACCAGTTGCTTCATCCACCAAAACATTGTCAGTCTGCACTCCAGATATTTGAAGACTACTAAGTAATTCGCTGCCAAAACTGTCTCCACCTACACGCCCCACCATCTGGGTAGGAATTCCCAGTCGAGCGATCGCCACTGCTTGATTTGCCCCTTTTCCACCCGACGCAGTAAAAAAGTCACGACCTAACAGAGTTTCACCAGGTACTGGTAACCGGGGTGCTCTGGCAACCAAGTCCATGTTGATGCTACCAAAGACGATAACGCTCATGGTTCACACACTGAAGATTTAACGCAATCCTGTTGCTTTTCCATACCTAATAGACGGTATCACCAAATCATTTTCTTGAAACCGTTCAAATCGGAAAATTTTCAATTTATCAACCAAATAATTAGTCTGTCCTAAGATAAATTGACTCATCAGCTCCCCAATAATGGGACTTAGTTTATACCCATGACCACTGAAGCCAACTGCACAGTACAATCCCGGCACATGATCGAGATGATCAATTATTGGTTGATAGTCCGGCGTAATTCCCCAGATGCCCGAGTATTTTTCTACAATTCGCCCATTTTGAAGCATCGGGAAGCGATGAATTAACTTCTCATGCAGTTCTTCAGTAATTTGAGGGAAAAGTTGCCCCTGAAAATCATCTGCATCCTTTAGAAGGAGTTGTGCATGGTACTTCGGGTCAGAGTTACCAATACGTGTATAGGGTTGCTCAGCATCAGATCGGGAGTAGCAGAGGTTGACTAAATCAGAAATTACCGGATGGGTCTGAGCAAATTCAGTCGGTCGCTCCACTACAACGACGTTTTCAACAACAGGAGTGACAGGAAACTCCAACCCCAAATGTTGAGTAAATTTTTTCGCCCAAGGACCAACACAGTCAACCACAGTACGAGTAGCAATTTCACCCGCAGGAGTGACAACACCTTGCACCCTGCCCTCAGCGTCTAACCGAATTTCTGTAACTGGCGTGTCTGTGCGGATTTCTACGCCTAAATCTGCAGCTCGTTGGGCAAAAGCATGTGTAGTTTGCGTTGGGTTGCCATAGCCAGAGTCTGGTTCATAAGCCGCTGCCGCTACATCACTAAGATTAAGGTAGGGAACGCTAGCCTGGACTTCTTCAATGTCTACCAAGCTAACTTTAATCTGCAGTGAACGGTGCATCCTTACAAGGCGCTTTAACGTCTCGACATCAGATTCCCCGACTAGGACGTAATAACCGCAAGGATGAAACCCGCCATCGTAGCCCCCAAATCGTTCTTTGAACTGATGAAATCGCTCTAGAGACTGTTGGGCTAGCTCCGCTAAAACTGGGTGAGTGTAGTGGGTGCGAATAATGCCAATCCCCTTACCCGATGCGCCATTAGCCAGACGTTTTTTCTCCAACAGTAAAATCTTGCCAGCTTTCTCTGCCAAGTGCAAGGCGATCGATGTACCAATGCAGCCACCACCAACCACAATAACGTCAGCTGTCTCAACCATCCGCTTCTCTCCTGGAAATACTGACTTCTCTTCATAAGCAGAGTAGGTAGCTTAAGACGGTAATAAAGTAATCTAGGGCACAGTTTTTTAGAAGAGGTGTTGTTCGGACAAAAATTACTGCGCGAATGGTGAGTGAAGACAAAGATAATGTACTGTTGATATTGTCTTGATGCTAGTCAGACCAAGAATTTTAAAAATTAGGTCAACAGATTTAGAAGAATCGTGGGCGCTACTCTCACGCAGGAGAAAAACATGGACGAACGTGCAAAGGCGATCGCAGTCCTCGCAGCTCAGCGCTGGCGGCTAGCGCTGTCACTGACCATTGCTATGATGTTCATCTACTTCGGCTTTATCCTACTGATCGCATTCAACAAACCGCTGATGGGGTCGTTGGTGCTTCCAGGACTCAGTTGGGGCATCTTGCTGGGTGCCTTGGTTATTGTCTCAGCATGGGTACTGATCTATATTTACGTGCGCTGGACGAACAGCAGCTACGACGAGAAAATCTCTCAACTCATGAGAAGGTAAACATGCATACAAGTCTGGGACAACTCAATCCGCTAGCGATCGCTTTTTTCTTTCTATTCGTTGCCAGTTCATTCGGCATCACCTACTGGGCAGCGCGACGCACCAAAAGCCCAGCAGCTTTCTACACCGCAGGGGGTAACATCAGCGGCTTCCAAAACGGTCTCGCCCTTGCAGGTGACTTCATGAGCGCAGCAAGCTTCTTGGGCATCACTGGGTTGGTAGCGCTCAACGGCTTTGATGGCTTGATTTACTCTATCGGCTTTCTAGTTGGCTGGCCACTTGTGATGTTCCTGATTGCTGAGCCGCTACGCAATTTGGGCAAATACACTTTTGCCGATGTGGTTGCTTATCGGTTGCGCCAAACTCCGGTACGAATCGCTGCAGCGATTGGCACGCTTGCAGTAATCAGCTTTTATTTGATTGCTCAGATGGTGGGTGCAGGCAACCTGATCAAGCTGTTGTTTGGGTTAGATTACGAATTAGCAGTGATGATTGTCGGCGGGGTGATGCTAGCCTATGTAATTTTCGGCGGCATGATTGCGACAACTTGGGTACAAATCATTAAGGCAATTCTGTTGCTGGGCGGGGCTATCTTAATGGCTATTTTAGTACTTGCCAAATTTGGCTTCAACCCGCTGGCGCTTTTCAATGCCGCAGCGGTCAAGTATAAAGTAGGTGTCCTCGGTCCTGGCAAACTGGTATCCGACCCGTGGAATGCCATTTCCTTAGGGATGTCGCTGATGCTGGGCACTGCCGGACTGCCTCATATCCTGATGCGTTTCTACACTGTGCCAGACGCGAAAGCCGCTCGTAACTCGGTAACATACGCAACGGCGTTTATTGGCTTTTTTTACCTGCTCACATTCATCCTCGGTTTCGGAGCGATGGTGTTTGTCGGTCAAGACGATATCAAGAAAATTGATGCTGGCGGCAATATGGCTGCGCCAATGTTAGCAGAAATATTAGGCGGCAGTGCCTTCTTGGGCTTCATCGCGGCAGTTTCCTTTGCCACTATCCTGGCAGTTGTGGCTGGACTAACGCTCTCTGGAGCAGCATCATTGTCTCATGACCTGTGGGTGAATGTAGTGCGTAGCGGTCATGCTAGCGAGTCAGAACAACTGAAAGTGGCTCGTGGCGCAACGATTTTGCTGGGGATTCTGGCAATTATTTTGGGCATGATGTTCAAGGGGCAGAATGTAGCTTACATGGTCGGTCTGGCATTTGCGATCGCAGCGAGTGCAAACTTCCCAGCTCTACTGCTCTCGATGCTTTGGCGGCGCTTCACAACCAACGGCGCAGTGCTAAGTATACTGGTAGGCACAATCTCGGCACTGGTGCTGATTTATTTCTCTCCGGCTATTCAGATCGACATACTTAAGCATTCTTCGGCACTCTTCCCGCTCAAGAACCCAGGTCTGGTAACTATCCCGCTCTCCTTTATAGTGGGGATTGTAGTTTCCCTTCTCGCTCCTGAAAAGCTAGCGCAGCAGAAGTTTGCCGAAGTGGAGCAACAAATACACCTGGGACCAGCAGTTTTTGCACAACCAATAGTAAAACCGGACTAAGGCATATTTGTAACGCTGCTAACAACTGCACTACAGTTGTAGATAATTTCTAGGAAGCTTGGGAGCAGCAGACGACCAGCACACCGTTAATCAAGGCAACCATTGTTCCCGGAAGTCTGATCTACACCGATGAGTCCGCCATTTACACCCCTCTATGGGGTGCGAGTAGCAATCGACCCAAAAACCGGGTTAAGGCTGAAATTCCTGCTGTATGTTCGTTTGTCGCGTCAACCAAACCAAGCTTTGTTACAAGAGGTTCATTGAGCGAGCAATTCCCTTGTTATCAAAGCAATTGATTGTGCATTTTCATGCCCTGACCGGACAACTCTGGGCACTGCAAGATGAGTTTCGGCAGGCGATTGCTGCCTGGGAAAAGGCCCGGCAACTCAACCCCCAGCACTCGACTGCTAATGCCTGTCTGCAAGGGTTAGAACAGATTGCCGCTCTATCCCGCATTTCTTATAAACTGATTTGAAAACCTAACTTAAAACATGAGAGTTGACGTTTCTTCCAGAAGTGTTGAAATTCAAAAAGAAAAGTAAAGAAAAAGCCTGGAAGCGTAAAATACTCTAGACTTAATTATTAGATAAAATTGATAATGGGAGCGTAATAAATTATTATTGTTTATGCTGCATTGAAGCACGCTGTTTTCGAGTGAACATCTTATTGAGAATTGAACCGTTCAAATTCCTCATTTTTCGTTGCTCACTCTCATTAAACTTTAAGCCCTCAACCGCATACTACAAATCATAATAATTCATTACGCTCCCATAAGCGCATCGAGCAGGATCATCGGGTTATTAAGCGATTGACTAAACCAGGGATGGGATTTCACTCGTTCAATACAGCTCGACGAGCATCAATAGGATTTGAGGCAATGAACATGCTCCGGAAAGGACAGGTGGTAGGCGTCGAAAAAGGAGACGTCAAAACCTGCACAGAATTCGTGTCTCAAATTTTTGGAGTAGCGGTATAATGAGAGCTGATTAATAGGAAAACTCTGTCCTTAGACAGTTTTTGCAACACAACCCATCCTACTAGAGACCCAGAAATAACAGCCTCTTTTGTTACGCTTCCATTCCTTCTTCAAGGAGTTTTCTGTCCTCAACAAATTTTTGCAACATAACCACAACTACTCCCACGCACAACGAGACATGGGAGGAGTTGTCGCTCGACATCGCTGATTAGAAACAACCTGGTTACGGTGCTGGAACCGCTACTCGATTGCCGGGAACAATTTGCGGCTGATACGAAAATACCTCTCGGCTACGGGGATTTACGGTTACCTTAAGCCACTGTGCGTCGTTGTCACCGTTCGCCTGATTGTCGCCAAATGTCTCGACACGGGTGAAGTTCTCGAGGCGTCTGCCTTGAGCATCCAGAAATGGCTTGTCAATGCGGAAGTAGTGCGAGTCGCCGTGTACGTAGGCAACTGGTTTACGGAAAGCGATTACCTCATCGCGCAACGCTGATAAAAATTCCTGGAAGCCATCAGGCTGCCCATCGGTTTCCGCAAGCGTCTTCGGATCACGCAAAGGCGCTCTGGTTGGGTCGCTCTGATCCCACCCCGGATCGGCTTGGGAGATAAACATGACCGCCGCCGAGCTGCGTGCCTTTGCCACTTGGAAGGTCTCTCGCATCCATGCAATATCAGCCGCGTTTCGCGCCGCGTACTCTTCTGGGTCAGGGTCAGTGTCGCATAGGTTGTTGCACGACCCCTGGATGTTGAGTGTCGCATAGGTAACCTTGCCGACCGTCCAGCGGCGGTTCTCAACACAGGGCACCGCACCGCTTGCACCGAGGCACAGCGGCGCTGTCTGCACTGCCTGGACTAGCTGACGCTGCCCGAGTGAAAAATTCGTGCTAAAGAATACTTGACGCTCATGGTCAAGGCGATCGCGTGACGAGAATCCACCGTTTGAGGGACGATCGCAGTCGGTCCAATCGTTGTCGCCCGGCGTAAAGACTGCCGGTGCCTTCAGGGCGTTGAAGTAGCCGAGCCCCTGGATGTAGAGGTCGTCGCTGCAGGTAGTCGGCGTGACCGAGCCGGGCGTACCGTTGCCCGCTTTCAGGTCGCCATCATGGGCCGTAAAGACCAGGTTTTGCGCGTTCATGTCGGCGATCAGGTTCGGGACTCCCGTCGTTGCCTGTAGGTCCGAGTAGGGTAGATCGCCCCAAAGTCCGATCGCGTATGGTGCATTCTCGCTCTCGTTCTCTCTGGCAGTCACCAAACTGATTGTGGAACTTGCCACCAACGGCACAGTTAGCGCCAGTAAACACATTTTACGCAGCCAACGCGCAGTGGTGACGCGTTGAAACACTGAGTAGCCAAGCTTTGTCATCATCTATATCCTCGATTATTCTATGGGTCCGTGAGCGCATTTTGGACAAGTAGCCCCTACCCGCGTCATTCCAGTTAGGAAGTTAGATTACCGGATTATCGATGCCAGATGAGTTACGGTTAGGTTATAAATGGGTTAAGAGTCTGCTTTTTACAAATACCTTACAAATCCGAACAAGCAGAAGTGTTGAAATTCAAAAATAAAAGTAAATAAGAAGTCCAGAAGCGCGAAATATTCTAGAGTTAACTATTAGATGAAAATTGATAATTGCAATGGCATTCAGTTTTTCTAAAGTTGTCAAGGAACTCCTGCTGAAGTTTTCTGAGCGGGACTATAGCGTCTTAGATACTCGGTTGTTCATCAGTTGTTGGATAGGATTTACGCCCGACCAGAGCCTCACAACCATGCGGGACTTGTTCAAGCGACTCAATCAAGGTGGGATCGATATGGATATCTCTACCTTTTCCAAAGCAAACTAGCATCGAAGCCTCAAACTCTTTCAGGAGTTATATCAGCAAGTCCTAGGATTGGTGAAGCAGAAAAAAGCAATTAGTAGCAAAAATCGCGAGCTCAACGACTATGAGATTTGTCCGATTGATTCAACAGTTATCACATTGACAAGTAAGCTTTTATGGGCGTTAGGATATCATCAAGTGAAGCTGTTAACAGTGTTCAACAATGCCAGTCAGACCGGAGAACACCCACTGATTCATTTTGGGCAGGAACATGACTATAAATTCGCAACTCAGATGACTGAAAATCTAGCGCAGAAGCAAGTCGGAATAATGGACAGAGGGTTTACTGCCTTAGAATATCTCAAGCAGCTTCAGTCGCAGAATAAGCACTTTGTCATTCGCGCCAATACGAATTATAAACTAGAGCCTTTATCGAGCGGCGAATGGCAAGTGGGAACAGGCAAAAAGCAGGGAATTTACCCGGTCGTTTAGTTTTACGATCTAGAGACGAAGACTGAATGTCGCATCCTCATGAATTTGCTGCAGACCATCAGCAATGAAGAGGTGGCACATCTCTATCATCAACGGTGGCAGATTGAACTATTCTGAAAATTCTTGAAGATGCATCTAAAGCTAGATCATTTAATTAGTAAAAGTCCGAATGGAATCACTATTCAATTGTATAGTTGTCTGATTGCCTATTTGATTCTTTTATTGATTGAGATTCCGGAGATTTGGGGAGATAAGCTGTTAGATAAACTGCGTTATCTTCAGGGATGTATGAATCAGGAATTTAGTTATGTACATTGGATCGACCGTATCCTGCATAATCGTCCTTTTCGTCTGCTAATGGGGGCATCTACCTGAATATGTAAAGTTGTGTTGCGGCTCTGTCGGGGCGACAAAGAAGCTATAATCCAGACAGGATAAGCTCCATAGCTCTCTGCCCCTTTTGATAATACTTCCGCTTATTGCGATTGAGTTTCATTAACTCCGCCACTATATGTGCACATTCA
>JAABUQ010013174.1_pt1 | contig 10096 bp, 9 predicted proteins | sample 5560001 | NCBI WGS metagenome assembly JAABUQ01 (sample SAMN10711888, study PRJNA513371) | rock metagenome | isolation source: Antarctica rocks | place: Antarctica: Victoria Land, Finger Mt nord | collected 2015-12-18 | reverse complement strand
GCCAAAGATTATGAAGAGCGGCCTGCATCCAGCGAGGCCCTCATCCAGATTGCTATGTCTGCCCTCATGGTCAGAAGATTAGCACCTGCTTAACTTTCTATACAGTCTCTTACCTCGAAGATACAGCAGAAGGAATGATTAATTTTTATATACCGGATACGACTCCCTGGAATCCCTATCTTGACAGCCCTGCGTTCTACCTTGGAGCGCGTCAAGGGGCTTATCAGGTCGATGCTGGCGTTGATTATGACGTGAGGTACAGTCCTGGGTATGAAGCAGTGATAGAAAGCAACAACTCCGCTACGGCTCCCAGAGTCTGGAACAAATCAACGTCTAAATGGGAAATCAAGCGAATACCCAAGGCTACAAACAACCAATTTACACTTGACTTTGCTGTAGAACCAGACACAGGTTTAGTCAGGCTATATGTTAGCGGTCTAGGAACATTTTACTGGACTGATCCTGCCGAAACACCGCCGCCACTCAATCTATCAAATCTCACTGTTTGGCCGGATAGAACAGCCGCATCAGCTGCACCGCCCCGTTCTTCTACTGCTACATATCCTGTTTTTGATCCAACTCAGATCAATCAGATTCAAGTCAAACGTGTGGTGGCCATGAACCGGGTAGGGAACCCTGTAAAAGTGGGTGGACCTTCGCATGTTCACGCCGAACCGCAATATGACGATGGCTCTTTCATGTATGTTGCGGTAAGTAATGCTCAACTTAGGAAGATCGCATCAACGTCTCCAACTGTTATTTTAAGCCCGTTTGCTTTGTGGGGTCCAGATGACACAAATCAGACTCCAACTGCGGCTTTATCTGCGACCGGATATGATAGCCCTTCTAATACATCACCAGTGGCAAAAGACCTTCTCGACGCACATCTTCATCCGATATCGGACTCGTCTTATTATCATGGTGGATCACAATGGCGGGTTAATTTCCCCCAGACGTATTGTGGCTATGATTTCCCGGCTAATCCCGACTTATATGTAGAAGCAAATCTAAATGCGGCGCGAACTCAGGGACAGGCTTCTTGGACAGGTACCGTTAGTGCTGACCATAGGATCAGTCGGTACACGCAGAGTATGTAGAAATCTGGTTGCGTCGTATAGCGAAGCCGCATACGCACCCGGTGAAACATCGTCATCACTAACGCTCCTTCATGCTAAACTGAGGTGTTGCAGAAGGGGCAATCAACCCATGGTTTTTGGGGATGTCTTACGTGAATCGTATCTCTCACTTCTACCATGACAGGGTACTGGCCGCCTCGTAGTTGTATCACTGATGTACATCTGTAACAACCTGTATCAGAAAATCGAGTGGTCATGACCCATGAAGTCACGAATACCCAAAAATATCCTCTATACGATCTGTATTCTGGTTGGACTTGCTGGCATAGCTGGGCTTATCGGCCCGCGCCGCGTAACGAACGCAAAATCTACGTCACTGACTTTGGATTATCCGGCACAGGTGCTTAATATTCCATCCAATGCGCCATCTGGGGAGCTGGCTTACCTACTAAGGGTCAAGATACTCCCGACATCAACCTCAACAAAGCAACTTCCACTTGACTTAATTTTCCGCATGACCGGCAACGGCACGGATCAGAGCAAGCCCGCGTCTGCGAACCGTATCTCATCGGATTTATACTATCCTTACTCTGTCACCTTTTCGCCCACAGGAACATACTTGCTGATCGAGACGACTTATCCTACTGCTTGGTTGGATAACTATCGTGTTGCTTTCTGGAACCTGAAGACTAAGACGCTCAAGCAGGGGCCAAAGATGAATTATTATCCAGCGACCGGCTGGTCTCCCGACAGCCGATTCCTCGCCTATTTCGAGGGAGGAGACGCAAACGGAGACGAGTCACGGGGTACGGACCCACTACGACTTTACGTTTACAGTCTCAATTCCAACAAAAGCCAACTAATTGTCCAGAATTCAGAGGCAAAGAGTTTTGCTTGGACAGACTGGGATACCATTCTTTATGCCTTCGAGTCCCAGGACTCAGGTGACACCGCCTCAACTTATAATCTCAAACGGCCAAGCATCTTTGAGACAGCCCTCTCCCCAGTGGCTCCTGTTGAAATCATCCAAAACGGTTTTGCTCCCGTCCCTTCCCCCGATGGCAAATGGATTGCCTTTCAGGGCTGGCCCGATCCAGCTCAAGAGGCGGAAGCAAAAAAGGCAGCAGATCGGAAGGGCGAAGGATATCAATCCCCGTTCGGTTTGTATCTTTTTAACCGTGTTACAAAGAAGCGTATGTTGCTCCATATGCTTCCTTTATATGCAGGGTATGAAAATCTACTCTGGTCCCCGGATAGTAGTCGCTTGTTTAGCGTCCGGAACATATATCGTAGTACACATCCGCCGTTCTTCAGTAGCAATGACCAAAAAAATTATCCGGGGTACGGCAAGGGGTATGTCAGTATAATCGAGATACCAACCCTGGTTCAACGCGAGGTAACGGCTATAAATGCCATAGACACGGTATCTCGTATAAATCCAGCGCCGCAGTTCGCGATACAAGGGTTATCACGGGATGGTAAGTCCCTTTTCGTGCGTGTTAATGAGCAGCATGACGGATATCAATACGGCTCTTTCCGCGCCGTTGATCTCGGAAACGGCACCTCAAAAACTATTTTTGATGGTCAAGACGTCTCTGGAATAGACTGGCATGAGGAACCCGCGCACCTGCTATCAGGTGTAACCAGCAATATGGCACAATGACTTCTGTGTCATCCTAGATCTCTTCTAACCACCTCTCCTCACGCCGCCTCTCCTCACGCCGCTTCGCTTAACGCCGTGAGCGTCAACCTCGTCCCGTCCGATCCATCATCCTGTCGTCCGAGGCAGAAGGGTCAGTAGCGGCGCAGGACGACGATCTCGACGCGGCGGTCTGCTACAATGGGGTATGGATGAGTCACCGTGCCCCAACAACTTTGGACACACCGCTGTGACAGGAGGGAGTGCCCGGCGATGAACCCACCACCAAAAATCGCGCTTCTGTGTCTACTCGTGATATGCATGGCCGGTGTTGGAGCCGTGACATTCTCTGATGGCTACCATCCAGTCTTGTCTGCATCTACCTCTAACTCTTCTCTTTTGTCAGTGACACAGGATGCGCCCGTTAAGCCGCTCCCCAACGATCCGCTTAAAGCTTTGGACAACTCCGCTAAAGCTCCAAAAGGGGAAATTGTTTATGCGGCAGATATAGTTTTCCCAGAACTGCCGTCTTCACAAAACTACCTGATTGTGCGGCCAACCGGCTCAACAAAAAATCTACCTGGTACAAAATATCATGTGATCCGCCCCAACGGAAACGTGATATTTAATCCTCAGTTCTCGCCGACAGGCAGGTACATATCGTTCTACTACGGCTGGCCGTATGACGACACCGGGACATCTGGTTTGTACCTTTTTGATCGAGAAACAGGTCGAACTATGATTGGTCCTGGGGACGACGCAACGTACCCATTGCACTCATGGTCGCCTGACGGTACCTTTCTTGCCTACTTTAAGGGAGGTGACAGAAGCGGCGAGGCTACACGCTACATTGGGGAGCCGCAACTATACACTTACAGCCTCAAAGACGGAAGAACCTGGTTGATCTCCGCACGGTCTGGTGTTAATGATTTCTCCTGGACAAACCAAGGAACCGTACTTTACACCGACACGACTCGCAAAGCCGTCTCATCTGGTGAAGCTGGCGTAGAGCGCCACCTAACCTCTGATCCGATTACTATAACGTCTGTACGTCCAAGCATCCGTGAAGCTTCTTCTACAGGAGGCGTAGCAGACAAAGTCGTCCTTCCTAATGCATTCGGACCTCACCCTTCACCTGATGGACAATGGCTAGCTTTTTTCGGTTGGTCACAAGCTGCCCCTAATACAAACTTTCCCGAAAAGGTTGCGGGGAATAAGAGCCTAGGTGATGCTAGAAAGGGCCTGAACACAGGCCTCTGTCTCTACAACCGTATTAATGGTGACCGCGTGTTGATTCGCCCTATACCGTTAAGCCAGATTGATTTTGGTTCTAGGCGGTTAGAGCTACTCTGGAGTTCTAATAGCAAAAGGTTGTTCGTACTCGACAAAGCGGCAGGTGTCAGCGGAACACCTGATGAAGCTCATCATCAGGCAGTCGTGAGTTACATTGATGTGCAGACGCTTCAAACACACAAGTTAGCAACTCTACAAGCAGCTTCTCTGGGGGCAATCGAACCGCTCTTCGCTATAGTTGGCGTCTCTGATGACGGCTTCTGGATTATCTGTAAGATAATCCAAGTCGTTAAATCAGAACAAGACGGTTCTAACACCACATCAACATCTTTAGTGGCAGTGAATACAGAAAGCGGCTCCTTCACGACGCTGGCACAGACAGAAAACTACAAAGGCAGTTCGCTAGGAATAGATTGGCATAGTGCCACGGTTAGTGTCAATGAGAGGAGAAATTGAAGGGTAAGCACCGCTGACTTTTGGCATTGTTGTTTGAGGCCCGTTGAAGGTCAGTAGCGGCGCAGGACGACGATCTCGACGCGGCGGTTCTGGGTGCGGTGGGCCTCGGTGGCGTTACTGGCGAGGGGGCGTCAGCTGGGAGGCACTGAGACTTAACGGGAGGACCGAGTCACTTCTCGAACTTCGGCGGCAACGGCTCACGGGGGACACGGGCCATCGGTCTATGGCATTCCCCGAGTTTTGCCATACCTGCCAATGGTCGTCCGTATGTTGCCAGTTGGTAATGACCACGAACAGTCCGACAGGCGTAAATTCCCCTCTGGGGGCGGCGAGTGTTCATGGCTTCTGCTCACTTGCTGCTGAACGTCAATGAGTATTTGCCGGACGCTGTACCTGCTGCCAATTTCGTGGCTTGCTGGGAACAATCAGCGGGCTGGCGACTGTCCGTGCCCTGGAAGCAATCCTCCGCCACAGCACTCTTACCTCCTGACACCGTTTCCGGCCTCAGCCAGCGGGCATGACCATCGCAAGCAACATAGTTGCTGCCTTCGCCGTGGCGGGGCGTACTGCCCGCCCCGCCGTTGAGGGTACGTCCGCCAATGTTGCCTGTAGCGTACAGTGGATTGATGCCGTTGATGTCAGTGTATTCCGCGCCATCCCCGCAAGGAAAGGTGGCTGGCCCCAGCGTCGTTCCTTGCATACGCGCGCAGTCATCGGCTCCATTTCCAGTGGCCGCGCCCTCCGTGGGCGCTTCGTTTACGGGAGTCAGCGAGGCTTCATCGTTGCTCACTTCAAAAAACATGACGGTTTGACTCGATGATGATAGCACTGCCAATGTCGGATTAGGGTGCCGTGCCGTATCGCCACCGCCTAGCCAAGCTAAAACTAGTCCCATCAAGTTCGAGTTCATCGCATACGAATCGACGGAGTAGCGACGCCCATTTACAAGGCGTGCCGTCGTGTCATCATCTACACATTGATAAATTTGTACGTTTCTGACGTAGGGATATGACTGGCTAACCCACTTCGCCCCAGGAAACCCATTTTGGTAAGGAAACCTCTCGTTATTGTCGGAAACGTATTGCAGCATTGCCATTCCTAACTGTCGCTCATGAGACGCACACGCGGTTCTGCGTCCATTCTCCTTCACCCTGGCGAATGCTGGGAACAGAAGCGCGGCGAGGATGCCCAGGATGGTGATGACTACAAGCAGTTCGATAAGTGTAAAGCCTTTTCGGGCGTAGCGGGTGTTCATCAGAGTCTCCTTTCAGGAGTAGCGCGTCGTCCGTCGGAAGTTTTGGAGGCGGAACTGCCGCCGCAGGCTTACCGTGAGGGTGGCGGACAGGCAGCCGACAGGGAGCCAGGACACGAACTGGAACAGGGCGAACTGTAGGACTTCCCAATGGGGCAGGACGAGAACACCCGCCGCGCCGGACGCCAGACCCAGCGCCGAGACAGCGCGGCAGACGCCGCCTGCTGTTTTCGAGTGCAGGGCGAGGCCCGTGAGGATACCAGCCAGGATTGGCGAGAGGACCGCCAGGCACTGGACCAACGGCCATAAAGCCTCTTGATGGGGCATGAGCATACACTGTTCCACCCCTAGCAGTGTCAGGATGCTGAAGACGCCGAACCAGCCGAAGGCCCGCAGAGTCGCGGCGTCGGTGAAGCGGGCGAATCGACAAGGGTGCGGGCCGGACAGCCAGGCGTCCGCGAACTCCTGCCCGATCCGCCACGGCTCACCGTACTCCCGCAGCGCGACCGTGACGGCCTCGGCGGGCGCGAAGCCCTCGGCCTCGAAGTCTTCCGCCAGCGCCCACAGGTGGTCCTCGGTCTCCAGGCGCAGGCGGCGACGCTGGGCATAGGGCACGATGCCGAGCACGGGCGCGCAGAGGTAGTCCAGATAGTCCTCGATCTGCGCCTGCCCGTCCTCTTCCGCCGGAGGAGCGTCGGAGGGGGACGGCGAGTCAGCGGGTCTGCTCATGGGGATTGACTCCGGGCGAGATGCCGCCGATCATGGTGTTCATTGCCTTTGAAAATGTCTGCCACACGTCCACGCGCCGCGCCAGTTCCGCCCGGCCCGCGTCCGTAATAGCGTACACGAGGCGCGGGCGTTCCCCTGTGCCATGCCGCCATTGGCCGGCCACCAGCCCTTCGCGCTCCAGCATGTGTAGGACGGGGTAGAGTGTTCCCTGCTTGAAGCGCAGCGAATTGTCCGTCCGTTTATTAATCTCCTGGGCAATCGCGTACCCATGCTGCGGTCCGTCCGCCAGGGCAGCCAGTACCAGTGTCGGCGTGTTGCCGCGCAGTAGTTCGCTTTCCATGTTTGATTGAACCTCTACAACATATTATATTCTATATAATAGAATATGTCAAGCCCGAAAAAGCGACGACTCGTGCGAGTCGCCGCTGACGTAGCGCGGGGCCAGGGCTTTTCACAGCCCCGGCACGTCAAGCCGGGATCAGTAGCGGCGCAGGACGACGATTTCGACGCGGCGGTTCTGGGCGCGGTGGGCCTCGGTGTCGTCGGGGGCCATCGGGCGCTGGTCGGCGTAGCCGCCGGCCTCCAGGCGCTTGGGGGAGATGCCCCGCGCCTCGAAGTAGCGCAGCACGGTCGTCGCGCGGGTCGTGGACAGCTCCCAGTTGGAGGGGAAGCGGACGGTGTGGATGGGCAGGCTGTCGGTGTGGCCTTCGACGCGGACGGGGTTATCCGCCACGGCCTTTTGCAGCACATCGCTGACCGCGCTCAGCAGCCCGGTCTCTGAGGGGCGCAGGTCGGCCTGGCCCGGCGCGAACAGCATCTTGTCGGTCATCACGGTCACGATCACGCCGCGCTCGGTGCGCTCGACGTGCATGACCCCTTGCAGGTTCTTTTTTTCGATGTAGGCCTTGACCAGGGCGTAGGCCTTGTCCAGCCCGTCCGAGTCGTGGCGCTGCTGGATGTCCTTGATGTCCTTCAGGAAGGTATCGCTGGACGTCTGCCCGCTCTTGCTGGAGTTGATGATCGAGGGCGTCGCGTTCAGCCCGCCGCCCCGGCTGAATATGGTGGGGACGCCGTTGGTGACGCTCTCGCCGAAGCCCGAGCGGACCGAGATGGCGAGCTGCTGGAACTTGGCCTGGTTCATCACGGACATGGCGTACAGCATGATGAAGAAAGCGACCAGCAGCGTGATCATGTCGGCGTAGGTGAGCAGCCAGCGCTCGGAGTTCTCGTGCTCCCCTTCCCCGCCCCCCCCGCCCCGTTTGTTTTTCCGGCCTGCCATGGCACCTATTCTTCCTTGTGTGTGAGTCGCCTACACCGCCGCCGCGGCGGCGGCCTCGATGGCCCGGCGGATCTTGGGTGACAGGAACGCCTTAAGCTTCTCTTCCACGATGCGCGGGTTGTCCCCGGCCTGGATAGAGAGAATGCCCTCGGTCATGATCTCGCGCACCAGGACTTCCTCGTGCGAGACGGCCTTGAGCTTGTTGCCCAGCGGCAGAAACAGCAGGTTCGCGGAGCAGACGCCGTACAAAGTCGCGATGAAGGCCGCCGCGATGCTCGGCCCCATGCTGCTCGGGTCGGACAGGTTCGCAAGCATGTGGACCAGGCCCGAGACCGTGCCGATGACGCCCAGGGTCGGCGCGAAGCCGCCCATGGTCGAGAACAGATTCGCCCCCTCGTGGTGGCGGCTGCCAAGAAACGCGATGTCGGTCTGCATGATCTCGCGGACCAGCTCCGGGTCGGTGCCGTCGATGGCGAGCTGGATGCCCTTCCGCAGGAACGGGTCCTCGACCGAGTGCGCCTCGTCTTCCAGGGCCAGCAAGCCCTCGCGCCGGGCCTTCTCGGCGTAGCCGACCAGGGTGGCGATGATGTGCGCCACGTCTTCTTTTTTGGCCGTGAAGGCGTTCTTGACGACCTGGGGCAGGCTGGTCACGGTCGAGAGCGGGAAGCAGATCATGGACGCCCCCAGTGTCCCGCCGAAGACGAGCAGGGCGGCGGACGGGTTGACCAGCGCCTTGACGTCGCCGCCCTCCATGATGATCGAGCCGAGGAACGCGCCCCAGGCCAGAACAATGCCGATGATCGTTGCAAGGTCCATCGTGTTTCCTGTTGCCTCTTCTTGTCTAGTTCTCTTGCCTAGTTCTCTTGCCTAGTCTTCGTCCGCGTCGCGCGCGGGCAGGGCGACGACGGGCGGGGTGAGGTGCCGGCCCGCCTCGCGGCGGTAGGCGACCACGCGGTCGATGACCTGGTTGGGCGTCTCGCGGACGACCAGCCGCTTGCCGGTGATCAGGCTGATATAGGTATCGGGCTTCGGCTCGACGAACTCGATCAGGTCGGCGTTCAAGATGAGATCGCTGCCGTCGAGCCGGGTGAGTGTGATCATGGGTGTATCTCAGGGGGCCGTCCCTGGCCCAGCTCCTGTCCTAGATTCGGGCCGGGGACGGGGCCTAGCGCTTGGCCTGGATGATGTCGTTGAGCATCTCGTCAACGGTGGTGATGATCTTGGTGTTGGCCTGGAAGCCGCGCTGGGTCACGATCATGTTGGTGAACTCACTGGACAAGTCCACGTTGGACTGCTCCAGGTAGCCGGTGCTGATCTTGCCCAGGCTCGACGACAGGGCCGTGCCGACCGAGGGCAGGCCGGAGTTGATCGACGTGCGGAAGGCGTTGCCTCCTGACCGCTCCAGGCCCTCCGGGTTGGGGAAGTCGGCCAGGGCGACCTGCCCCAGCACGCGGGTCAGGCCGTTGTTGAAGATGCCCGTCACCGCGCCGGTCTGGTCCACGCTGAACGACTGCAAGGTCCCCGGCCCGAAGCCGTTCTGGGTCGAGGGCGCGGCGCTGGACGAGCCGGAGATCTGGGTGACGCCGCTGAAGTCCGGCGTGATCGTCTGTCCCTGAGTCGCGCCGTCGGCGGGGTTCAGGGTGACCGTCCCGGTCGCCCCCGTCTCCTTGCCCGTCGAGTCGAAGGTGATGCTGCCGCTCCCCGCCGCGGCGGCGTTGCCGGACGTGGTCCACTTCCAGGTGTGGGCCGGGTCCGCCGCCGCCGCGTCACGCTGGAAGGTCAGGCTGACGGTCTGCTTCTCGCCCAGGCTGTCGTAGACGACCACGGAGCGCGCATAGGTGTCCGCAGGCACCGAGTCAGCGCTCAGGTTGCCGGCGAAGGTGACGTTGGACGTCGGCTGCACGGCGGTCAGGCCGCCGACCGGGATGGCGACGTGCGAGGTGGGGTCGATCTGCTTGGTCGAGTCGATCTTGCCGTTGGCGTCGGCCTTCCAGCCCAGCACGTAGGAGCCGTTGCTGGCGTTGACCAGCGCGCCGCTGCTGTCCAGGCTGAACGAGCCGTCGCGGGTGTAGGAAAGGCCGGTGCTGTCGCCGAGCATGAAGTAGCCGTTGCCCTGGATCGCCATGTCGGTGGGCCGGGTCGTGCTCTGGAGGCCGCCCTGGGACATCAGCGTGTCGATGGAGCCGACGCGGACACCCAGGCCGACCTGCTGCGGGTTGGTGCCGCCGATGTTGCCGGTTGGGGCACCAGCCCCTTGCAGCGTCTGCGAGAGCTGGTCCTGGAAGGTGACGCGGCCCGATTTGTAGGCGGTGGTGTTGACGTTGGCGATGTTGTTGCCGATGACGTCCATGCGCTCCTGGTGTGCCTCGATT
>JAABUQ010013173.1_pt1 | contig 10096 bp, 7 predicted proteins | sample 5560001 | NCBI WGS metagenome assembly JAABUQ01 (sample SAMN10711888, study PRJNA513371) | rock metagenome | isolation source: Antarctica rocks | place: Antarctica: Victoria Land, Finger Mt nord | collected 2015-12-18 | reverse complement strand
GTTGTCGGGCACATCGATCTGCACTTCGTACACCAAATTGCCGTTTGGGAACTTGGCATCGTCCTGCTCCCACGAGTGATGAATGGAACCGGGCGTCAGGTCGATCAGGTCATCCGTCTGCGCTTCCACCATGTTCACGGAGGCAAACGGGTCTAGGGTTTGAATGCGCGCCTGCGCCTGCGCGCGGGCCTCGTCCACGGTGAGTTTCCCCGCTTTGACTTCCCCGCTGAGCTTCTGCATTTCGTCATCAATCGTATGCAGGACGCGCCCGTACTCCTCAAACGACGCGCCGGGCTTCAGCCCGAACGTGTACAGGCCGGGCGCGAGGTAAAACCATGCTTCCGGCTTGGGAACCCAGTGCCCCAGTTCCTTGCCTTCGGGCAGATGCACCTGGAACGAGTTGCCTTTGGCTTGCGTCAGCTTGATGAGCAGGGATACATCCGCCCCGTATTTGTCCACGACCACCTGCCCCAGCAGCCCCACTTTGTCCTGCGCGATCAGGTCTAGAAACGCGTGCGCCGTGCCTGTCTGCGGGTCGATGAGTTTTGATGCCCGCGCCAGCTCATAGGATTGTCCGACTTTCTTATCCCGCCACTGCGGGTCGTCACCCAGCCCTTTCAGGTCGATAATATAGCGTCCGCCCCAGCTTGGCTGCTCGATAAGTTCGTCCTGCACCTGCCACGGCGCGAGGGTGATGTGTGTCATTGCGCTGTCCTCCGTGGGCTTATACCCAAACGGCCATGCCTTTGCAGGCATGGCCGTTGTGCTGTGGGCGCTCAAAACAGCGGGAATTAGTACCCGTTGTGATCGTGGTGCATCCGCGTTCGGTACGACCGGTTGTACTGACGCTGCGCTTTGGCGGCGTAGCGCTCGCTGCGCATGGGGTGGCCGTTGCGCGCGGCGCGGGTCGCCCGGTGCGCGTTCATCACGGCCCGCCGGTGCAGCGTGGCCGCCGGATGCATGCTGTGCATGCGGGACATGGTCTGCGCCGACGCGGGCGCGGCGCACAATGCGGCTGCCGCCGCGACGGCGAGCGTGGATGCCGTCAGTTTCCTCCAAAGGTTCATAGTGGCTCCATTCTCTTCATCGTGAAGATCGGCGGCGCGGGCAAACACAGCCTGCGCCCCACCCTAACAGCGAAGGGGCAGCGCGAAAAGTTCCTTGTTTCCGCCCGTTGCCGGCCAAGAAGGCACTGCCGTGCAAACGTGTGGTGTTGGGGTTGCGCCCTCGCTGCCACGGCATACCGACGACGGAAGAAATCTGTCCGTCGTCGGTACACGCTTGAACAGCGCTTGCAATGCCGAAAGTATGCCTTTGCACGGCGCGGGCAGTTCCGGCACGAACGCCTCGCACATGTCAGGAAAATAAAAAATACTGGGAACGGTTATGGGCTGATCTTGCGCTGCAAGTCGTACAGCTTGGTCAGGGCTTCAATGGGGGACAGAGTGCCCAAGTCCAGGGCGGCGAGTTCGTCCAGGACGGGGTGCGTCTCGGCCTCAAACAAGGTCATCTGCACGCGCTTGGCACTGGCGGCGATCTCTTTGGCGTTGACACGGTCGCCCTTGCTTTGGGCTTCCAGGGTTTTTAGCACGTCGCCCGCGCGGCGCAGCACGGCGTCGGGAACGCCCGCGAGTCGCGCCACCTGGATGCCGTAGCTTTTATCCGTCCCGCCCGGCATGATCTTGCGCAGCCACACAATATGCTCGCCCTGCTCTTTGACGGCGACGCGGAAGTTCTTCGCGCCAGCCAACGTCTTTTCCAGCTCGTTAAGATGGTGGTAATGGGTGGCGAACAGGGTTTTCGCGCCGACGGCATGGAGGTATTCGGCCACGGCCCACGCCAGGGCCAGCCCGTCAAACGTGCTGGTTCCCCGGCCCACTTCGTCCAAAATGACCAGCGACCGGGGGGTCGCGTTGTTGAGGATGCTGGCGGTCTCGTTCATCTCCACCATGAATGTGGACTGGCCCGACGATAGGTCATCATGCGCCCCAACGCGGGTAAAGATGCGGTCTACGAGGCCGATGCTGGCGGCCTCGGCGGGCACAAACGATCCAATCTGCGCGAGCAAAACAATTAGCGCGACCTGGCGCAGATACGTGCTCTTGCCCGCCGAATTGGGGCCAGTAATGATGTGCAGGCGGGATGCGTCGCCGTCAAGCCCGGTATCGTTCGGGACAAACAGCGTGCCGCTTTGCAGGCTTTCCACCACCGGGTGACGGCCCCCCGTGATGCTCAAGGTGTCGCCGTCGTGGACATCGGGCCGCACAAACCTCTGCTGCAAGGCGACCTCAGCCAGGGCTGCGAACACGTCCACGCGGGCGACGGCTTTCGCCAATTTCAGGATGGCGGGCGTGTGCGTGTCGGCCACCATGTCGCGGACGGCGCAGAACAATTGATACTCGCGGGCAACGATCTTTTCCTCGGCCCCCAAGACCTGCGCCTCGTACTCTTTGAGGGCGGGCGTGATGTAGCGCTCGCCGTTGGCGGTGGTCTGCTTGCGGGTATACTCCGGCGGGATATTGGCATTCCCATTCGCTTTGCTGACTTCAATATAATAGCCGAAAACGTTGTTGAAGCCGACTTTCAGGGTCTTGATGCCGGTGCGCGCCCGCTCGGTTTCCTCGATCTGCGCGATAAACCCTTTGCCGCCCGACCGTAGGTCGCGCAGAGCGTCCAGGTCGTCATCGTAGCCGTCGCGGATCATCCCGCCTTCGCGCAGCACAAGCGGCGGGTCGTCGGCGATAGCATTTGCCAGCAGATCGGCCAGCGCGAGCGGCACATCAGCAAGCGCCACGCGCATGGGGGCCAGCGTGCCCTCTTGCGGCGCGCGGGACAGAGTTTCGGCGACGATAGGTAAAGCCTGGAGCGACAGGCGCAGAGCCACCAGGTCGCGGGCATTGGCCTGCCCGCCGCAAATGCGCGCGGTCAGGCGCTCCAGGTCGGCGACAGCGCGCAGGGCATCGCGCGTATCGCCGCGCAGCAGAGCATCGGACGCCATTTCGCCCACAGCGCCCTGACGGTTGCGTATCTTGTCCAGGGATAGGAGAGGCTGGTCGAACCACTTGCGCAGCAGGCGTCCGCCCATCGGCGTCACGGTCTTATCCAGGAGTGACACCAGGCTTTTGCTCTTCGCGCCGTCGGCGAGCGAGTGTGTCAGCTCCAGGTTGCGGCGGGCGGCGGCGTCCAGCACCATGAAATTGTCGGTGGAGTAGGTCGCCAGCGACCGAATGTGCGCGGCCCCGGTCTGGTGGGTCTGCTTGACATAGTCCAGCAGCAAGGCGGCGGCATCCAGGCCCGACGACAGGCTTTCGCACCCGTAGCCTCGGAGCGACTGTGTTCCGAAGTGGTCCAGCAAGGTCTGCCGCGCGGTGCAGGAGACGCTTTTGGGCTGGTGAAACGTGACCACAGCCCGCGACGACGCTTTGATGGCGTCGGCGAGGTCGTCCATACCCGGCAATAACAAGCACTCGGCGGGGGCCAGCCGCATGACTTCCTCGACGACTTTGTCCACGCCGCTATCCGGGCCGATCTCGGTAGCAAGGAACTCTCCCGTAGACACGTCCACGACGCCGATGCCGCTCGGCCTCTTGTCGCCCGTAATGGCAGCCACCAGGTAATTGTTGCTTTTGGCGTCCAGCATGGCGTCTTCCACAATCGTGCCGGGCGTCAGGACGCGGGTTACTTTGCGCTTGACCAGACCTTTTGCGAGTTTCGGGTCTTCTACCTGGTCGCACACGGCGACTTTGTAGCTCTTGGCGATCAAGCGCACGACGTAGCGCTCCAGCGCGTGGTGCGGCACGCCGGCCATTGGAATGCGTTCGCCCGTGCCTTTGTCGTCGCGGCCCGTCAGTGTAATCTCGACTTCGCGGGCCAGTGTTTCGGCATCCTCGCCGTAGGCTTCGTAGAAGTCCCCGACGCGCATCAGCAGCAGCACATCGGGGCGCTCCGCTTTGGTTTCAAAGTATTGCCGCATCATCGGCGTAAGTTGGGACAGGTTCATAACGATTGTACAAAGGGTTGGAACACAGCAAAATCTCCCTTTCGGAGTGGGAAAGGGAGACACGTCAGGGCGAACAAACTGGGCAAAGAAGTCAGTTTTGCGTGGCCGGGGCGGGAGCGGAAACGTCCGGCAGGCCCGACGCTTTGATGGCGTGGGCGTAGTCCTCGCCCACGGTGATGATGAGCGCGCCGGGCTGCGTCCAGCCCGCTTTGTTGGGGCGGTTGGGGCGGCGGCTGGTCACGGCGGCGCTCAGGCCCAGAACCGATGCCGCATCGGACAGGGCGTTGGGCACGGCCACGCCCGTATCCAAAAGCCGGGTCTGCGCCTGCGTCCCCGTGCCGCCTACGGGGGCGGCGGCAAGCTGCACGCGCGGGTGGGACGCGTTGCCGCCGTTGCGGACATCGGTGTACCCGCCGGCCTGCAATTGCGCGGCCACGCGGGCGGCGAGACCGGGCACGCGCGTGCCGTTCTGCACGACCACGGGAACCAGGCGGCGGCTGGCCGTCTCGTCGCCGCGCACCAGCCAGTCCACATAAGCATGGCTTTGCTTGGGGTCTATCCTATAATACCATTCCCCGTTCGGGCCTCGGAAATCATCGCCGGGCAAGGACGCGGTGCGAATGTCATCCTGCTGCACGCTATGGAAGAGGGCGGCAAGATCGAACAACTGCGTGCGGGTCAGGTCGGTGCGGATGGCCGACATGCCCACGTCAATCAGGTGCGGTGCTTGGGCGAGGTTGTCCAGGCCTTTGGCTTTGTCGATCATCGAGCGCAGCAGGATATGCTGACGCGCCATGCGGCGCACGTCGCCGTCTTCAGGCGTCGCTTTTTTGTGCGCGTCGGGGTGACGGTAGCGGGCGAAGCCGACGGCTTGGTCGCCCGCCAGGTGCTGCATGCCGGGCAGGAGGTCGATGCTCAGATGCCCCCACTTGTCGTGGTAGTGCATTTCATGCGGCACGTCCACATCCACGCCGCCCAGTGCGTCCACCATCTTGCGGGTGGCGTCGATGTTCAGCACCATGTAATGATCGGCGGTGACGCCCAGCAGGCCCGCGACCGTCTGAATGGCGCGCTGCGGCCCGCCTGTCGAGTACGCGTCGTTGATCTTGAAATTGCGATCTGTGCCCGCGATATGCGCATACGTGTCGCGTGGAATAGACAGCATGGACGCGGTGTGTTTGTCCAGGTCCAGCGTCAAGAGGAACAGCGTGTCGGTGCGCGAGCCGACCGTGTAGACCATGTCCCGGTCGGTCCAGTTATCGTCCAGCCCCATGCACAAAATGGAGACGCGGTCTTTGTTGGGAAAGCCTGCGCGCGGGTCGCCGACAATCTGCCCCAGGTCGTTCATGCCCGCCATGAGGCCGCCGGAACCCTGCGCCGTGCCTTCGCCCGTATGCTCGCCGCTGGCCGTGCGGAACAGGCGCGCGACAAACCCGCCCGCCAGCACGGCCAAAATGGCGATAAAGGCTAAACTGAAGGCGGCTGCTTTTTTGCCTCGGGTCATACTGCTTCCTTGACAAGGGGAGAAAGAGGCACATTCACGGGGCTTGGGTCTTCTTTCCTATGCTGCGTATCAGTACGGCAATAAGCAGGCCCTAAAGTTCCACAAGAGGCGACAATTCTCAAAAACAAAGGCGTCAGGCGGCGGCCATGGCGAGGGCGACGCCGCGCCCGGCATATCCCAAAGCGCGTTCGGGGAGAAGCTCGCCGGTAAACCCCCACAAGTGCGCCTGGATCGTGCGCACGCGCACCATTTGCCCCTGCAAGTCTTCCCCAGACACAAAGTTGATGGTCTTGCCCTGCGGGTTCTGCCCGGTCCATTTGGCCGGGTCTTTCGGACTGCGCCGCTCCACGAGGACATCGTATTCCCGCCCGACCTGGGCGCGGTTGATCTGCTGCGTAATCTCGTTCTGCAAGTCTATGAGCCGGTGCAGGCGATCCAGCTTCACGTCTTCGGGGATTTGGTCGCCCAGCCCTGCGCCCTTGGTGCCCACGCGCGGCGAATACGCGAACATGAACGCGCTGTCGTAGCGCATTTCCGCGACAAAGTCCAGGGTGTTCTGCACCTCGGCCTCGGTTTCGCCGGGGAAGCCGAGCATCAAATCCGTGGTCAGACACACATGGGGCACGCGCGCCCGCAGGTTTTGCACAATCGCCCGGTACTGCGCCAGCGTATAGCCCCGGTGCATGCGCAGCAGCAGATTGTCGTCGCCGACTTGCACCGGCATATGCACCTGCGGGCAGACTTTGGGGAGCGTGGCGATGGCGTCGATTACATCGTCATGGAAGTCTTTGGGGTACGGCGACGTGTAGCGGATGCGCTCGATACCTTCAATCGCGCTCAGCCGGTGCAGCAGATGGGCGAACGAGCAGGGTTCGTCCAGGAACTTGCCGTATGAGTTGACTGTCTGCCCCAAGAGCGTCACTTCCCGCGTGCCCAGCGACGCCAATCGCTCCACTTCCAGCACGATGTCGTCGGCGGGGCGCGAGCGCTCCTTGCCGCGCGTGATGGGGACGATGCAGAACGCACAAAACTTGTCGCACCCATACGAGATGGACACAAACGACTTCAGCTTGGGCGGCCCATTGGCAACCACACGCAGAGGCGTCGGCTTGTCGTTTCTGTCTTTGCGGTCGGGCAGGCCCGTTTCCACGATGGCCGTCCGCTCGCGCCGCACGCGCCCGACCAGAGCCGGGATGCGGTCGATTTGGCCCGTGCCCACGACCAAATCCACATAAGGGGCGCGGCGGCGGATTTCCGGTGCTTCTTTTTGCGCCATGCACCCGCACACCCCGATCACCAGGTTCGGGTTGAGCAGCTTGAGTTCGCGCAGTTCGCCCAATTTGCTGTACACTTTGCGCTCCGGCTTTGCCCGCACGGAGCAGGTATTCAGCAGAATGACCGATGCGTCTTCAACGCGCTCGGCTTTGGCGTAGCCGCTCTGTTCCAGCATGGCGGCCATCTGGGCGGAGTCGTCCTCGTTCATCTGGCAGCCCCAGGTGAGCACCGTGTAGGCCAATGGCTTGGCCGGGGAAAGAATGTCGTTGGGAGAAACCATGAGTGCTTCATTATATCCCAAGCCAGCCCGAAAAGCAACCAAAAGTGTTTGGCGACGGCGTTGCAAGGCATTGCCTTTCGCTTGGCAGCCGCGCTGCGAGCGCGTTGCAACGATGGAAGAAATTGTTCCGTCGTTGGTACGCCGTGGCAACGCCGCAGGAATGCCGGGGCAATGCCGATTGAAAGCGTCGGCAACCGCTTGGCTCAATGACGAAAACCGGCAGCGTAGGCATTTGCGACAACCCGGTCAGTGCCTACAAAGCAAACGAGGATTTCGCCGCGACGCTTCATAACTTTGTGAACTGAGGAAAGGCCAGATGTTCCAATCCCCCATTGCCTCAAGCTGCTGCGCACGCCGTGGCCCCATAATCCATCCCCACAAACCCAGCGTTACCATGTTCAGGAGACAACCAGTCGGATTAATAAAATTGGTAATCGGCCATTTATATTCCTGGTCAGTGTAGAGGAACATAACCCACCGTGCGATTTCACTGCGTCCTTCGGCAGTGAGTGCCCATTGCCCGGTCAGCCGGTGTGTCCGCAGATCATCGTAAAGAAACCAAGCACGGTTATAAACAGCCCACAAGGCCAAATCCTCCTTCCTTGACGGCCCCATACTCTCAAAGGTACGGTCAACCCGCTCTTCGTACTCATCGTTGGTCAGCAAGCCAGCGGCGAAGTGGCGTAAGGCTTCGGCAAGCCTGTCACGTCTGCGGCGGTCAATCACGGCTTTATCCTTTACAAAGCGCTTTGTTTCAAGCCGCCAATGCTTCAGCGAGCGGCACCGTCTCATGGATCTCCAGTTCCGTGATTTCGGGAAAGGGCTGACCCTGCTCCCGCATTCCGTCCAGGTGGAAGCGCAGAGCGTCCACGAACAGGCTGAGGGTCGCCTCGCGGGTGTCTGCGCAGGCGTTGACGCAAAGGCCTTCCTGGGGCGTATAAGCGGCCCAGTTGCTTTCTATCTTTTCCAGTACCACAACAAGTTTCATTTCTTACCTTTCAGCGGAGAGGCAGGCCCGACTTGCGGCGAATGTCCTGAAGCTGCCCCGGCGACACCTCACCCGAGGGATGGCCGGAAAGTGTCACCAGTTCCCGCTCGCCTTTTTTCTTGAACTGCCGATGGTCACCACGCATCCGGTCCATAGTCCAACCGTCTTCCTCAAGCTGTTTTATGACATCGCGCACCTTCATTGTGTACAGAATACCACGCTAACTCGGCGATTGTGAGGGGGAACTTACTCGTGAACAAATACTGCCCCGTCCGAGTCATTTACGGGGGTGGCAGGCGGAAGATGGTGAACTGCGCGTTGGCGTAGACGGGGACAGTGCCCGAAACGGGGGCGTGCGCCAAGTCGGCAAAATGGTGCGCCACGCCGCGCTTGTCGGCAAAGGTCATGGCGGACACGTCGTTGGGGTAGAACAAATATTGGGCATGCGTCTGGGCGAGAAAGGCGCGGCGCTCGCTGTCCGGCGTGTTCGCGTCGGCAAACCGGGTGAACTGAGCCACTTTTGTGCCGTATTGGGGAGTTTCGGCCCAGTGCCCGGCCCACACGCTGCGGCCTGCGTAGCCCGGCAGGGCGGCGCACAAGGTGGGAAAGCCCACCACGGCACTTTGGGGCGGGGTGCGTGCGCGCAGCCAGACGTAGCAGTCCACCAGGGCAGCGGGCAAAAAGGGGGCCTGCGAAGTTTCACTGCGGTTCTCAGTCAGGTGGGTCATATCGCGCAGCAGAAACAGCAGGCTGGACGGGATGGACAGCAGCACAAGACTGGCGAGGGCAAAAGTTTGGGCGCGGGGCGACAGCCGCTGGGTAAGCCAAACAGCCCCCACGCCCGCCAGCAGGCACAGGGGAATGTGCGTCCCCATAATCATCTTGCGCTGGAAAGAAACGTGCAGATAAATCACGGCCAGGCCGCCGACTGCCCAGCACAGCACGACCAGGGCAGTCCGCACATCGGCAAACGGCGAAGGGCGGGATTGAAGCGTGCGCGTCAGAAACGGCAGGGCGAGCACGGCCAGCACAAACACGACGCCGTAGCCCAGCGCGTAATGCCAAAAGGCGGGGGATAACGTCGGCACTTCGGCGCGGGCACGGAACACCGCCTCGCGCTGCAAGATGAGGTACTGGTAAAAGGTGGTCGGCAGGGTCAGGCCGAGAGCCAGCAGGCCGCGCCCCCAGCTTGCGGCCACATTTCGCCCGCGCTGACAGGCTGTCCAGACGGCCAGGAACAGGCCCCACGCGGCGGCCAGATGCAGCACGTCATACGAGTGGATATTGCCCAGCACGGCCCCGCACAGCCCGGCCCACACGGCATACCGCCACCGGCCCGTCTGCTCGCCGCGCAGCAGGCAGTACAGGGCCGCCAAGATCAGCGCGGTACTGACGGTCATCAGGGCCGACGTGTACAAGGTCAGGAATGTGAATGCCTCCGGCTGCCAGGCATCCACGGGGCTGCCGGGCACGTTTTTGTCGTGCCAGACAGGCCACGCCAGCCACCCCCACCCCCCGGACAGGCAGATGAAAGCGAACGCAGTCAGTCGTACCCGCGCATTGTGGGGGACGGCGACCCGGCAGAACTGATAAGCCAGGCCAAGCACAGCCGCGCAGCCGCCGGTGCGGGCAATCTGCAAAGCCGCCTGTGGGGACAGGCGCAAAAGCGCCGCCGCTCGCCCCAGCACCCAGAAAAAGAGGTTAAACTCCAGATTGTGCTGAGGGTCGGTGGTAAACTGGTTGTGGAAGAAAAAGCGCCCGTCCATCGTCTGCCGCACCCAGGAAAGGTAATTGCAGTAGTCATCGATGTTGTAGGCTGTGCCGATAAAGCGCGTGCCGGGCGGTGTGATGGCATACCCCAAAGCATACGGCAGGCACGTCAGCAGAAAGGCCGCAAGCGCAAGCCCTACGACGATGCGGCACTCCAAAAACGGCGCGACGGCAGAGGGGTTGGCAGACGGGACAGTGGAAGCGGCTTCCGTGCCGTTTGCCGAATGGAAAGAGCGGGGCGCGCTGTCACTCGGCGTCGGATTGGACATTGAGAAACGC
>JAABUQ010013172.1_pt1 | contig 10097 bp, 8 predicted proteins | sample 5560001 | NCBI WGS metagenome assembly JAABUQ01 (sample SAMN10711888, study PRJNA513371) | rock metagenome | isolation source: Antarctica rocks | place: Antarctica: Victoria Land, Finger Mt nord | collected 2015-12-18 | reverse complement strand
CGTCGTCCACGCCGGCGTCGCGCCCTTCGCCGCGGGGACGGCGCCCGCGCCCGAGCGCTTCCTGCGCCACCAGCTCGCCGCCGGCGTCACGCTCGACGACCTGACCTACTTCATGCTGCCGATGGTGCGCAAGGGCAAAGAAGCCGTCTGGAGCATGGGCGACGACACGCAACTCACGCCCTTCGTGGCCCGCCCGCGCACCTTCGCCGACCACCTGCGCCAGCGCTTCGCCCAGGTGACCAACCCGCCTATCGACCCGTACCGCGAGGGCGCCGTCTTCGACACTACCACCTACCTCGGCCGCCTCGACGGCTTCTTCGACGGCCGCGTCGCCGGCCGCGCCGTCGCCCTGGAGTCGCCTATCCTCTCCGCGGGGACCTTCGCCTGGGTCTCGACGCGCCCCGGCGTGCGCCGGCTCAGCACGACGTTCGCGGTCGCGGCCGACGAAGCGGCCTCCGTGGCCAACGCGCGGCGGGCGCTGGCGGCGCTGGAGCGGGCGGTCGTCGACGCCGTGCGGGCCAACAAGACGGAGGAACCGGTGGTGCTGGTGCTCGGCGACCGCGACGGCGCGCCGCTCACCCCCGACGGCGGGCGCGGCGTCGACAGGAATCACGCCGCGCTGCCCACCGCCCTGACCATCGGCGTAGCGCATCAGGCCCTTATTAAGGCGGGACTGCGCACGCGCGCCGGCCTCGTCGCCGACGGCGCCGATTGCTGGCACGAACACCACGCCGCCGTGCTGCTCGGCCTCGGCGCCGACGCCGTACATCCTTGGATGGCTCTGCAATGGGCCGAGGCCGTGGCCTCCGAGGACGAGGAGTCGCACGAAGACCCGGGCGGGGAGCGGCTGCGCCGCGTGCTGCGGACCGGTGTGGTCAAAGTGATGAGCAAGATGGGCATCTGTACCGTGGCCTCCTACGTTGGCTCACAGCTGTTCGAGGCGCTGGGTCTGGAAGAGGAGGTCGTGGCGCGCTGTTGCCCCGGCGTGGGGCGCTGGGGGGCCGGGGTAGACTTCGCCGCCCTCGTGGCCGACGTGCTCGGCTTCCACCACGCGGCCTGGGGTCCCGACGCCAAACTGGCCGAGCAGGGCTTCGTGCGCTTCCGCAAGGGCGGCCTGCCCCACGCCTTCGACCCCCCGGTCTTCTCTAGGCTGCCCAAGGTAGTGGCCGAGACGCCGCACGAGATGGAAACGTACACGGAGCTCGAGGACGCCTCGCCCGAGGATTTCGTCGTGGGGATGCTGGAGGCGCTGGACCCAGGCGCGCGCGAGCGTTACGCCGCGTGGGCGGGGGGGATCAACGGGCGCGCGCCGATCACGGTGGCCGACCGCTACGAGATCGTGTCGGACCGCGCGCCCATCCCCATCGAGGAGGTCGAGCCGGCCTGGCGGATCTTGGATGACCGCGACGGGCTGGGCCGCCTCTGCGGCGGCGCCATGTCGTGGGGCTCTCTCTCCGACGAGGCGCACGAGGACATCGCGGTGGCTATGAACCGCGTCGGCGCGCGCTCCAACACGGGTGAGGGCGGCGAACGCACGCATCGCTACGGCACGGCGGCCAACAGCGCCATCAAGCAGGTCGCCTCGGCGCGCTTCGGCGTGACGCCGCAGTACCTGAGTCACCTGCGGGAGTGGCAGATCAAGATGGCGCAGGGCGCCAAGCCCGGCGAGGGCGGGCAGTTACCGGGGCACAAAGTCTCGGCCAACATCGCGGCGGTGCGCGGCTCAGAGCCCGGCGTCGAGCTTATCTCGCCGCCGCCGCACCACGACATCTACTCTATCGAAGACCTGGCCGAGCTGATGTACGAGCTCACGCAGTTCAACCCGGAGGCGCGCGGCAACGTCAAGCTGGTCAGCGAAACGGGCGTGGCCATCGTGGCCGCGGGCGTGACCAAGGGCGGCGCGCAGACGGTACACATCGCGGGGCACAGCGGCGGCACCGGCGCCTCGCCGCTCAGCTCGATCAAGTTCGCGGGGCTGCCCTGGGAGCTCGGCGCGCAGGTGGCGCACCAGGTGCTGCACGCCAACAGCATGCGCGAACGGGTCAAGCTCGTCGTGGACGGCGGGGTGCAGACCGGCCGGCAGTCCTTGAAGGCCTACCTGCTCGGCGCGGAGGGCGTGGCCCTCGGCACCGTCCTCCTCGTCGCCGAGGGCTGCATCATGGCGCGGCAGTGCCACCTCAACACCTGCCCTACCGGCATCGCCACGCAGAGCAAAAGGCTGAGAGCCAAGTACGCCGGCAAGCCGGTCCATCTGGTCAAATATCTGTTGCTATTCGCCGAGGAGATCCGTCAGACGCTGGCCGAGATGGGCTACCGCTCCGTCGCCGAGGTGGTGGGCCGCACCGACCTGCTGCGCCGGCGTGAGGAGGGCGCCGGCGGCGAGGCGTGGGCGACCGCGGCGAAGGTCAACTTCGACCGCGAGTTGCTGGGCCGCCCGCTGCCGCTGGGGCCGAAACGCCCCACGACCCCCGTGGTCAGCGCGCTCAACCGAGAGTTGCTGGAGGAGGCGCGGCCGGCCTTCGCGTCACGGGCGCCGCTGACGCTGCGCCACAAGGTCACCAACACCGACCGCGCCGTGGGCGCGACGCTGGCGCGCGAGATCGTGACCCGGACCGGGGACGAGGGGCTGCCCGCGCCGATCACGGTGGAGCTCGACGGCTACGCCGGGCAGGCCCTGGGCTTCGGCGCCTGGGGGGGGCTACAGATCACCCTGCGCGGGCGCGCCAACGACTACGTGGGCAAGGCCATGAGCAGGGGCGGCCTCATCGCGGTGCGCCCGCCGGACGACTTCGGCTGCCCGCCCGACAGCACCTCGCTCGTCGGCAACACGGTCGGCTACGGCGCCACGGGGGGCGAGCTCTACGTGGCGGGGCGGGCCGGGCAGCGCTTCATGTGCCGCAACTCGGGGGCCTCGGCCGTGGTTGAGGGTGTCGGCCCGCACGGCTGCGAGTACATGACCAAGGGCACGGTGGCGGTGCTGGGCACGGTCGGCCTCAACTTCGCGGCCGGCATGACCGGCGGGACCGTCTACCTGCTCGACGGCTTCACCTCGGAGGAGCGCGGCCTGCTCAACACCGACTACGTGCGCGTCGAGCCGCTCAACGTGGAGGAGGCAAGCCAGGACGGCCCGCTGCACCGGCTAATCGCGGCGCACCACCGCTGGACCGGCTCGCCGCTGGCGGCCGAGGCGCTGCGCTACTGGCCCTACTACGCGCGCTACCGCTTCGATAAAGTCGTTTCCATCGTCCCCCGCGCCGATATGAGCGAGGATTAGCGTGTGCCCTCAGGAATAGTAGACTGCCACCTAGCGCCGCTCGGCGATAATCGTCCGCGAAAGCGGTTCGCCTTCGACGACGATAAGCCGTCGCTCTTGGGCGGGAGATACAGACTGGGGCGATGGTAAGTCCGTCAGCAGTCCCTCAGCCAGTAATCGCTCTTTGAACGTGTCTTCCGAGCTAGACGGGCGGAACCGCGGACGAATCTCGACGGGCGTCCCATCGGCCAGTTGCACATTATCATCTAACATAACCCGATTGTCCTTGATGACGCCGTAGTACACGGCCGTACACGGCCATAGGCATTCCTCCTACTCCTCGCACACCTATCCAGTTCGACCAATGGACGCGGTGTGGGCTACACCGTTCCTAGGAGCCAGCGCCCTGCACGAAGCCTCACGAGGCATGTATGTCGGCGAAGGCGCGCAAGGTGGCGGGGCGCACCACATCCTCCACCTCGACCGGCCCGTCCGGGTTCCCGCAGCGGACGACGACGCGCGGTTCGGGCCCGGCCCACAGGAGATAGAGCGGCTCGGGGCCGGGGATAGCGACTCCTTCCCGTTCGTGACGCGAAAAAGCGTCGATCACCGCTAGAGCGCCATCGCGCTTGGAGCGGGTCAGGTGGTCGAGCGCGGCCACCACATGTACTGGCAACCAGTCGATCATGTGCGCGTCATCCTCATCCCGAAGCTGCCATACCGTCGCCTCCATCTCACCGCCCTTCCCTCACTAAATGCATGCCTCTCTGTCTTCCATGCTACCATGTTCCGTCGCCCTATACGGCGCCCGGTAAACAGGCGATACGCTAGCATCAAGGGCGCGGACGCAGTTCTACGCGGCCTTCCTGCAACGCTTACACAAACAGCCTTAAAGGCACACGTCGATTTATTTGCGATGCGGATGCCCCGCCTAGCCCTATAACTGAAAACCAACGCGGCCGGTTAGATCGCGTCACACGACAAGCATTAGACTGGTAGAATGAGGGAAAGTTAAAAGGGGAAACCGATGACTGAGCCGACCCTGACGATCACTCTCCCCCTGGCGGTATACGACCACTTGCGGCGGCGCGCCTACCGGCATCAACGCCGGCCTGAGGACGAAGCCGCGCTGGCCTTGACAGCGGCCGTGGGCGCCGACGATTCGCTGCCGGACGATCTGGTCGCGGCCATCAACGCCCTTGCCACGCTCGACGACGCGGCCCTCCAGCGCGTCAGCCAGACCCAGCCAACCGTCGAGGACGGCGTCCTGCTCGACGCGCTCGTCGACAAGCGCCGGCGCCAAGGACTCACCCCTGACGACGAGCGACTGTTGGCCACTCTGATCGACCGGCACGACCGGGTGATGGTGCTGCGCGCCGAGGCCGTGGCGCTGCTGAACGCGCACGGCGTTGACGTGCGGGAGCGGGCCGCGCGTGCATGAGTACGGCGCGCGTTGGGCGACGGCTGCGCGCTCAGGTACTGGCGGACGCGGGTGGCTGCCGCGGCTACTGCCAATCGAGCGAGGACATCACAGGCGCTCCCTTGGAGATCGAGCATCTGATGCCGGAGACCCTGCATGGGCCGACACGCCGCGACAACCTGTGGGCCGCCTGCCGTCAGTGTAACGCGCTCAAGGGCGACCACATCGAGGCGATCGACCCAGCGACTGGAGTACTGGCGCCGCTGTTCAATCCGCGACGGCAGGCATGGGTAGAGCATTTCGCCTGGGTCGAGGATGGGGCGCGTGTCGCCGGCCGAACGGCGCCGGGCCGGGCAACGGTGGAGGCATTGCGGTTAAACCGGCCGTTGCTTGTCCGAGCGCGACAGCGGTGGATCAGCGTGGGCTGGCATCCGCCGGAAGAACGCTCGACCCAATAGTCACTCACCGGCGCGCTATAGTGTCGGCGCCTTCCGCGCCAATTGGGTAAACGCGGCGGCCTCGGCGTTGTCGCGGCGATAGAGCGCCATAGCCCCGGCTGAAGACGGGCAGGGACCTCTTCAATCTATGGATGAGCACTATCACACCCACTTCGTTTCGGCAGTGACCGCGCTTCTCGTGGATCGCTTCGCGATTGTCCTCACACATCGCGTGGATGGAGGTAGGTAAGCCGCCATCCAGGAAACGAGGGTGGAGAGATAGGTATGACTGATAGCTTTCCCCCTATCGCTTTTCAGTCTGCCTTGAGTATCGAAGCCGTTTTGTTCGTCGTGTTCGGCTTCTTGTACTCCGTCTACGCTATGTACTCAGTCAACATCGAGCGCCCACCCGTCGTTGGTCGGCTACGCGTGCTCTGTAGAGTCGTCGCCGGATTGAGCGGTCTCAACGCGGCGCTGCTCGTTTTATCGCTGGCGATGATGAACATATCGCCGGTCGGCGACAAAGTGCTCGCCGGCGGGTTTGTCGTGACCATGATCACGATAGCCGGGATTAGCCTATGGTGGGCCTTTCGCACCATGGAATAGCGCGAGCCTCATTATCCGCATCGAGGAGAACATTGCCGGGTGCGCGGGCAAGCCGCATATTCGTCGTCACGGCGCATACCATGGTCGTCTTGATGGCGCTACGATTGGCGATGTCGTTCTGGACAACCACGGCAGGGCGTCGGTAGCCCGGCTCAGACTCACGCGGGACGCCGAAGTCGTACCAGAAGACATCCCCTTGGCGGATCATCACTCGTGCTCATAAGACGCGTCGGAACGCGACGCGCATCCCTTCAACCAAGCGATCATCGACATTGGCCCCTTCGCCATACACGTCATCGAGGCCAGCGAGGAAGGCGGCCTCGGCGGCGCCCGCCTCCGGCGGAGGTGGCACGGCGCGCTCGCTAGGAAGCTCGCCCCGCGTCGATTGCACAGGCTTCCGCGCGATGGCCATGCTATCCTCCTCGTCGTCGTCGCGCGGACGCACCTCGACGCGCTGCCCCTCGACGATGCCGCCCGCCCATAACAACGCCAGGTTGGCGATCAGCGCGCCCGTGGTGTTCTGGGGCAGGCTGAACGTGGAGGGGTCGTAGGGTACGCCGGGGAACAACTGGCCCGGCCCCGCCGCGTTCGCCGTCGTGCCCGAGGGGCAATCGGCCCCCGCCGCGCACACGTCGGCGGGGTCGTTGCTCGCGTAGCTGTAGGCGAGCGCGCCGCCCGTCCGGTCGGGCTGCAGGGAGCGTTCCAGCACCGGGTCGTAGTAGCGGGAGCCGGCCCAGTACCACGGCGCCTCGCCGGTCGTCGCGTAGGCCGTGCCCCCGTTGACGATGCCCTGCTGGCGTGTGTCGGCCCACGCGTCGTACCAATAGCCACGGTAGCGCAAGGGCTGCGGCACGGCCTCATAGCTGTGCAGCAGGTCGGGCGCGCCCCAGTCGTCGTAGGCGTAGTAGTTGGCGAGGTTGCCCGTGTCGCCGGCCAACGCCACCACCGAGCCCCGCGCGTCCACGACGTACCAGTAGCGCTGCATCGCCCCGCCCGCCGGCTGGTAGAGCAGTTCCAGAGGCGTGCCGTCCTGCCGGTACACGAAGCTCTCCGTGTAGCGCACGTCCGTGCTCGGCCCCGCCGCGGTGCTGCTCAGCACGCTGACCTGGCTGACCCGCCCCCCGGCATAGGCCATGTTCTCGGAGAGCACCCCGCCGTCGACGGTGTATAGGTCGAACGCGTCGCGCAGCCCCCGCGCGTTGTAGTGCAGCAGCGCCTGTGTCTCGTCGGCGAAGGTGACTTCGTCCACCCGTCCCGCCGCGGTGTAGCTGAAGGCGATCGTGGAGCGGGTCCCGCCGCTCGTGCTGGTGATCAGCGTGGTGGCGCCGCTGTTGTCATAGACGTACTCGTCGGTCGTGCCCCCATCGGCGACCCAGGCCAGCTCGTTGGGCAGCCAATTGGCCGGCGTGATCGCCCCGCTCGGGGCCGGGTAGGAGTAGCCATAGGTGGCGCCCGTCCCCTGGCGCATGTAGCCGTTAGGCCGCTGCCCCAGATTGCCGTCGGCGTCGTAGGACCACACCTCCCGCGTCGCGCCCTGCGTGTCGATCTTGTCGCCAGCGAGTTGGCCCAGTATGGTGGACCCTTTTGTCAAGACATTGGGGAGGGGCAGTTTAAGGTGGGGACTGCTCCTTTCTCCCGCCGGACGGCGGGGCTGTGTGGGTTGTCGTTGACGCGCGGGGTCGCAACCGGGGCGAGGTAGACCTCGGCCGGTGTGCGGTAGGCGAGCGCCTGGTGGGGACGCCGCTCGTTGTAGAAGGCGAGGTAGCGCGTTAGGCCCTGGCGGGCTTCCTTCGGAGTGGCGTAGTCGTAGCGATAGACCTCCTCATACTTGACGGTCCGCCAGAGCCGCTCGGTGAAGATGTTGTCGAGCGCGCGGCCCTTGCCGTCCATGCTGATCTGAATGTCCTCTTGTCCAAGCAGGTCCAGGTACTGCGGGCTGGTGAAGTGGCTGCCCTGGTCGCTGTTCCAGATCGTCGGCGTCGCCCGCGCCAGGGCCTGTTCGGCGGCGACGAGCACGAAGCCCAGCTCCAGCGTCTGGTCGAGTTGCCAGCTCACCACATAGCGCGAGTACCAGTCCAGGACGGCCACCAGGTACATCCAGCCGCCGCGCAGCCGGATGTAGGTGATGTCGATGCCCCAGACGTGGTTCGGGTACGCGCTCGTCGTGTGCCGCAGCAGATACGGGTAGACGCGGTGCTCCAGGCGCCGCTTGCTCGTGTTTGGCCCAGGGCTGATGCCCGCGATGCCCATCTCGCGCATGTGGCGCTGCACGGCCTTACGGTTGAGCACGATCCCCTCGCGGCCCAACACCGCGGCAATGCGCCGCGAGCCATAGAACGGATACTCTGTATAGAGCGCGTCGATACGATGCTTGAGCGCCACCTCCTCCGGCGCTGGCGCGACGGGCTGGTAGTACAAGCTGGACCGGCTCACCCCGAGCAAATCGGCCTGGGTCACTAACGGCACGTCCGAGTGTCCGCGCTCGACCAGGGCTACGCGCTCCTCTCTAGGCAGGGTCAAGGCCAGATTTTTTTTTGAGCCAGGCCACCTGCGTGGTCAGCTTGCCGATCTCGGCGTACAGCGCGGTCGTTTCTTGCTCGTGTTTGGCTCTGAGGCCCTCGGCCGCATCGCGCCGGTCGAACAGGCTGGGCAAGCCCTGGATCGCCGTGCTTTTCCAGCGTCCCAACTGGTTGGGATGTACTCCGCTCTCCGCGGCGATCTGCACGACGGTCTTCTCCTCGCGCAGCAACTCCTGCACGACGCGCGCCTTGTAGGCGGAACTGTATTGTTGTCTCATCGTGGTCTAGTCTACCACCTATAAGCGTCCCCTTTCACTGTCCAGTTTCCTGGGTCCACTATACAGCGGCGTGTACACCAACTGGTGCGCCGCGCTGCCGGGGATGTTGGACAGGATGAGGTCGACACTCGTGGTGTGGCCCTGTGGGTCGTGCAGATCCTGCTCCTACAGGCCGAGCGGTGTGGAGACGCCGGCCGGGCCGGTGACGGCGAGGCGCCAGGGGCGGCCGTCGGGATAGTACGTGCGCAACTCTTGCAGGTTGGCCGTCCCACTGCCGAGCGTCGCGGTGTAGGGCTGGTCGTCGGCATAGTAGCCAAAGAGGCTGCTTCCACCGCTACTTGTCGGCGTCGCGGTGGGGGTGCTGGTTGCCGTCGCCGTCGGCGTGCTCGTCGGCGTGCTCGTCGGCGTGCTCGTCGGCGTGCTCGTCGGCGTGCTCGTCGGCGTGCTTGTCGGCGTGCTTGTCGGCGTCGCCGTTGACGTGTTGGTAGCCGTCGTGGTGGTGGTGGGTTTGCTGGTCGGGGTCGCGGTCGGGGTCGCGGTCGGGGTGCGGGTTGGTGTGCTCGTCGCGGTGCGCGTCGCGGTAGCCGTCGCGGTCGCGCTACTCGTGGGCGTAGCGGCCGGGATGCGCGTCACGGTCTTCGTGGGCGTGACGGTTGGCGCTGTTGTGCGTGTCGCGGTGGCCGTCGCCGCGCGCGTCGGTGTGCGTGTGGGCGTGCGCGTAGCGGTCGCCACCGGCGTCGCGGTCTTTGTCGGTGTGCGCGTGGCCGTACGCGTCGGCGTCATAGTGGCGGCGAGGGCCGCAGCGGGGCGATGGCTGGAGGGGCGCGCGAAGGCGAGCGTCCCCTGGATGGCCGACGCGTCCAACGTGCCCAATGCTACGGGCGTGATGGGCGCGGTGGCCGTGGTCGGGACCGTCATCGTGACCGGCCCCATGACCGTGTCGGGGGCAGTGTACGTAATCGGGGCGTACACGCGCAGGCCGGTAATGGGGTCCTGGATCAGGCGCTGACCGGGGTGGGACGACTTGACGCGACGCCCGCTGCCCTGCGCGGCCCGTGCGGAGGTCGCGGGCATACCCTCCGTGAGCGGCGCGGCCGACGCGGCCGCGTTGGCGCGTACGCCGGTGGCGCCCTGCGCCGCTACGGCGGCTCCGACGGTGATGGCGCTAGCGCGCCCCTCGGCGTCGAGGACGCGCGTGACCGTGCCCGCGCCGCCGGGCAGGCCCTGCGTGCGCAGCCGTCCCGCCGCGTCGTACTCGTACGCCGTCTGCCCCCGCCCGTCGTCCGCGCTCGCCAGGCGGCTGGCGGCGTCGTAGGTGGCGGCGTAGCTGCCCGCGCCGTCGGCGTCTTGCCGCCGGAGGGCCACGAGGTTGCCGTCGGGGTCGTAAGTCGCATCGGTGGTGATCGCGGGCAAGCCGGCCGCGTTGTAGAGGCCGTCGATCGTCCGCGCCGGGCGGCCCGCGCCGTCGTACACCGTGTGGTGATCGTAGCCGTTGAAGTCGTAGTAGTCTGTGAGGTTGTCCGCCGGGTCCAGGGTGTAAGAGGCATGCGCGAGCGTTTGGCCGGGCGCACCCACGGCCGAGGC
>JAABUQ010013171.1_pt1 | contig 10098 bp, 17 predicted proteins | sample 5560001 | NCBI WGS metagenome assembly JAABUQ01 (sample SAMN10711888, study PRJNA513371) | rock metagenome | isolation source: Antarctica rocks | place: Antarctica: Victoria Land, Finger Mt nord | collected 2015-12-18 | reverse complement strand
AACTCCTCCAGATACGCCCGCTCTTCCCCGAACAGCTTCACCCGGTATATCTTGCGCATGTCAAACTTTACCGGAACCAACCCGAAATCCGTCATGGCTGCCGTGACGCCCTAGTAGTCGCCGAGTTTGCTCAAAGTCAGACCGCGCTCTACCGGCAGCTCACTGCGGCCAGGGTCGAGCGCACCATTTCCCATAATGGGGAAAACGGAGTCCCACTTCCGGTTCTGCACGCGCTCGAGCTCGCGCCGATCGAGCCGCCCGAGCAGCGCGCAATCGCCGCCAACAATGACGTTTCCGAACTCACCCTCGGCCAGTTACGCGCGGTAATCCGTAAACGGCAGGCGGAACAGCGTGCCTCTCCGCTCGAGCATCGCCTGGTGGCCTCTTCGCTGCCGATGGAACGCGACGCCGACGATCACACATGTCGCATCGTAGTCGGCGACGCGGCTCGTTTGTCGTTGCCTGATGGCGACGAACACACAGTTGCTTGCCAGCCAGCGTCATGCGAGCACGTTGCGTTGGCCGTCGGCAGCCCTCCGTATTGTCTGGGCATCCAGGAGCAGGGATACGTCGACTTCACCGTCTACGCCGACTATCTCGCGGCGGCGGCGAGCTGGGCTGCTGAGCTGCATCGCGTGCTGCAGCCGAACGGTCGGCTTGCGCTCAACGTGCCCGTCGACACCGCCCGCGGCCAGCGTCAAGCGCTGGCCTGCGACTGGCTGCAGCTCCTCCGCACAGCCGGCTTCCAGTATCGGACGACCGTGGTCTGGGCCGAGGGCAACATCGCCAGTCCCCGAGGAGCTGCCACGCCGGCTTATCAAGCTGTTGTCATTCCCAGGTGACCTGGTGCTCGACCCGTTCGTGGGTAGCGGCACGACGGCGGTTATTGCACGCGCCCTCGCCCGGCGTTTCTGGGGCTGCGATCGCAATCCGTTGGCAGTGGAGCGAGCTAGGGCGCGTACGGCGTAGCAAGTGCTAACTCCAGGGTCTACTCAGTGAACGTGCTCAGGGTGGAGCGGTGCGCCCGCTCACGTGGGGTGCCGCAGCAGGCGAAGTCGTCTATCAGGGCCTACGTGATCCGGGTGACGAACAGCGATTCGCAACCCGCCAAGCGGGTCCTCTGCTGCGCTGCGACCTCAAAGGTGCGGTCGCTCTCCTTCTGTCACCTGGTTGATGAGGCCATGCACACATTCACCCTGCTGCTCATCTTGCGGATGCTCCCATGACATCGTCTATCGCAACGGCGATCTCTTCTCCAGCGCGTCGCCTGCGCTGGGTCACGGCGTCAACACGCTCGGCGGCATGGGCGCCGGTATCGCCGTCGAGTTCCGTCAACGCTGGCCAACCATGTACGACGCCTACGCGGAGGCGTGTCAGTCGGATTGTCTGCGGCCAGGTGGGATCTTCGTCTATCAGGCACCCGACCGATTGATCGTCAACATGGCCATCCAGCAGGGCGTCGGCCGCGGCTCAGCTCGACTCGAGTGGGTGCGTGAGGTGGCGCGCCAGGTCAGCCAGCTGGGACTTGAGACCCTGGCACTACCGCGCATCGCCGCCGGGCTGGGCGGGCTGGCCTGGGACGATGTCGCCGCTGTGTTGGAGGCCGAGCTCGCAGCGGTGCCCTCCGTTGAGGTCTGGGCGCTGCCAGCCAGGGTAGATCGTCGATCGCAGCCGAGAGTTTGGAGGAGATCATCGTGTCCCCGTGGGTCCACTTCCAGGCCTTAGCTGACCTTGGTACTATGTGACCGTGGTCCCTTGGTACCAAGGAGTTCGATGTGGAAGAGGCTGAACGCTCGACAGATTTCGAGACGGTCGAGCGTGTGCAGCTTGGCGTGCGCATGGAGAAGCGCATGGTCAAGGTACTCAAGGGCTTGGCCGAGTTCGAGGGGATAACCCTGGGCCAACTGTTGGAGAAGATCGTGCTCCACTCCTTCGCTCCGGTACCAGGCGGAGAAGGTGAGATGGCGGCAAGCCCGCACAGCAGGAAGGCGTTGGCTGCGGTCAGTGATTTCAAGAGGATCTACGGGATGGACTACGACCTGCACCGGTATCGCCACTTTCAAGATGAACCAAGTTTATGACTGGCACAGACGGGTGGCCGGGACGCAACCAGACCGACGGCGCGAAACACCTGGCGCGGCTGTCTCGGGTGTACAGCCACGAGACATGGAGCTTGTACGAACTGCTCGATCGAAGCCTCGATCCGCGCGGACCGGATTGGTTGCACACGCGTGCTGCGGAGTTCCTGACGCCTGGCTCAGTAGTCCTTGATGCGGGGTGCCGGGATGGAGCGCATCTCATCCGCCTGGTCCAGGCACATGCGGTCGTCGGCGTAGGCGTCGAACCGGTCGCCATCCACGTCGAGCGAGCACGCGCGGCGGTAGCGGCGGCCGGCCTCGAGGAGCGCATTCAGATTGTCCACGGCGCGCTCGAGGACTGCGGCTACCTCGACGACTCCTTCGACTTCATCTGGTGCCGCGACGTCCTCGAGCAGGTCGCGTCGCTCGCGCCGTTCCTGCAGGAAACGGCGCGAGTTCTCGAACCCGACGGACGCGTGCTCGTCTACACCACCGTCGCCACCGATCTGCTGGAGCCTGGCGAGGCGGCGATGCTGAAGCACCATCTGGGCAGCGTGGAGTCCAACCTGGTCGAAAGCAACGTCGAAGCAGCGTTCGGGTCCGCCGGACTGACCATCGAGGACAAATACGTGATCGGCACCGAGTGGCGCGAGCACGCCGAGGAGCGGACGCAGCCTGTCTCTACCGCTCTGCTGCGTCTCGCCCGGCTGCGCCGCCAGCGCGAATCGATCGTCGCTAGCCGCGGTGAGGAGATCTACCGCCACGTGGAGGCCAACCTGCACTGGGATGCGTTCCAGTTGCTTGGCAAGCTGCGCTCAATTGTCTACCTATTGCAGCATCGCCAACGTTGAGATCTTTGGGCCCGATCTTGCTAAACGACTCACCCAAACCATGGGTGACGGCCTAGACCCGCGGGCCGCGCTCGCGGCGATCTGGGATGTGGTTGGACGAGCGAACCGGTACGCCCAGGAGACCTCGCCGCGGCGAGAGGCAAATCGAGGGCAACGCGATGCCGCGCTGTACACGCTTGTCGAAAGTGTCCGCGTGATCGGCGAAGCATTGCGACCATTCTTGCCAACGACAGCCTCGCGGATTCTGACTCATTTAAATCTCAGCCCCGAACCCGGTTGGCTGCCGGCGTTAGCCTGGGGACAACTACGGCCAGGCACCCTGGTCGAGCCGCCCACGCCCCTATTTCCCCACCTCACCGAGTAACGATGCATCGCGTCTCAGAGCCGGGAATCGTCACTCTGGCACCTGCCTTAGTGCAGTAACCCGGAAATTCCGGGGCCGGTCGCTCGGCTCGATCCCGGCCTCGTCTACGCCCGTCCCGATAGGTATCGAAACTTGCGGGATCCTGTACTTAGTGCGCGGCTTAGGTTAGGGCGAGGTCGCGGAGTGTGCCGGCTACTTCGCTGATCACGGCCTCCCAGAGCCGTGCGCCGAGCTCGGGGCTGGCTTGAGTCGGGTCACCGATCACTCCAGACGCCGAGTAGTAGGCGAAGTCGAGCTTGGGATCGTCCCAGTCCACCGGCTTCTGCGGCAGGTTGGCGATGCCGACCGTCAAAGGAAAAGAGACGCCGGGGGGTGAGCCGGCGCCTCGGTCAATTTCTCAGTTGGTGTGCAGCAGGTCAGACCAACGACGTTCGACGTCGACGCGGCTGTCGGCATGGCCGATTGCGCGGGATAAGGCGGGGAGGATCGCACTCGGGCTCCCGTAGAACTCCGCGGCCGGCGCGCTCACCGCGCACACGCGGTTCCCAAGTGCCGCGGCGCGGACCGCTTGCTACGGCCACTACGGATGGGGCTGCGCCCGCTGATGTGCGTCTGCCGGCGCAGCGCGGCCTTGCCCCAGCCCTGCCCGCGGTGTACGGGCCTGGTATCGATTGGTCCCGAGCAGCCTGTCCAAAGGAAAGCCCCAACAGACATGAGCACCCTGTTCATCGGCGCCCGACACCTGCACGTCCCGGTTCTCTTGGTGCTGCCAATCCTCCAGGGTTTCTTGCTGGTAGAAGACGGCGCCGTGCTCAAGACGTTCAGCGGAGATCGTGGGCGTGGATGCCTGCGGGCGCGCCTGGATGGCCGGCAGGTCGTATCTCCGGCGGAAGCCACCACGCCCTAACCCATCATGTCAATGACACTCAGAGCTTGATCACCGCTGCTGGCGCAGTCGATTCTCGACGACCCACAATCAAGGAGGAACGTATGAGCTCGCACATGTCGTCTCCCCAGCTCGGCATCACCCGCGTCGTGCGGGACCCGCACGTCCAGGGAGGCGAACCTGTCGTCAAGGGCACACGTGTGACCGTCGCCTCGGTGATGCTTGCCGAACGCGAGTGGGGCGGCGTCGACGGCGTACTCTACGCCTACCCCCACCTCACCGCAGAGCAGGTCGCCGACGCGCTCGCGTTCTACCTGGAGCACCAGGACGAGATCGACCGGTACATCCAGGAACAGGCTGATGACGCTGAGCCCGAGGTTTGATCGGCCGCGCGTCTACGCTGACGAGGACATTGACCGACCGTTAATCGAAGCCCTGCGGGCGCGGAGTTTCGACGTCCTCACGGTGCAAAGCACGCTTGCGTTCGGCGAAGACGACCCAGCGCAGCTCGAACGCGACGCGGCGTCGGGACGGGTCTTGCTCACATTCAACCGCCGACACTTTCGACGACACCACGCAACATGGCTCGCAAGCGGGCGGGCGCATCCGGGCATCGTGACTATCCCGCAGGGCGGCACTGCGGAACGGCGTGCGCTGCGCGCTGCAATGTTGCTTGATTGGCTGGGAGCAGCGCGGCTTGCATCGCGGTTCGTCGCTTGGATTGATCTACAAACGCGACTCCATGCGGACGAGCACATCGAGGGGTATACCGACGAGGATGCGCGCACGGCGCTCGGGCTCGACGAGGCGCGGCTGCCGTAGTCCAAGGCCCTCCCGCGCAATGCACGGGAAGTAGCTGCCTCGGTAGTCCGGCGGCTGTAGCCACGCATTGTTGGAAGCCTGCCCGCAAGGGCCGCGTGCTCGCTGGGCAGGTGACCGTCGTCTTCACCAACGACGTTGAGTGTTTCGGGTCGGATGAGCCGACCGGCTGGCCTCGCGAATATGTCGACCACCGGCGGATCCCTCCCGACGCGGGCTGTTCACGCAGCACCCTGGCAGATCGCCGGCCGTAGTCCGCCGCAAGGCTCAGGCCTGGCTCGCTCCCTTCCCCACGGGTCCTGATCCTCGCGTCGCTCGGGGACCCGCGGGGACCCCTGTGCGCTCGGCCTTGCTGCTCGGCCGTCGCTCTGCCGAACGGGGCGCATCACAGCCCCGCTCCCCAGGAGGGACCACCCGATGATCACCAACAGCAGTCGCAAGGACGAGACGATCGAGCGTCTCACCGACGGCATCGCCCAACTCACGAGCTCCGAGGCGTGGACGGCGTGGCTACGCGTTCAGGCACGGTTCCACCGGTACAGTTTCTCCAACGCGCTGCTTATAGCCCTGCAGTGCCCTGAAGCGACACGCGTCACGGGTTTCCACACGTGGCGCCGGCTCGGCCGAACGGTGCAGCGCGGCGAGAGCGCGCTCTGGATTCTTGCCCCTGTCACACGACGTGTCGTCTCCGACGACGACCCCGAGCAAAGCACCCGCGTCGTCACCGCCTTCAAACCGGTGCCGGTCTTCGATGTTTCGCAAACCTCTGGGGACGACCTACCTGAGATCTGTACACGTCTGTCGGGCGACGACCCGTTGGACGCGTACGCCGAACTGGTCCAGGTCGCCCGTAGCATCGGCTTCACCGTCGAGGATCACGCTTTCGAGGACGAGACGAATGGCGATTGTTCGCACCGGAGCCGGGCGAATCCGAGTGAGCACCCGGTTGGAGCCAGCGCACCGCGTGAAAACGCTGTGCCACGAGCTGGGGCACGCCTTCCTTCATTCGGAACCTACGGATCGTGCGCTCGCGGAGCTCGAGGCCGAATCGGTGGCGTTCATCGTCTGCGATGGGCTCGGCATCCAGTCGGACGCGTGGTCGTTTGGCTACGTCGCGTCGTGGTCCGGTGGCGGCGACGTGGCGATCGTCGCGATCAAAGCTGCCGCCACACGTATCCAGCGAACTGCTAATTGCATCTTGTCGGCCCTCCAACTCGAAGGTGAGTCGGTCGAGGAGCCGGTCAGCAACGACGGGCGGTGAGATGTCGCCTACTGACAGGTCTGTCGTCGTAGGGATGATGGCGGCCCTGGATGGGAGGGGCGGCGCAGCTCGAGTGGCTGCCACTGGACTGCAGCGGGCCGCTGTGGACCTGGTCGGCGATCTTGACGATGAGCGTGCCGCGGCGTGGATCGAGGACCTGGCGCGCGCTGGCCAGGAGGGGCGCGAATTGACCACTGTGGTGCGGTCAGCGGGCACTCACGAGGACGTTACTCGCCATTTGCGTACGTCAGTCACGCTGGGGCAAGAACCTCGTCCGCCAGCGTCGTCAACTCGGACACCAACCGATCGTGACGCTCGAACACCGCCATGTGACCGGCTGGCTCCAGATGCTTGAGGAACCCCTTCGGCAGCCGGTCTCGCATGAAGACCGCCGTCTCGGGGACGATCAAGCGGTCCAGGTGCCCCGTGAATACCAGCGCAGGAATCCGAATCGACCCGAGCACCTCGGTCGCGTCGTAGCGGAACATTGCCAGCGTCTCATGCGCCTGCACTCCTGGCCAGGCCAACGGGTTGTATCGCACCGCCAGATCGAGCTGGCCACGTGTCTGACTGCCCGCAAACCCGCACAGCATCCCGATCAGGTGGGAGGACCCATTGAGGTAGCCGAGCCAGCTCATCAGCCACACGGCCGGTGCGAACCACGCCATCAAGTGCAGCAGTGGCTCCAGCACGGGCTTCTGGACTGCGTACGCGAACCCACTGGCGGTTGTTGTACGCGCGGGGTTGGTGTAGGTCGTGTCGACGAGCGCCAGACCCTTGACTCGGGTGCCGAGGTGCTCGGGAAACAGGCGGCAGAACGTCAGGAGCACCATCCCGCCCATGCTGTGCCCGACCAGGATGGATGGTCGTCCACCAGCCACGCCGAGCACCGCTTCGAGGTCCTGCGCGTGACGCTCGAGGCTGTAGTCGCCACGCCCGGGTTTCTGGGAGTGACCCAGGCCCGGCATGTCCCAGACGATGACCTGCAAGCGGTCACTCAGGGCGCGGATCACGTAGTACCAGGACGTGCGGTTGGCGCCCGCCCCGTGTGTGAGGATGATGGCGGGTGCGTCTGTCGGCCCATACTGCTCGACGTACAGAGATGTGCCATCAGGTCGTGTCAGCGTTACTTTCGACCTGGGATCGAGGGTGTGGGGCTCATCGGTGCCCCGGGGATGAAACAAGAGCACGACCCATCGGCCCAGGAAACTCAGCAGCGTCATCACGAGTCCGGCGACAAGGTAGCCCGTTCCAACCAGCACGCCGACATACCACGCCCACAGCAGATACACGCCGCCGCCCAGGACGACCAGCGACAACAGGCCCACCAACCAGGTGAACAGGAGCGGGAAGGGCGCAAAGAACATCGCAACGATAATGGCAGGCAACGTGCCATGGAGGCCCAGTCCCAACATTCGTGTCAGGAAGTGCAAAGTAGCCGCTTCGCCGGCGGACGGGATGGTCACGCCCGCTGGCGCGTCAGGCGGCCTCGTCGATGGGTAGACGGGTGCTCAGATCGAGGTTGAAGAGCCGTAGGGATTCACATGGCTGTACAGGAGCGGACTGAGGGCGCGCAGATCGTCAGGGCTCAGTCGCTTGGCACGGTCGGCATCGCTCCACAGCCACTCGCCAAACCTGCGCTGGAGTGCTTCGGCCTTTTCCTGCGCGGCCAGAGTCTCCTGCTGGTTGATCACACGGCGGCCGTCGTCGAGCTCGTCGATAACCTTAGACAACCGACCGTTCAGAAGGTCATGGACGATGCTCAATGCTGACGCACGGTGAGTGCCCCCTCCCCACCGTGCCGGCAGGCCCCACGCTTCCCAATCCAGGCTTGCTACCTGATCTGCCTGGACCAGCCGTATTTCCATGCTCAGCACTACGTCGGTTACAGCGACGACATCGCCCGCCGCCTGGAGACGCACCGCAAGGGCCAGGGCTCGCCACTTCCTGGCCGCCGGCATCGACTTCCGTATCGTGCGCGTCTGGCCGGGCGCGGACCGCCAGTTCGGGCGTCGGCTGCACAATTGTCACGGCAGCCGCTTGTGTCCCGAGCCGGCGTGCATCGCGGAACGGCGCGGGCGGCGTCTGCGGCTCTGCTTGACTCTGGACAACGGCTAGGGGAGCGGGCTCTTGCCGATCTTGCGCAGGTCGTGGCCAGTGCGGCAGCCGTGGGCATCCGCTAGGTTTCCACTTGGATTGCCAGCTCATACGTGGTCTACCTAGCACCCGCGAGATGGGCGAGAGCCGCACTCTAGAATGGCTCCATGTACAACCGCCTCGACCTCGAACTCTGGGGGCTCTCGCCTACGGAGGTCGACGAGTTGCCCGAGGCACTCGATCAGTACACCTTCTTCTCCGTGTCAGCCACCCGCCAGCCACCACCTCCGATGGCAAGCCCGTTGCTTACGGACTTCGCCCCCTGGTGGTGATCGTTGCATAGCCGCGCATGGTTTTCTCAACGAGATGGGCAAGGATCTGTACCAGCAGTTCCGGAAGGCCATTGTCAAGCTGGCTGGCAAGAGCAAGCACATTGTCGACCAAAGGGGCAGTCGAAACATCCTGATTATCAGGGTGGAGCGGGAAGTGGCATACGTAGACTTCGTGTTCGCACACCCGCCCGCGGAGCACGAACTGACGATGGCATTTGCCTCGGTGGAGGAGGTACTGGCGTCCATCCCGGAAGGCCAGTTCACCTCAGCCCAGTTCGATCCCAACACGCAGCGCTGGAACGTCGTGATGGTGCCCGACGCGGCGACCGCGAGCGTCCTGGCGGAGCACTACCGACCCCGCAAGTGAACTCGACCCCAGAGCCGACGTCGCTTGGGTGCGGGGTCGCTCGAGACCAACCCGTCCGTAGCTTCGGTCCCTACCTCTACTGCTACGATCGAACCGAGCTGGGGGCCCGGCACCCGTCGGTCTATGTCAGGAAGGTCGGGCCCGGTGGAGCCCGAGTCGGTCGGCCGAACACGGGCGATCGGCGTGCACTGACTGAGCGGGCTTACGGTGTGGTCGGCGAGCTCGTCGACGCGCTGAATGCGACCTTCGCCGGCGTGACCGACACCGTCACGCTCGTCCCAACCAAAGGGTCACGCTGACCGTAAATCCTCAGCCTCCTGGTCGTCGCGCAGAGGCGGTAGATCGGCCAGGTCGCGCAAGCTCGCAAAGTCGAGGAAGGCGCGCGTGGTCCCGAAGAGTCGGGCGTCATCGAGGGCCACGAGCTCGCGCATGAGCAATGTGTCGAGGGCATATGGTTCCTAGTCGGTGTTGCGTACGGTCGCGAGGGCCCTGCTCCATGCGACCGTCTGGCTGATCATGTCGTTGAGGGGACCAGCTGAATTTCGGCGGGCGCTGGTTTCTGCCCCGGGCGCGGCGGCCCCGAGGATCGCGGCAAGTTGAAACGCCTTGAAGGTCATGCGACCTGCTCGCGCGAATCGTTCGCGATGGTTGGCAGCAGCGAGGCCACGAGCTCCAGCGACCGCACGCGATCATGGAGGCTGTACATCTGGGTGGTGAGCATCAGCTCGTCCGCAGCGGTGCGCCTGAGCAAGTCATCGATCACAGCGCCCGCGCGCGCTGGGCCTCCCACCGCCTGGCCAGCGCGGCGGCCGCTAGCGAAGCTGCGCTCAGCCTCGCTCCAGGAGTGCTCCCTGGCCTCATCGACGGAGGGCAGCAGCGATGGCGCTCGGCCACCTTGGAAGAACCGGTAGAAATACAGATCGGCGGAGTCGGCTATCAGCGCTGCCTGCTCGTCTGTCGGGGCGACCACGGTCAGCAGCGTCACGATCGTGTAGGGCCGCTCAAGCGTCGCGGACGGCCTGAAGTTAGCCCGGTAGTGCTCG
>JAABUQ010013170.1_pt1 | contig 10099 bp, 9 predicted proteins | sample 5560001 | NCBI WGS metagenome assembly JAABUQ01 (sample SAMN10711888, study PRJNA513371) | rock metagenome | isolation source: Antarctica rocks | place: Antarctica: Victoria Land, Finger Mt nord | collected 2015-12-18 | reverse complement strand
CGCAAGGTCGGCCGACAGCATCAGGCAGCCCGGCGCAGCGACGCCGGTATCGGCCTCTCGCCCGCGAGGTCCTGATCGACGAGCTTGCCGGTGCTGACGGTGCTCATCAGGCCGTAAGCGACTTTCGACACCAAGTCGATGATCGCAATCAGAGCCACGCTGGTCGTGCTGCTCAAGACGCCGGCGCCATCGGTGCCGAGGCCCAGGATCACCGGGTAGAGGAACCAGAGCACCGAGAGGATCGCGGCGTTGCGGACGTAGACGGACCGCACCTCGCCGCGCTCCCGCCCCGCTTCCTCGAGCAGCGCCACCCACATCACGTAGTAGACGCCGAGGAACGCCACGCAGGACACGATGAACCACGTCCACTTCACCCACTCGACGACCGAGGCGCCGAACGCAAGCGCGGTCGCGATCATCATCACGTCAGCGAGCATCATGCCGAGGATCGCCCCGCCGGGCCGCAAGCCGCTCGGCATGCTCGTATAGGCCAATCCCAGCAGCAGCAGCGGCGTGGTGAACGTCCAGTCGATGTAACGCGCATAATAGAAGATGCGGGTGGCGGCGCTGTCGGGCAGGACGGGGAGCAAGATGCTGCCTTGGCCGGTCGCCATCAGCAAGTAAAGGCAGGCGGCGATGATCGGAACGATACCGTGGATCACGGTATGCGCCTCCTCGTGGCCGGTCCGGCGCTTGCCGATGGCGAGGATCAAGCCTCCGCCCACCAGCATCGCGATTGCGTCGAGCCATAGCCAAAATTGTGCTGTCATCGCTGATGTTCCACGGTCGTGCGACCCTCCAACAGGTCACGCCCCTGATCTTTCCCATTGCGGCGCATCAGTTTATTTTGTCGGGCCGGCGGAACACATGAGTGTGTCGAGAGGATGGCAGCCGACGCAAAGGGCCGATTTCATGGCGCCGATTTCCGCCCCGACGAAGATGCCGCCCTGAAAGCCGTCCGCACCCAATCCGGGCCCAACCGCGACCACGCCATCTCGCCCGCCCACCGGGCGCTCCTCGCCCCGCACCTCCCGCTCGACCTTCGCTGCGTCCGCGCATCGACGGCCGCCACCCCGTAGCCAGCCGCGATCGATCCCGCTACGCCTGCGGCCCCACTCGATAAGAGCCCACCATGCGCCGCTTTAACCTGATTCCCGTCCTTGCCGGAGCCTTGAGCATCGCCATGACCGCATCCGCCGCCCCCGCCGACCACTACGTGACCATGGCTTCCGGCCTGCAATATCACGACGAGCTGCCCGGCACCGGGCCGCAGCCGCAACCCGGCCAGACCGTCAACGTCCACTACACCGGCTGGCTCTACGATCACGGCACCAAGGGCGCCAAGTTCGACAGCTCGCGCGACCGCGGCAAGCCGTTCAGCTTCCGGCTCGGCGCCAGTCAGGTCATCGCCGGCTGGGACCAGGGCGTCGCCACCATGCATGTCGGCGGCAAGCGCACCCTCATCATCCCCGCCGAACTCGGCTACGGCGCCCGCGGCGCCGGCGGCGTCATCCCGCCCAACGCGACCCTTATGTTCGACGTCGAACTCCTCAGCATCAATTAACCCCGCTCACCCCACCCCGTCACGGTCCGCCCGCCGAACACCATGCGCCGGATCGCCGGCGTCCCAAGCCCAGCGCTGAACCCCGGCGCCGGCGCGCTGGCCGCATCGAGCCGCTCGATCTGCCGCTCGGTGAGCCGGACCTCGGCGGCCGCGATGTTGTCGGCCACCTGCTCGACCGTGCGCGCGCCGATCAGAGTCGAACCCACGCCGGCCCGGCCCATCACCCACGCCAGCGCCACCTGCGAGGCCGTTGTTCCCGCTTCGCGCGAGGTCCCCGCTTCGCTCGCGACAGCGTTCACCATGTCCAAGATGTCCCAATTGCGGTCGGAAAATTTGCTCTTGCCGAACGGGTTGGGCCCGCTCAGCCGCCCCTGGTCCGCCGTGTCCGCGCGATCGTATTTGCCGCTCAAGAACCCACCCGCCAACGGGCTCCACGGCACCACGCCCATCCCCGCCGCACGCGCGGCCGGCAAATGCTCGCCCTCGACGTCGCGCGCCACCAGCGAATACTCCACCTGCATCGCGATCGGACCCGGCAACCGCCGTTCGGCCGCGATCGTCGCCGCCTGCATCGCAAGCCACGCCGGCATGTCCGACAGCGCGTAATAGCGGATCTTGCCAGCCCGAACGAGGTCGCCCAGCGTCTGCACGATCTCCTCGGCAGGCGTGACGCCGTCCCAGATATGCATCCAATACAGGTCCACGTAGTCGGTGCCGAGCCGCCTCAACGACGCGTCGAGCGCGCGATGGATGTTCTTGGCTCCCGCCCCGCCGGCATTCGGGTTGCCGCCGCCCGCCTGGTCCGCCGCCAGCGGACTGGCCGACCCGTTGAAGCCGAACTTGGTGGCAAGCACGACCTCGTCGCGTGATCCAGTTTCCCTGATGAACCGCCCCACCAACGTCTCGCTCGTGCCACCCGAGTAGATGTCCGCCGTATCGATGAAGTTGCCGCCCGCACTCCGGTAGGCATCGAAGATGGCCCTCGACGTCGCCTCATCCGCACCCCAACCACCAGTCCCGAACGTCATCGTGCCGAGCGCGAGCGGGCTGACCACGAGACCCGACCGGCCCAGCGTGCGAAAATTTGTCAGTGGCATGAACCGTAGACTTTCATCAAAATCGCTATGAAACCCCTATACCAAGGCTTGCTCACCGCGACTCTCGCGGTTGGCAATCCTTGGTATGCGCGCCGGGTTGGCGGGCGGCGGCGCGCGAAACAAAGACGCTGATACCAAGGGTCGCGATCAGCGAGCCTTGGTATTAGGCTCTCCCCATCCGCTGGGTCAATCACTATCGTAGTGGACACTATGAAACACGCCGAAGTGCCTCCCCGTCGTCGAACCGGCCGGCCTCTATCGTTCGATCGGCATGCCGCCCTGAACCAGGCCATGCTGACGTTCTGGCGTCATGGTTACGAAACAACGACGATCGCCGACCTCACCACGGCGATGCGAGTGACCGCGCCGAGCCTCTACACCGCTTTCGGCGACAAGAAGCAGCTCTTCCTCGAGGCCATGCGCCTCTACGCCGGCGACCAGGAGGCCATCGGCCGCGCCATCGACGACGCCCGGACCGCCCACGCCGCCGTTCGCGACATGCTCACATCCGCAGCGATCGCCTTCACCGGCCAGGCCACGCCGAAAGGATGTCTGCTCGCCAGCGCCACGGCCACCGGGTCCGCCGCCTCGGCCGACGTGCAGCGCGCGGTCGCCGACATCAGGCAAGGCATCCAGACGCGGATCGCCGCCCGGATCGACCGCGACATCGCCGACGGCCTGATGCCATCGCAAACGCCAACCCCCGCGCTCTCTGGGCTAGCCATCGCCGTCATCCAGGGCATGTCGGTCCTGGCGCGGGACGGCGCGACGCGCACCTCCTTGATCGCCATCGCCGCGGCCGCGATGGCGACCTGGCCGCGTCACGACGGCGAGCGTGCCCCTCGTCGCGCGGCAGTCCGCAAACGATCGGCCCGCGCGCCCTGATCACCCGCCGAGCCGCCGCCGACCCTAAACCCCGATCTCGTCCAAAGCCCGATACACCGCCGCCCGCAAAGCCCCCTCGATCACCCCCAGGAAATCCACCCCCCCAGCATCCGTCGTCCAAGGATCCATCGTCGTCGAAATCAGGAAATCCACCCCCTGACCCGGCGCCGCCTCCACCCCCATCCGCCGGCAGAACCGATCGACGAACCACTGCCCGTAAATCCCCGGCTCGAACCGCGAACTCGTCAAAATCAAGTCCAACCCCGCAAAATCCGCCCGCGGCTCCATCACGCTGCACGCCCCGAACACCGCCTCGTTCAACGCATTCGCCCGCCCCAAATCCGCATTCGCCGACCCGTCCGCCAACTTCGGATTGAGCGCGAACGCCAAGATCACCTGGTCCGACCCCACCTGCCCGAACAACTCCCGCGCCCGATCGTCCCGCTCCAGCAACGCCTCCAAACCCGCATTGTCCAACGCGTTAAACGACCGCAACAGCGCGTGCTCCTCCGCCAGCTCCACCGCCGGCGCCCGCCGCCGCTCCGCCGGCGTCCGGTTGAACATCGTCACGCTGAACCGCGGATCGTCGATCGCCGCCAACCGGCAGGCCATCCGCTTGGCCGTCCACATGCACTGACCCAGAATCCGCCCATACCCGGAACGATCCGGCCGGATCACCCGATGCGCCAGCCACACCGACGCCGCCGCCGACCCAGGCTTCGACCCCTCCAACCCATAAACCCCGATCGTCGGCTCCGACTGGCTGTGAAAAATCACCGGCGCCCGTAACGAAACCTGGTCCCGGAACGCCGCATTCCGATAACACAACGCACCGGCCGGATACGGCACATACCCCCCTTTGTGCGGATCGACCGTAATGCTGTCCGCCAACGGCATCGCCTCGTACTGCGCCCGCACATACGCACTCATCGGCGCCACCGGCACCGAACTCGCCGCCTTTCCCGGCTCGCCTCGGATCATCGACCGGAAATATCCGCCCCAAGCCGCATCCGCATGGATCGCAAAATTCAGCCCCCGCGCCCGAAACCGCTCCCGCAAAGCCACCAGCCCGGCCAGCGGATCCACCGCGCTCTCCTCCGTGCTCCCGATCACAGCCACCGCCATCAGCACCGGAATCCGCCGCCGCACCATCTCCCCCAACGTTACCTCGACGTTCTCGAGATCCAGCCGCGCATCCATGTCCACCCGCTGCATCAACAGCGCGTTCTGCCCCAACCCCAACACCGTCGCCGCCTTCGGCCACGAATAATGCCCCGTCGCCGGCGCCAGCACGACCGGCGCCTCCGTCAGATCGCCCATGAACCCGCGATACAACCCGATCAACCCCAAATTCTGGACCGAATACCCCGCCAACGCCTCCGTCGCCGCCTCCGGCGAAATCCCCACCCCCGCCAACGCCGCCGGCAACCCGGCCAACACGTCCAAATCCAAATTCACCAGCGTCCAACTGTCCAAATCCACCAGCCGCGCCCGCTCCCCGCTCCACAGCGGCACCTCCAGCCCCCGCGCTGCCGACAGCAGCGGCACCTCCCGGATCGCCGCCCGCAACGCCACCCCCGCGAATTTCAGGTTCCGCGCCGCCCACAGCGCCTCGATGTTGGCGACCGTCCCTCCGCTCGTGATATGCCCCCACGGCACCAACCCGCCCCCCGCCGTCGCTTTCGCGGCCGGCGCCGCTCCTTCCTCGACCGCATACCCCAGCATCCGGCACAGATCGTTGCCCACCTCGATCTCGAGCCGCGTCGTCACCGGCGACGCCTCCGCCGCCACGTTGTTCTGGTTATACAGCCCGGCCGCGAACCGCCCCACGATCGCCGGCAACGCCTGGTCCCACAGCATATGCCCCTGATATCGCATGCTCGCGAACGGCGCCGACAACCGCAGCTTGTCGAGCAACCCCTGCGTCTCCCGCCGCAACCGGTCCGCCCCCGCCAGATACCCCGCCGACTCCTGGACCGCCGGCGTGATGTGGCTCGGGTCCTCCGGATGGAACTCGCGCCGGAACGCCGCATGACTGTCCAGCGCCGCCAGGATCAACTCGCGCAACAAATTCAGATTTTCCGCCCGCGGCCCCAGGAACCAGGCCTCCGACGCCCCCTCGCACGCCCCCGCGTCCAACGGCGCCTGCAACGCCCGATCCCAAGCCGCCCGGGCATGCGCCCGCCGCGGCGCCTGGGGCAGGGAAGGGGGTATCAACGGAACATCATCCATCCCCCGCAATAGGCCGTCCCCGCCCAACCCGTCCACTCGCCCCCCCCTCAACTCACCGCAGCGACCCTCAAACCACCGAGATAGTCGACCGCCAACCCCGTCCAAAGCTCCGGATACCCCGCCAGCCGATGCCCATCCCCCGGCACCGCCAGCACATGCAGCGCCGCCCGGCCCCCTGAAGCCAAGAACGCTGCATGGTTCGTCCGGATATGGTCGACCCCGTAATAACGATCGCCCTCCCCATAGAGCCACAACTGTGCCGCCCCGTCCCGAGCCCCAGCCTGAGCAAGCCAACGCGTATTGAAGGCCCCGTCGCACCACTCCGCCGTCCATCCGCCCACGAAACTGATCACCCCCGACACCTCCGCCGGATACATCCCCGCATAGACGCTCGACAGGAAACCGCCCCGTGACTGCCCCACCAGCAGCACCGGCCCCCGCCGCACCCCGGGCCGGGCCAACCCGAACGCGAGCCCAGCCCGCAAATCCTCCACCCCCTCCCGCAGCCCGGCCGAACAATCGACCGGCACCCCCGTCGCGAGATCGCAACAATTCCCTTCCCCGGACACCCCGTCCGACGCCCCCCGCCCGCGACGAATCAACACAAGGACGGCGTATCCCTGCTCCCGCAGCCACCGCGCCTCGCCCTCCATCGTGATCGCCGTCCCAGGCGCCACCCCATCGCTGGACCCATGACTGACGACAGCAAGCGGCGCCTCCAACCCATGCCACAGCCCGGCCAGCGTCCCGACCTCATGCGGCAACCGAACCTCCAACCCCCACACCGGCTGCGGCACCTCCGCCGTCGACCCCAGCGTCTCCCGCGCCACCCGCACGAACCGCCCCCAAGTCTCCCCGCCTATCCGCGCCCGATAGCGCCCCGCCAACACATCCGTCCCGTCCGGCCAATATTCCACCGTGGCGTCAGGACCCGAAAACACGAGCCGCCCCGCCTCGATCGTGCCGGCCCAACGCCACCACCCCGCAGCCATGCCCCACTGCGGCACGGCCCCGACCGCATAAACCCAAGACCCCGCCCCGCCGCTCACCAGCACATGCGGAATAACCCCACCCCAATGCCCCGCCCAAGCCCCCGCAAACGGTCCATCCCCGCTCCCAGCCAGCATCTCGGGCAAAGCGATATCGCCGAAATGAGTCATACCGATCGTGCCCAAAGCGCTGATCGATCAGACCGCCGCCTCGCACCTCGGCCTAAGAAGTCCTGCATCCACCAATCCTCACTTGAGAGCCTCGAGCGGCAATCGCTCCATCGACGCCGCTTACCGCCGAACCGCGATGCGCAATCCCCGAGCCGAGACCACCACGCGCCATCCCCAGACGAACCCGCCGACACCCGCTACGACGACCCCCAAGCCCAGTGTCATCAAGGCCCAAAGCCCCATCGCCAACCACACCGCACCAACCAACAACACCACCCCCAGCACCGCCACCGCACCCGTGGTCGCGCCCATGGTCGCGCCATGCGACCCCGGCTCCGCCCACCACCGCCCGCCTCGACGCCCGGCCCCGGACAGCCCTCCCCAGCGTCGATGACCCGGCCCGCCGGCCCGCTCCATCTCGAGCGATCGCAAGCTCGCCGACACTTGCCGTTGCGCCCCTGCAACCTGCATGGCCGCCCAAATCAGATCGGGCCCCGCCGGCGCAAGCGCCCCGTCCGGCTCCGAATGGGCCGGCAAGGACTGTAGTCGCTCGCCCATCGTAGCCAGCGCGTCGGACGCCTGCTGCACCACCTGGCGCGCCGCTCCCCGCCATCGCACCAGCGCCTCCGTCCCGCCGCCCGCGTCTGCCTCCCTCGGTCCACCTGGGTCGCCCACGCGCCCGCTGGCTGGATGGGCAGGCGATCGTCCCGCCCCATGCGCGCGATCCTGCAACAGCGCCCCAGTCGCGGCCTCTCCCTTCGCCGCCCCCACGTCGCCGATCGTCTCCCCCGGCGTCCCCGGTGTGCCCACCATCCCCGCTCCTGCGATCACCGCCGCAGTCTTCGCCGTCGCTGCAGCCGCAATCGCTCCCGGCCTCGGCGCCTCTGCCGTCATCGCCATCTCCTTCGCCGATCCCTCCTTTGCCGACCCCTCCTTCGCCGACCCCGCCTTCGCCGGCTCACCCGCCGCTGGCCCAACCAAGGCCGATCTCGCCGTCATCAGCATCTCCGGCGCTTCGGCCGCCGTCATAGCGGCAAAACCCGTACTCACCTGATACGCCGCATCCCCCACCGCGCGAGCCAGATGCCCCAACGCCGCCGGCTCCAGCGTCCCTCGCTCCAGCACCCCCAGCTCCAGCGCCCCCGGCTGCAGCGCCCCCGGCTTCAGCGTCGTGGCCGCCATCCCTTCCACCTGCCGTTCGATCACCGCCACCAGAACGCCGAGCTGACGCAGCCCGGCCACCGCCATCTCGCGAAACACCGCTACCGGCGCCGCCGCCCGTATCACCACCGTGTCGGGCGCCCGCACCCCGCCCGCCGCCACCCCGCCCGCCGCCACCCCGCCCGCCGCCACCCCGCCCGCCGCGATCCCGCCCGCGGCGACTCCGCCCGCCCCCACCCTACTCGCCGCGACCTCAACCGCCGCCACCGCCGCCACCGCAGCCGAAGCCGACCCGCCGCCCGCCAGCGCCGCCAAGCCTAACCCCGCCCCAGGCGCCACGACCGACATCGAACCTCCCTCAACCCACCCCAGGATCGTCCACAAACGCTAACGAACCGTAAACCCACGCCCACAGCCTTGACGGCCAACCATCCCTCATCCGAACTGCTCCCGTTCAGGAGCCCGAATCATCCCCCGTTCGACAAAGCCCCGTCCGCCCAAGCCGTGCTGAGCGCCACCATCATCCAAGTCGTCGTCGGCGGCCTCCTCCTCGGCGCCGTCTACGCCCTCTTCGCCTCCGGCCTCACGCTGATCTGGGGCATGATGAACGTCGTCAACTTCGCCCACGGCGACTTCGTCATGCTCGCCATGTACGCCACCTTCGTCCTCTGGAGCGCTTTCGGGATCGGCCCGGCCGCCGCCATCCCCATCGCCGCCCTCCTCCTCGCCACGCTCGGGATCGTCGTCTACTTCGCCCTCGTCCGACACATCCTGAAGGGCCCCATGCTGGCCCAAATCCTCGGCACCTTCGGCCTCGCCCTGTTCATCCGCTACGGCGTCTTTTGGTATTTCGGCGCCGACTTCCACGCACTACCCGACAACCTCGTCGGCGGCACCTACAACCTCGCCGGACTGCGCATCCAAGGCGCCCGACTGTTGGCCGGCATCGTCGCGCTCCTCGTCACCGCCGGGCTGCATCTGCTGCTGACGCGCACCGCGCTCGGCAGCCGCATCCTCGCCGTCGCCGAAGACGAAGTCGCCGCACAGCTCATGGGCATCCGTCCGCAACGCATGCAGGCCGTCGCATGGGCGCTCGCCGCCGGCGCCACCGGCATCGCCGGCGCGCTCATCGCCACCTTCTTCTACATCTCGCCTACCGTCGGCGAGAGCCTCTCCATCGTCGCCTTCGTTACCGTGGCCCTCGGTGGCTTCGGCTCCGTCCCCGGCGCCCTCGTTGCCGGCCTGCTCATCGGCGCCATCGAAAGCCTCTCCGCCTTCTACATCGGCGCCGTCTACAAGGACGTCGTCGTCTACTCCCTCTTCGTCCTCGTCCTCTGGACCCGCCCGCAGCGGCTGCTCGGCAAAGCGTGAGAAAGCTCGCCCCGCCCGCCTTCCTCGCCCCGACCGTCGCGCTCCTCGCGGCACTCGCCTACCCGTGGCTGTTCTCTACCGCCTTCGAGCAACGCCTCGGCGCCCTCGTCCTCCTCTCCGCCATCACCGCCTCGGCCTGGAACATCGTCGGCGGTTACGCCGGACAGATCTCCGTCGGCCACGTCGTCTTCTTCGGCTGCGGCGCCTACGGCTCCCTCGCCGCCTACACGCTCTGGGCCTGGCCGCCGCTCGCGGGCCTGCCCCTCGGCGTCGCCGCCGCCCTCCTCATCGCCGCGCTCATCGGCACCCCCACGCTCCGGCTCTCCGGCCATTACTTCAGCATGGCCACCATCGCCGTCGCCGAACTCGCCCGCCTCCTCGTCACCAACAGCGACACCCTCGGCGGCGCCCAAGGCCTCTCCGGCCCGGTCGTCCCCCGCACCGTCTGGGACATGTCCTTCCTCTCCGCCCTCCCGTACTACTACCTATTCCTTGCCGTTCCCTTAACGACGCTCGCCATCACCTGGCGCATGGAGCGCCACCGCATGGGCTTCTACCTGCGCGCCATCAAAGGCAGCGAACGCGCCGCCCGCTCCCTCGGCGCCGACGCGCCGCGCTACAAACTCTAC
>JAABUQ010013169.1_pt1 | contig 10099 bp, 10 predicted proteins | sample 5560001 | NCBI WGS metagenome assembly JAABUQ01 (sample SAMN10711888, study PRJNA513371) | rock metagenome | isolation source: Antarctica rocks | place: Antarctica: Victoria Land, Finger Mt nord | collected 2015-12-18 | reverse complement strand
GGGCCCACACCGGCTGGTCTACCGCTATCGGCCCACCTCGATCCCCCTGGGTTTCGGCCTCTCCGGCTGCGGCCTGGCGGCGCTGGGCGTCCTGATGAGCCGAGGAGCACGGGGACCGGCCACGGACAAAGATGAGCGACCCAAACCGGGGCGGCACCAACGACATCGGCGTGCCGCCAGGCCCGGCCGATGATCGGCGACGATCTCGAGGGCAGATCCTGGGCAACTTTTATTGCAACGCGAATTCGACAAGGACGATCGCCACAAGCATCGCCAGGACGACGGCGGTGATGGCGCGGACATGCGCGAGCAGGCCGTAAAACCAAGGACGCGATACGTCGGGAATGAGCTGGGCGATGAAGAGGTCGACTTGCTTCAATTGGCCCGAGGGCGAGAACTTCGGCGAACCATCGAGGCCATTACGGGTAAGGGTGGGTAAAATCTTCAACCAATACAGATAATTGCCGAGGATGACGTAAACCACCACGAGCAACCATGCGAGAAGCAGGATGAGGTCCACCATCTCGCACCTGGGCCAGAACGTTAATCACGAAGCCAAGTTAAATTTTTGAAGCTACCCGACCAGGATTCGAACCTGGAAAAACAGGACCAAAACCTGTTGTGATACCGTTTCACCATCGGGTAATGGCGGTCGCGACGACTATCCGCATTTTAGCGGCGGGCGGCGGGATCGGGAAGACTAGCCGAGGAAAGAAATCCCGCCTTGAGCGGCCTGGATCTTGTAGGCGAGGTGTTCGAGCTGGACGGAGAGGTCGACGGCGACGACGCTGACGGAGGGGGGGACGGCCAAGGGCATCGGGGCGAAGTTGAAGATGCCGAGGATCCCTCCGGCGACGAGCTGGTCGGCGACTCGTTGGGCCACGTCGGACGGGACGCTGAGGATCGCCAGGCTGATGTGGAGGGTGGCGATGGCCTCGGGCAGATCGTCGGTCGGGCGGACGACCAGGCCGTCGTGACTGGTGCCGACCTTCTGGGGGTCGTTGTCGAAGAGGGCGACGATGTGGAACCCCCGGTTGCGGAATCCCCGGTATTTCAGGAGCGCCCGGCCGAGGTTGCCCAGGCCGATCAGGGCGAGAGGGAGGTCGCGGTCGATCCCGAGGATCCGCCGGAGGGTGGCGCCCAACTCCTCGATCCGGTAGCCGATCCCGGGATGACCGAACTGGCCGAAGAAGGCGAGGTCCTTGCGGACCTGGGCGTCGTTGATCCCCAAGGCGGTGCCGAGCTGGCTGCTGGAGACGGTGGCCAGCCCTTGGTTCTGGAACGCTTCGAGCTGCCTGAGGTAGAGGCTGACCCGGCCGACGACGGCCTTGGGTGCCGGCTTGTCGCCCGGAGGGTCGCGTCGAGGATCCCTCAAGCGCTCGGCTCCGGGGATAAGGCCGAAGGGGCGACGGCCTCGATGCCGCCATAGGTCACGATAACGGCGAGCCTTGAGGCTCGTCAAGGGATCCAAAGGCCGTGCGCCAGGGGCGGGGGACCTCCCCCCGGACGCGGACGTCGCCGTCGATGGCCGAGATTTCCGGGCGATCGAGGCGGAGGGCCTCGGCCATCGAGCCGACCCCAAGACCAAGCGCCGGGGCATGCGAGGTCGAGCCCCCCGCGAGGATCGGGGCGATGTAGGCGTCGACGGCGTCGACCTGCCCGGCGTCGAGGAACGACCCGAGGACGGTCCCGCCCCCTTCCAGCAGGAGATTCGTCACCCCTCGGCGCCCCAGCTCCTCCAGGAGATCGGGGATTGGCACGGGGCCCGTCCCGGGGAATCGGATGACTTCGCAGCCGAGGCCGGCGAGGACCCCGAGCCGATCGGCCGGGGCCCGGTCGGTGCAGGCGACCCAGACGGGAACCTCGCGAGCCGTCGCGGCCAGCCGCGACCCGAGGGGGAGCCGGGCCGCCGAGTCGAGCACGACGCGGGCCGGAACCCTCGGACCCGGGGGCCGAGCGGTCAGGCGGGGGTCGTCGGCCAGGACGGTCCCGACGCCCGCGACGATCGCGTCCATCCGTCCCCGGACCTCGTGGACGAGCGCCCTCGACCGCTCCGAAGAGATCCAGCGGCTGTCACCCGAGCGGGTGGCGGTCTTGCCGTCGAGCGTCATCGCCCACTTGGCCAGGACGTAGGGCAATCCGGTGGCCAGCCGCTTGAGGTAGGGGGCGTTGAGCCGGCGAGCGGCCTCGGCCTCGACGCCGATCACGACTTCGAGCCCGGCTTGCCGCAGGATCCGGGCGCCCCCGCCGTCGACCTTGGGGAATGGGTCGCGCATCGCGGCCACGACCCGGGCCACGCCCGATCCGAGCACCGCGTCGGTGCAAGGCGGGGTCTTGCCCTGGTGGCAGCACGGTTCGAGGGTGACGTAGAGCGTCGCCCCGCTCGCCAGCGGCCCGGCGTCCGCCAACGCCTCGACCTCGGCGTGGGGGCCGCCGAATCTTCGGTGGTGGCCGATGCCGACGGGGCGGCCGGCGCGGACGACCAGGGCGCCGACCATCGGGTTGGGCTCGACGGCCCCTCGGCCGAGCTCGGCTTCGGCCAGGGCCCGGACCATCCAGGTGGAATCGGCCGCCGAGGCCGGATCGAGGGGGACGTTCATCGGCGGCGGTCCTCCGCCGACCGGGCTCGAAGGGTCGTCCTCAAGGGGGAGTCGCCTGCGACTTCTTCGGCGCGGGCCCGGGTTTGGATGGGGTCGGCGTCGCTCCCGATCCCGCCTTGGCCTTGGGGTCCGAGGGCGGTCCGAATTCTTTCGGCTCGGGATAAAGCAGGCGGTAGAGGATCGTCAGGTAGTGGCGAGCGTCGTCGGGCGAGAGGGGGTCGAGCATGACCATCAGCCAGGACGGGCAGGAGGCCGCGAATCGGGCGAGGTTCTCCGGCTTCACCGGGGGCGGGGGGTGGTCCTCGAAGTAGAGGAACTCGGCGAACGGATGCTGGAACCGCTTGATGGTCTCGGCTTTCTTGGCGGGGTCGCCGCCCTTCTTCGCCGCCACCTGATTGGCGAAGGGGCCGAGTTGGGCCTTGAAGTCGGGAGCCTTGTCGAGCACGGCGTCGTAGTGGGCCTCTTCCGAGGCGGGGAAGCGCTCGAAGGGGACGCTCAAGGTCCGGCCCTTGTCCCGGATCTCGTCGTGAAGCCGAGTTCCCGATCGTTTCGCGAGGTCGGCCTTGGCGGCGTCCGATAGCTCCCGCCAGACCCTGAGCAGGTGGGCGGCCTCGTAAGGGCCCATCATCCCGAAATCGCCGGTCCGGATCCCGGCGAACCGGGGCCCGGGATACGGCTTCTTCGCCATCTCGGCGCGACGGAACCGGGCCGCCAGGTTGAACCGCTCTTCGTCGCTCCCGGCATCGGCGAGCTTCTGCTTCTGGTCGGAGGTCAGGCCGTCGACCCAGAGCGTGTAGCGGCGGAGGACTTCGCGGTACCGGGCCAGGTTGACCGGGTCTTGCCGAGCGAGCTCGGCGCCGAGGCGGCGGACCTCGGCCTGCTCGGCCGGCTCGAGCTTGTCGAACCGTTCGAGGTTCTCCGCCAGGGCCACCCGGCGCTCGCGGGGCATCGCCCCCAACCTCTGGTGGTTCTCGCCCTCGTCCGGCGGGCCCGTCAAGGCCCCGACCAGGCCGGTCAGCCCGACGACGATCGGGACCATGAGGCGAGCGGCGCTATCCATCGTCTTGAGGGCCCTCGGGCGAGCCGGCGGCTCAATCGAACTCGGACGCCTCGTCGATCTGCTTGAGGAAGTCGAGGGTCCGGACCGCCCGGTACTCGTCGAGCGACTCGGCGATCGAAAGGTCGCGGGCGAGCCGGGCGCTGGGGTTGGGCCAGATCCGCAGGGTCAGGGCATATCCTCCCGCGAAGAGCAGGGCCGCGAGCACCGACCCGACCAGGGCGTGGCCGACCCGCCGGAGCACCTGGGCCACGCCGGCCGGGATGAGATGCCTGGGGGCGACGAGGCCGTCGGCGAAGGTCAGGGTCCTCGCCGTGAAGTCCTCGGAAGCCTTGGGCCTGGGGAGGAGGTCGAGCATCTCCCAGGTCTTCTGGAGGATCTCGAGCTCGCGGCGGGCGGTCATGCTCTGGGTCAGCTTGGTCGCGATCACCCGCGACTCGGCGTCGTTGAGCTCGCCATCGAGGTAGGCGACCAGGTTCGACCGTTCGTCCGGCGAGAGTCGTTGCTGGTCCGGCACCATGAGGGGGGCCTCCCGAAGGGCATCGCGAGGCCGCGAGCTCCGCCCGTTCCAGGACAAGGCGACGGCGAGGCCGCCAGATCCGGCGGCCCGCGTCATTCCACCCGGCGATCCGGGCCAAGTTTCGGAGGGGAGGAATTCAGCGGGGGCCGGGCAGGCCGAGCCCGCCGCCGAAGCCGCCGCCGGAGAAGCCGCGCGACCGGATCACGCTCACGTTGGCGTTCTTGTTCTGACCCTTCCTGAGCGACGGGTAGTACAACTTCGTCGCGGCCGTGTTGTAGAAGCCCTGCGGGCCGAGCCCGTTGGTGTTGCCGCCGATCCGGCTGGGCCCCGCCGAGAGCGTCCGTCGCCGTGCGCCCGCGTTGGGGGCGAAATCGCCGTTGGAGTCGAAGATGTCGGCCCCCGCGCCCGGGTCGAAGATGTCGTTGCGGTTGGTGGCGGCGTAAGCCTGCCGGTTCGCGGCGATGGCGTTGATCGTGGCCTCGGGGCCGGGCTGGTTCGCCAGGGCCTGCTGCCGGGGCAGGTAGAACGAATAATAGGCGAAGAAGGGGTCGTTGATGTTCGTGAACGGGACCTGGGCCCGGGCCTCCGAGGCGAACGCCGAGACCCCCAGGGCGACCGTCAAACCGAGCAAGGAAAAGCGCATGGTCGACAAGCCTCCTTGAACGCGACCAATGCCCCGGCGACGACCCGAAAATCTCGGCCGCCTGGTAAGCTGGGCAAGCCTCGATCGCGTCGAAGCCTTCCCGGGCACGGTCAAACCTTAAAGTATAACCGACGCTCGCCGAGATGCAAGCCATCTCAAAATCGTGCCGCGTCCGCGAGGCGAGACAAGGGCCGTCACCCCCGCCGGGTCAGCCTCGGAGCCCCGGTTCCCAGTTCTCGGCCAGGTGGCGACGGTTGAGAGAGTGGATCGCGGCCATCGACGCCCGGATGGCCGCGAGGCTGGAGCCGGCGAACCGCTCGGAGACCGCCGCGGCGATCTCGAAGGCCACGACATTCTCGACGATCACGCTGGCCGCCGGCACGGCGCAGACGTCGGACCGCTCGTAGGCGGCGGGCCTCGGCCCTTTGGTCGCCATGTCGACCGAAGGCCCGCGGGCCGCGAGGGTGCTGATCGGCTTCTTCGAGGCCCGGACGACGATCGGTTCGCCGTTGGAGGTCCCCCCTTCGATCCCCCCGGCATTGTTCGTCGGGCGGCGGAAGCCGAGCTTAGGGTCATCGGGGTCGTGGTCGGGGTCGTAGCCGATCGAGTCCATCACCCCCGAGCCGGGCCGGCGGGCGGCCTCGGCGCCGAGGCCGATCTCGACCGCTTTGATCGCCTGGATGCTCATCACGGCCAGGGCCAGCCGGGCGTCGAGCTTGCGGTCCCACTGGGCGTGGCTGCCCAGGCCGATCGGACAGCCCAGGGCCACGGCCTCGACCACGCCGCCCAAGGTGTCGCCGGCGGCCTTGGCCCCGTCGATCGCGGCGGTGATCGCGGCGTCGGCAGGAGGGGCGAGGGTGTAGACCGGACTGGCGTCGCGGACCGCCTCGTCGAACGGGACCTCGGGCCAGTCCGGGCCGGCGATCCCTCCGATTTCCCGGACGTAGCCAAAGACGGCGATCCCCAGCTCGCGGAGCAGGAGCTTGGCCAGGGCCCCGACGGCCACCCGGATGGCGGTCTCGCGGGCGCTGGCGCGTTCAAGGACTTGACGGATCCCGGTCTGATAGCTGATCGAGCCGGCGAGGTCGACGTGGCCCCCTCGGGGGGCGGCGGGCTCCTGGAGGCGTTCGAGCTTGGCGTCGTTGTTGATCAACCGGAGCGTGATCGGCGCCCCGCTTGTGACGCCGTGGTAGGTGCCCGACTCGACGATGACCCGGTCGGTCTCCAAGGTTTGCCGCTTCCCCCGGCCGTAACCCCCTTGTCGCCGCCGGAGTTCCGCGTTGATGAAGTCGGAGTCGAGCGCGATCCCGGAGGGGAACCCCTCGACGATCGCGGTCAGGGCCGGGCCGTGCGACTCGCCGGCGGTCAGGTAGCGGAGCATGGCGGTCAGGTCCAGGGGAAGGGGCTGCCGGTGAGGGCCTCGTAGGCCTGAATGTACTTGGAGCGGGTCCGGGCGACCACGTCGTCCGCCAAGGCGGGCGGCGGGCTCGCCTTGTCCCAGCCCGAGGCGTCGAGCCAGTCGCGGACGAACTGCTTGTCGAACGAGGGCTGCGGACCGCCCGGTTGGTACGATTCGAGCGGCCAGTACCGCGAGCTGTCGGGCGTGAGGGCCTCGTCGACGAGCACGATGTCATTCGACGCCGGGTCGAGGCCGAACTCGAACTTGGTGTCGGCCAGGATCAGGCCCTTTTCCAGGGCATATTCGGCCGCGTCGCGGTACAGCGCGAGGCTGGCCGAGGCCAGGCCCTCCGCCAAATCGGCGCCCAGGGCCCGGGCCATGAGCGGGAACGGGACGTTCTCGTCGTGGCCGGCCTCGGCCTTGGTGGCGGGGGTGAAGATCGGCTCGATCCGGTCCCCCTCGACCAGGCCGGAGGGCAGGGGGATCCCGCAGACCGTGCCGGCCTCGCGATACTCCCGCCAGCCGCTCCCGGCCAGGTAGCCCCGGACCACGCACTCGAAGGGCACGACCGCGCACTTCCGGCAGACCATGACCCGGCCGGCCAGGGCTTCGCGGACCTCGACGGCGAGGTCGAGGCCGGCGTCGTCGATCTCGGTCGACAGCAGGTGGTGGTTCACGCCGAGCTTGCCGAACCAGAACGCGCTCAAGCCCGTCAGGACCCGCCCCTTGTCGGGGATCCCGGTGGGCAGGACCCAATCGTACGCGCTGATCCGATCGGTGGCGACCAGGAGCACCCGATCGCCCAGGTCGTACACGTCGCGCACCTTCCCCCGCCGCGCGGGCAGGCCCAGGTCCGTCTCCAGCAACGCCAAAGCTCCGCCCTCCCCCGACCCGATCGCGCGACGTCACCCGACCTCCGGACTGTACCTCGCGGCCCCTCCGCCGGGCAAGGGCGACCGGCTTGGGGCCGGGTCGATCGGTTCGTCAAATTGCTCGAGCCAATCGAAGGATCGATCGACCCTGCTTGCGCCTTTTCCGACGTGGCGCGTTCGACTCGCCCCGACATGCCCGCGTGGGAATCTTCTCGAGATTTGCCTTCGGACCATTTTCTCCGAGATCGCATGCTATCCGCCTCGCCCTCGATCTGAAAATATCCCCCGGACGGCCCGCGCTCCGGCCACCTTCGGCCCGAGCGGTCGCCGCCCGGATCTTCCTTTCGAGGTCGCCGCGATGCCCGCATCTCCCGGGACGCCCTCGCTGCCGCCGCCCCCAAGCCACCGACGCCCCCGGCCGAACCGCCCCGGCCCGCCGCGTTGGCTTCGTTTCGCCAGGCGGGATCGCCCGAGCCGGCCCCGGTCCAGGCCATGACGTACGTCCCCGTCGTCCGGCCCGGAGAGGGCCCGATGTCGATCGGTGGCGGTCTTCGCTAGCTGTCGGGCCGATCCGTCGGCGGGATCCGCCGCCCCGCTCTTTGCCAATCCGGTTGTCGTGCCCCTCGGTTGGCTTCGTTTGGCGTCTCGCGGGGCCGATGCACCGTTGCGCGAGCGGCGGAGGAAGATGGGGACGGCCTCGCCGAGATCGCGACGCTCCATCGGGGTCGCCCGCGACCGCGTTGGGGCAAGGATGAGCCCGTTTTTATCGCGATCTCATCACCGTCTTATCGGGGCTTGCTAGGCTTGCTCGGGTCGGAGTCAAACCCCTCGCCCCATCAGGACGGAGTTCAAGCCATGCGCATCCCGTTCAAGTTCGGCACGTCGGCGATCCTCGGCCTCGGCTTCTTGACGTCCTCGGCCTCGGCCGAGGAGAAGAAGATCGCGCTCAACGAGGTCCCCAAGCCGGTGATGGCGGCCTTCAAGGCCAAGTTCCCCTCGGCCATCGTCAAGAATGCCATCCAGGAGACGGTCGACGGCAAGGTGACCTACGAGATCGAGTCGGTCGACAAGGCGGGGCTGACGGTCGACGGGGTGCTCAAGCCCGGCGGCGAATTCGTCGCGATCGAGCAGGAGATCAAGCCCGCCGACCTGCCCTCCGAAGCCGCCCCGGCCGTCGCCGCCCGGTATCCCAAGTCGACCATCACCAAGGCCGAGGCCGTCACCGCGGGGGCCAAGAAGAGCTTCGAAGCGGTCGTCAAGAAGTCCGACGGCAAGTCGGTCACGGTCATCTTCGACAAGGACGGCAAATTCGTCGAGGAGGAGAAGTGAGGGCCTTCGCCGGCCGTCCCCGAGGTTAAAGATCGGCCGGGCGAGGTCCACCTTGCCCGGCCCATGAAAGCCCCCGGGTCCGGCGCCCTCGCCGCGAGTTGGCCTTCGGAAACGAAGCGGTTCACGGTCTAGAGCGGTTCCCGATTGATCGGAGCGGTCGAGGAAAAGGGGGACTGGCTCGGGCGAGGTACGAGCGGTGCCTGTCCCCCTTTTCCGGCGCGACACGTTCAACCGGGAACCGCTCTAGCCGAGCATTCGGGCCGGATCGAGGCGCCGCATCAGCGGTGGGTGACGTCGGGATCGGTGCCCTGCGATCGTAAAGCTGAACACAGTCATCATCGATCTCCCCCGATTTCCTCACGGTCGCTCCGATAATGATCCCTCCAGAACCTGCCGCCCAAGAGAGAGGATCCTTCGATGATGACCGCCCCCCCGGTGAAACGAGCCGGTTTCACCCTGATCGAGCTCCTCGTGGTGATCGCGATCATCGCCGTCCTCATCGCATTGCTGCTCCCCGCCGTGCAGGCGGCCCGCGAGGCCGCCCGCCGCGCCCAGTGCACCAACAACCTCAAGCAGCTCGGCCTGGCCTCGGCCAACTACCACGACGTCCATGGTGCGTTGCCCGGCGGCGGCTACACGGCCGACAACTATTATCCGGGGGGGACCTCCGTCGGCGCCGGCAACAACGAGCCGAACTTCAGTTGCTTCGTGCGGATGTTGCCCAACTTCGAGCAGTCGGCGATGTACAATGGGGTCAATTTCAGCCTGAACTGGAAGTCGCCCGACAACTTCACGATCGCCGGGGTCGGGCTCAACACCTTGATGTGCCCGAGCGACCCCGACGCCGCCGTCGCGGTCTCCTTCACCGCCATCGCCGCCGCCGCGACGGCGACGTCATCGTCGAACCCGTATGGCTTCGGCGTCCCCGGCAACTTCGTCCAGCAGTACGCCAGCTACGGCGGGGTCGCGGGGCTTTGGAACTTAACGGTGAAGACGACCGACGGCAATCCCCCCGGTTCGACCTATGCGGCCCGCTATGCCGACCAATATGGCGTGATCTTCTGCCAGAGCTCGATCAATTATCGCGACGTCACCGACGGGACCAGCAACACGTTCCTGATCGGCGAGCGGAGCCATACCCAGTTCAAGAAGCAGCTCCTGCCGGCCAACGACGCCAACGCCGCCAAGTCGGCGGCCCAGGCCCAGATCGAGCAGATGAAGCAGCCCTTGTACGGCTTCTGGCAGTCGGGCCAGCCCAGCAGCAGCCAGATCCAGGCGTTCCGCCAGCCGAACCCGCAGGACCAGAGCGTTTCCGACGGCGGCGCCGGCACGGCCGAGGCCTCCGACCCTTCCAGCGGCCACCCCGGCGGGGTCAATTTCGCCTTCTGCGACGGCTCGGTTCGCTTCATCAAGAACACGATCAACTGCTGGCCGATGCAGTCCGGCACCAACCACCCCCTCTACGTCGCCTACAACGGCAGCACCTGGAACCTCCGGACCGACATCCCGGTCTCGCTCGGGATCTTCCAGTCCCTCGCCACCCGGGCCGGGGGCGAGGTGATCAGCGCCGATAGTTATTAGAGTCGCTGCTCAATAAGGTTGTATCGGCCAATGGGCGTACCGCTCCCTATCGTTTGTCGCTCAGGCATACATCAAATTGTGCAACCCGGCCACGTTCT
>JAABUQ010013168.1_pt1 | contig 10099 bp, 10 predicted proteins | sample 5560001 | NCBI WGS metagenome assembly JAABUQ01 (sample SAMN10711888, study PRJNA513371) | rock metagenome | isolation source: Antarctica rocks | place: Antarctica: Victoria Land, Finger Mt nord | collected 2015-12-18 | reverse complement strand
GGGACGCGTTGGGGGGGACGTCCGGCTGCTGGGCGTAGGGAGCATCGGGTTCGGTTCTGGGCGGCGATCGCTCGAGGTGCGTCGAGCGAGAACGCTGCGACGGAGGCGGGTGTCTTGGCGAGCATTGCCGGTGGTTCCGCAAGGGTGGCGGGATGCCGGTTCTCAGCCTCGCGCCGGTGTCTGGGCGTTATCTGTCCTTCAGCGAGCGGGAGGAGATCGCGGTCTTGCTCGCTGGTGGTTCTGGGGTGCCGACCCGCTCCCCGACCTCCCAGCCCTCCACGTGCTCGCCGAGCGCGTCGAGCACGCCCGCGACCTCGTGACCCGGCACCCGGGGGTACTGCATCCCGGGAAAGTGTCCCTCCTTGGCCATCGAGTCGCTGTGGCAGATGCCGCACGCCTGGACCTTCACGCGCACTTCCCCATGGCCGGGCTCGGGAACGTCGCGCTCGGCCAGGTCCAGGGCGCCACCGGCCTCCTGGACCTCAACGACGCGCATGCTCATCGTCTGTTCAGCCGCTCAGTGGCCGAGCGTGCGGGCGCGGGCGCGAACCGTGCGCACGCGCGCTGGAGGCATTGGTGCCGGGTCCCCGTGCGGGCCGCGACGCGGCCGGCGCGGGAACGGCTTGGGCGGATGGGGGCGTGGCCGCTTGACGCCTCCGTCGCCCTCGCTTGGCTTTGCGTCCTCGGGTGCCTCCTTGATCGCCCACCAGACGAGATAGATCAGCGCTGCCAAGGGGATCTTCAGCGCCAGCATGAGCCACAGGAATCCCCACGTCATCGGGCCACAATGTACCCGGAACCGGTGGCTCTGTCACCTGGTCTTTGCCGCTCGTCGATCATCGGCCCGACTCGGCGCCAGGCCAGCCACCCCTGCCACGCCTGCGCGCCTCCTTCACCCCGCCTCTCGGTGGTACAACTGCATGGTCGCGAAGCTCGCGTTTGCGATCTGGGCCCTATCGCCCAGATGGGCCAAATTCAGCCCACACCAAACGGAGCATTGGGGCTGTTGTCAGAATGCGCTGAGTTCCTCTTTGCGGTTGTCGCTTCATTCCGATCCCGGCCTACGTGCACACCGCAAGGCAGGCGTGGGCATGGCAATTTCAACCTCCCTTCTTGGTGGGTGAGCGTCGCGCGCTTCTCTCTGAGGTAGCGCTCCCTGCCGAACAGGTCGACCAGGACCGGGCGCAGCATGCCGTTTGACTCTGCTTCGATCCGCTCGACGGTCAGCGAATCGACATCGATGACCGTGCCGGCGGGCACTTCGGTGCCCTGCCAGGCATAAACGCTGAACCCGTCGGCATACTCCACGGCCGGCCCTGACTCCGAATGCGGGCGCTCAAATTGATCGAGGAGCAGAACCCGCGGGCGCTCGGTCAGGACGGCTGCGTTCTCAAACGCCCACCACTGTCCGCAGGACCGGGCGAGGCGGCGGGAGGGCTCGAGCGTCTCGCCGCAAACAGCGCCGCGCGCCCCCCGGCGAGCCTGCGTGCGATCAGAGCGACGACCAGCACAGTCCCGCAACCAAACAGAACCCTGATCATCCGCGCCGGCATCAGTCCGAGAACCCCCAGCCGCGGAAGCACCGAGAGGACCAGCGGATACAGGCCGTGGCTATCGACTGGCCATGGAAGAAGTAGTCAAGCGGCCTGATGTACCCATGACCCTGCCCCAGCAGCTGCGCGGAGTCCTTGAAGAACGTGTCGTCGTCCAGGAACGAAAGCGGAGGAGCAAACGCCACCGCATACAAGACGCGCACGACCCTCGCCGCCACCACGATCAGCGCCACGCCCCCAAAGAATCCGACCCCCGGTAGAAGCCTCAACCAGCCTGTGGAACTCCGAGCGAGCGGCAGCCACGACTTCGACATCCGGACATCCTCTCGCAGCTCGGTGCGGAAAAGCCGCCCCGTGGCCTGGAACGGCAGGAACCCTCAGACCTGATGGCTTCTGGGCGTTCGAGATGGAGCGCCGGGGAGCCCGAAAGGTGATCGCGGTCGATCTCCACGACCCGGCGCAATTGGATTGAGCCCGGCTTGCCAAAGAGCGACTCCGAGATGCGAGACGTAAGCGGCCCCGAGCTCAACAAGCACCGAGGCTTCGATCGCGCACGGCGCTCTCGGGTCATCCGTGCGGTGGGAAGAACTGGCCATCTATGAGCTATCACCTGAGCTGGTGGGGGAGTTCGACTTCGCTTTCATCGGAAGCCTGCTGCTTCACCCGCGTGATCCAGTGGCAGCACTTGCATCAGTGCGCAGCGCGCTGAAAGGCGAGCTGCTGTCGGTCGACGCGATCTCGCCGCTACTCACCGCGCTGCACCCAAACCAACCGCCGGCCTTCCTCAACCGGATGGAATCTTTCACGCCGGGGTCCAGGCGCGCGCCCCCTGCAGAAGTTGGCCCACGAACCTCAGTCGCGCAGCGCGAGCGGGGTCTACTCGGTAAAGCTCGTGATCCGCTGCAGCTCGGCCACGCGAGCGGAGATCTCCTCGCGGGTCAAGCGGGCCACCCGCTCGGTGCCGAACTCCTCCACGTTGTAGGAGGCCAGCGCCGTCCCGTAGGCCATCGCGCGCGTGAGCAGCTCGTGGTCGGGCTGCTGATCGGGGTGGGCGGCGACGTACCCGACGAAGCCCCCGGCGAACGTGTCGCCGGCGCCGGTGGGGTCGACCACCGTCTCCAGCGGAAAGGCCGGCAGGGCGAAGAAGCCCTCGGCGGTGATCAGCGCCGCGCCGTACTCGCCCTGCTTGGCCACCACCACCTGAGGACCCCACTCGCGGATCTGGCGGGCCGCCCGCACCAGGTTCGGCTGACCGGTGAGCTGGCGCAGCTCGGCGTCGTTGAGCAGCAGGCAGTCGACACCGGAGATCGTCGCGATCAGCGAGTCACGCGCGATATCGATCCACAGGTTCATCGAGTCCAGCGCCACGAAGCGGGCGTTCTCACACTGCGCGCGCACCTCGCGCTGGAGGTCCGGCTGGATGTTGGCCAGGAACAGCACGTCGGCCTCTCGCGAGGCCACGGAGAGCTTGGGCTGGAAGTCGGCGAACACGTTGAGCTGCGTGTCCAATGTCTCCCGGTCGTTCAGGTCCCAGCCGTAGCTGCCGCGCCAGAAGAACGTCCGCCCGCCGGCGACGTGCTCGATGTCCTCGGTGTTGACCGCCCGCCCCTGGAGCACGGTGATGTCCTCCTGGCCGAAGTCCTCGCCCACGGGGCCCACAACCCGGACCTCGTCGAAGAACGACGCCGCCAGGGCGAAGTGCACCGCGGAGCCGCCCAGCATCCGCTCCCGGCTTCCGAAGGGAGTGGTGACCGCGTCGTACGCGATGGAGCCGACGACCGTGAGCGACATGCGGCGCGCAAGGCTAGCGACTGCGCCCCGAACCGTCCTTCAGGGCCCGGCGCAGCGAATCCAGCGGCGCGGCGAGCCGACAGGCAAGGCGGTAGCGCCGCGTGCCCCGCAGATACCTCAGCGCCGCGTCCGCCTCGGCTCGCGCTGACTCGACCTGGCTCAGCGCTGCGTGCGTCCGGGCAAGCGCGGCCTCGGTCTGGCCCTGCTGGCTCCGCAGCGTGGCTGCCTCCAGCTCGCGCTCGCCCAGCAGCGCGCCCAGCCGCGCGGCCTCATTCATGCCACCCGAGGGCCGGATCTCGCTGCGCCAGGAGAGCCGTACCAGATGCGCGAGCTCGTCGCTCAGGGACACCTGAGGCGGCGGCTTGCGCGTCAGGCTACGAGCCAGCTCGACCAGCGCCATCGCGTGCTCGCTGGCGCTGTGGTGGGCGGAGGCCAGATCTCGGTTGACCTCTCCCATCTCGGCCCTCCAGCCCTGCAGCTCGCGGGTCAGCCGGGCGGCGTCGACCACCAGCTCGGGGTCGGAGGTCCCGGCGAAGCCGTCGCCCTCCATCGCCGGATAGCGCTCCGGCGTCACCCACCCGTCCCCGCCGGCGATGCCGTAGACGTAGGCCGCCCTTCCCGCCGCCATCGCCTCGAGCACGGTGCGACCCAGCCCGATCACCAGCTCGACGCCAGCGAGCTCCAGCTCGGGAGTGGCCGTGGTCCGGCTCGTCGCGCCGATCCACACGACGTGTAGCCCGCTGGCTCGGCAAGCCCCCTCGATCAGCCTCGCCCGGGGGCCGTACACGTAGTTCGAGCTCACCAGTGCCCTGCGGGCCACCGGATCGCAGCCACCGAGCTTGCCGAGGCGGATCCGGTCGATCGGCTGACGGAGCCTGACCACGGGCGCGTGCCACGCCCGGGCCTGCACCGCGCGCCGCACCCGCTCGCTCAGGAGCGCATGCCCGCAGCCAGCCTGGCTGCGGACGGCGCCGAGGTGGCTCTCCCGCCCTCACGCCCGACGGTCCGGGCGCCGTGGGCCAGCGCCACCCCGACGCCGAGAAGCGTCCAGGTCACCGGATCCTCCAGGAAGTCGGCGTAGAGCATGGTGTGGAAGACCAGCGCCAGGAACGCGGCCCCCACCGCCGCCCGCGCGGGGTCGCGGCCCAGCCCCCGCAGCAGGCCGACGAGGGCGACGAGGACCAGCGCCACGTAGGCGGCCTCGCCGATCAGGCCCTGCTCGGCGGCGATCGTGAGCGGGATCGTGTGCGAGGCCGACAGGGTCTGGGCGCTGCCGGGGTGCTGAGCGCGGTACTCGGCCACGAACGAGCCCGAGCCGTAGCCCCACAGCGGCCGGTCGGCGAACATGCTCAGGCCCCCGGTGACCAGGCTGGCGCGCCCGCTGGAGGCGCCGTTCAGGCCCTGGTTGAGCCCGAAGGTGGTCGGCGAGGCGAGCACCGCCACGGCCCCCACCGCCACCACCGCTCCCGCCAGCGCCAGCACCCGCCCGAGCCGCCACCGGGTTGCCGCGAGCGTGCCCAGCCCGACCAGCAGCGCGCCCAGGCTCGAGCGTGACAGCGTCAGCACCAGGCCGCACCACAGCAGCGCCAGCGCCGCAATCACGCTCAGCTGCTCCCAGCGCTCGCGTCTCGAGAGCAGTAGCACGGCCAGCGAGACCATCACCAGGGCCAGGAAGCGCCCGAAGACGTCCGGGTCGAAGAACACCGAGTTGACGGTGAAGTAGGCGTGGACGTCGTTGGCCGCGATCAGCTTGGGGTTCAGGAAGATCGTCTTGGTGGCGTACTCCGCGAATCCGACGGCGGCGAACAGCAGCGCCAGCGCCACCACGATTTGCAGGCACCTGCGGATCAGCCGCGGCGTCCAGCGGACCTCGCGCAGCAGGCAGAAGAGCAGCGTGAAGGGCACGTAGAAGAACACCATCTGCTGGAGCGCCTTCTCGAAGTCCTTGGAGTAGACCGACTGCAGCGCGTAGAGGACCACGTAGAGGCCCAGCAGCCGCTCGGTCCATCCCGCCGGCCGGCGCCGCTGCTCCGCGGCGAGCCCAGGCAGCACGACCGCTAGGGTGCCGGCGGCGACCACCAGGTACAGCGGCACCAGCAGGTTGGCGGTCGATCCGCCGGCGGCGATGGGGACGCGGAAGGGCAGCGCCAGCACCGCCAGCGGCGCCAGCAGCGCCGGTCGCCGAGCGATCAGGCGAGCGACGGTCACCAGCACCGCCAGCCCCGCCGCGGCGGCCAGCGCGGCCACCAGCGGGTGGCGATGAACGACGCTCAGCTGGGGCGAGCGCCAGATGTCGGCGAGCAGCAGGACCGGCGCCAGCACCAGCGCCCCGACCATCGACGCTGCGCGCAGACGCGCATCCTCCAGCAGCATCGCGCCAGCCACCATCGCCGCCGCCACGATCACGCCGGCCTCTGGCAGCGGCCCGGTCAGCGCGGCGAGCGTGATCACGCCGGTGAGAGTAGAGAACGCGCCCCGGCCGATCCTCTACGCTGCGCCGCCATGCCGACGGCCCGATCATCGATCGCGTGCGTGTCGATGGCCCTGGCGCTGGGTACGTCGTTGAGCGCATGTGGTGCGACTGCCAAGCCCGAGGCGGGCTCACCCAGCCTGCGCTCCGGCAAGGAGCCGGGACGGGGTGTCATCGACGACCCCCGCACGCGCCACATGGCCTGCCTGCGGGCGCTGCGCCTGCCGTTGACGAGCGTCAGTGACACGGAGGTGCTGCTGGGCGCGACGCCGGCGCAGGCGCGGGTGAGATTCACGCCAACGCCGGGGGCGGCTCAGGAGGCTCAGATCTCTGGTCAGGTCCAGGGCGCCGAGGTGATCGGCCCCGCCCTGCTCTTCCCGGGGGGGATGTCAGACCACCAGCTCATGCAGATCGAGCGCTGCCTGGCGCAGGGAGTCAAGGGGTAAATCGTGCGCGCCCGGCCGGCGCTCTACAATCACGACGGCTCGCCGCCGTGAGTGCGGGCCCCTTTGCGTCCGCGCCCCTCATCCCGGCTCCTGAGCGCGGCGCCTACCGAAATCCTTTTGTGTCCGTTCCCACCGCCGAGCTGACTGCGCGGGCCGCGGGCCCCTCGGGGGCGCAGCCGGCAAGCCTCCTGAACCGCCTGACCGGGGCGAGGCTGTACCTCGCGCTCGCCGGACTGGCGCTGCTGATTGGTGCTCTCTCGCTCCTCGTTGCCTCCACGCCGAGCTATGACCCGTGGGCGTGGCTGGTGTGGGGCCGGGAGATCGTGCACCTGAAGCTCCATACCACCGGCGGCCCCTCGTGGAAGCCGTTGCCGCTGGTCTTCACCACGCTGTTCGCGCCCTTTGGCAAGGCGGCACCCGACCTGTGGCTGATGGTTGCCCGCGCGGGAGCGGTGATGGCCCTGGCGATGGTCCTCAAGGTCTCGGTGCGCCTCACCCAGCAGCTCGGCGACACGATGCGCGGCGCGGCCGCCGGCACCCGGGCCACCGCCAGCGGTGCCCGCGCGGCCCTCGGCGGGCTTCCCGGCACGGTGCTGGCGCCCGCCCTGCTCGCCGGCCTGGTCGCCGCCGCCGGCCTGCTGAACTCACGCGGCTTCATCAGCGACAACGCCCTCGGGTACTCCGAGGGCCTGATGACCGCGCTCGTGCTGGTCGCGGTCGACCGCCACCTGGATGGGCAGCGGCGCCAGGCTTTCGCCGTCGGCTTCTTCGCCGCCCTGGACCGACCGGAGATCTGGCTGTTCTGGGGCCCCTACGGGCTGTGGCTGTGGTGGACCGACCCCGGCGCCAGAAAGCTCGTGGCGGCACTGTTCGTGCTCATCCCGGTGTTCTGGTTCCTGCCCGAGTACTTGGGCTCGCACCACTTCTTCCGCGGGGTGTCCCGCGCCCAGCATCCCCGCTCCAACAGCCCCGCCTTCGCCAAGTGTCCCTTCTGCAGCGAACTGGGTACCCACGCCTGGCGCACCGTGTTGCTGCGCGTCAAGGTCATCGCCGCGGTGGCGGTGGTGCTCTCCGCCGGGCTGCTGTGGCGCCAGCGCCGCGCCCGGGCCGGTTGGACGCTCGCGAGCCCGCGGGAGCGGGCTCAGGCGGGCCTCGTGCTCACGGGTGTCCTGGGTCTGGCGTGGTGGATCGTGATCGCGCTCATGACCCAGGCCGGCTTCTCGGGCAACGACCGCTACCTCGTGCTCGGGGCGGCCCTGGTGCTGATCGCCGGCGGAACCGGCTGGGGCTGGGCGGCTTTGGAGCTGGGCAGGCTGCTCCCGCGCTACGTCGGGCCGGTGCGTGCTCTCGGCGCGCGCGCGCAGGCGACCGGGATCGCGGTGCTACTGGCGGCGGTACTGCTGGTGCTGCCCAACTGGATCGGCGGCAACGTGATCGACCTCCAGCGGAGCCACCGCGCCCTCGTCTACCAGGCGCACCTGCGCGACAGCGCCGCCGCGGCGGTGGCCAAGCTCGGTGGCGCCGGGCGGATCTTCGCCTGCGGGACGGTGATGACCGAGGGCTTCCAGGTCCCGCTGCTGGCCTGGACCCTCGGCGCCCACATCCTCCAGGTCCAGGCGGCGCCGGTGGGGCCCGGCACGCCGCCGCCGGCACCGAACGTGATCTTCCAGACCCGCGCCCAGCACCACGCTCATCTGCTGCCTTTGCTGAGCACGTGGCCGGGGACCCACTACAAGCTCGTGCTCCCCACGAAGACCTTCAGGGTCTACGAGCACTGCGCCGGTTAACCTCCAGAGCCCGCCGATGGCCACGACCGCACCGCCACCTCCCCTCCTCTCCACACCCGAAGTCCGGGACGTCGAGGGTCCCCGCTGGTTCCGGCGGGCCCCTGGCTGGCTGACCGCCGGCGGCCTGCTGTTCCTGCTCGTCGCACTCTCCGCGTTCCTGCGCACCCGCGATCTCACCGGCGGCAAGGGCCAGTTCTGGATGGACGAGGCCATCACCACCGGCATCAGCTCGCACCCGCTTACGGCCATCCCCGGCATCCTGCGCCACGACGGGTCCCCGCCGCTGTTCTACCTGCTGCTGCACGTGTGGATCGGGTTGTTCGGCAACAGCGAAGCGGCCACCCACGCGCTGCCGGTGCTGCTGGGACTGCTCGCGATCCCGATCAGCATGTGGGCGGCCTGGAGCCTGTTCGGCCGCCGCGCCGGCCTCTACGCCGCCGTCCTCTTCGCCTTTAGCGCGTTTCTCACCACGTACGCCCAGGAGACGCGGATGTACGAGCTGATGGCGCTGCTCGGTGTGCTGGCGACGGCCGGCTTCCTGCACGGCTTCGTATACGGACGCCGGCGCTACCTGATCATGTTCTCGCTGTCGTTGGCGGTGATGCTGCTCACGCATGGCTGGGGCCTGTTCTTCGGCACCGGATCGGCGGTCGCGCTGATTCCCCTGTGGCGCCAGAGCGAGGACCGGCGGGGCCTGGTGCGCGACGCGGCGCTGGCCTACGGCGGCGCCGCGATCCTGTTCCTGCCCTGGCTGCCGACGTTCATCTACCAGGCCACCCACACCGGAGACCCGTGGGCGCCACCACCCCGCTTCGGGGCGCCGGTGCTGATCTCCCGAGACCTGATCGGCGGGGACCGGGTCACGGCGGCGCTGGTGATCGCGGCGGTGATCGGCTTCGCGCAGCTATTCATCCGCGCGTACCGCCGCAGCCTCGATGCCAGGCTCCTGTGGACGCTGGTGGCGCTACCCACCGCGACGCTGCTGCTGGCCTGGCTGGCCTCCCAGATCACACCGGCGTTCGTCAGTCGTTACTTCGCTCCGGTGCTGGCCTCGATCCTGCTGCTGGCGGCCTGGGGGTGCGCCCGCTCGGGCGTCGTGGGACTGGTGGCGATCGCGCTGTCGGTGGTGTTCGTGGCCAATCCCTCCTCCTTCACCCCGTCTTACAAGAGCGACATGCGCGACGTGGCCGGCGAGGTGGCGCCGCATCTGCGCGCCGACGACCTGGTCATCTCGGGCCAGCCCGAGCAGGTGCCACTGGCCGCCTACTACCTGCCCGCCGGCCTGCGCTACGCCAGCACCACCGGACCGGTTCAGGATCCCACCTACATGAACTGGGTCAAGGCGCTCGATCGCCTCCGCCACGCCCAGCCGGCTCGGACGCTGGCGCCGCTGCTTGCTACGCTCAGGCGCGGCCAGCAGGTCCTGTTCGTGCGTCCTCTCACAGAAGGGGTGCACAACTGGGAGGCGTCGTGGACACAGCTCGTGCGGCGGCGCTCTGCGCAGTGGGGAGCGATCCTCGCGGCCGACCGAAGCCTGAAGCCGGTGTGGACAGCTCCCCACAACTACCGCGGCGCCTGCTGCGTGGCCGACAGCGCCGTCCTCTACCAAAAGGTCGCGTGACCCCTCCCAGATGACCGAGAATTTCCCCTCCACATCGCCCGCTCCTGGCGCTGAGATCACTCCCGAGCGGCCTGTCGTCGTGCTCGGCGGCGGCCCCGCCGGCTTGACCGCCGGCTACCTGCTGGCCAAGCAGGGCAAGCCGGTGATCGTGCTCGAGTCCACCGACCAGGTAGGCGGTATTGCCCGCACAGAAGTGCGCGACGGCTACCGGTTCGACCTCGGCGGCCACCGCTTCTTCACCAAGGTCAAGGAGGTCGACGACCTCTGGCACGAGATCATGAAGGAGGAGTTCCTCAAGCGCCCACGGAAGTCGCGGATCTACTACAACAACAAGTTCTTTAACTACCCGCTCGACGGAATGGACGTGATCCGCAAGCTCGGTCCGATCGAGCTCGCCCGTTGCCTGTTCTCCTACCTGTGGGCAGCGATCA
>JAABUQ010013167.1_pt1 | contig 10100 bp, 3 predicted proteins | sample 5560001 | NCBI WGS metagenome assembly JAABUQ01 (sample SAMN10711888, study PRJNA513371) | rock metagenome | isolation source: Antarctica rocks | place: Antarctica: Victoria Land, Finger Mt nord | collected 2015-12-18 | reverse complement strand
ATTAAGATAAAAATAGAAAAGAAGTAAAAGATAACTTTTTGTATACAATATAAAATTTACGAATACATAATAATGTCGTTTGAGCTCATTAACGTCTCGACAATATGTCAAGAAATAATTAACGATACGCTACGACAATATTTGAATATATTTGTCATAGTATATTTGAACGACATCATGATATACTCAATCACGTTAAAGAAATATGTGCAACATGTTTTTCAAATATTGAAATGTTTAAATTAAAGAAATCTACGTTTTAAATCAAAGAAATGCGAATTTCATCGAAAAAAAATTAACTTTCTAGAATTCGTTATAGAACGACATGAAATTCGAATGAACTTAAAAAAAATTAAGACAATTAAAGAATAATTAACGTTAATCGATGTTAAAGACATTTAGATCTTTATAGAATTTGTTCAATACAATAGAAAGTTCATCAAGAATTTCTTAGAGAATTCGATATTACTAACAAATTTAACAAAGAAAGACACATCTTAAAAATGAGAATTAAGCGAAAAAGTAGCATTTTAGACGTTGAAGAAAGAGTGTTTGAAGAAACTAATACTCAAGATGTTTAATTTCGAGAAACTAGAACGAATAAAAATTGACGCATTAAATCTAGTTATCGATGCATGCTTTAGTTAGTTATATGAAAACATATAACATTCAATGACGTACTACTTAAGAAAACTCTCGTTAACAAAACAAAACTACAATATATATAACAAGAAACTATTTGCGATAGTAGCAACTCTTGAAGCATAAAAAATATACATAGAAGAAGCATTAAAACTCACTATTCTAACGAATTATAAAAACTTATTGCACTTTATTACGACAAAAGAACTTAACAAAAGACAAATGTAATAATTTGAGAAACTAGAACAATAGAAATTCAAAATACTATATATTTTAGAAAAAGAAAATGATCGAATAGACGCACTTAGTAGACGAAATAATTATATAAAAACAAAGAAGTCGTTTAATCATAACATACTTAAGATTAATTAAGATAAATCATTATTAATTAACAAACATAAGCTAAACGCAATCTTACGAATTCTTCAAGACGAATCAAAGAAATTTTCGATTAAGAAAAAAAAACTTCAAATATTTATCGACAAAATCGACAAATGTATAAAAGAGCATTATGACAAATTATTGCAAAAACATTTAGAGATAATCAAGACATTTTAGTTTTTGCGTCAACATTGTTAGTTTTCTAATATAAGACAAGTTGTCGAAACATATATTAAACGATATCTTAGTTGTTAGCAAAACAAATATAATACATATGCGCAATATGATGAAATTTAGTATTAGAAATTATCTAAATCGTTATGAGACGAAGTTATAATAAACTTCATTATTAAGTTGTCTAAGTTGACGAATCTAGCAACTAGAAAAAGATATAATTTGATACTAGTAATGATTAACAAATTTACTAAGTACTTATATATCATCGCATGCAAAGAAAAATTTACAATAGAACAACTAAAATACATCGTACTAGATCGATTAATTAGATATTATAATATATTTAAAGAACTAACTAGTAATAAAGACAAACTCTTCACGTCTAACTATTAAAAAACATTAATATTAATGTTAGATACAAGACTTCGCATGTCAATTGTTTATTACTTGATCACAAATAAATAAATAGAGCGAACAAACTAGAGTTTAAAGCAATATCTAAGACACTACGTTAACAATATCTAGAACAATTAAATATTACTTTTATTTATGACACAATTAGCATTAAATGCAAAGATCTTTAATACAACAAGAGTAACATCTTTCTTTGTTAATTATAACAAGAAGTTAAATCTTTTTAATTAGCAACGAAAGCATCTAGCAACCTAGTCAATCATCGAAAGAATAGCGACACTAAAAAAGATATACGATAACATCTTAGCGATGCAAGAACAAAAAACCAAATATTAGAACAAAAAACGAAAAATGATATCTTAATTAAAGAAAAAAAATAAAATGTATTTTTTAACAAAAAACTTGAAGATTAAGAAGAAAAGCAAGAAGCTTAATCATGTTAAGATCAAATCATTTTTTATTAAAGCAATCAAAGAATCAATTAATTACGAACTCGATTTATTAAAGAACGTCAAAGTATTTCTAATATTTTATATCTCATTATTAGAATTATTCGATCTTAATACGTCTATATAGAAAACATTTTATTACAAAGCTCAAAAAGAAAATTGATACAAAGTGAAAAAAATTCTAAGGCAACAAGATCAAAATTATTTAATCAAATGAAAAAAATATTTTACTTCAAAGAACACGTGAAAACTCGAGAAGAATCTTGATGATTGCTATGACCTTATTCAAAGATTTCATTAACATTCGAAAAATCATTTAGCATAGCGAGAAATAACTAGAAGGCAAGAAATAATTTAATAAGAGCATTCGCAATAGAATAATTAAAGAATTTAGAAACGTTCGACTTCTTCATTCTTAACACAAGGTATTATGTCTTTCGTTTCGCCTTCGCATTAATCTTCTTTAGAATTTTCTTATTTCGTAGCAATCAAGTTATGACGATTGCTAGTAGAGCTTCATCTTTAGCAATTTTTACAAAAAGATCTTCTCTATTGTGATTAAAAAAAGATCAAGATATGTTCATATACAATTTGTTCGCACAAACACATTTCGAACACTTTAAACAAGACGAAAAATCTTTCATAGCAATACAAGAATAATCAAAGAGAGAGCAACGTTTATAGACAATATTTACTAGCGTATTGTAGCGTTCGATTTTAAACGCAACACGAAAACGACTTTGTTGCTAACAAGACATAATAAGAAACGTTTAACTTTTAAGACGAAAATCTTTAAGAAAAGAGATAGTGTTACGAGTCTAGCTCAAAACAACGTGATATGTTAACTACGACGCAACATATAGCACGAAGTATAATTGTTTACATGTTTGACAACTTGGCGAACAAACAATGTTTGACATGTTCGACAACGAGCAAAGCGAGCAATGTTCGACGCTCAACATGTTCGACAACGAATTGAACAAGTAGTGCTCAATATGTTCGACAACGAACGCAACGAACAAGGAAGATTTTCTTTAATATATAGATTTTCTAAACACGACTTTCTTATAAATCGTATTTAATTTATCTTAAGTTTTGACTTATTGTTACGATTACTAAGTTGCAATTCCTTGTTATTAAATGATTGCTTGCATTATCTAAAGACGCCTATAAATTTTTTCAAAGCAAAACTCTCTCTAATATCTTCGTGGAAAGTACTAGCGTAACAATAGATTAGCAAATAAGATATATAGAGACTATTTGCTTTAATTAACTTTTAAATAATATTAACTAAAAGATATTTAACAAACAAATAGTTTTAAGAAAAAGAAATATTAATATTGCAAGTTATATATAATATTTTCTAAAAATTACTAAAACTAATATAGATTATAAATAAGTTAATCAAAATAATAAAAATTGTTAATTAAAAGAATTTAAATTGAAATAAATATACGACTTAAGTAGAATTCGAAAGTTAAAAGAAGTTTATAATGTTAAAGTTAACAATTAATTGAACTTCTTAAAAGAAGAAGCTAGAAGTAAAAAGAAAATACACAATATAAGATAAGATAAACAAGACAAATAATATTGTAAGTAATACAAATAGATATAATAGATTTTAGATTTATGCAAAGATATAATCTCTAGTGCAATCTATACTAAAGATTTCTATATATAGCAAAAAGAATATATACAAATCTATATAATTTGAAATTAAATTCGTTTGTCAAGATATTTAGAGCTTTGCTTTACAAAATCTTTTACAATAATAAAATTAATCAAATTTAAGTTATTAAGTATATAAGTTATAATTACAATAGAACTAAAATATATAATTAAGAATCTATTTTGATTAATATTAATAGCACAAAAGATTTTAGTATTATTAACACTAGTAAGAGAAGATTTTATGCAATACGTAGATTGTACTCTTTCAATAACAATAGTAATAAGAGTACAAGTTTTGTCAATCTTGTTAATCTTGCTAATCTTGCTAGAATTAGCAATTCTTTAACGCTCAAATATTTGTATCTAGATCTTGCGTTTAATTATAAAAAGCGAACTTATCAACTAATCTACTAGTTTAACTATTAGCTATCAATAGTACTATTAGCGAGAGTTCTCGAATTGCTAATATTAATAGATCTCGATATCTATATATTTATTTATATAAGAAATCTTTTTAAATAGTGTAATTATAAGCTTACACTAGATTTTTTGTAAGATTGAAAACTTGTTTATGCAATAATCTTATACTTTGCTTATTATACTTTGTTAAAATTAATAACGAAACATTAAAGTAAAAATTTTAAGAATTTTATAATTATAGAAATTCTTAAGTTCTCGAAGTGTCTAAAAGTTAAAATTTAATATCGCAAGATTAGTAAATTAACAACTACAATAATTGCTAGAAATACTCTATTAATTTTAGTCTTAATATTGAAAATATTCTTAACAATAGATTTTTTGCTTAAATTGATATTTTTCTTCTATACAATTTAATTAGTATAAATACTTCGCTATATTTTATTAAATACTAGTAAAAGAGAAATTCAAGTATTAATAATAACAAATACAATCTATTGCTCTCTTGTATATTCTCTACAAGAATTTCTTATTTGCGTTTATTTTTAATTGCTAAATATTCAATACAATAGTGTTGCTTAAAGTTTTCCAAATTTGTACTAAATTATTATAATATTTATTTTCTTAATTTTATTTACTCTTTTCTTTTTTAATATTTATATTTCGATTTGTTTGCAAGACTTAATAATATATAAGTTTCGACTTAAGTCTTTTTTATATTTGCGTTTTTTTTGTAAGTTTTTAGAAGAATCTCGATAGTTTTTAAGAGAAACAATAGATGTATTTCGAAAACAATTTTTAAATAAACTACAATCGATTATTGTATTAATATTTCTAACTATTGTAGAGTACTTTTTTGTATCTAAAATATCTTTAAATATAAACTTTGAACTATCTTTCGAATACTCTTAGAGCTAGTCTTAAATTATTCGAGCTATCTTAGTATCTTGAAATTGAAGAGTTAATTATTCGAAGTAGTAATATATATTATATAAAACTAAAATTAACAATCTATTTGCAATTATTTATTTGCGTCGATATAAAACTAAATATAAATTATTAAAATTCTTGATTTTCTTAATTTTGTTAAAGCAACAAGTCTTTAACTTTCGATATAGTTTTATTCGAACTTTAAAAGTTTTAACAATAAAATTATATTAATAATTTAATATTCTTAAATATTTACAAAACAATATTAAAGTAACTATTGTTTGCTTAATCGAAAATATATTTGTTATTTAATTTATTTTAAATTTTATTTATCTTTTTATTAATCTTTAAATTAGAGAGCTTATGCACAACAATTTATATCGAATACTTAACAATATTAAAGTTCGACTTAAATTCTATATATTTATATTAGAATATTTTAATTGTAAGTATATTTTTTTTGCTAAAAACAATAGCTAATATCTTTAAAGTATATATTTTTGTTTCTAATTAAATTTAACAAAAAGAATCTAATGTATAATAGTTTTTATTTTAAGTATATTACAAAATTAATATTTAATACAAAAGAAAATAGAGATTAATACAATATTCTAGAGATATCGAATATTTAAAAATATATAAAAAGAATTGCAAAACTCGAAATTGTAAATAATATTTACAACAAAAAAAATATAGAAAACAATAGAAAGAGCTTAAATAAAACTTAGCACAATATAGATTCTAAAATAATTATTAATTTTAAAATTTCGAAATTAATATTAAAGAACTATATTGAATAATTAAAGACTTTAAGACTTTTAGATACAAATATTAGAATCTAGTATAAATAATAAATTGTAACATATTAGATACAATACTTATATATTTTTATACTCTATTAAGTTGCTTATTGATTTATAGAGATATAGAAAGATATCTAGAATTATAAATTTTCTTATTTTAGTTTTAGCGCGCTATTAAAATCAAATCTTATTCGAAAAAAGTTCGAATTCGATTTGAGAAGTTTTAATCGAATTGTATCTATTAGACATCTAATTCGGAATTCAAACTAACTTGAATTAAATAGATTTGGTTCGAGTAATACTCAACCTGTTCCGCGGAGTATATAATAGGAACTAGTGTTGAGAGACGACAAATTAAGAAGTTTGAGTATCGGGTCCCCCCCATACTACTTAGTATGACGATTGCCTGATTTCTTATTCTTATCCTTTGCATCTCTTAACCTACCCCCCCTCTCCTCTTTACTTTATCACCCTACCCGCTTAGGTTGGGGGGGAATGCGTGGCATGGTGGCAGTCCCATTCGTCTACGTGTGATTAGCTTTCGAAGCAGACTGTCGCTATGCCTCCTAGGGCCCAAGCACACATTTTGGCTATATATATTGTTGCCGGCGATGCAAGCAGTAGCGTGCGGGATCTGACAAGCGTCCTGCACACGCCGAGAACACGGCAATCTAATTGGGTCTTCGAGTTCCTATCTGTGGTGCGCTTAAATTGAACAAGGCATCGGTTTGCCTAATCGGCTCCCTATCGGGCCAATCGTATCCCAGGACAGGAAGCTGTCATGGCGTGATGTCGGATAGCTCGGACTACCATGGATACCCAAAAGAAAAAGGCACCAACGATCTGTCAAAGAGCGCGGTTACACGAGCGCTAAACGCTTTTCTCTTCCAGGTCTCGCGTGCACCACTAAAAACATTTTCCCATGGCCAAGTGTGGAGGGCATTGTTCACCGTGGGAGCAGGTTGGTCGGCGCCTGATCTTGGCAGCTCTTGCAATCCTGTATAGCTACTTTAGCGTCGTATGATAATGACGTAGTATTACAGGAGTCTCTTGGGCGACTTCCAAGGTACACCCATGTCGAATAGACTAGATCTCTCATCCTCAGGAGCCCACGCTAGCTTGCAAGGCCCCTCGTTTACCTCTTCACTCGGGACGACTCGGGAGCCATATCTCTGTCAATTTGCAAGGTATTTGGCGGTATAACGGGCATTTCTCAAGACTTGTAGTATTTCTCAATCATTTTCGTGTTTGAAGCTCGTAATGTCCGAATCGCTTTACGTCGAACGACTTGGAGATTGGACTTCTTTGAATTCAGTGCTTTGTGCTGTGCCTACGAGAGTATGTAAAAGGACGGCGAACTAGCCGATCATCGATCAATCTACTTGGAACAGACCTTGTCTTTCTTGGATAAGATGAGGAAATCAATATGTCATGTCGGTATTATTGGAAGTGGCCTAGGAGGTCTTGCGGCCGCTATTGCCGTTAGGAGAGCTGGACACAAGGTTACTATCCTTGAGCGAACTATGCGGCTGAGTGAAGTATGTCAAGGAGCACTTTGTCACGATCGGAAGTCAGAGCTAAGTCCACGTTGCGTCAGATTGGAGCCGGTATAGAAGTTCCGCCCAACTCGACTCGTATCCTTAGGCGTTGGAACATGCTTGAGGCTGTCAAATCCTATTCTATTGAGCCGGAAAAACTTCTGCTGCGCTCGTACCGAGATGGATCAATAATGTCAAACCAGAGTCTCGTTCCTAGCATGGAAGATACCTATGGTGCCCCATGGCTTCTGATCCACAGGGCCAATTTTCAGAAGGTTTTGGCTCAAGAAGCAGAGAAACTTGGTGTGAGGTTTCGAATGGGATTTCCAGTCACCAAGATCGATTACTCTTCATTATCAATAGCTTCATCATCAACAGATACAGCCATACAGGTGGATGCGATCCTCGGCGCTGATGGACTCCATTCTATGTGCCGATCGGAAGTACAAGCAAATTGTGATTCAGTCCTAGTCACTAACGATATAGCCTACCGTATCACCATCAAAGCGGACGATATGAGAAAACACCATAGGCTCTCCGAGCTCCTTGCAATCCCAGTCATCAACGCATGGCTTGGACCAAATGCGCATGTTGTAAGCTACACCCTTAAAGAGACAGGTCTTTACAACTTCGTCTTCATCTGCCGCGTCCAACTGGATGGGATCGGCGAAATGCACGAGTTCTTCAAGGGATGGGATCCAAGGCTCTGCATGCTGCTTGACATTGCGGGAAAAACCAGAAAGTGGGACTTGTACACTAGTAATGAGATGGAAACATGGATACATCCCAAGAGCGCCTTTGCTTTGCTCGGCGATGCTTGCCATCCCATGCATCCCTACTTGTTAGTAGCCTCTTCTAAGAATCTGCAAAACGGAGGGTTGGATCGCTGATACGGTCTCTAGAGCCCAGGGTGCGGCCCAAGCTTTCGAAGATGCTGCTGTTCTCGGTGCTTTATTTTCTAAAATCAAGGACAGGAGTCAAATCCGGGAGACTCTCCTCAAATACGAACAGCTCCGCAAACCCCGGGCAACAAGAGTGGTACAGGAAAGCTTAGCAAACGGTCGAATTTTGCACATGCCGAATGGGAAGGAACAGGAAGAGAGAGACAGACAACTCCGTTTCGAAAAGCCGTTTCATGGCTTTCCAAATAGATGGGCTGATCCTGTGTTTCAAAAATGGCTCTTCGATTACGACGCATCAGATGAGATAGAAAGGCTGGAAACAGGGCTTGATGGAAGGCCGCATTAGCGAGCGATCTTCGCTCAACCATAGAGGCGCAGTCACTTAATCGGCGCCCCCCTAGTCGCCAAGGCTCCTAAGGGTCTGCAACCACTTGACGTCACCACCCACCTAACGCTGGAACGCGTTTTGTACTTATCTATGTAATTTTGATTACTACGCAACTACAATATAATCTATACGCGCAAGAACGTAGAAAAGACTTTACAAGCAACTATAGATAACTTTCGCAAAGATCTTTATTCTATTGTTGTTGTCGCAAATTATAGCGTCAAAAATGCGTATACTTCAAAGACGTCTTCAAGAATGTAAATTACTTTAAATTTGTTTAATTAATAATAAAACTCTAAAATTTGCACAAGAACAAATATTATTTAAGTATACTTATCTAGACTGGTCGCGTTGACCCGGAAATGTCACGTGCAAATGCCAAGACTTGGGTCAAACAAAATTCGAAGAATCGAATCGCTCAAAGTAGTTTAATCGATTACTATAAGTAGTTTAGCGCGCTTCGCGCTAAACTACTTTGAGCGATTCGATTCCAAAAAATCGTCACAACTTAATCTTGGCGTCGAGTCGAACTAGAGAAGTAATATTATAACTCGACTCGACGATTGATCTATATTTATCGTTTAGATCGAATTAATATATTATTTATTTTAAGAATATTTTGCAATAGCATTAATTATATCTTATATTGCTATAATTAAGTAGATTGTTAAGTTAAATTTAATTAAGTTACTTGTTTTCTACAATATAATCTATATCTTCTTAAATATAAACAAAATTCTCTAACAATAGAGCAAAAGCTTATGCAAAATATTGAAATAATAGAATATTACTTAGTATATTTCTTAAGCTTAAAATTAAAAGACAAGATCTATATAATATAAACAAAACAAACTTTTCTATTAAATATAACAAAGCTTATATTGTTATTATATTAGATATAAGCAAACAACTTATTCTTATAGATGCAAATTATTGCAATTATATTATATTAATTAAGTATATTAATACTAGTATTAACAATTATATTTTGCTAATATTCTTAATTGTAACAAACAAGTAGATTCTAAATAAATAAGTACTAGAAAACAAACTTTTTAATAATACAATTCTTGCAACTAGCAAATCTAGATATTTAACAAATAATCTTGCATAAATATAACTTTGCTACTTTAATAAATATACGAAAGCATATTAAGTTAATATTTGAAGAATATTCATAGTAGATAATTATAGTGGCTATATAATTGTAGAATTTCTAAAGTATGCTATTTTTAACAAGACTAATTTTTTTATATTTTAATTTTATATTTTAATTTTATATTTTAATTTTATATTTTAATTTTATATTTTAATTTTATATTTTAATTTTATATTTTAATTTTATATTTTAATTTTATATTTTAATTTTATATTTTAATTTTATATTT
>JAABUQ010013166.1_pt1 | contig 10101 bp, 9 predicted proteins | sample 5560001 | NCBI WGS metagenome assembly JAABUQ01 (sample SAMN10711888, study PRJNA513371) | rock metagenome | isolation source: Antarctica rocks | place: Antarctica: Victoria Land, Finger Mt nord | collected 2015-12-18 | reverse complement strand
CGGCCGCGTGCCGCTGATTTCCTCGACTTTGAGCGCCAGCCGGCGCGCGAGTTGCTCGCCGCCGCGACGAATGCCGATGAGGACGACGCCGCCCTGCGCGCCTTCGGGCTCGAGAATCTGATGCGCGATGCGCGCGATGACGCGATCGATCTGCTCGGCCGACATGAGCGTGCGCTCACGAAGCGCCTCCAAGGCACTTCTCACGCGTGGTACTCCATACGCGCCCCTTCGGATGCCGGGCGGATGGACCATGCTGCCACCACGACGCGCGGCCTACGCCCCATTGGCTGCGTCGTCGCCGAGCGCCGCGAGCGATCGCGCCGCGCGCGCTCGTTCGGCGGCGAAATCATCGAATTTCGTGCGTTCTTTGGAGACGACATCGAACGACGCTTTGCTCGTAAACATCTCGTTCCCGAGCTTCTTCTCCAATCGTTCGAGCTCGCCGTCGAGCCGCGCAAGCTCCTTCGTGTAGCGCGTGCGCAAGAGCGCCGCCGGCGCGCGCGGTGTCGCGGCGACGAGCGGTTCGCTCGCGACCCCGGCGAGTGCGGGCGCATCGACGAGCGTGGCGTTGGCATGCAGCGCGAGAAGCGCGCGTGCGTCGGCATCGAGTTCGGGTGGCACGTCGATCGTGAGCTTCTCGCGCGGTGCGAGCGCGAGTTCCGCGCGCAGATCGCGTACTTTCCCGACGACGCCGCGCAACGTTTCGTAGCGCGCGGCGGCCGCAGCATCGACGGCAATTTCTTCGGGGTCCGGCCACATCGCCGTCACGATCGTGCGGCCATCGTGGGGTAGCGCCTGCCAGATCTCTTCCGTGACGAACGGCGCGATCGGGTGCAGTAAGCGCATCAGCACGTTGTAACCGTACGACAACACGCGCGCGCGCGTCGGCGACGGAATCTTCGATGCTTCGATGTACCAATCGCAAAACTGATACCAGATGAAATCGAGCAGCGTATCCGCCGCGACGCCGAATTCGTACCGGTCGAACGCTTCGCCGACGCGCACGATCGTCGCGCGCAAACCCGCGAGCATCCAACGGTCCGCGAGCGATAGGTCCGCAAGCGGCGGCAGATTGCTCGCGCGCGGCAAGCCTTCGGGTAGCGACCGCATGAAACGCAGCGCGTTCCACATCTTATTATTGAAGTCGCGCGCCTTCACAACGACGCGTTCGTCGAAGCGTAGTTCTTGCGATTCGAGTCGCATCTGCAGCACGATGCCGAGCCGCGTCGCATCCGCGCCGTACTTCGCAACGAGATCGATCGGGTCGATCACATTGCCGAGCGATTTCGACATCTTGCGGCCCTTATCGTCGAAGACGAGCGGTGCGATGAAGACGTCACGAAACGGAATATCGCCGACGAAGTGCAGCCCGAGCATCACCATGCGCGCGACCCACAAAAAGATGATCTCGCGCGCGGTGATCAGGACGGAGTTCGGATACCAGTGCGCGAGTTCGGGCGTCTTTTCGGGCCAGCCGAGGATCGAGAACGGCCACAGTCCGCTCGAGAACCATGTGTCGAGCGTATCGGGGTCGCGTCGCAAGTCGTCCGTTCCCAAACGCTCGCGAGCCAAGGCGCGCGCTTCGGCTTCGGTCTCCGCGACGATCGGCTCGCCGCCAGGCGCGTACCAGACGGGGAGTTGATGTCCCCACCACACTTGGCGTGAGACGTTCCAATCGCGGATGTTCTCGAGCCACGACGCGTACGTCTTGCCGAAACGTTCGGGCACGAAGCGGAGACGCCCCGAATCGTACGCTTCGAGTGCGGGCTTCGCAAGCGCACCCATCGTGCAAAACCATTGCAGGGAAAGCAACGGCTCGATGACCGCTCCCGAGCGCGATGAGATCGGCACGACGGTACGATACGGTTCTTCGCGCACGAGTGCGTCGCACGCACGAAGATCATCGACGAGCGCTTTGCGGGCCGCGACTCGCTCGAGGCCGATGTAGGGCGCCATCCGCACGGTCGCCGCATCCCACGTCGTCATCGCGGCCGCGTCGGGCTCGCGTGCGGTATCGTGCCAAACGGGCGCGCAGATCGTTCCGTCGTACGCGATGATCGACGGCATCGGCAAGCCGTGGCGCGTGCCGATCTCGTAGTCGGTTGCGTCGTGCGCGGGCGTGACTTTCACTGCACCCGTACCGAAGGACGACTCGACGGCAGCGTCTGCGATCACCGGAATCGCACGATCGATCAGCGGCAGCACGACGTTCTTGCCGATGAGGTGATGGTATCGCTCGTCGTCGGGATGCACGGCGACCGCCACGTCACCGAGAAACGTCTCGGGCCGCGTCGTCGCGATCACGAGCCCCTCGCCGCCATCTTGCACGCGGTAGCGCAGATGCCACAAAAACGTGTCGCGTTCGTCGTTGTCGATTTCGGCGTCCGAGAGCGTCGACTGCGCCTTCGGGTCCCAGTTCACGAGCCGCGTGCCGCGATAGATCAGCCCCTCGCGGTACAGCTCGACGAAAACCTTGTTGACCGCCGCCGACAGACCGGCGTCCATCGTGAAGCGATCGCGATCCCAATCGGGCCCGAACCCGAGCGTGCGGAACGATTCGTACAGTTCAAAACCATATTTTTCGCGCCACGCCCACGCGCGTTCGAGGAATGCCTCGCGGCCGAGTCCGTCGCGCGTGAGGCCTTCTTTCGCGAGTTCGCGCACGAGCACGCTCTCCGTGGCGATTGCCGCGTGATCTTGGCCCGGAAGCCACGTCGCGTTCTCGCCGAGCATGCGGTGGTACCGCGTGAGGACGTCCATCGGCGTGTAGGTCGAACCATGTCCAAGATGTGCGCGCCCGGTGATGTTCGGCGGCGGCATCGAGATGACGAACGGGGGCCGTGCCGGATCGGCTTCCTCGTGAAAAACACCGCTCGTAAGCCACGTCGCATACCGCGCGGCCTCGACGCTTGCGGGGTCATAGGTCTTCGGAAGGTCCAGGGTTCCGGGCTCGGTCTGCACCCCGCGAATTTCTCACGCGTGCGCGGTTTGCCTACTCCGAGGCGGCCGCGCAGCCGTTCGCGAGATAGGGAAAGCGTGGAACGGCGGCGTTGGCGCACGCGTCGAGCGCCGCGCGCAAACGCGCCGAGAAGTCGGACTGCGGATATGTGGCCACGAACGCACGCGCGGGCGCGAGGTCCTCAGCGTCGGAAGTCACGGCAAACGCCTCGACGCCGCCGAAAGCCGCGGCAACGAGTAAACCACGCTCACGCCAGAAGGCGTTGGCTTCGGCGAATCCCGCACGCGCGTCGTCGAGATTGCCGCGCGCCTTCGCGATGCAGGCGCCGGCGAATCGCTCGAGGACCCCGCGGCGCGGATCGCGATAGCTCACGAGCAAGGGCGAATACGTTGCGAGCGCGCGTCGGAAACAGGCCAGAAGTTCGTCGGCCACTGCGACGTCGTGCGGCGCGAGAAGTGCGGCAAACGTGAGCAGACGGTTGGCCTCATCGTCCGCAGGTTGACTCCAATCGCTCGCGCGCGCGACAGAGAGCGCGAACGCGAGCGCTTCGCGATAGGCCGTCACATTCGGCCAACGCGCATACATCAACGTGCTGATGCACGCCGAGAGCCGATAGGGTAAGGCCGGAGCCGACCGGCCGCCAAGGGCGTCGGCATCGATCGAGCTTCCGAAGATCGCGCGGTTCGCGATGAGTCCCGCTTTGATCGCCGCGAGCCGATGGTCGAGATGCGCGCTGAACCGAATGCCGCGAGCTTTCACGTACGCCAGTTCGCGCGCACGTAGCGACGGATAGCGTAAGAACATCTTCGCGAGCGACGCGAGGAGGTTGCTTTCGTGCACGAGGTCGCGCTGATGCACAAGCTCGCTTGCGAGAAGGGCATCGATGAGCGCACGCTCTTCACCCGCGTAATCGTGGCGCACATAACACGCGATCGAGCGGCTCTGCAAAAGCCGCGCGCGCAGGTGATTCGCTTCGAAGCGATACAATTCGCGCGGCACGTAAGCGGCGGTCGGCAACGTATCGAGTTCGGCGAATGTCGCCTCGACGACGCACTCCGCCGCCGCCTGTTCGCCCGCCGCGTATTCACCGATCGCTCGATAGTAAGCGACGGTCAGTCGTAAGAGTGGATCGTCCAGGCGGGCGATATCACGTTCTATCGCATCGAGAAGGGCCCGCGCCTTGATATGGTCGCGCGTAACGTGCAACGCACTCGCGACGACCGCGCGATACAGCGCGGACTCGACGGGATCGAGCGTGGACCGCGCGCCCGCAGCGTAATCCGCGAGCACGCGGTGTTCCATATGAAGGTTGCCGTAGACGCGCGCGCGCATGACCGCCGCGCCCGCGCGCGTGTCGTTGTGCAACTCGGCCACGGCGCGGTCGTACTCGCCGCTCCACACGGCGGCAAACGGGGAGGCGGAAACAAAAACCGAGCGTCCTGAGAACACGGCGTCCTCCGAGAAGACCGGGGGACGACCACGATTCTGAGACACGCGGGCGGCGTTCCTGTGGCCGGCGGTCGGGCTGACGCAAATTGAGGAGTCAAGGCCGCGATTTCGAAAGGCGAGATATGACTCTTGCGAAGGCACTCTTCCCGGCACTCCTTCTCATGCTCGTGACCGCCGCATGCAGCGGTGGCGGAGGGGGCACCGTACCGGTCTCCGTCCCAACACCTACGCCGAAACCGACACTCGGGCCAAGCGCCACGATCTCCGATTCCGGTTCCACCAATCGGGCAGCGTTCACGGTCGTCGTGCAGACCGACGGCACGGCTCAGGTCACGCAGAACAACGCGACGCGCTCGGGCACGATTTCGGCCTCGACGGTGAACACATTCTTCAGCGATTTGATGGCTAATTCACCGGTCTCGAAACTGCCCATCAATTCCGCATGTGCGAAGTCGGCGTCGTTCGGATCGATGACGACCGTCGTATATCAGGGTTCAACGTCGGGCGACGTGAGTTGCGCGCCAAGCGGCTCATCGACCGCGACGGTCTACAGCGACGTGCAGCAGGTCGAAATGGCGCTGAGCCTCTAGGGGCTAACGCGCGCTAAGGCTGGCGGTAGTCGCCGGTGCCGTACGTCTTGACGCCGAGAAAGTACCACCCGATCCCCACCACGGCGAAGACCCCGAAGAAGATGGCCATTAAGATATACTGGGTAAGTTGTGATTGCACGGTAGGGACTCCGCTTCGTCGATGATTGGCGTTCTCATCGTCTCACGACCGGCTATGGGTGGGCTGTAGCCGAAGTCACCACAACCCCGACGATGCGCCGCTACGTGCCGGTCGGCCGACGCGTGGTACGGACCGCAATCCACCAGTCGCGCTTCGAATTGCGAGAGCCTGGACGCCGCCATGGCCGCCGCAAGGATCGCGGAGGCAATGCGAGCGCGAACCCCACGAACGTGGCGCAGCTTTTCTAACGCGGGCGGACGCTCGGAAGCTCGAGTCTGATGCCGATTTGAACCTGCGACCCCGCGTGTTCGTCGCGTCGTCGTCGCGAAGTAGCGGACGCTTTTATCCGAAAGCTTCCCGGTCGCTCGACGTGAGCGGGAAAATCGCGGCGTTGCTGGGCGCGAGCGAAAGGAAGTCTTCTTCCGAGAGAGGCTTGGCGAGCAAATAGCCCTGTGCGTAATCGCAGCCGGCTTGCCGAAGCATCGCGAGCTGTTCGAACGTCTCGACGCCCTCCGCTACCACTTCGCGGCCGAGCTCGTGAGAGAGGCGCAAAAGATTCGACACGATCGCCAAGCTTTTCGGGTCGCCCGGCAAGCCGTCGACGAACGATTTGTCGAGTTTGACGATGTCGGCGGGCAACTCGTGCAAATACGTCAGCGACGAATAACGAGTCCCAAAATCGTCTAACGCAATCCGGATGCCCAGAGCACGGAACCGCCCGAGTAGGCTGATTGCAGCTTTCGTGTCGACCATTGCGACCGTTTCTGTGACCTCGAATTCGACGCTATGCGGGTCGACACGGTGTTTGATCAAGAGGTCCGTAACTTCTCGAAAGAAATTCGGGTCGAGAATCTGGCGGAACGATACGTTGATCGCAAGCGTGAGGTGCCGATCCTCGTCGTAATTCCAACGGCCCAGGCGTTCCAAGGCTCGCCCGATTACCCACGAACCGATACGCAACATTTCGTCGGTACGTTCGGCTTCGGGAATGAATTCGGCCGGACCGACGGAGCCGAGCGATGCGCTCTCCCAGCGGATCAGCGCTTCGGCGCTCACCATGGTCCCGGTCGCGAGCGACCAGATCGGTTGGTACACGAGTCGGTATTCATCGAGCCGCACTGCGTCGACCATCGCAACGCGCAACGCCTTCCTGCGCAGCGAGAGGGCCTCGTCGAGGGCGGTAAAAAGCCGCACGCGATTCCCCCCTTGCGACTTGGCATTCAGCATTGCGAGATCGGCTCGGCGGAGCAACTCGTCGATCGGCGTTCGTCCGGAATCCGTCTGCGCGATTCCAATCGAGGCGGTGAGCCGCAGCACGTGATCGCCGACATGATGAGGCAAGTCCATCGCCGTGATGAGCTTTCCGACGAATCTCGAGACGTCGACGGCGGGCAAGAACATGAGGAAACCGTCGACCCCCGATCGTCCGATTCCGAGCCGGTTCTCGGGCCATGCGCGCGCGACGCCGCGGATGCGGGCGGCGATCGCAGCGAGCACTTCGTCTCCGGCTCCGGGATGCGCCAAGTCGTTGACGTCTCGAAATCGGTCCATATCGAGAACCACCACCGACAGCTCGCTGCCAGCCTGCAATTCATGCCGCAAAGCCTGCAACCAGGTGTTGCGAGTCCATAGCCCGGTCAACGTGTCGATCTCCAGGCGCGTCTCGGCGAGGAGGCTTACTTCATCGTATCGACGCTCCATGGTTTTCAGGTACTCTTCGTTGTGGCTCCAACGTCGCGCGTTCATTCTTGAAAATTGGATGACATATGTGACGACGAGGAGACTCGAAGCGATCAACCCAGTGACCTTGCCGGCATACCAACCGACCGTAAACCGTGAGAACGAGATGCCGAGCAATGAATCGAGCGAGGAAGCGAAAAGAAGGCCCACGAGAACGGCAAACATGTCCGATCGCTTTTGCGTGCCGATCGTGACGTAGATCGCGACGAAATAGAGGGCGATGAGAGTTGGCGCTATTCCGAATCGTGTGATCTCGCTGAAATCACCCCGGACGACCAGCTTGGGGAGACTGGGCCCGCCGGCGATGATCGCGCTGCCGCACACGAGTGCGAGAAGCAAGGACGCGATCGCAGCGCGCACGACCGCCTTCGTCGAGGTAAGACGACGCTGCGTTTCCTGGCCCACCAAGCTCATGAACCCCGCGACCATGACGAGGAGCGGAAAGGCGGCATGCCAGAGGATCCACAGGTCCAGGGCCACCTGGTCGCTCCCGAGCCGACCACCTCTGTTGGCGAAGATGTCCGGAAACGTCGCGAGGTACATCGCCGCGAGAACGGTGTAGATGATGTAGGCGCATCCGAGGAAGAGATGATGGGACGAGCGTTGTGCCCGAGCATGGCTCAAGAGTAGACCGGCGGAACCGAGGCTCGCCGCCGAACTGAAGCCGACCAAAAGCGGCAGAATCTGCGGTAAGTATGCCGCCTTCATCGACCCGAGGCCAAACAACGCACTCGCGACTAGCACGGCCGGACGTCAATCTCGGCAAGTGCATCCGCACACTGAAACAAGGCGCGTACCCGCAAAAAAGGATTGTGTGCCGTTGCCTTGTTCACGTAGAATAACTATCGGTCGAATTAGTTCTACTAAGTAGCGCAGTTTGCGCGAGACTTTACCACCATAAATAATGAAGCAACTCTTCAGATCCGCGCCCGTAAGCGGCGCGGCAGGTGTACCGACAACCGTCCAGACCCTGTTTTTCAACGACTTCGCCGACGACAACAACCCCAGAACGAAAGAAGCCCCGACCCCTCTACGGGACGGGACTTCAAATGGTCGGGTTGACAGGATTTGAACCTGCGACCCCTAGTCCCCCAGACTAGTGCGCTACCAAGCTGCGCCACAACCCGATTGCCCGCGTGTTCGTGGCGCGGTCCGTGTTCCCCCCGCTAGCGTTTTTTCGCGCTGGCGCGCTTCTTCGCACCGCCGACCGCATCGCGCAGACCCTTACCGGCCGTGAACGCGGGCACGCGACGCGCGGGAATCATGAGTTTCGCACCGGTCTTCGGATTGCGACCCTCGCGCTTCTGACGTTCCTTTACCACGAAACTTCCGAAGGGGATCAGTTGGACTTTTTCGCCCTTGACGAGCGCGTCGCGGATCGCATCGAGGACGAGATCGACGATCTCGCCGAGTTGACGTTTCGAGAGGTCGACATCATCGGCGAGGGCGTCGATGAGTTCCGCTTTTGTCAACGTGATCTCTCCAGACGACGAACGGCACGACGAAGGTGTCGGCGTTTAATTAGCAGACCTGGCGGTCGCTCCTGCGACCGCACGAATGGCGAGCGCGTACGACTCGATACCGAAGCCGGCGATCGTCCCGACGCACACGGCCGCAACGACGCTCGTCCGTCGAAATTCCTCGCGCGCGTTCGTGTTGGTAAGATGTACCTCAACGGTGGGAATGGCGATTGCCGCAATCGCGTCGCGTATTGCGTAGGCATAGTGCGTGAACGCGCCGGGATTGATGACGATCGCATCGACGGCGCCTCGCGCCGCGTGCAACGCATCGACGATCGCACCTTCGGAATTGTATTGTACGCAATGCACGCCGACGCCGAGCAACGCCGCTTCGTGCGCGATGCGCGCGTCGATATCGGCGAGCGTCTGCGCGCCGTAGGTCTGCGGTTCGCGAGTCCCGAGCAGATTGAGATTGGGACCGTGAATCACGAGCACGTTCATAGCGCGCGCGTTCGTAGAGGAATCGCGCGCGCCCTCGAAAATGCCGCGTGATGCCCGACCGGATTCTCATCGCCACGGCCGCCGACGGCAGCTTCTCGGTCGTCGCGGGCATCACGACCGAACTCGTCGCGGACATGCAACGCCGGCACGCACTCGCGCCCACCGCGAGCGCGGCCGTTGGCCGCCTGCTCACCGGCGCAGCGCTACTCGGCGCGAGCCTCAAGGGCCGCGAAAAGCTCACGTTACAGGTCGCAAGCGACGGCCCGATTCGCGGTATCGTCGCAGACGTGCAACTCAACGGCGCGGATCGCATCGGCGCGCGCGCGTACGCACGCGAACCCAGCATCGATTTGCCGCTCAACGCGCTCGGAAAGTTCGACGTCGGCGCCGCGGTCGGCAAAGGCTACTTGCAAGTGACCCGATCGTTCGAAGTCGGCCAACCGTACGTCGGCATCACGGAACTCACCACGGGCGAAATCGGCGACGATGTCGCAGCCTATCTCGCGACCTCCGAACAAATTCCGAGCGTCGTGGCGCTTGGCGTTCTCGCCAACCCGGGCGGTATCAAAGCCGCCGGCGGCATCGTCGCGCAGGTGTTGCCCGGCGCCGACGAAGCCACCATCGCCGGGCTCGAAGCGCGTGCAAATGCAATGGCGGCGGTGACGGCGCAGATCGACGGCGGCGCGAGCGTGGAAGACCTCATCGCTTCGCTTGCCGGCGGGCTCGCGATGCGGCAAACGCGCGACTATATTCTCGAATTCACCTGCACGTGTTCGCTCGATCGCGTCGAGCGCGCGCTGCTCGGCCTCGGGCGCGACGAGCTGGCGAAGATGGCGAACGAACAGCCGCAAACAGAGGCCGTGTGCGAATTCTGCAAGACCGCCTACCTGCTCAGTCGCGACGAGGTACGCGGTCTCATCGATCAGCTCGAAGCGCGGCGCTGACGCCGCGCGGGGCTAGACGCCCAGACGCGGCGCGAACGCCTCGCGGATCGTGCCGTCGTGGTTCTCGTAGCGCCAGCCGCACTCGCAGCGGATCGATGGGCCGCCGGCGACGGGATAGCCGTGCACGCGTTTGCAGCGTTTGCAGGTCAGCGTCTGCGCGCCGAGCGCCGGGCGCGCGGTGTACGTCACCGGCGGCGGTGATACGGTGCCTGAATGTTTACTCACGTTGTTTCCTCATGGAACGATGCGGACGAAGCGACGGGTGCCGACCGAGAGCACGACTGGGGGAGTGACGGACCACGGCGCGCGAGGATCGGGG
>JAABUQ010013165.1_pt1 | contig 10101 bp, 8 predicted proteins | sample 5560001 | NCBI WGS metagenome assembly JAABUQ01 (sample SAMN10711888, study PRJNA513371) | rock metagenome | isolation source: Antarctica rocks | place: Antarctica: Victoria Land, Finger Mt nord | collected 2015-12-18 | reverse complement strand
GAACGCCGGCGCGTCGATGCGCGAGCGCCCCCGCTGCGGCGCACGACTCCGGGGGACGGCGCAAGCGTGCTGGCTCCCGTGCGAGCGGCCGCGGCAGGACATCGAACCGCTCCCGGGCAATACAAAGCCATGCGACCACGCGCCAACATGAACAGGCGCAGGACGTCCGGCCGCGCCGGGCCGCGCCGCACACCCCAGCCGCCGCACTGCGGCATGCACCCCCTGCGGCCGAGGCCCAGCGCGGGCGGCCGGGCGCGCGCCGGCCGCCGGCCGCGACGGAGCCGACGTGCGCGCCCTCCAGCACCGCCTCGTAGATGACGCCCGTGTAATAGTCCAGCCCGCGCGCCAGGCTGAGGTCGAACGCGACCGCGCCCAGCGCGCCCTTGCGGCGCAGCTTGCGGAACAGCGCGCGCAGGTCGCCCAGCGCGGCCGCCGCGTCCGCGTCGCCCGCCAGCGCGTGGTCTGCACGCCGCGCGCGCCCGCGGTCAGGGCTGCGTTCTTTTCTGCCTCGCGGCTATGGAGCGCGGCGCGCGGGCCAGCGCGCGCGCAGGTCGGCGCGGAGCGGCAGGCGCGGGCGCTGGCGCCCGGCGCGCGCGCCTCCTGGCCCGCGCTGGCGGCGGCTGCGCGGCGGCGCACCAGGCTGGAGCGGCCCCGGTTGCGCAGCCGCGCTGCGGGGCGTGCTGCTGCCGCGAACTGGGCCGCATCATGAAACCCAGCTGGAGCCTGGGCCGGGGCGAGGGGCGCGCGCCGGGCGAGCTGAGGCGCTCGAGCAGCGCGTCGGGCTCGCCGGGCGCGCAGGCGTGGTCCGCGCCCGTAACGTACGGCGCGATGCGGTCCGCCACCTGCGCGGCGGCGCAGGGTTTACGGGCGCCGCGCGCCGCGCCGGCGCGCGAGCCGGCGGGGCCCCGCTCGCGGCCCTGCCGAGGTTGAGTGGACGCCGGACGGCGCTCTGCTGGGCGCATTGCAGCGCTAGTAAAAATGTAGCCCAGGCGCAAGAGCGGACAGTGCGACAGCCCGGCCCCTGAGGCACCCGTCGTCCAGCTCAGTCTGAGCGGCACAGGTTCCCTCAGGTGGGTCGGGGCCACAGCGGCGGCGCCCGACATGCGCGCGCGAGGCGGCCAGGAGCGCGCGGAAGCTCGGCCGCACACCGGCGGAGCGGCGCTACCTAAACCCTACCCTACCCCTGATCACAGCGGCGCGCGGGCGCGCCTCGGGCGCCAGCCCCTTCTGGTCGACCATCTCGGCGCGCACGGCCGCCCACGGCTCCTTGTCCAGCTTGTCAGCGCAACCCTAACCCTAACCCCTCTAGGCTGCGGCGGCGCGCGGGTGCGGCGCTGCCTAAACCCTACCCTACGCCTGATCACAGCGGCGCGCGGGCGCGCCTCCGGCGCCAGCCCCTTCTGGTCGACCATCTCGGCGCGCACGGCCGCCCAGGGCTCCTTGTCCAGCTTGTCGATGGCGGAGCAGATGGGCCGGAACTTGGCCGCCGGCACGCCGCACGTGCGCATCATCGCGTCCAGCAGCCGCCGGTGGTTGAGCTTGATGCGGAAGCGCCCGATGTCCAGCGCCGCCAGCGCCTCGGCCAGCACCTGCGCGCGCGCGCACGCTTCACCGCTTTACCGCGTCCCGCACATCACCATTGCACCTGTGCGCGCGCGGCGCAGCGACCCATTGCAGCGCCGCCGCCAGCGCGCGCGCGCGTGCGCGCGGCGCCACGCTCCAGATCTAACTGAACCGGCGCGGCTTCCTGCTTGCCGGGCGCGCCGTCGGGCTCATGTCGCCGGCGGCTCCGGCCCGACCGAGGGCTGGGCCGAGGGCCGCCGCCGTGCGTGCACTTGTCGTCTCGCAGGAAGACACTCCACGTTTAAGAGACTCCACGGGCGGTGGGAGGAGTGCAGCGCAGCGGCCAGAGGAATGCAGCGCAGCGTCATGATGGGGCGGCGTGGGGCCGCGCACGCTGACGACCTCCGCGTCGGCGGCCATGCCCGGGTATGCGCCCGCGATGTCCAGGTCGCACTGGAAGAACTCGCGCATGCGCCCGCGCGCCACCTGCGCGCGGCCCCAGACGCGGCCTAGGGTCAGGGTAGGGTATGGCCGCCCGCGCGCGGCCCCAGCCGCGGCGTCGGTAAAGCGGCTTTAGCTCAGTGTAGGGTACAGCCGGCTGCCCTATCCTGGCGGTCTGGGCGCCTGGGCACCACGCAGGCGCGCAGCGCCCGCAGCTCCCAGCAGCGCGCGGTCGCGCCAGCCCCGAGCGCCCGGGGCGCGCCGGGGGCGCGCCTGCGGCTGGTCGCGGCGCCAGACGGGGCCGATCTGGTAGCGCATGATGTTGCCGGCAGAGTGCAGCGCCATGAAGCGCGCGAACGGCACCGTTAGGTCGTAGCGCAGGCTCAGCGCCTCCCCGCCTGGCGCCCAGGCGCCGCCTCGGCTCCACCATGCCAAGCACGACAGGGGCGCAGTAGCGCCCGCCGCGACGGCGTGCGCCGCCCTTGCTCGCGCTCGCCGTCCGCGGCAACGTGCTCGCGCCACGCTTCGCACGGCTGTCAAGCTGTGGGAAGCTCCGCGGGGTATACGCGCGACACGCTGGTGACCGCGCGTGCTCAGGTGAACTACCCCGCTCGCGCAGGTTAATCTCAATTTTTTAATCTGATTTGCTTGGCGTACGCGACCTTGCATGACGCTTACACTCGCCGCTGTGGCCCCCGGCGCGTGACTAGCGGGGGTCGGTGCGAGCACACGCTGCCGCAGGGGCAGGGCGCCCGAGGCGCGGCGCCGGCGCGGCGCACGCACCCTGGTCCGCCAGGTCGTAGATCAGCTTGCTGTCCTCGCCGTACTTGCCGGTCAGCGTCTCGCGCAGCTCGAATGCGGGCGTCGCGATCGTCTTGGCGCCGCGCCGCTTGAACACGCCCTCGATCAGGCCGAAGATGTGCTGCCGCACGAACATCTGCGCCGGCGTGAAGTCGCGCGTGCCCTTGGCGATCTTGGGCAGGCGCTGCGGCGCGTTGGCCTCCAGCGCGCCGCGCAGCGCGCCGACCGCGCCGGCCAGGCCGGGCGCGTCCGGGTCCAGCGCGGCGCGTGCCGCCTGGCGCGCCGGGCGCGCGGTCAGGGCTTGCGTAAGGGTTATTGATCTCACGATGTGATTCAGGGTCCCACAACCCCCCAAAACAAACCACGAGGCAGGCGCGCGCAGGGTTCTCGCGCCTCCTGGCAGCTGCGCGCGCCGGCACGCAGTGCGCCGTGGCGGCTGCGCAGCGCACGGGGCGGGCGTGCGCGCGCTGGGGCCGCGCGACACCGGCCGAGTCCGTGCACGCACCTCGAGCGCGGGCAGGGCCGCGGCGCCCGCCTCCTCCAGGTACGCGCGCAGCAGCGCCGTCCCGCGGCCCAGCTGCGGGCGCGCTGCACGCGCGCACCAGGCGGCGCCCCTCACGCGCCGCGCGTGCAGGCGGCGCGGCCGCGCGCTGCATGCAGGCACGGCCCAGCGGGTCGCGTACAGGCAGCCGAGTCGGGGCGACCCTGGTTCACGGGGGGCCCACGCCACCGTCACTGAGCCTCGCGGGAGCGCGCACGGGCGCAGCAGTAACCCTAAACCTACACCCGAGTGCCAGCCCCGCGCGCCCGCACCGGCGTTCTTCTTCTTCTTCTCCGCCTTCCGCGGCCCCGCGCCGTCCTCCGGCGCGCCGCCGCCGTCGGCCGCGCCCGCGGGCGCCGGCTCCGCCGCCAGCGCGCCGGCCTCGCCAACGCGCAGCAGCTCCAGCGCGGCCGCGGCCTCGGCCGCCGCGGCCTCCCGGGCGGCCGCCAGCGCGGCGGCCGCCGCCAGCGCGGCGCCCAGCAGCGGCGGCGCCGCGCCCAGGTCGGCGTCTAGCGCGGCGCCGGCGCCGGCCGCCGCGGCACGGCCGGCCGCCAGCGTATCAACCGCGCGCGCGCGCAGCTCCTGCCGCGCCGCGCCGCATTTCAGCCGGCTGGGCGGCGCCTGGGCGCGCGGCGGAGTGGCCGATCTGCCGTGAGGCGCCACACGGACAACCCCGCGCATAGTGGCCGGCGGGTCCATCTGTTGCAGGCGCCCACGTCGGAGCACGCCGCCGCAGGTGTCGAGCCACGCGTCAGGGCCGGGGCGCGGGGCGCGCGGCGCCGGGCGGGCGCGCACCGGCGCACCCGGCAGCTGCGCGGCGGCCGCGCCGCTGCGCTCCAGGCTGAGCGCGGCGACGCGCAGCAGCGCGCGCGCGGCCGCCTGCAGCGCCGCCGCCGCCTCGGCCGCCGGCGCCTCCGACGGCCGGCCCGGCGGCGGCGCGGGCGCCGCCAGCACCGCCCTGACCGCCGCCGCGGCCGCCGCAAGCGCCGCATCCAGCGCGCCGTGCTCCTGGGCGGCGGCGCGCGCCCCACTGCTGTCAGCCCGGCAAGCTCTTGTGCGCAGCTGCATGGGGTCCGAGAGCCGGACCCAAGGCGTCGCCGGACGGCGCCGTCCTGGCGCAGGCAAGCCAGCACGGCGCCCCTTGGCACACGGGGCGTCCGAGCGCGCCCGCAACGCGCCCGGCGGGCGCTGGTGCCACAACCCTGCCCCAGCCCAGACACGGTGCGCGTCAGGGCGCGCCTGCGGCACCCGCAGCACGCATGGCAGGACGCCGGCGCCGCCGCGGCGCGCGTTGATGCGCGTGGAGCCCTCCAGCAGGCCGCGCACGTCAGTCGCCGCGTCCGCCGCCGCCGCCGAGCGGCCGCCGCCCTCCGCCTCGCCGAGCGCCCTCACCTGTGCGCGCGCAGCCGGGGTGGGCGCCAGCGCGCGCGGGCACGAGCGTGCCGCGCAGCAGGCGGCGCTCCAGTCTGACCCTCGGCACCCCCATGGGCGACCCCTACGTATGCGGCCGCGCACGAGGCCGCCGGCAGCGTGGCGCCGTGCGCGCGCACACTGCCAGCATGCACGTGGCAGCATGCTCAAGCAAGGCCCGCGCCGGCCCCCGCGCAGGCCAGGCGCGAGCGCCGAGGCCGCGCCGGCCCTGCCGCAGCGCCAGGCCGTGCCCACGCGCGCCCCACACATGCGCCAGGCAGCACCGCAGCGGGGAGCACGGGCGGCGCCGGCGCCGCGCACGTCGGCCTGCAGCGCGTCGGCGCTCAGCGCGGCGACGGCGGTCAGCGCGAGCGCCAGCCGCCGCGCGCCGCCCACCGCCAGCGCGGCCACGCCCGCGCCGGCCGCCACGCCGGCCGCCAGCGCGCCGCGCTCCGCCGCCGTCACGCCCGGCGCCGCCACGCCCGCGCGCGCCAGCTCGGGCGCGAGCGGCGCGCCGCCGCCGCCGCGCGCGTCCGCCGGCGGCAGCGCGTGGCCCCCGCCCGCCGCCGCGTCGGCCAGCGCGTCCATGCAGGCCGCGTCGGCGCCCGCCGCCGGCAGCGCCGGCGCGGCGCCCGCGTTCAGCAGCGCAGCCAGGAACTCGAGCAGCGCGGGCCGCGCGCCGCTGCCGCCGGCGGCCAGCGCGGCGGCGGCGGCGGCGACCGCCGCTCGCGCCTGCGGCCGGCTGAGCGCCGGCGCCGGCGCTGGCGCCGCGGCCGGCGCCGGCTCCAGCACCACCGCGTCCGGCTTGGGCGATGCCATCTTCATGCTCTGCAGCGCGGCGCCGTCCAGCTCCACGCGAGCGCCTGCGCATCCATCAGCGCACGCTCTGCCCACTGGCACACGTGATGCCCAGCTGGAAAGCTGCAGACAGCATAGCGGCCACACTAGACGACACATCTGCGGCAGGCACAACGCTTTTGCGCACCGGCGGCAATGCTGCAGAGCCCATCGAGGCTGATGGCCCCACCGACGCCGCCAATTCGCACTGCTTGCGCCATTTGGGCTGCCGGGCACTGCGCCCGGGACTGCTCCGCGAAGAGGCTCGACTGACTCACATTCGCTTGCTGCTTTGGACCAGGCCAGCGCATGCGGGCCAGATCCGGGGGCCTTGAGAGGCCATGCATGCTGGGGGACATGTGTCATGCATGCATATGTCAACAGAAGTCATGTCCAAAGACGGTTGTTGGCTGCTAGTTGCCCCTCAGCCGGTTGAAACACGATGAACCTTGTCGCTGAAATGACTCATGAGGCTGTGCCTATGGTCACCATTTTTTTCAGGACAGAGCGGGGAGGGGTGCTTACAGGCAGGTCTGCACGACTTGTGGAAGTGCACAGGGCCCTCACGATGTCACAGACCACTCACCGTTGACCCAGCAGAGAGGTACGGAAACACTCAAAGCCTTGAGGGCCGTGTTGCGGGCGGCCCATGGTGCGGAATGCATGCAGAGCCGGTAGGAGCCTTGGCATGTTAGGGTCTGCAGCACGCAGGCAAAACAACTCGAGAGCCCCGCACCACACTCAGCCCCTGTCCGCCGCTTGCATGCGCTCGCTGCTTGGCGCCCCGCCGCCGCGCGCATCCCCGGACGCGCGCGGGGCACCGGCCGCCGCCTGCGGAAGCGGCCCCACCTCCGCGCCGCCCTCTGCCGCCGCCTGTGCAGCGCCAACCAGGACCCCCCCTGCGCCCCGGCCGGCGCGCTGCTGCAGCGGCCGCGAGCCCGGCCGGCCGCCAGGCTCCGCGGGACGGCTGTGCTCCGCCGCGGACGCTGCCGGCGGCGCCGCCACGGAGTCCGGGCCCGCCCCTGCCGCAGCACCTCTGGAGCCCTCCCGAGCCGGCGGCGCCGGCTGCCGCGGCTCCGCAGCGCGCCTGGGCACGCCGCGGCTGCGCCGCCAGGCCTGCTGCGGTAATGCGGGGGCCGAGGCGGGCCGGCCGCCCGCGTCCCCGCTCCGCACCTGCGCTCCCTGGGAGGCGCCGCCGCCCGTAGCGCCGCCCGGCATCACAGGGGCGGCCACGGGCGGGGAGAAAGTGCCGCCCAGGGTCGTCCCGCCACATGGGGCGGCATGGGGCGGCGCGCGCGCAGACGCCGCGCCATGACAGCTCCCGCCAGAGCGGACGTTTGCGGCGGCGCCGGCCGCCGCCCGCGCGGCCAAGGGTGGGACCCCCGGCAGGGCGGGCACGTCCGAGCGTAGCACAGCGGCGCCGTCTGCAGCAGCCGCGGCGCCAGGCGCCCGGCGAGCGGCGGCGTCGCGGAGCGCCGCCTCGGCGCTCTCGGCGTCGGCCAGCATTCCAGCGACCTCTGCAATGGCGACAGCGTCGCCGGCGGCAGCAGCGGCGGCGGTGGCGCCCACGGTCGTCCGGAACCATGAAAGGGCCGCGGCCGCGGCCGCCGCCAGGTCCGCATCGGGGTGCTGCGCTGACGGCGGATATGTCAGGAGCGGGGCGGAGCTGCAGCCAGACAGGCCCGGGCAACAGGGGGTGCTGCTGCCCAGGTGGGGTTAGTGTATACCTATCCTTGGGTGTTTGCATGTGTGCGCGCTCGTTAGCAGACAGTTGCCCGCCGATGGCGCGCCGCTACGCGCTCTGCTGGCAGCATCTGGTCAAGGCGCATGCGGCTGCGGCCAGCAGCCGCGGCCAGGGAACCGACCCTGTCGGCCACCCTGCATCGCCGGGGCGCGCCTGCTGCAGCGGCGCCACGGCGGCGCCCAGCTGCGAGCGCGCCAGCAGCGCGGCAGTGAGCGGCAGGGCGGCCGCGCGCCGCAGCGCGGCCGCGGCCGCGGCCGCCCAGGCGCCACCCGCGCCGGACATGCCCAGCCAGCGCGCGGCCGCCGCCAGGGCCTCCAGCTCGGACAGCAAGGAGTCCCGCGCTCTGCCGGTCGGACAGAGCGGGTTCGACGTGTGGTCATGGACGTGCGGGGGTGGCGGGGTACGCTCGGGTTTGCTGCTGCGGGGCACCTCTGTGCTACACCCCATAAACAGGTGTGGCCCAGTCTGATTTTGGCCGTAGTAGCATACATCGGGTTGCAAACTTTTTGCATACACAGGTCTGCGAAACATACGCAGCGACAGCCTTCCCAGCAAGTGCAGGCGAGCACTCGGCCGGCCCGGGCGCTGCCAGGGTGGCTCCCCCGCGCGGGCCGCCGCACCTCTTGCCCGATCGCGCTCGGCCAGTCCTGGCCGCAGCGCCCGCGCGCCCTAGCGCGCCGACCGCCCGCCCCTCTGCGCGCACCCAGCGGCTCACGTGAACGGCGGCTTGCGCTGTTCCCAGTGACAGCGCCGCGCGCGGAATTCTGACAGCTTGACGCAGCGCCTACGGCCGCGCAATCCTGAGCACGCGCTCCGGCGAAGCCATGCGCCGCTCGGGACCGCAGCGCACGGCTGTCGGCAGCACGGCGCGCCCCATTCAGCCGCCAGCACGACAGCCTCGCGTGCGGCGTGCGCTGCGTGAGAGCGGTGCGTACCCGCAGAAGGCCCAGCGGCGGGGCTCGGAGCGCGCTGCGGCGGCGACGGCGCCGCCTGCGGCTGCGGCGCCTCCGCGGCGGCCTCCGCGGCCGCTGGCCGCGGCGCGGGCGGCGCGCGCGCGTCGGGAGCGCCCGCCGGGCCGAGCACGGCGAGCGAGGGCGCGCCCACGACGCGCGCCGGCACGCCGCCTGGGGCGCCCGTGCGCGCGTGAGCGCGTAGCGCTTGCGGGCGCGGCCGCGCGCGACGCGGAGCCTGCCGCGCGGCCACCGTGCACAGCCCGCCAGCAGCCCTCACCCGGCCCCTGCTCAGGGTTCACGCTGGCGCATCCAGCACTCCCTGTAGCCGCTCCCCTCCGGGAAGAGCGGCAGGGCGAGCGGGCGCGCACCGTCTGGTGCAGCCTCGCCTCCCGTCGCGCCGCCCGCGGGCGCCGGCGGCCACAGCAGCAGCAGGCGCGCGGCCGGCGGCGGCGGCCACAGCGCCGCGCCCGCCGCGCCGGCGGGCGCAAACAGGCGCCAGTCCGGCCCGCCGGGGCCCTCGAAGGCCACCGCAGGGCCGCCCGACCTGGCGGCAGCGGCCAGCGCGCGCAGGCACCCCGGCAGCGGCGGCGCGACGAGCAGCGGCGCGCCGGCGGGACCTGCGTGCGGCTAGGTTTACGGCGCGCTATCAGCGCCGCGGGTGCGCAGCAGGGGCTCCGGCAGAGCCGGCAAGGGCCGCGCAGCGCCGAGAGCGCGGCATGAGGAGCGGCGCAGGCTGGGACCCCGATCCAGCAGGCAGGCGCCTGACTCACTAGCGCAACAGCAGCACCAGGCGCGCCGTAGACAGGCCATGCGAGGCAGGACATGTGCGGCTGTATCAGCACCAGCGTCTGTTCTCAGCGCAGCCTGCCCCACTGCTCGCCCGCTCACTGCCTCCCCTGGGCTTCTGGCATGCCGGCGCGCACCCGAATCGAGCTGCGCCTGCAGGTGCGCGTTGTGCGCGACATGCAGCAGCACCGGCACGTCGACTCCGCCGCTGCCGCCGTCGGTCCGCGCTTCCCGCTCCGCCGGCGCTGTCCCTGCCTCCTCGCTGCTCGGCAGCTGCCTGCGCTTGGCTGGCCGCGCGCCAGGCGGCCGCCCGCGCCGCTTGGTGGCGCGGCGGGCGCCCGGTTCGTCGCCCGCCGGCGGGGGCTCGCGCGCCGGCGGGGCAGGTACGGGCGCGTGCTCAGACCCCGCTGCCGCTGCCTGGCGCTGCTCCTGCACAGGGCCGCTGCTGCCGGACGCCCCGACTGGCTCGCCCGGCCCCCCGCGCAGCCCCGTCGGCAGCTGCGGGCGCTGGCCTGCTTCGCGCCCCGGGCTGGCATCGCCTGCTGCCTGCGCCGCGCCATTGAGGCAGCCGCGGCTCGGCTGGTCAGCCGTGGTCCGGGCCGGAGGGGCGTCGCGCCCTGACGGAGACCCTGGCAGGCCAGAGTCAGGCGGCGTGGGACGCGCGCGCTGGCAGAGCGTGCCCACGCGCAGCCGCGCTGCGACCGGCTGTCGCACTTGGGTGGCGTCCTCCACCACGCGCGCGGGCGGCCCTCCGCCGTCCAGCCCCAGGCCTACGAGCTCGCGCAGGCCGGCCGCGGCCCTGCCGGGGCTCTGAGAGGAGCCCTGGCGCGGCAGGCACCGCGCGCGGCCCCGGCCCCGACCCCGCCCCCGCCCCCGGCACCGACCGGGCGCCCTGTGGAACCTGCCGGCCGCGTCGGCACGGCCGCCGTCGCTGCCGCCAGCGGCGGCGCCGCACGCGCCGGCAAGCGCGGCAGGCGGTGCGGGCGCGGCGGCGGCGCTACGCTCAGTGCCCGAGCAAGGGAGCG
>JAABUQ010013164.1_pt1 | contig 10101 bp, 7 predicted proteins | sample 5560001 | NCBI WGS metagenome assembly JAABUQ01 (sample SAMN10711888, study PRJNA513371) | rock metagenome | isolation source: Antarctica rocks | place: Antarctica: Victoria Land, Finger Mt nord | collected 2015-12-18 | reverse complement strand
TGTGTCCATGCGCGCTTGGCCTGGCCACTCCAATGTCGATCACTGTCGGGACCGGGCGAGGGGCTACCGCCGGCGTTCTGGTGCGAAACGCGGAAGCGTTGGAACTGCTCGAGAAGGTTACAACGCTCGTGGTCGACAAGACGGGCACGCTGACTGAAGGGAAACCGCGGCTGACTACCGTTGCCTCCCTTCGCGCGGATCTGACGGAATCCGATGTGCTGACGCTGGCGGCAAGTCTGGAGCAATCGAGTGAGCACCCTCTCGGGGCGGCAGTTGTGGCGGGAGCAAAAGAGCGGGGCCTGAGCCTGGTAAGCGCTGCAGGTTTTCAATCGAACACCGGAAAGGGCGTGCGCGGTGAGGTAGACGGCAGAGCCATCATGCTGGGAAATCGTGCGCTGTTCGAAGAGGCCGGCATTGCGAGTGCCGATCTGGCAGCGAGAGCCGAGGCGCTTCGGGCGGAAGGTCAATCCGTCGTGTTAGTGGCGGTTGACGGGAAGGCTGCCGGGCTGATCGGTATTGCTGATCCCATCAAGCAATCAACCCGTGAAGCTGTGGACCTGCTGCGGCGCGACGGTGTTGAGATCGTGATGCTAACAGGTGACGGACGAACGACTGCTCTGGCTGTCGCTCGCGAGCTAGGCATTGATCGGGTGGAAGCGGAGATTCTGCCCGATCAGAAAGCAGAAGGGGTGAAGAAGCTGCACTCTGCTGGGCAGGTGGTCGCCATGGCCGGCGACGGAGTAAACGATGCACCGGCTTTGGCGCAAGCGGACGTGGGCATTGCAATGGGCACGGGAACGGATATCGCGATGGAGAGCGCGGGAATCACGCTGATCCACGGAGATCTTCGCGCTATCGTCCGGGCCAGACGTTTGAGCCGTGCAACGATGCGAAATATTCGCCAGAATTTGTTCTTTGCCTTCGGATATAACGTCCTGGGTATTCCGATCGCGGCAGGCCTGCTGTACCCTTTCTTCGGGATTCTGCTAAGCCCGATGATCGCAAGCGCCGCCATGACGCTGAGCTCGGTCTCGGTTATCACGAATGCTTTGCGACTTCGGAAGGCTGTCTTGTAAGACGCCGTTGTATCCTGCTCGCGGCTATGCAGACGGCTACTCCAAATGCGGTTCCGCCGATGTTGATCAACACGTCGCGTAAGGCAGGATCCCTATCCGGGAAGAAGCGCTGCAAAAACTCGCTCGAAGAGCCGACAACGGCTCCGCATAGGATGATGATCCAAGGCTTTCGTATACCATTTCGGAGCGCCAGCCAGAGCAGGATCGCGAGCACGCAAAACAGTGATACATGGAATCCCTTATCGGCGATCAAATGCAAGACGCCGTAAGAAGACGAGTTTCGATCCACACTGCTGAAGAGGTCGTCCGACAGGAAAGAAAAAAAATGTTCGGCCCATTGTGAAGCAAGGGAGGTAGAAGAAAACAGGATGACGCCGATCCAAATAAATACCGCCCAGATCCAGGCGCTCACTCGTGACATTTGATTCATTTAAGAGTGCTCTTGCGCGGTCGGCGCAGATGGAGCAAAGCGGACGGGGTCGAGCCGGGATTGAATGGCCACAGGCTTTTGTAGCAGATCGATCACAAACTGATAGATCCTGTTGCGCACCTGGAAGCGCTCTGAGGCGCGCGTGACATAACGCACGATGATGTCGACGCCATTGAGAGCCGGGCGCAGGTCAACTGCAGCGGCCACGCTGAATTGGCTGGAGCCCTTCTGCCGCGCGACCCGCTTCCACTCTTGCTCGGCAAGCCGGGAATCATTTTCCGTCTCCTTGAGCACCGCTTTGTGGATGAGCTCGATCATGCGATACGTATCTTCGGACGTGGGAATGGTGAGTGTAATTTCATCCCACATCCATTGGCCGACCGTAGAGAAGTTAAAGTATTGTCCTTTGATGGCAAAGCTGTTCATGAGGGTAATACGGCGGCCAGTCGGATGCCCTTTGTCCGTCCAATTACCGGTTTCGAGCATGACGGTGCGGAAGAGTCCAGTTTCGACGACCTCGCCGCCAATGCCGTTTATTTCTACCCAGTCACCGACCCGGATACCGTTCCGACCCATCAGAACGAACCAGCCGAGAAATGCAAGGATGAAATCCTGCAAGACAACGGTCATGCCCGCGGTGGTGAAGCCGATGATGGTGGGCATGTGGCTGGGAACGCCAAAAACAACCAGGGCGATCAGCAGCAAAGCGGTGACCTGTATACCAATTTTGAGTAGAGTGCGGAGGGTATGGGTGCGCCGGCGGTCTAGCGTAGGGCGGTCGATAAGATGGAGCGCGAGTGTTTCGATGAGTATGGCGGACAGAATAATAAAGGTAATTAGAGCGAGCGACTGAAGCAAGAGGTGCTGCACGATGCGATGCTGGAGCAAAACTTGAGCGGACCACTTCTCGTAAACAGCCGCGAGCTGCTGCCCGGTCTCGATTTGGTCATCGTAGATGCCGAGGAGCTGGCGCTGGGCTGCCTTGTTGTTGAGGGCGGAGACTTGTGCTGTTTTGTCGGCCGACGGACCTGATGGCCCATTTGGTGCGGATGAAGCGGCGTTGGCATCGCTTTCCAGCTGGTTGTGGCGGGCGGTGAGCGCAATAGCGTCCGCTTGTGCTTGCTGTTTAGCCTGCTTGATCATTGCATAGCGGGTGCGCTGGTTGAACCACTCCGTCAAGAGCCTCAGCAGAGAGTCGTACTGCTGGGCGGAAGCGGCCGTCATCTGACTTGTCTTGCCTGCCTGCGCATCGTATTGGCGCATGGCGGACTCGTGCGCGGCGAGTTCTTCCTGAATTCGGTTGCGGTCGTCTCCCACAGCGCGGGCCAGATCCTGTTGCGCATCAGCCAGTTCGTCGGAGTCGAGGCCTAGCTGGGCTTTCGCTACGTCGAGATCGTCGGCTAGAACAACAGAACCAGTGCGGCCTGCCGGGGAAGAGCCCGACTGTTTGGCCGCGTCGGTCAGACTCTGTACGCGAGCATGATCCTGTTTGACGATTAGCTGGAGCTGTGTCAATTTTTTCGAGAGACGCAGAGCCTCGCCTGTGAGTACATGCTGCCTGGTGCTGGCTTGGCGCAGTGCGGAAGCGAAGGCTTGATCGACTTGGTGGTCGGCCAGATGCTCCGCCTCGCGCGCGTACTCCAATTCCTTGGCGGTAACGGCCAGAGCTGCGAGCGTTTGAGCGGTTTGCCAGGGGCTGACGTCTACAGGAGCATTTGCGTTTAGAATCGGGCCGCGGTTCTTCGCTTGTTTCTCAGGCGAGGGAAGCTGGGTCACGGCGTCGCGCGTGGCCCAGGATAAAGCCAGGCAAAGGCCGAGCAGGCCTAGAATTCCCAGACTCAATAGAAGTCTCACCCGGCTGGAGATGCGGTGGCGCGGAACGGCGACGGCGGTTTCGCCGGGCAGGTTGGTTGCCATCAATCTTGATTGTCACAGGTTGAGGATTTCTGCGGCCGAAGAGTTGCGGAGTTAGGAGTTGTCGACAATTGCGCCTCGACCTACCGGCAATTTTCAATCACCGAAGTGCCGCACATGTGCCCTGAGGTTTAGTCGTGCTTTCCCATATTGGTTCTTGCAGGCGGAGGTATTTCTCAATATCAGTCCTGCCGACGTATTGGGCCCAATCGGCGGGTGTGCCTTCGAAGAGAGTGTCTTTCAAGTCCAATCTTGCATCGCGTTCCACCAGCAAGCGGACAATCTCGAGGTGGCCAGCGAGGGCGGCTTGGTGCAAGGGCGTGGAATGCGAGTGGATTCCCACGGGGTTGTACCGATCCGGATCTTCGCCGGCGTCGAGGAGGAAACGCAGGATTTCGATGTGGCCGAACTGTGCGGCTAAGGCAAGCGCGCTATGTCGCTCCTCATCGCTGGAAGAGGAGAGCAATTGGCAGGCGTCTTCGATTCGTCCCGTGGCCGCTGCAACTGGAAGATTGATACGCGCCCCAAGCCGAATCAGCTCGTTCACCGCATCGAACTCGCCGTGAACGAGCGCAGCTGGCATAGCGCTGTCGGGGTTCGCTCCGGAATCGCACAGCAGATCGATTAAGGGCAGTTGCACCCCACATTCGCGTGGAACACGGCCTGAGCAGACCAGCCCGAGCGTTTCGTCCAACACCGAGCGGTCTGCTTGCGCGCCCGCTTCCAGGATCACTTTCGCAACTGAAACAATGTTGGCCGGCAAAGTCCCGCGACGAATTGGATTTTCCGCTGCGAATGCCAACAGAGCTGGATTCCTGAAATAGTTGCCGCTGGCAAAAGCCACGCGTTGGTGTCCAATGCCTGGATGCTGATTCAGATGAGCGCGCAAACCTTCCGCGTCGCCCACGTCAAGAAGATCGACGGCGTGACGAAACACGGCGTCCGTGATTCGCTCGTGCTGGGGGATGTTCGGATCATCGGGAGGCATTAAGAAACGTTATCGCATTGATAATGCCTGAAAGCCGCGGGATGCTGGTTTCATGGACGCCGGTACGAAAATGGGGCGATGGTCGGCGTGAGAGTGGATAAATGGCTGTGGGCCGCGCGGTTTTTCAAAACACGCGCGCTTGCCGCAAAGGCCTGTGAACTGGGCAGGATCGCCTTGAATGACCAGTCGGGCAAAGCATCGCGCGAGGTCCGGGCCGGCGACTTGTTGCACGTGAAGAACGAGGGCGGGGAGTTTCAGGTCGAAGTGCTGGTTCTCAGTGAAATCCGCGGCCCTGCTTCGATCGCGCAAAGGCTCTATCGTGAGACAGAGGCGAGCCGGGAGTTGCGGCTCAAGGCAGTTGAGGAACGTAAGGCGGCTTTGCAGTTCGAAGGTGTACGCGAGAGCAAGCCTTCGAAGCGCGACCGCCGTGAACTCGACCGGCTCCGGGGTAGACGATAATCCAGCATTGCGCCACAGCTCGACATAGTTGAGCTGCCAGAAATGATTGTCCACTTACTTTTGGGGGTTCTTCGGGAGGCTCAACATGTTGGCTAGTAACCGGAATGCGCCTGGCACGCCCTCTGGTAACTCCCGGTAAAGCGCGTATGCATTGTAAATGTAAACGCCCTTGCCATACTTGGCGTAAAGCAACCCTCCCTTTTGCGGTGCCTGGTCCGGATCGTGTGTTTCAAGCAGGGCACTGTACCGGTTGTCCCAAGTAGTAAGGAACTTTGAGCCTCGTTCTTCGACCCAGCCGCCGAAATCGGCTTCTGTAATTTTGTTCGGCCAGCTGAAGAGAGGATTAGACGGATCGAGGATTGTCACTTTGCTCTCCTCATCGGTAACTTCCTCCGGTTCTGTCCCCATCCTATAGGGGAAAGGGCCGAAGTTATGGTCGAACTCGGGGGTATTGTACTGAACTATTAACACGCCGCCATTGCGCACGTACTCGAGCAGACGGCCGTTGTAAGTGGCGAGTTCCGAACGCGCTGCGTACGCGCGGATGCCGAGTAGGATCACATCGAAGTGGCCGAGTTCAGTGCCCGCCAGGTCACTAGCGGTGAGAAACGTGACCTTCACGCCCAGTTCCGCCAGTGACGCAGGCACGTCATCGCCGCTGCCGGTAATATAGGCGACCTTCAGATTGGGTGCAACCTTGACATCGGTTCCGATCGCTTTGTAAGTCGCGTATCTGTAAAGCGAGTAAGGCCTCACGCCCTGGTAACCTGTTACTGAGTAACCTTCTTTGTATTTCTTGCCTTGGTAATCCGCAATAGCCGCGATCTGGTATGACTTATTACTTAGACGTGAAGGCTCAATGGAAAAGCTAAGCGCTTGGTCCTCGCCATCCTGCCTGGTTTGGAAGGGCGCCTCAGGTGGATTGCTCTTCCATTGCTCAGGAAGCTGTAGAACAACCGATCCTTGAGCTGGTCCTTTGACATTGCTGTGAATCGTAACCGCGAGGTTGAACGATGTCCGATCAAGAGGAATCACGCCGGCCCGGGGACTTACTTGAACGGAGATAGCCGGCGCGATAGTTAGCGGCTCATAAAGCACTCCAGCTCCCGTTACGTGCTGAACGGTCTGAACGGCTTGGCCGATTTGCAGAATAAGTCCGTGATACGAGATTTCGGCCCAGGCATTTAGCGGGTAAGGGGCGAGCGGAAGGCTTGTATCGGCGGGAATCAGGATGTCATAGTAGGGCTGCTCGATAGAAGGCCGGGCAAAGTAAGGCTTAGTGTAAGGCGCCAAATCGGTCACCTTTGCTTCGAATTGCCAATCGGCGTTTGTATTTGGCGAGAGCGAAGACGGGTTTGTCTTCGCGGCCATTAGCTTGAAAGCATTGTCATTGGGCGACTGCAGATAGACTCGATGGATCGCGATGGGATCGCTCGCGGCGCTTGCGAGGCTGACCTGAACCCCAAACTGCTGGCCCGGGATCGCCATACGGAAGGTATCCGGGTCGCCCATGAATTGAGCGAAGAGCGGATCGACCTCTTTGTCGGGGCGCACGGTGGCACGCAGCGATATACCGAGAGCCTCGATCAGGGCACTGTTGAATTGTGCCTGCTTTATGCGGAGTTCATGGAGAACATCGTACTTGGTCGCATCGGCCAAGTTACTTGACTCTGTTGCTTGTAGCAGATCAGTGGTTGTTTTCAGACCGTGGGCGAGTGCCGGCGCGCACCGGTCGGGATGTTCAGGCGAGAACTGTTCGGTTGCTGCGTTGACTGACGACTCCATTCTCCGTAAGCCCTCATCGAGAAAAGCGTGGTCGCCCGCACCGGCCAACTCGGCAATTCCGGGGAGCGAGATATCGATGCCGTCGAAAAAGCTTTGCTCGTGACCATCAGCTGACGGCACGGGCGCAAAGCGATGATAGGGGGCTGGCGAAGCGCCGGTGCGCGGGATGAAGGGGCCGCCATTCTGGGATTTCTGCTGTCCCAGGCCTTCGCGCGAAAGCTGCACGTAGCTTTCACCGAGTAACGCGTCGTAAGTGCCGGTGGGAATGCTGACGGTTTCAGTCAAGCCGCTCTTCCCTGCCTCTGTGAAAGGCAGATGCGCATAGCGTTTGAGGGGCTTCCAGGGGCGCAGCCCCGCCGCGATCTGTTCCGGGAAACGCGAGGGATCACCGGCTGCGTCAAAAACCTCCTGCGCCATTCGGCCGGCAGTTTGATGATTGCCATGGCCATCGCTCGGCCCTCCGACAAAGACGGAAGTAACCACAAGCGGGCGAGCCATGCGAACCACGCGGACCACGTCGCCTAACACGCGATCGTCCGTCCATTTCGAAAGTGCTTCTTCGATTGTCTTCGAGAAACCGTAGTCGCAGACCCGGGTCCAGTATTGGTCGACCCCATAGTAGCGGCCGGCGGCCAGAAGTTCCTGCGTCCTCACGAGACCAAGCGCATCCCAGAAGTCGGACGACATTACGTTGGCGCCGCCCTCGCCGCGATTGAGCGTCAGCAGTGAGACTCGCGCGCCTGCGCCGCGAGATTCGTAGGTAAGAGTACCGCCATCCTCATCATCCGGATGAGCGGTGATCATGATCATGCTGGCGCGGGTGTGTAGCTTTCTCAGGCTTTGCCAGAGGGCAGCGGCGCCTCGATTGGCGGGAATCTCGAGCGGTGATATCGCCGGCTGTATGGAGGAATCAAAAGGCGTAACAGCATAGAGGCCGCCGATCAGTGTGAGGGCCAGTGCGAAGACGATCAGGCTGGAGACCGGCACACGGCCCAGCTTGCCGCGACGTCTATCTTGCTTCATTGCATCAAGTGTAGAAGCCGGCCGGTGCCGAAGGAGTTGGGATGCATCGATAGAGCGCGGCTCGATTAATGCTTGATCGGGAAAAAGGCAATTAACCCGAGCGTGACAGTCGACTGGCTCTTCGATGAGCCTGAGGCGCCACCGCGATCAAAATAGGCAACATTCGAATCGTCGCGCCTATATTCGCCTCGCGTGAGCAGTCCATCGAGCAGCTTATATTCGGCCGTAAACGTTACTTCATGCAGCTTTTGCGGCTTACCCGTCGTAAAACCATCGGAATCGTCGAAGTATTCAAGTCGCGGGCTCACGGCAAATCGTTTTGTGATCTGCCAGCGCGCAGCTGCCGCGATACCCCACCATTGCTTGGCATCCGACTCCGAAGCCTGCTGTCGGCCATAGTCCACATTGACGTAGGCACTAAACTGCTTGATCGGAGTTAACAAAAGGGCTGTGTCGAAGTAATTGCGCTCGCCATGGATACCGGGTGAGTTCTGCGAACCGACATAGTAATTATTGCTCCAGGTAAACTTCTTTCGGGTCAGCGCCTGAGTAACTCCGACCGTCTGCATGTTAATTGCCGTATTGGTCGACAACCGCGTTCCACCCGTTGACCAGCTGAAGGCCCACAGTGAGACTGCTATTGATCGGCATCGAAGTGCGGATACCAAAGTGATAATACGGGCCGAGAGCGAACAGGAGGGAACGCGAGTAGTTGAAATTGTCCGGAGTCTCTGTAACTTCCGAGCCGGCCGATGTTACAAATTTCCCAAGGTCGATTTGAAGGCCCTTCGCGGACTTAGGCTTTAGACTGACATAGGCCTGCTCAACAAACCGGAATTCGCCGGGTACAGGAACGGGATTGTGCATGAGCTGCAAGGTCCGTCCAAAACCAACGTCGAGGCGAAAGCCGATAGGGTCTGCATCGTGGCTCATCGTCAGTTTCAGCAGGTTCAAGTCTAGCTGGTTTGCGTGATCATCGAAGTTGTACAGATTATTCAAACCCGACGCTGGATGGTTGTTATTGAAGCTGTAGTAGCCATCGAACAGTCCACTAAAATCGACGCCGTGTAGCCGCACGTTTGAAGTGGAAAAGGTAGTGGAGGGAATTGGGTCGGCCGCGACGGCCTGCGGCTGTGATGCCGGAGGGCCGGACTGCGCCTGAAGGGGTGTAACATCACCTTCGCCTCCGAAGCAAAGAATGCTAACGGCAGCCAGGCTTAGAATTTGTTTGAACAACTCGCAATACCTCCCGCTCGAGAAAGCTGCTTTTCGACACGGGACGGAGTGCCGGCTAATTAAGGAACGCCACGTCGAGGTGGCTTGAGCTATCGTACACCCTTCGACTGTAAATACGAATGAACATTTGCGCCTTTAGTCCGCCGTGGTTCACTGGATCGGAATCGGAATAGCACTCTTTTCGAATGCAAAGGCCGCATACTGGCAGAGGATGAGACTTCGTTCCGTTACCCTCGCCGTGCGGGTTTTGTGCCTGGCGTTGGCATCATTGAGATTGCCGGCGCAAACGGCTGACCTGAGTTTTCTGAATGGCAACCGCCCCGTGCTCGACGCACACAACTGCTACCCGTACGAGGGGCGCTGGTCGGACCGTCTCGATCGGGCTCTGAGGGTTGGATTTCCCGTTGGAATAGAGCAAGACCTTGCGTGGTATCGCGACCCGGCGTCCGGAAAGGGACGCGTCTTGGTAAGTCATACTGCGAAGACAACCGGGTCGGAACCGGAAGAGCGGCAGTATTTCTTCGAGCGAGTTCGTCCCCTTATCGAGCAGCAGTTAGCAACGGGCGACCGTGCAAAGTGGCCACTGATTATTCTGCACTTTGATTTCAAAGACCAGCAGCCGGACCTGCTTCACGCAGTTTGGGACCTGCTGGGCGAGTATGAGCCGTGGATCACAACCGCACCAAAGGGTGACGATCCGCACGTGCTTGCGCCGTTTGATCGCAAGCCGATTCTGGTCTTGACCGAAGATTCGGATGCACAAGAGGAGATTTTCTTTCACAACGTGGCGTCCGGTTCACGCCTGCGCGTTTTCGGATCTGCTCACACGCACCTTCCCGATATTAAGGACGAGAAGCGCCTCACGCACCTAGCTGCGACACTGCCGCCTTCGGAGTTGCTGTCCGAGAGACCGACCAATTATCGCCGCTGGTGGAACAACTCGTGGTTTGAAGTAGAAGAAGGCGGTCAAAGGCGGGCCGAGGTATGGACTCCAGCGGATAAGGCACGTCTTCGCGCGCTGGTCGACCATGCACACGGCTTGGGTTACTGGATTCGGTTCTATACCCTGGATGGTTTCGAGCCTGCGGCCGGACATGAAAATGGATGGCTGGCTGGATACAACTTCGGGTCTGTCACGGCGGTGGAGGAGAGATGGCGCGGGGCGATAGAAGCGGGGGTGGACTTGATCG
>JAABUQ010013162.1_pt1 | contig 10103 bp, 16 predicted proteins | sample 5560001 | NCBI WGS metagenome assembly JAABUQ01 (sample SAMN10711888, study PRJNA513371) | rock metagenome | isolation source: Antarctica rocks | place: Antarctica: Victoria Land, Finger Mt nord | collected 2015-12-18 | reverse complement strand
ACGATGACAATGTCCATGCCTCGTGCCTTGTCCACTTTATCGAAGTTGATCTCCGGAAAGACGAGTTGCTCGCGCAAGCCCATGTTGTAGTTTCCCCGGCCATCAAACGATTTACGCGGGAGTCCCCGGAAATCGCGAATGCGCGGAAGCACGACATTGAACAATTTATCGAGGAAAACATACATGCGTTGGCCGCGCAGGGTTACTTTCGCACCAATGTTCATGCCCTCACGCAGTTTGAACGCCGCAATAGACTTCTTAGCCTTTGTGATAACAGGCTTTTGCCCGGTGATGGCCTGCAATTCACTGGCCGCTGTGTCCAGTATCTTTGAGTTAGTGATTGCCTCGCCAACGCTCATATTGATAACCACTTTTTCCAGTTTCGGTACCTGATGGACGTTCTTATAACCGAACTTCTCCTGCATCGTTTTACAAACGTCGTTACGGTACTTTTCCTGCAAGCGTGCTGCCGGCATCGTCTATCCCTTCGCCGATTCACGGGCGGGCTCGCCGCAGCGAACGCAGGTGCGTTGATAACCGGAATCATTGAGTTTCCGCTTCAGGCGAGCGGGTGAGTCGCACTTGCCGCAGACGTACATCAACGCACTTAACGGCAAGGGGGCTTCCTTTTCGAGAATCCCACCCGGACGCTGCCGATCGCCGGCGCCCTTGGTGTGACGCTTCACGACGTTCAAGCCTTCGACCGTTGCCTTTCCCGCGCGCGGAAATACGGTTTTCACGGTGCCGCGCTTGCCCTTTTCTTTGCCGCGCCGCAGCATCACGGTGTCGCCTTTGAGAATGTTACGTTTCACGGCGTTCGCCATTACAGAACCTCTGGTGCCAAAGAAGCGATTTTCAAGAACCCGCGGTCGCGCAGTTCGCGCATAACGGGGCCAAAGACGCGCGTACCCCGCGGGTCTAAGTTATCTTTCTCGCCCTTGATGATCACGCACGCATTGTCGTCGCACTTGATCACGGACCCATCCGGGCGGCGCATCGGTTGCGAGCAGCGGACGACCACGGCTTTTACAACTTGCCCCTTCTTGACGGCGGCGCCCGGAATCGCACTCTTAACGGTGCCGACGATGATGTCGCCGACGTGCGCGTACGGGTGGCGCCCTCCGCCGGAAACGTGGATGCACAGCAGCTCGCGAGCACCCGAATTATCGGCGACCTTCAGCCGAGTCTCTTGTTGAATCATTTGGCTTTTTCCACGATGTCGACCAGCCGCCAGCGCTTGTCACGGGATAGGGGTCGGCATTCCATGATGCGGACCAGGTCGCCGATCCCGGCAACATTCTGTTCGTCGTGCGCCTTAAAGCGCACGGATTTGCGCACGATCTTTCCGTAGACGCGATGAGGAACGCGCGTTTCGCTGACCACAACGATGGTTTTGTCCATCTTGTTGGATGCGACACGGCCCTGCTTGATGCGCCGGGCATGCCGCCGCTCCGCTCCGCCGGCAGGGACGTCTTTCACCGTCAACTGATCAGGCTGCTCCATTCCTAGCCTCGCTCAGACGTTTTTCGCACAGTGCGGTTTGAATCTGGGCATAGGTACGGCGCATCGCACGGATCTTACTGAAGTCCGAAAGATGCCCAGTGCGCAACGCAAAACGAAGGTTGAAGAGTTCTTCCTTCGCTTCGCGAGCACGTCGCTGCAGTTCGGGGATGGTCAGGCTCCGCAGATCGCGCAGCTCGTTCTTTTTCATGCTTCACCCTCGGCGCGTGCGACGATCTTGGTGCCGATGGGCAATTTAGCGGCGGCTAACCGCAAGGCCTGACGGGCCACGGCATCGTCAACACCCGAAAGCTCAAAGAGTACCCGGCCAGGGCGCACCACCGCGACCCAAAATTCCGGATTCCCTTTTCCAGAACCCATGCGCGTTTCAGCTGGCTTCTTGGTCACCGATTTGTCCGGAAAAATTTGGATCCAAACTTTGCCGCCACGTTTGATGTGGCGCGTCAACGCGATTCGCGCCGCTTCTATCTGACGGTTGGTCATCCAGCACGGTTCGAGTGCTTGCAGGCCGTACTCGCCAAAGGTCAACGTGTTGCCGGCGTGCGCCTTGCCTCGCATCCGTCCGCGGTGCACGCGGCGCCACTTTACTCTTTTTGGAGTTAACATTATTCAGAACTTTCTGTGGTCGGCGCGCTGGGCAGCGGCGCACCTTGCGGACTGGCTTCTCGCGGGCTATCGCTCTCTAAAGGTAAGGGCGTCGTGTCCGCCTGGTCAGGCTGCGGCTCTTCCGTTAGGGGATTAGGTTGCTCGCTTTTGGGCTCGCCGCCAGCCGCTTCAGGAACGTGCACGTCGGCCTCGGCAGAATCCGGCACTTGAATGTTTGCGCGGGCATCGACGTCATCCTGAGCAGCCGCGTGATCCTGAACGACTGCCGCGTCATTTTGTGTTTCATCCTTCGACGGGCCCAGGATGACATCGTCAGCCATGCGAGCGTCGACCTCATCCTGAGCGACCACCCGGTCATCCTGAGCGACCACCCGGTCATCCTGAGCGACCACCCGGTCATCCTGAGCTTGTCGAAGGATGGCTTCCGTTGACTGTTCGGCCGCCTGCAAGACTTCGGCAGCGTAAGGCGCCTGCGCCACGTCGCTCGGTGCAGTTGCCACTTCATCGATGTTGGGCCTCTGTGGCGGACGACTGGAACCGCCGCCGCGCGAACCTCTGCTGCGCTCGCCACGACGATCGCGAAATGTCGCGCGGTCGGCGCCGGACGGGACGCGTTCTTGACGCGCGTGCGGTTCGGGCCGCACCTGATCCGGCAACACTTCCCCTTTATAGATCCAGACTTTCACGCCGATGCGGCCAAAAGTGGTAAACGCTTCGACGTGTGCGTAGTCAATATCGGCGCGGAGCGTATGCAAAGGCACTTTGCCGTCATGATTGCGCTCGGAGCGCGCGATTTCCGCACCCCCCAGACGTCCCGAGATCTGCACTTTTACCCCGCGCGCCCCGGCCTTCATGGTGCGCATGATAGCTTGTTTCATGGCACGCCGGAACGCGATCCGTTTTTCCAACTGATCCACGATGTTCTGTCCGACTAATCGGGCATCGGTCTCCGGTTGCCGAATCTCCATGACGTTGACCTGTACGTTTTTGTTCGACAGCTTCTCAAGCGTCTTGCGAATTTCGTCGATTCCTACGCCGCGCTTGCCGATGATAATACCTGGTTTGGCCGTGTGTACGATGACACGCACTTGGTTGGTGCGCCGCTCGACCTCCACTTTGCTGATTGCTGCTGGCCGGGTCCAGCGGCTAAAGTATTTGCGAATGGCAACGTCTTCATGCAGCCAATCTTGGTAATGCTTTTTCTCAAACCAGCGACTGTCCCAAGTGCGCGTTATGCCAAGGCGCAACCCAACCGGATGAATCTTCTGTCCCATTTACGTCTCCGCCGCTGGCGCGGCTGCCTTCTTGCGTTTGGAAGCCGCCTTGCTGCGCGTGGTTTTCCTGGCGGAAGTTTTCTTACGCGATGGAGTTGCGCTGCTCGCACCGGTGCGGGATTTTTGCGTCAACGCAATGGATGCGCCGCTGCGTTGTTTGGGGACCCGCTTGGGCGCGGCGCCCAGTGCAACGGTTACATGCGCCAAACGCTTGCGTTTAAAGTTCGCACGCCCCTGTGCACGCGGATCGAGCCGTTTGGTGAAGCGCCCGCCGGGACCGCTGTCCACCGTGATGCGCGTCACGAAGAGGCCGTCGGTGTTCATATCGTGATTGTTCTCAGCATTAGCAACGGCGCTACGAAGCAGTTTCTCAATCGGCTCAGCAGCGAACACGCCGCTAAACTTGAGCAATACGAGCGCTTCCCGCACGCTTCTTCCGCGGATAGCATCAGCAACGCGACGCAATTTACGTGGGCCCATTCGCGCAAATTTCAAGTGGGCGACCGCCTCGGTTTTCTGTTCGCTCCCAACGGCCATTATTTCACCGCACTCTTGTCGCCGCCGCTGCCGTGACCCCGGAAGGTTCGGGTTGGCGCGAACTCACCGAGCTTGTGACCCACCATATTCTCGGTTACGAACACTGGAATGTGCGCTTTGCCGTTATGCACCGAGATCGTGTGACCGACCATTGCAGGAACGACAGTTGAAGCACGGCTCCACGTTTTGATCACGCGTTTTTCACGCGTCTCGTTCATCTTCTCGATCTTGCTCATCAGATGTTCGGCAACAAACGGACCCTTGCGAAGGCTGCGGCCCATACTACAGACCCTCCCTCGTCGATATGTTCACTATTTGGCCCCACGCTTTCTAACAATCATTGACGCAGTGCGTTTGTTGCGACGCGTTTTTTTGCCCATTGTCATCTGACCCCACGGAGTAGTCGGCGGACGCCCCGAAGTTGAACGCGCTTCGCCGCCGCCATGGGGATGATCGACGGGATTCATTGCGATGCCGCGAACGCTGGGGCGCTTCCCGCGAAGACGCTGGCGGCCGGCCTTGCCCACTATTTCATTCTCGTGATCCACGTTGCCGAGTTGGCCAATGGTAGCGCGGCAGACGATCGCGACCCTGCGAACCTCGCCTGAGGGCATACGGACTTGCGCATAGTCCCCTTCTTTAGCCATGAGCTGCGCCGCACCGCCGGCGCTGCGAACGAGCTTAGCTCCCTGACCCGGACGCAATTCGATATTATGAACGACGGTGCCGAGCGGTATATTTTTAATCGGCAAGCAGTTTCCGTTTCGAATGTCAGCCTTTTCGCCCGATTCCAACATGTCGCCCACCTTTAGCCCGGCGGGCGCCAAGATATATCGCTTTTCGCCATCTTTGTAATGCAGGAGTGCAATCCGCGCCGAACGGTTGGGGTCGTATTCGATCGTGGCAACCTTACCGGGAATCGCATCCTTTTGACGCTTGAAGTCAATGATGCGATACATCTTGCGGTAGCCACCGCCTTTGTGGCGTACGGTGATGTGCCCGTTGAAGTTGCGGCCGGAATGTTTCTGGCGCACCTCAGTAAGTGACTTCTCCGGCTCTACCTTACTGAGGTCGGAGAAATCCATCGTCGTCATGAAGCGGCGTCCGGCACTGGTGGCCTTATATTTTTTAACCGGCATGAATCAGCTCACCCTACTGCTCAAAGTAGTTCACGCCCGCAAGTTCTATCTTTTGACCTGGTTTGAGCGTGACGATAGCTTTCTTCCAATCGGATTGCCTTCCCGACGTGCGAACGCCGCGCCGCGCGAAATTTTTCATCTTGCCGTCGACATTGACGGTGTTGACCTTCATGACGTTCACTTTGAATATCTCTTCGATGGCATGGCGGATTTGCGTCTTGGTTGCGCGCGGATGTACTTCAAAACAGTATTGCTGCGCCACCGCGTTGCTCATCGATTTTTCCGTGATCCGGGGTGCAATGATGACGTCGCGAGCTTCCACTACGATGCCACCGCTTCTTGAGGCGAAACTGAACTCACAATTTCTTCGTACGCCGCCATCGTTGCGACGAGGCGATCGAAGCGTAGGACGTCCTTGACATCTAATGCTCCAGTGTGGGACACGGCAACTTTTTGCAGGTTGGCTGCAACTCGTTTCAGCCGCTCTCCGATGTCATTCTCGTTGGGCGAGAAAAGCACCAGACTGAACGGCCCGCACTTGGCAGCTTTTGAACTCCCGAAAAGCAGTGCTGCCAGGTCGCGCGTTTTGGCCAGATCGAATGAACTCGTATCTAAAATGGTGACGGCGCCGTTGCGGAAACGATCCGCCAGAGCGGCGATGAAGGCGGCCCGGCGTTCTTTTTTATTCAGCGCGATCACATAGGAGCGCGGCTTGGGCCCAAAGACGACGCCTCCGTGACGCCACTGCGGCGAACGGATGGAGCCCTGCCGCGCTCGGCCGGTCCCTTTTTGCCGCCAGGGTTTGCGGCCGCCGCCGCTCACTTCGTCGCGGCGTAAGGTGGAGGCGGTACCCGCGCGCGGATTTGCCAATTCGCGATGGATAGCGCGGAAGATTGAATTCGTTTTGCCCGAGTAGTCCTCCAGGAAGAGCTGGGGAATCGCTTGCTCGCGCAGCACTTTCCCGGTAGAGTCAATGACGTTGGCCATTAGGTGACGCTCGCGGCGGCGGTCGTGCTTTTGCTCTTAACCGTAGAGCTTATCATCACAAGGCCGTTTTTTGGGCCGGGGACAGGTCCCCGAACGAGCAGCAGGTTGCGCTCGGTGTCCGCACGGATCACTTCGAGGTTTTGGTGCGTCGTGCGGTCCACACCGTAATGCCCAGGGCGCCGGCTTCCTTTTACTACGCGCCCGGCGTTGGTGTCACCGTTGGAAGCCGGTTGCCGGTGGATCATCGAACCGTGGCTGGCCCCACCACCGGAAAACTTGTGGCGCTTGATGCCGCCGGAGAAGCCGTGACCCTTGGAAATACCCACGACGTCGACGCGATCGCCCCCCGCAAATTCCCCAACGCTGACCGTCGCACCGACTTCAACGCCCTCGATGCGCTGCCGAAATTCCCGAATATGACTTCGTGGCTCAACACCCGCCTTCTTAAAATGTCCCGCACGGGCCCGATTGACGCGTTTTTTGCTAACATCGCCAAAGGCAAGCGCCACCGCTTCGTATCCATGTGCTTGCGGCGTTTTGCGTTCGATCACGGTACACGGCCCAGCCGCAATCACGGTCACGGGGACGTAGCGGCCGTCATCCGTAAAGACGCTGGTCATTCCCATTTTGCGACCGACGATGTTTTTCAAGCTCTCTTCCACCCTCAAGACCACGCATCCAGGCGTTCTGCTAGAAACTCCTTGCCGGCACGCGCAAAACGGCGGCCGGCTCGGACCACAACCTCGGAAGTTTATCAAGGCGCTCTCCGGAAGTCAAGCGAGCGACGCTCATGACGTCCAACGCTTGCGTCCGCGCCAGAGAAAATCACTAAGTGTGCGGCAGTAAGGCTGATGTTCGCTGCTCGAATTGACTCCTAGTTGGAGAGAGCAATACGGCCGTGATCCCAGAATTTATCGTGGCTCGCAACCCTCAGTTGGACAGCGCGCTGCCCTTTTTATTGCATCTGCCACTCGAGGACGGTCTTTGGCTCAAAGCCAAGGATTCATGGCCACGGTCGGCACGTGTCTACTGTCACCCAGCGGAGCGGCCCGACGTGGAACGCATTGAAGTCATCGAGCGCGTGAGCGCATCGGCTTGCGTTAGACGCGGACCGGCGGTCGATCTCGTGCTGTCCCGCCGAGTCAACAAGCGCTCGCAATTTATCTTTACTTCATACCGTGGGCGGCCCATCATCTTTTGGCAAACGCCAAAATCCGCAGCCGCCTCTCGCCCGGGTCTACGGGTGCCGCGCTCCAGGACAGTCGTCTCGCAAATATTCATCATTGACAGTAGAGAGCGTTACGGCTATACGTTTAGTCGGCACGGCGTCTCGCTGCTGCGGCGGGTGCTGTCCGCTGGCGATTACGGCGTCGAAATCAATGGAAGCATCGCCGCTGCGGTCGAGCGAAAATCAATCGCTGATTTTGCGACCTCTCTAGTCGACGGAAGTCTGAATTTCGCAATGGCGGAACTTGCGAGCCTGCCCCTCGCGGCGGTGGTGGTGGAAGGAACGTACTCTTCTCTGCTACGCCATCAATACACGCGCACAGGCTTCATACCAGACCTTGTCGCCCGGCTGCAAGTGCGTTACCCCAACGTTCCGATCATTTTTGCTGAGTCACGCAAGTTTGGGGAAGAGTGGACGTTTCGCTTTCTGCGTGCCGCACACACTAACGCGACCGATATGCAGTTGCCTATAGCAGGTCAGAGTGCGGATGAGGCAACAACGGCCAACTAGAACTGAGGTCTGATGCGTAAACCACTACGTCCGTGAACAGCCATCGCTACATGTTGCACGACGGTGCGATACGCGATTCCAAACGATCAATGCCACGTTCCCCGACGACGGAATCGACATCATCGTCTTGACCAACGACGGTTCGAATTTAGACCCGTACTTCATCATCCTGCAAGTGCTCCCACTTGCTCGATGAATCTAAAGCCGTAAGCCACTACGTAAAGGCGGCGGCTCCGGTGATGCTTTCTCCTAAGATCAAGGTGTGAATTTCACTCGTGCCCTCGTAAGTCAGGACCGATTCCAAGTTGTTCATGTGACGGATAACGGGATATTCCAAAGTAACGCCGTTTGCGCCCAAGATGGATCGCGCTTCGCGGGCGATCTTCAGTGCTTCCCGAACATTGTTGAGCTTTCCGAAACTTACATGCTGCGGTAAAGCACGGCCTTCATCTTTGAAGCGGCCAATGTGCAGTGCCAAGAGCAACCCTTTGTTGAGCTCGAGCAACATATTGACCAGTTTTTGCTGCGTTAGTTGGAAGCCCGCTATCGGGCGGCCAAACTGTTCCCGAGTTTTTGCGTATTCGAGCGCGGATTCATAACAGGAGCGCGCCGCGCCCATAGCTCCCCAAACAATGCCATAGCGGGCCTCATTCAGACAGGCCAGCGGTCCGCGCAATCCCCTTACTTCCGGAAAGACGGCGTCCGCAGGCAGCCGGCAATCACTCAGTACCAGCTCAGATGTCACCGAGGCGCGCAGGGATAGTTTGCGCTCGATGTTGCTACGCGAAAAGCCCTTGGTTTCCGCCGGTACGCAAAAACCTCGAATGCCCTCGGCGGTGCGTGCCCACACGACGGCCACATCGGCGATACCGCCGTTAGTGATCCAGGTTTTCGTGCCGTCTAGAATCCAGTCCGAACCGTCGCACCGCGCGCTGGTACGCATTCCAGATGGATTGCTGCCGAAATCCGGCTCGGTCAGGGCGAAACACCCTATGGCCGTACCCTGGGCCATGGACGGAAGCCATTGGTTCTTGTGCTCTTCAGAACCGAAGGAATGCAGCGCGAACATCGCAAGCGAGCCCTGGACGGAGGCGAAACTGCGCAGTCCGCTGTCGCCGGCTTCCAGTTCAGTGCAGGCCACACCGTAACTCACCGCGCTCGCGCCGGCGCAGCCGTACCCGTGCAAGTGCATGCCCAGCAAGCCAAGGTCGCCCAGTTCCGTAGCGAGTTCGCGTGGTAAGATTCCGTCTTCGAACCAGCCGGCGATATTCGGCAGAATGCGTTTGCTTACAAAGGCGCGCACCGTATCGCGCACCAGGCGTTCTTCATCAAGCAAGAGCGAGTTCAGGTCCAGAAAGTCTACCGCACTGGGGACTTCGACCGGAGTCCGCGTGCTCACCATGCCTAGCGCTTGAGCACCCGCGCGATTTTATCGAAAAGCGCCTCTATCGATCGCTCGTTGCCATCTTCCAGTCTGCGCCACAGCAAGCGCCCCTCTGTGTCACTAAGGGTCGCTTCGATGCGATGCTCGACCGTTGTCTTCTTGCCGTCAGCCGAAACATAGAAGCCGTGCGTGCCTTCGAACCCATCGTTCTGAATCTGCCATACGATGCGTTCTTCGGGCACTACCTCGGCCAGCACCGCGTGAAAACCGTTGTGCCATTCCTCGGTCTTGCCCGGCAGCAACGGCCCGGGTGAACGCATAAAGGGCTGCGACGCAAACGGCCAGATGATGTCATTGGACGTCCCCATGTCCACCAGCAGTTGGAAAATTCGCCGTTTGGTTCCGGAGAACACGCGTGTGCGTTTTTCAAGTAAGGGAATCGGCATGCGCCTCCCTTCGCTCAAAAGCGCTCGGCTTCATGGCTAGGAACGGTCGGCTCGATAAACCACCGTGCGGTAGCATAAAAAACACCAACGGCTCTGACGGAGCAGAACCGATGGTGTGAAGAACGATATGCAGGATAGTTTGGTGGGGCCGTCCCTCGAATACTAAGGTCGGCTTACCATCAGCACAATTAACGCGCTTTACAATGGTCTTGCAAAGACCGCTCTGCTGCTCGCCTAAATTATTCGCCGAGGATTCCGAGTACTCTAACATGGTCAACGCCGACCCGACTGGCACCGACAGCGTTCAATTCATCTGGGTCGCCGACGACAGTGCATGTGCGAACTGTCAACGGCTGGCGCAGGGCTCTCCGTACACCGAACGATCCATTCCCACGTGGCCGCGCGATGAAGGTACCTGCTTGGATAGATGCCGCTGCTATATCGGTATGAAAAGAGACTTTCGAGATGCCT
>JAABUQ010013161.1_pt1 | contig 10104 bp, 6 predicted proteins | sample 5560001 | NCBI WGS metagenome assembly JAABUQ01 (sample SAMN10711888, study PRJNA513371) | rock metagenome | isolation source: Antarctica rocks | place: Antarctica: Victoria Land, Finger Mt nord | collected 2015-12-18 | reverse complement strand
GTGCGTCATTTACCAGCAAGGGCAACGCGGTGTCCAGGCCGTGCAGCACTGGGCCTTGCAAGCTGCTCGGGCGGGTTTGGCGTTCGGCACCGTAAACAGTCCGAACGACGAAAGCGAGTTTAGAGCGCTCGATGATTGCGTAACGCCCGTTCCGGTCGACGGTGTAGCCGACGAGGTCCAGACTACGCTCTTCAGTTACTCCGCCAGCAAACGTGAGACGCTGCATCCCCAAGAATACAATGAAGGCAGCCGCGTCACCAAGCTCATGTAGCAAACGAGCATTCACTTTCACTGCGCCTACGCCGCTCTCTTTTGCGTCTTCTATCCTCTCTCGGAGCCTTGTCATCAAAAGCTTCGAGTCCATCCCGAGCCGAGGGAGAGGAAGTCCGTCTGCATCGTGGCACGGCAGCCCGTCGGTTTCATCACAGACGAATTGCTTATTAAAGACGCGTAGGGTATGAACTTGCGCTTCGGTGGATACGATCTCCGCATTCTCAAGAGAGAATACCGGCTTGGTGCCTGGAGCGTCCGTCTCTGCTGCGCAAACGCGCTTCAGAAATTCACGCAGGTCCGTCCAATCCGCGTCGCCGGCATCCAAGTCACGTAGACGCCGCGCCCCTTCAGAGTATTGGTCGGAAAAGCGGCTTAGCTTGTCATATCCCAACCGAACAATCGTTGCGATGCGGTGTTCCGTCTCGTCGCCGCTCGACAGCGATTTCGCCGCTCCGAATACCGCAGCCAATTCTTCGGGCGGTACTAAGCTCATTACGCGGCTGAACAGAAGCTCGAAGCGCTCGGGATCGAGCTGGTCGGCAATCAGGCGAAGCTTGTCACGCGCGATTCTGTATGCGTCAGCCAACATTGTGAAAATCTAATCGAAGTTGTGACACAATGGGCTAGCGGGCTACGTGACAATCAACTGAGCGGCTCGAACTCGTTCAAGTATACGGCTTCGCTTGCAAATTTGCGGAAGCTGCCGACGCAGACCTTAGCCTATTGGGCGCCGCCCGGATTGCTACGTGCGTACGAGACGTTGCCCCCTTTAGAGCCGACTTATGGCGAGGTCCGGCAAGGCCTTGCTACCGGAGACGACGAGCGATTCTTACGCTATTGGTGGGAGGTTCCGGAGTCCGAGATCGGTGAGGGTAAGCGTTGGGTGCCGTTCGCGAAAGGCGGAGATTATTCGCCGTTTTACGAGTCGCTGCTGCGCGTCATCGACTGGGAAGACGGTGGCAAAACTGTTCGAGACTTTGCTGGTTCCGTAATGCGTAATGAAAAGGACTACTTCCGCTCAGGGCTCACTTATCCGAACATTTGCGACCGATTTCACGTGCGAGCCCTTGAGCGAGGAACAATATTCGGCCATAAAGGTTCGAGTATCTTCACGCTTCACGAAGAGGTGCTATTAGCATACCTAAATTCGAGAGTTGCACAAGCGCTACTTCTGGTCCAATCTCCAACGCGTAACTTCGAGGTAGGGCAAGTAAGGCGGCTACCTGTTCCGAAGTTCACAAAGGCCCAGGCCACTGAACTCGCGGCTATCGCCGCGTCCGCGCTTGCTTCTGCCAAGCGATACGCCGGCGGGAATGAGCTCGACCGACGTTACCAGCGGTCCTGGTCCGAGAGCGCGGTGAACGCGAACTTTCGCGAAGCAATCACTTGCGCCGCCGATCAACGTAACACTTTACTAAATTCAATACAGGAGCAGATAGACCTATCTACTCGGTTAACGAGTGATGTGCTCGAATTGACAAGCAGCGATTGGGAAATCATCTTTAAAACATTCGGCCCAGAATTGCGAGTCGATGAAAACGTGAAGAGTGTCGGCACGGTTAGTACGTCGATGGACCCATTGACGACTATTCGAGAACAAGCGTACCGATACGTTAGCGGCGTGATTCGAGGGCTTCTGGGAACCAATGCTTTATTGCGAGAACAGTCGCTCTGTGAAAGAGCGGTTCGTATTATGCAGCGGACCTTTACGGAATCTGATCTAATGCAGGAGTTTGTCGACATCGTCGGCTCGCAACCGGCCGAGTGGATTTGTCAGGAATACATCGCATATCATACGCGGCTACATCTAGGACGCCCTCGGCTGCTTTGTCTCGCGTCGACACGCCGCCGCATAGTGTTTTATACAGACGTGCTTCTCGTCACCGCGCAGGACCTTCGCGATTGCCTGGCTACGGAGATCCACAGAGCCGAACGTGATGGGAGGGCTCGCTTAACGGAGGGTAACGCCAAAGCGCGCCGCAGTGCAGTTGAATTGCTAGAGGACGTAGCGCTTTTTCGCTCCACGTTTAATGCGGCGCTCGGTCAATGGAATGCCAAGTGTGACGATTGCAGAGAGCGCATCCCATTATTCGCGCCTTTAATCGATTACAGCCTTAAGCAACTAACTTAGTTGCGCTTATTCTTGCGATAGACGACTTCAATCTATGTACACTTCTGAGTGTTCCTGGGACAGGCCGTCCGACCAAATTCTAAACGATGAGTTCGCCTTGATCGATCGAGCACAGCGCGGCGACTCCGAAGCGTTCGAGGTCTTGTTTCGTATTTATCGCATCCGCATTTTCGCACTAGCGCGGCAATATTTTGCGCCTGGGGGCGACCGCGATGATCTCATTCAGGAGGCAACAATTGGCTTTTTCAAAGCCATCCGTGACTTCCGAGGCGACCGAGGTGCATTTAGCGCCTTCCTCAATCTATGCATACGTCGTCAGATCATCACATTTATAAAGACGGCGACCCGTCGGAAGCATTCAGCGCTAAATTTTGCAGTATCGCTTGACGTGCCAATTTTCGCTGATTCCGAAGAAACGTTTCTCGGACGGTTGGCGAGCCGCGAAGAATCGCTGCCCGGTAACTCAACTGAAATCACCGAGTTCTTGGACACCCTCTTCGCGCGATGCTCGAAGCTCGAGCGCGGCGTCCTTTCACTTTATGCAAAAGGCTTTGGCTACGCAGAAATGGCTTACGAGCTGGGCGTGCATTACAAGGCCGTGGATAACGCGGTATGGCGTGTAAAGGTAAAAGCGAAGAAGCTGTTACTAGAGAAGCCCTTGGACCTGTTTAGATGCTCTTGATAAAGTGATTTTGTAGGTGTGCCAAAATGAGTACCAAAGTGGCGGGTCACTTTCGTCGTACCACATTAAAAAGGTCGCTGGAATTCCACTTTTGCCTTGCAAATTGAAACGTTAGCAGTGGCCACTCTTACTTCAGAGCTTGATCGACTGGTCGCCGATCTGCGAAAGCGGAACTCCGCCGGCCGTCTTTATATGTTCGTTTATCCGCCGAGCGTCGAACGCCGCTTCGACGGTGAGCTCGTCGACGTTGTCGCGCGCCTTAGCTCAACCGGGCGAGCGCTTCGTCTTATCGATGTCAACGCACTTGTTAATTCCGTAATTTTGGAGCGGCTTCCTGAACTGCAAGCTTCCTGGGGCGCCGATCAGCGCGCGACAAGTGAATATATACGCTCGAAAGCTATTCCAACGCTAGTCGATCCAACGCTCTACGCGGGTGGTAGCCCTACCGATGTTGTCGGCTGGACTCGCGTCGGCGGCGCCTACCCGTTTTTCAGCATTGCATCAGCGGCGGAGCGACTGATCGGCCGTCTGAATGCGGCTTTTGTGGTGTTTTATCCCGGGCACCTCGAAGGTAAAACGCAGTTCCGCCTGCTGGGAAAACGGGACGGCTACCAATATCGGTTTGATGCGTTTTATAACGTTCATTCGCACGAGGAGTAGGCAACGACATGAAAATCAGCGGTCTCTTCCTTCGAGATATTTATCGCAAAATTCGGCCCGTCATCGAGGTTGAGGATCGCAATGAAGCCGAACTCAGAGACGAACTGAACGAGTATGTCATCACTGACCAGATCGCGAACGGCATCATACGCCTTCTCGAGGGAAGCTACTTTGACCGTTCACCCAGGGGCGTCGCACTTTGGATTTCAGGCTTCTTCGGAACCGGGAAAAGCCTTTTCCTGAAGCTGTTCGCTCTTGCGGTCGCGCACGCTCGTATCGGGGAGACGTCAGTAATCGACTATTTGGTCGGTGGTACTGATAATATTGATCTCCATCGCACGCTTCGCACACTGGCAAAACGTAGGCCTGCGAAAGTCATCGCACTTCACATGCGATCTGACGCCCACGAACGCGAGTCGATAGTTTCCATCCTCTGGCGCCGACTCCACCAGGAGTTCGGTTATTCTCGCATACCATGGATTGCTGAGATCGAACGCTCACTTGAGCGACGCGGCCTTCTTGAGGCTTTCACTATCGATGTTGAGAAACAACACGGTCGTTCCTGGGCGGAGATTCGACTTGAACCGATCTTTCAGAATGCGGCTCTAACGAAAGGCCTCATCGCCGTCGACGCAGGGACGTTTCCAGATCAAGCTTCGGCTGAACAGGCAATCAAAGATGCGCGAGACCAGGAAAACGATCTTTTAACCGTCGCTCGATTTATCGACCGCTGCCTGGAGCTTCTCAGTGAGCACCCGGCGTACGACCGGCTATTCTTCGCGCTCGACGAAATGGGTCAATTCGCGGCAAACGATCCAGACTTACTGCTTGAACTCACGGTACTTGTTGAAAAATTCCTGAGCGAGGGTAAGGGCAAGCTCTGGCTAGCGGCAACGGCGCAGGAGCGCTTAGACCAGGTTGTAGACAACTTCGCACAGCGCCGAGACGACGTAAATAAGATTCATGATCGGTTTGTAAAGGAGTTGCGAATCGAACTGACCTCGGAGAATGCAGAGCTGATTGTTCTTGATCGGCTTCTTAAGAAATCTACCCAACGGACTGAAGAGCTTCGCGCTGTACTGGAGCCTGATCGGGCATGGATCGAGCACGAGACGGTTCTCCCGGACGCAAATTTAGAATTGCGTCCGTCGCGGCTCGATGACGTCCTGGCGTCGTACCCGTTCGTGCCATCGCAGTTTAACCTCATAACTCGTTTCATGCAGGGGTTAGCACATGACGTCGGCGGTACAGCCGATCGAACGGCGAAGGGCGCCAGAGCGCTTATAGGCGTCACGCAAGACATCGTGCGTGAGTTGGCGGATAAGGAAGCGGGCGCGATGGCTTCGTTGGATGGATTGTACGTCGCCATGGAGGGCAATATCCCGAGCGAGGACGTTGAGGTGGTCCACGCCCTCGACAACGAGCATCGTCGACCTGCGCTTAGTTCTGAGGTGTTGAGGGCCAACTACATCCTCGACCAAATAGGTGAACGGCACGTGCTCTCCACGCAGGCGAACCTCGCGCGCGCGGTTCTAGCCGAAATCGGCTCACCTATAGGCGAGGTGCAAGCTCGGACGGAGGCGGCGTTGCAGTACCTTACCGCGCACGCCTACGTCCGAGAAACGGGTGGCAGCGGCAAAACGACATACCGCTTCTTGCGAGCCTATCAACGGAAGATCGAAGACGATGTCAGGAATTTTGTCGTCGACGGTCCGAAGCTTGCCATTCGATCTCAGGCGCTCTTCAAGGAGGTGCTGGAATCGCTTGGGGTGATCGGCACGAAGATCACGTATCGGTCGACCCGCTCGTTTCAACTCGTGGCGGCTGTCGACGCTCAGTCAGTGCAAGCCGAGGGACGGCTCAAGATCAGCGTTTGGAGTCCGTCAAGGGCAGATTTCGCAAATGCACAAGCAGAGAGCGTCAAGAATCACGCAGTCATCTGGGTCTCCGGAAACTGGCCAGCATTCGAAGACGAGATTCGCAGCGTCGTCGCAACATCTGCCGTCCTTGCGGCGCGACGCGAGAAAGCCACGACGCAGCTTGAAGACGAACAGATACGTCGTGCGCATTCGGATCTCGAGTTTCGAGAAGCCCGGTTGCGTGAACAGGCGGAGCGCGCGCTGTTGGGCGGTGGCATCTACGTTTATGGAGCCCCGTTAAAAGTTACAAAAGACGTCGCGAACTCGATCGTAGAGGCTATCGTTGACGCGGATTATCGCGGCCTGGCCGATGCGCCTTTCCCAGTTGTGGAAGCAGATCTTATCGGCGTTTTTGCCTCACTACCGCCCAAAGATGGCGCAGCAGTAAAGCTCGGTTTAGTCGATGGTGCAGCTTTCTCCGATCGAAGCAACGTCGTTGCGGATTTCCTGAGCGTTCTCGATGAACTCCATTTCCGCGGGGGGCCACGGGCAAGGTGCTTATCGAGCGAATGGGCGACGCACCGCGCGGATACGCAGAGATGCAAACAATGCTCACGGCGTGTGTGCTGTGGAGGATGGGCAGGGTTCAAGTCTTTTCTGCCGTTGGCATTCACCTTTCACGGGATGCTTCCGGTGAGCGACGGATGTCACGCATTAGTGAGTTTCGTGCGCTTGCATTTGAGCGCGAGCGAGCTGTCGACGATTCGAAGCTTAGGGCAGCACAGACTTTACTGCAAAAGTTTGATCGCGCCGGTCCGTTTGAGCTGCCCAGTGTTGCATCTCTTGCGCGTACACTTATGAACGAGTTTCTTGGAAAGATCGAGTTAGTACTTGGTTCTGTCCGCGACGATCTGCCGCAAGTCAAAAGTTATGTTGCGCCGTTGAGGGAGGCGGTTAAGAAGGTTCTTAGTGTAAGCGACGATGTCGGCGCGGTTGAAACGCTCGTTGCTAACGGCGAAGCCATTCGTGACGCGAAGATAGTGCTTGAGCCGCTTTCAAAGCTTGATGCTCAGTCCGTTGCGGATTTGATCGCCAGCCGACGCCTCATCGAGAGCTACGCGCTTTCTCAGGCGCAGCCGGAGGTTGCGGCACGCCTTCGTGGATTACTGGATGGTCCAAAGCCGTGGCTCGATCTCGGCCCAATCCGGCATTGTCGCTTGGAAATCATCGAATCAGTGCGCGTGCGGCTACGGTCGGCGCATGATGAACGCCGTGAAGCCGTACTAAGCGGTGAGGCGGAGTTGCAGGCAAGGGCGGAACGCCGGGCTCTTGCCGATGTAGCATTAGCCGCTGCGTTCCACTCACTAGATCCCTGTCGCTGCAGCAGTTTCGAGCCGCGGGATGATGGAACGTGTGCGACCTGTAAGAAATCCATCGACGCACTGCAGGATCAGATCCTCGCCTTTCCGGGTTACATGGAGAGGGCGCTACAGAAGCTGCTGACGCCCGAAAATGGTCAAGCCGGTTCTGTGTCGGATGCGTGCGGCAACGGGGATTCCGACGGGGCGTCACGCAGAAGCGCTGCAACGATACTCTCGCTTCGGCAAAGCATGCGACTGCCGCGGCCCTTGGATTCTACTGAAACGATCGATTCGTTCCTTAGCGAGCTGAGAGCTGCGCTGCTTCTGGCGCTCGAGAAGAACGGGAGCATCGAGGTTGGCCCGTAGCGCGCTCTCGGGGATCAGGACATCTGAGGAGCAGCGGAAGGCGGCAATTCGCACGGCGGTGTCGGATGCGCGTCGGGCACTTTCCTTTGGGATCGGCGAGGCGCTAGCGCGGTTAGGCGTCTTTGCCGATGGCAAGCGCGTGCCGCTGTCGGCACTGCCGGCGCCATGGCTTGCGGCTGCCGTGCGGCCGGCAGTCGATGCGGCCATCGATCGGTGGCTCTCCCAGGGGTACAGTCCCGCGGGTGCGGTCGAGCACTATGTGCGCGAGGCCAGTTATACGTGGTTGAACCGCTTGTCAGCGGTGCGTGCGCTCTCCGCCCGTGGCCTGATGGAACCGGTGCTGTCACTCGATCCCAGCGGATCGCGAACACATGGGATGGCGCTAGCCTGCGAGGTGTCGTCGGTCTTGCAGCAAGCGGGCGAGATCGCCGAGGCGGCGTTGTGGCGCAGCGTGTTCGAGGAGTTAGCGCAACGACTGGGGACGCTGTTCGATCCCAACGACCCGCACACCGCGGTGTATCCTGGTTCAGCGGCAATCGTCGAGACGGCCAAAGCGCTCGATCAGCTCAGCGATGCGCAATGGCGCGAGGACGACACGCTGGGGTGGTTTTACCAGTTTTTCACCACAAAAGCCGAGCGCGCGCTGCTGCGCAAGAAGAAGGGGCCGTCTTTTACCGCGGATGACCTCGGGCCCATCAACCAGTTTTACACGCCGGGCTGGGTAGTGCGTTTTCTGGTGGACAACACGCTCGGAGCGCTCTGGCGCCGGATGTCGCCTGAGACGCGAATCGGCGAATTTTGCACGATGCTGTTGCCGGCAACAGCAGACGATACGCCGCGTGAGCGCAAACGGGTGCGCGATTTACGCATCATCGATCCGGCCTGTGGCGCGATGCACTTCGGAGTCTACGCCTTCGATGTGCTGCTCCAGCTCTACGAGGAGGAGGGGATCGAATCATCGCGCGACATTCCGCGCTTGATTCTTGAACGCAACCTTGTTGGCATCGATATCGACCGGCGTGCGATTCAGATCGCCGCACTCAATTTGTATCTCAAAGCTGCCCGCGCTTACGAGGCCGTCGGCGAACGGCCACCGCGCGATCTGCGGATGAATCTGGTGAGCGCAGATGGCGTCGCTCCCTCACCGGAACGGTCCAAGCACCTGCGCGATCGTATCACCGACCCGCTCGTGCTGCGCGGGTTCGACGCTGCGCTAATGTCGCTGCGGTCCCTGCACGCCGTTGGGAGCCTCATCGACGTTGCGGCGGATGTGCGGGCAGAGCTCCATCGCAATGTGAGCCAAGCGATACCGGGCGGGTTGTCGCTTTTTCCGGGACTCTTGGCGCAAGTCGAGATGCCAGCAGAAAAGGCGCAAGTGCTCGATGCTGTGGTTGGCCAGGCGGTCGCCCTGGCAAGCGAGGCGCTCGAACGGTCTGAGCCGGCTGATGCGCTGGCTGCCGAGGACGTTGCGCTTGGGGCAAAGGTGCTCGATTTCGTCGGCCAGCGGTACGACGTCGTGGTGATGAATCCGCCCTACGGCGAACTGATGCCGCCGGCAACCAAGCAGTACTTGCATCAACGCTACCCGCAAAGCAAACAGGACATCTACGGTGCCTTCTTCGAGCTGGCATTTCGTTTAGCGGACGGCGGCGGTGCGATCGGCGCGCTCACCAGCAAGACATACCTCTACCTCGACACCTTCCGACATATCCGAAAACTGCTCCTTGAAACGGGAAGACTCGCGGCTCTAGCTGATGGCGGAGACAAGATCCTCGACGAGAGCGACGTCGACGTCGCCGCTGTTATCGCTTTCGCCGATCCTCCGTTGGCGACAGCCTCGGCTTTCGTCGCGCGACTTTTAAGAGAGCCAGATCGGCAAGCAGCGCTTGAAGCGGCGATTGCAATGAGCCGCCACGCTTCAGATCCGCCGCCATACATATACCAGCCACTGTTCGCGACTTACGGAAGCTGCCGACGCAGACCCTGGCGTATTGGGCGCCGCCGGGATTGCTACGTGCGTACGAGACGTTGCCCCCGCTAGAGCCGACTTATGGCGAGGTCCGGCAAGGCCTTGCTACTGGAGACGACGAGCGATTCTTACGCTATTGGTGGGAGGTCCCGGAGTCCGAGATCGGTGAGGCTAAGCGTTGGGTGCCGTTTGCGAAAGGCGGCGATTATTCACCGTTTTACGAGTCGCTGCTGCGCGTCATCGACTGGGAAGACGGTGGCAAAACTGTTCGAGACTTTGCTGGTTTCGTAATGCGTAATGAAAAGTACTACTTCCGCTCAGGGCTCACTTATCCGAACATTTGCGACCGATTTCATGTAAGAACACTCGAAGCCGGGTGTATCTTCGGGCATATGGGGCCAAGCATTTTTGGCCCACATCGTGATGCTTTGAGCGGATACCTAAATTCTCGGATCGCTCAGGCTTTGGCCATGGTGCAGTCGCCGACCCGCGCCTTCCAAGTTGGTGAAGTCCGCCGCATCCCTGTCCCACCTTTGGATGGCGAGCTCGGCACGCGGCTCGCGATCATCGCTAGGAGGTCTGAGGAGCGCGCAAAGCATTACGCCTCGGGTGATCAGCTTGATCGTCGCTACGTCTCGTCTTGGATCGACGCTTCATCTGGCGATAGTTTCTCGACCGCGCTAACCGTAGCACGTCAGCTTCGCCGTCAATTCCTGGAACGTCGGCGTTCTGATCAACTAGAGCTTACGGAACTCGTCTTCACGGCGCTAAAGTTTGACGAGCACGATATGGCACAACTTCTC
>JAABUQ010013160.1_pt1 | contig 10104 bp, 10 predicted proteins | sample 5560001 | NCBI WGS metagenome assembly JAABUQ01 (sample SAMN10711888, study PRJNA513371) | rock metagenome | isolation source: Antarctica rocks | place: Antarctica: Victoria Land, Finger Mt nord | collected 2015-12-18 | reverse complement strand
CGCAACCCGGCCACGGGGGAAGCCATCCAGATCGCCGCCAGCAAAAAGCTGGCCTTCACGCCAGCCAAGCAGGTCAAGGACGCCCTGAACGTCGCCGAGAAGAAGCCGGAGCCGAAGGCCGCCACAAAGCCGGCGCCAAAGGCAAAGGCGAAAAAGGCAGGCTGACCGTCACCGGACTGGTCAGGACTCTATCCCGGCATATTGTGGGGCTGCCTTCCGGGTCCCTTCCGCCCTGGGTGCGTCCAGGTCCTTGCCCCGATGCACCGCATCGGGGCTGCAACCCACCCTTTCCAGCGGAGAGGGTCTCACGCAGGCGCTCTGCCGCGGCCATCACGAGAAATGCATGGGTGCGTCTTTCCTACAGGCATGGCCAGGAATGCGGGAGCGCATACGCCAATACGCCTGGTTTTGCGGGATGGCGGCGGGCTTGGGCGCATCTGGCGTTGCCGTCCCCTTCGCCAGCAGCATGACCCGGTAGATGCCTACCCTGCCGCCGGCCATCTCTGCCGCGATCCCGACCCCCTACGGCACGGCCGTGGCAGCCAAGCTATCACGGAGTTCATTCGTCCCTGCGATCGCTGGCCTGCCCCTCTTCGACCTGATGGCGCGCTGGATGTTCCGGCTGTCGGGCCGGTAGCTCCACCCCAATGCTGGACGTCGCTGCACGGCACGGCTTCGCGGGCTTCAGCTTGGACGCGGCGTTCACGGCGCCGGCGGGTGTCACCGCGCTGTTCGGGCCGAGCGGCTCGGGCAAGAGCACCGTGCTGTCGGTCGTTGCCGGGTTGCTGCGCCCGGCCGCGGGGCGCGTGGCGCTGGATGGGGCGGTGCTGCTGGACACAGCCTCCGGTGTAATCGTCCCTGCGGAACGGCGGCGCTGCGGCGTCGTGTTCCAGGACGCGCGGCTGCTGCCGCACCTGAGCGTCGAGTCGAACCTGCGCTATGGCGCGCGGCGGGCGCCGAAGGATGCCACCGGGCCGGACTTCGCCGAAGTGATCGCCCTGCTGGACATCGCGCAGCTGCTTCCCCGGCGTCCGGGGGCGCTGTCCGGCGGGGAGAGGCAGCGGGTGGCACTTGGCCGCGCCCTGCTGTCCCGCCCGCGCCTGCTGCTGATGGACGAGCCGCTGGCGGCGCTGGATGGCCCGCGCAAGGCGGAGATCCTGCCCTTCCTGGAACGGCTACGCGACGCCGCGGGGCTGCCGATCCTATATGTGACGCATGACCTGGCGGAGGTGGACCGGCTGGCGGATACGCTGGTGCTGATGGAGGCCGGGCGCGTGCTGGCGGTAGGCCGGGTTGGCGAGTTGGCTGCCCGGACCGACCTGCTGCTGCTCAGCGGACGCCGGGATGCCGGCGCCGTGCTGGACTGCCTGGTGGATGGGCACGACTCCGCGCGGGGCCTGACGCGGCTGCGGTTCCCGGGCGGGATGCTCGTCGTGCCATTGCGGGCGGAGCCGGCGGGTGCCCGCTTGCGGCTACGGCTGCGCGCACGCGATGTGGCGGTGGCGCTCCGCCAGCCCGATGGGATCAGCAGCCATAACGTGCTGCCGGCTGTGGTGGCCAGCATCGGTCCGGCTGGATTGCACGAGGTGTTCGCCACCTTGCAGATCGGGCCAACGGCGGTGCTGGCCCGGTTGACGCGGGACTCGGTTGGCAATCTGGGGTTAGAGGCTGGCCGGGCCGTGTTCGCGCTGGTCAAGTCTGCGGCGTTCGATCACGCCTAATCCTGGACAGGATCACCGGGTTAACAGCGTCAGAAATGGCGTCCCGTAGGGGATTCGAACCCCTGTTACCGCCGTGAGAGGGCGGTGTCCTAGGCCTCTAGACGAACAGGACGTAGCCAGGCGGGTTATCTAGGACAGCGCCGCACGCAGATCAACCCTCTTTGCCCTGCGTCCGCCGGGCTGCCTCCCGCTTGCCGGTCCGGCATGCGTCGGAGCAGAAACGCACCTCGTCCCAGGTCTTTGCCCACTTCTTGCGCCAGGTGAACGGCCGTCCGCAGGCGGCGCAAACCTTGGTCGGCAAATGCGGCTTCCTATGCGCCATCAGCGTGCCAGCCCAACGCGGCCCAGCACCCGGCCCGTCTTGGTGTCCAGCACCACGACCCGGTCCGGCCCGCCGCCCTGCAACTGGACAACCAGGCGGTCCGGCGCTGTCGAGGTGCCGGCGATACGGGTGCCAGCGGGTTCGTCCAGCACGGCACTCGCAATCGGCCCGCTGCCGGACGACATGCGTTGCGCCAGCACCGTGAACAGCACGATGACCCCGCCGACGATCAGGACGCCCATGAACACGACCGCAACCTTCAACGCACGCACCCCTGCCCTCCTTCATGTCTGACGCCAGCGTGGCTGGCGTCGCGCCCGGCACGGTGCCGGACCGAATCGAGGTGGTGGCAGGGCCGGACGCCGCCGGGCAACGCACCGACCGGTTCCTGGCAGATGCCATCGGCACCTTGTCGCGAACCCGCGTCAAGGCCTTGATGCAGGACGGCGCAGTGCTGCGAAACGGCGCCGCCCTGCGCAACCCGGCCGAGGCCGTCCTCCCCGGCGCCACATTCACCGTGGCGCGCCCTGCCCTGGTCGCTGCATCCCCGCAGGCGCAGAATATCCCGTTCCCGATCCTCTACGAGGACGGTGACCTGCTTGTGCTCGATAAGCCGGCAGGACTGGTCGTACATCCCGCGCCGGGCAACGAGGACGGCACACTCGTGAACGCCTTGCTGGCGCACTGCGGCGACAGCCTGCCCGGGATCGGCGGCGAGCGGCGGCCTGGCATCGTCCACCGTCTGGACAAGGACACCAGCGGCGTCATGGTCGTCGCCAAGACGGAGGAGGCGCTGGCCCGCTTGTCCGCCGCCTTTGCCGCACGCGACCTGGACCGCGCCTACCTGGCCCTGGTTTGGGGCACCCCGGCGGCATTGTCTGGTGAGGTCGAGGGCGCCATCGGCCGCGACCCGCGCGACCGCAAGCGCATGGCGCTGGTTGCGCGCGGCGGCAAGCCGGCGCTGACGCGATACCGCACCCTGCGGAGCTGGGCTACTGCGGCGGCATTGATGGAGTGCGTGCTGGCGACCGGACGCACGCACCAGATCAGGGTACATATGGCAAGCGTCGGCCATCCGCTGGTCGGCGACCCCGTCTATCTCCGGCGGGTACCTGCGGCGGCCAAGGCGCTGCCTCCCCCGGCCCGGGCGGTGCTGCTGGACTTCCCACGTCAAGCGCTGCACGCGGCCAGGCTAGGCTTCGCGCATCCGCGGACCGGCGCCATGCTGTCGTTTGAACGCCCGATGCCGGAGGACATGGCCGCCCTTGTCGCTGCGCTGGACGGATAGGGAACGTAGTACCTAATTCGCTTTGACAGGACCTGACCAGTCCTGTATAAACCTAAGATTGGCGCAGCGGGCGTGTTGCGCTAAAGCTTGTCCAGCTTCCCGCCGCTTCGGGGTGGTCGCTGGGACGTGATTGCTTCTGTCGCGCTTGCTTCTTGTTCCGTCGCAACTGACCTGTCTGTATCGCCGTATAGGGTTACAGATCGTCAACAGACGAGTGAGGCCGAACCCAATGGTTGCTGCTGTTATCAATGTTGCCCCTGAAGGCAACCTGTCTCGCTACCTGCAAGAGATCCGTAAGTTCCCCATGCTCGCCCCTGAGGAGGAGTTGGCGCTATCGCGCCAGTGGCGTGACAACGAGGACATGGACGCGGCGCACAAGCTTGTCACCTCCCACCTTCGTCTCGTTGCGAAGATCGCTATGGGCTACCGTGGGTATGGCCTCCCCGTTGGTGAATTGATCAGCGAGGGCAACGTCGGGATGATGCAGGCCGTCAAGCGGTTCGACCCCGACCGCGGCTTCCGTCTGGCCACCTATGCGATGTGGTGGATACGGGCCGCCATTCAGGAATACATTCTGCACAGTTGGTCCCTGGTCAAAATGGGCACCACAGCCGCACAGAAGAAGCTGTTTTTCAACCTGCGGCGGCTGAAGGGCCAGATGCAGGCGATTGAGGACGGCGACTTGAAGCCGGAGCAGGTCGCGAAGATTGCCCGCATGCTGGCGGTCCCGGAGCAGGATGTGGTCAGCATGAACCGCCGCCTTGCTGCTCCCGACAACAGCCTGAATGCGCCGGTCCGTGCCGACAGCGAGGGCGAGTGGCAGGATTGGCTAGTGGATGAGAGCGCCAGCCAGGAGGTCGAGCTGGCCGACCGCGAGGAGCTTACGGGCCGCAAGGCATTACTGAGCAGCGCGTTGAAGACTCTGAATGAGCGCGAGCGGCACATCCTGATCGAACGCCGGCTGAAGGACAATCCGACGACGCTGGAGGATTTGTCCCAGCAATACAACATCAGCCGCGAGCGGGTGCGGCAGATTGAGGTCCGCGCCTTCGAGAAGCTGCAGAAGGCAATGAAGACTCAGGTTGCCGAACGCCGGATGGCGCAAGTGGCATAGGAAGTCCGCATACTAGATTTCCTCTCCCGCCGGGAGAGGTTACGGTGAAGGGGGAGGGTTGTTATTGCCCTCCCCCTTTTTGTGTCCATGTCCTGCGATGCTGAAGGTTGTGCTTGCGGCCTCCCTCACCCTGGCTCTCTCCCGGAGGGAGACGGAGTAGGTGCTATTACCCCTCGAACGGGTCGCGCCTCAGGATGGTGTCGTCCCGTTCGGGGCTGGTAGACAATAGGGTTACTGGCACCTCCACCAATTCTTCCACTCGGCGCACATACTTGATCGCCTGCGCGGGCAAATCCGCCCAGCGCCGGGCGCCGCGTGTGCTGCCGGACCAGCCCTCGATGGTCTCATATACCGGCACTGCCGCAGCCTGCGCCGCCTGTCCCGCAGGCAAATGCTGGTAACGCTGGCCGCCGATCTCGTAGCCCACGCCGATCTTCAATTCTGTCATTCCGTCCAGCACATCCAGCTTGGTCAAGGCCAAGCCCTGGATGCCGCCAACCTTGCACGCCTGACGCACCAGCGCCGCATCGAACCAGCCGCACCGCCGAGGACGTCCGGTGACGGTGCCAAACTCGTGCCCGCGGGTACCCAGCATCTTGCCGGTGTCGTCGTCCAGCTCCGTCGGGAACGGGCCTGAACCGACTCGGGTCGTGTAAGCCTTGGCAATGCCCAGCACCATCCCGACCTGCGCCGGGCCGACCCCTGACCCGGCGGCCGCCGTCGCCGCAATCGTGTTGCTGCTGGTCACGAAGGGATAGGTCCCGTGGTCCACATCCAGCATGACGGCCTGCGCGCCCTCGAACAGGATGCGGCTGCCGGCCTTGCGGGCGGTTTCCAGCCGCTCCCACACAGGCTCGACATGCGGCAGGATGCGAGGGGCGAGGCCGAGAAGCAGGTCTAGCAGCGCCTGCTTCTCGAACGAAGGCGCGCCCAGGCCGGTCAGCAGCGTGTTATGGTGCAGCAGCAGCTCGTCCAGCTTGTCCGCCAGCACCTCCGGCTCTGCCAAGTCGCAGGCGCGTATGGCCCGGCGGGCAACCTTGTCCTCATAGGCCGGACCAATTCCCCGCCCGGTGGTGCCGATCTTGCGGTCGCCGCGGGCGATCTCCCGCGCACGGTCCAGGGCGCCATGCACTGGCAGGATCAGCACGGCATTCTCGGCAATGCGCAGGTTGTCCGGGCCGACGTTCAGCCCTTGGGCGCGAACGCGGTCCATCTCCGCCAGCAGCGCCTCGGGATCAATCACAACGCCGTTGCCGATGATCCCCAGCTTGCCCCGCACCAGCCCGCTCGGCAGCAGCGACAGGCGATAGGTCTGGTTGCCCACCACCAGCGTGTGCCCGGCGTTGTGCCCGCCCTGGAACCGCACCACGATGTCGGCCCGGCTGGCGAGCCAGTCCACCACCTTGCCCTTTCCCTCGTCGCCCCACTGGGCGCCGATGACGGCGACGTTGGGCATCTAGCTCTCCTTGGTGAGCAGCACGGCAGCGCCGTCCCGCAGGATGTGGGTGCAGCCGAGACGCCGCGCCTCCGCCGCCGGGTCCGGCAGGTCGGACAAGGCGGGTATGGTTGCATAGCCGCCGGCGCGCAGGACCACCGCATCCCCGGGCGGAGTGCCCCACGGCAGAAACGCGCGCTGCCGGGCAGGCGCCGACGGCAAGGCGCGCAGCAGCGCGTCCGGGAACAGGGTCAGGCCGGTCGCCGGCTCTGCCTCTCCGGATACGTAGCGTCCGCCGCGGCCCAGCTCCTCATGCCGGCCCGGCGCGAACACCGTGACGCAAACGCCGGTATGGTAGCGGAAGCCGCGGAACTCCATGGGATCAAGCGTCAGCCGCAGTCCCGGCGCCTGCGCCTGGATCGCCAGCATGACATCCCGCAACCGCGCGCACAGGGCAGCGGAGGCCGGCGGCAGGTCGGCTGCGGTAAGCACATCGAGGGCCGGGCCAGCCGGGCCGGCCACCAGCAGCAGGTCGGTCAGCAGCCCGGCGATAGGTCCGCCGTGCCGGGCTACCTCGGCGGCGTCCTTCCGGTCCAACGCATGGGTCAATGCCTGGCGGACCGGGCCGGTGATCCCAGCCTCATCCAACAGGGTCGGCGCTAGGGGCGGCAGGGTCAGGTCGAAGCTGACACGGTCCAAGCCGATGGCCGCCAGCGCCGCGGCGGCCAGAACGACGATCTCCGCATCCGCGGCCGGCGAGTCGACGCCGATCAGCTCGATCCCTGCCTGCGCCACCTGCCGGTCCGCCGCCAGGCCCAGCCCGCGCAGCCGCAGGCATTGCCCGGCGTAGGATAGCCGCAACGGCCGGGGATATCCGGCCATGCGCGTGGAGGCGATGCGCGCCACCTGCGGCGTCATGTCCGCGCGCACGCCCATCATCCTGTGGGTCGCCGGGTCCATCACACGGAACGCCTGGTCCTGCATGGCGCTGCCGGCGCCGGCCAGCAGCCCGTCCTCGAACTCTAATAGCGGCGGCTTGACCCGGTCATAGCCGTGCGCGGCGAATGCCCCCATCAGCACGGAAACCGTCGCGGCCTCAGTTTCCGCCTCTGGAGGCAGCAGGTCGTGCAGGCCGGCAGGCAGCAGCGCCGGGTTCGGGGGCAGGTCATCGGTCATAGGAGGCGGCCTATAGCCTAGAACTGCAGGGTCGTCGCCTGCACCACCATCGGCAGCGCGCGCACCTGATGCAGCACGGCCTCCGGCACCGGGGTGTCCACCGATGCGAGGCAGATCGCATCTCCGCCTGCGGCGGCACGGCCCAGGTGGAAGGTCGCGATGTTGATGCCGGCCTCCGACAGCGCCGCGCCGAAGCGGCCGATGAAGCCGGGTCGGTCCTGGTTCGTCACATACAGCATATGCCGGCCGAAATCGGCCTCGACCTTGATGCCCTTGATTTCCACCAATCGCGGGCCGGCCGCACCGAACAGGGTTCCGGCGACGCTGCGGGTCAGGCCGCTAGTTCCGTCGGATCGGCCCTCCCGATCCGACGAAACCGTCAGGCGCACAAGGGTCTGATACTCGCTGGGGCGGTCGTGCACGGTCTCGGCGACCTCCATCCCCCGCTCCCGGGCGATGACCGGCGCGTTCACCATGTTGACGCCTTCCATCAACGGGCCGAGCAGCCCGGCAACCGCCGCCGCCGTCAGCGGACGGTGGTTCAGCGCCGCGGCCTGGCCTTCATACTCGATGGCGACGCTTCGCAGCGCGCCTTGGTCTGCCGCCGTCATCTGCCCGGCGAACGCGCCGAGCAGGCGGCACAGCTCCATGTAGGGGCGCAGCCGCGGTGCTTCCTCCGCCGACAGCGACGCCATGTTGACGGCGTTGGACACCGCGCCGGTCAGCAGGAAGTCGGCCATCTGGTCCGCCACCTGCAGCGCGACGTTCTCCTGCGCCTCGGTGGTGGCAGCGCCCAGATGCGGCGTGCAGACCACGTTCTCATAGGCAAACAGCGGGCTGCTGGTGGCAGGCTCGGTCTCGAACACGTCCAGCGCAGCGCCGGCAACGTGGCCGCTGGCGAGCGCCTCCGCCAACGCGGCTTCGTCCACCAGGCCGCCCCGGGCGCAGTTGATGATACGGACGCCGCGCTTGCAGGCAGCCAGGGCATCGCGGGACAGGATGTTGCGGGTGGCATCGGTCAGCGGCGTGTGCAGGGTAATGACATCGGCGCGGGCCAGCAGGTCCGGCAGCTCCACCTTCTCGACACCCAGCGCGACGGCCCGCACCTCGGTCAGATAAGGGTCATAGGCGATCACGCGCATATGCAGCCCGACTGCGCGGTTGGCGACGATGGCGCCGATGTTGCCGCAGCCGATCAGCCCCAGGGTCTTGCCGGTCAGCTCGACGCCCAGGAAGCGGTTTTTCTCCCATCTTCCGGCGCGGGTGCTGGCGGTGGCCTCCGGGATCTGCCGGGCCAGCGCGAACATCATGGCGATGGCGTGCTCGGCCGTCGTGGTGGCGTTGCCGTTTGGCGTGTTCATTACCACGACGCCCCGGGCGGTCGCGGACTTCACGTCCACGTTGTCCACGCCGATGCCGGCGCGTCCGACCACGCGCAGGCGCGGCGCGGCATCCAGCAGCTCCTGCGTGACCTTGGTGGCGCTGCGTATGGCCAGCCCGTCATAGCCGCCGATGCAGGCGCGCAACTCCGCCGGCGATAGGCCGGGGCGCAGGTCCACGTCCACGCCCCGGCTGCGGAATACCTCGACCGCTGCAGGGGACAGCTTGTCGCTGATCAGGACACGCGGCGCCGTCATGCCCCGGCGTCCCTGGCCACCGAGGCATAGGCCCACTCGACCCACGGCAGCAGGGCCTGGATGTCCGACGTTTCCACGGTGGCACCGCCCCAGATGCGCAGGCCCGGCGGCGCGTCGCGATAGGAGGCGACGTCGTAAGCCACGCCCTCCTTGTCCAGCAGCCCGGCCAGGCGCTTGGCCGCCTTCCCCTGCCCTTCCGCGTCCAACGCGGTGAACCAGGGCGCAGTCACCTTGAGGCAGATGCTGGTGCACGACCGCGTGGCCGGGTCGGCGGCGAGGAAGTCCACCCAGGGCGTCCGCTGCACCCAGGCGGCGACCTCGGCCAGGTTGGCCTCGCTGCGGGCGATCAGGGCGGGCAGGCCGCCAACCGACTCAGCCCAGCGAAGGCCGTCCAGCGCGTCCTCTACGCACAGCATGCTGGGCGTGTTGATGGTCTCGCCGCGGAAGATGCCGGCGGACAGCTTGCCGCCGCTGGTCATGCGGAACACTTTTGGAAGTGGCCAGGCGGGCTTGTAGGACTCCAGCCGGGCAACCGCGCGTGGGGACAGGGCGATCATGCCATGTGCCGCCTCACCGCCGAGCACCTTCTGCCAGGACCAGGTGACGACATCGAGCTTTTCATACGGCAGCTCCATCGCGAAGGCGGCTGACGTCGCGTCGCATATGACTAAGCCGTCACGCTCCGTGCCGATCCACTCGGCATGGGGCAGGCGCACGCCGGAGGTCGTGCCGTTCCAGGCGAGGACCAAGTCGCGCGCCGGATCAATACCGGTAAGATCCGGCAACGCACCATAAGGGGCCGTGCGCACCCGGGCGTCCACCAGCTTGAGCTGCTTCATCGCGTCCGTCGCCCAGGCTTCCGAGAAGCTCTCGAAGGCGAGGATGTCCACCCCCCGGGCGCCGAGCATGGACCACATCGCCATCTCGACCGCGCCGGTGTCGGACCCCGGCACGATGCCCAGGTGCCAGTCCGCCGGCAGGCCGAGGATCGCGTGGGAGCGGTCAATCACCTCCTGCAGCCGCGCCTTCGGTCCGGCGGCGCGGTGGCTGCGGCCCAGCAACGCGCCGGACAGCGCCTGCAGCGACCAGCCCGGACGCTTGGCGCAGGGACCGGAGGAGAAGTCGGGGTTGGCCGGGCGCAGGTGCGGCTTTGCCGGTGCGGTGTCGAGTGCGAGCGACATGTTCGCTCTCCCTTCCAGAAGAGAAGCGTCCCGGTGGGGGGACGTGGCCCGGCGCCGGTTTAGGACGGTGCAGGATCAGAGGCAACCAGAGCGCTATCCTTCTCCCTCTCCCCCCGGGCTACTGGATGCACACATCGTCATTGCGCCTGACCATGATGTCTGATTCCGTGCTGGGCGTTTGGCATGGAGTGTTGGATGGAGCTGTCCCTGGGTCGGTTTGGCGACCTGCG
>JAABUQ010013157.1_pt1 | contig 10110 bp, 12 predicted proteins | sample 5560001 | NCBI WGS metagenome assembly JAABUQ01 (sample SAMN10711888, study PRJNA513371) | rock metagenome | isolation source: Antarctica rocks | place: Antarctica: Victoria Land, Finger Mt nord | collected 2015-12-18 | reverse complement strand
GCTCGAACGGCGTGCGGCAGCTCGCCAATATGCTCGATCGGCTGACCGCGCCGCTGCTGCGGCCGATCCGCCGCGTGCTGCCCGACATGGGTGGCATCGACCTTTCGCCGATGGCGCTCATTTTGGTCATTATCATCCTGCGCGACGGTTTGCTGCCCGATATCGCAGGGTTGGTAGTCTAGCCGGGGTTCCGCGCCGCCCGCCGTCGGAGTAGGCGCAACTCATGACGGCTACGATCCTCGACGGCAAAGCGCTCGCAGCCGAGTTGCGCGCGCGCGTTGCAATCGAAGTCGCTGCTTTCTTGGTCGCGCATGGTCGCGCGCCAGGGCTTGCCACCGTGCTGGTTGGCGAGAATCCCGCGTCCGAGGTCTACGTGCGCAACAAACGCCGTCAGGCGGGCGAAGTCGGGATCGTCAGCGTCCACCACGCCCTTTCGGCCACCACGAGCGAGGCCGAACTGCTTGCGCTGGTCGCCCGCCTCAACGCCGACGACGCGGTCGACGGCATCCTCGTTCAACTGCCGTTGCCCGCGCATATCGCCGAAGCCGCCGTTATCGACGCGGTCGATCCAGCGAAGGACGTCGATGGTTTTCACGTCGTCAACACCGGGCGGCTGTCGGTGGGGCTGCCCGGCCTCGTCCCCTGCACGCCGCTTGGTTGCATGGACCTGATCGCGCTCGGCCATACCACGGTGGAGGGCGCGCGTGCGGTGGTGATCGGGCGCTCGAACATCGTGGGTAAGCCGGTCGCCGCGTTGCTGCTCGCCGCGTCCGCCACCGTCACCATCGCGCACAGCCGCACGCGCGACCTGCCCGCGCTGTGCCGCGAGGCGGATATTCTGGTCGCCGCCATCGGCTGCGCCGAGATGGTGCGTGGCGAATGGATCAAGCCCGGCGCGACGGTGATCGATGTCGGCATCAACCGGCTGGCGGATGGCAGGCTGGTCGGCGATGTCGCTTATGCCGAAGCCGCGCAGGTTGCCGGAGCGATCACGCCCGTGCCCGGAGGCGTCGGCCCGATGACGATCGCGCGACTGCTGGCGAACACCTTGCTTGCCGCGCGGAGCAGGGTGGGCGCGTGAACGCCACCACCGTCGCGCTGTTCACATCGGCGGTTGCCACCTTTTTCGTGGTGATCGATCCGCCGGGCTGCGCGCCCATTTTTGCCAGCCTGACCTCGGGCGCGTCATCTGGCCACCGCCGCCGCATGGCGCTCCGCTCGACACTGACGGCGGGCGCGATCCTCATCTTCTTCGCCATCCTCGGGCGGCCGCTGCTGAAAACGCTCGGCGTCAGTCTCGATGCGTTCCGTGTGGCGGGCGGGCTGATGCTGTTCCTGATCGCGATCGACATGGTGTTCGAGAAGCGCACCGAACGCCGCGAGGACCGTGCCGCCGAGGTCCGCGAGGATTGCGCCGAGGCGCAGGTACCTGTCGCCGAAGTCGATATCAGCGTCTTCCCGATGGCGATCCCGATGATCGCGGGGCCGGGATCGATCGCTTCCGTGATGTTGCAAGTCGCGCGGGCGGATGACTGGACCGAGCGCGCCATCGTGCTCGGCGCGCTGGCGACCGTGCTGCTGCTGACGCTGGCGGCGCTGCTCGCGGCGGGTCCGCTGATGGCGTTTCTCGGTCGGCGGATCGAGACGATGATCACGCGTTTGCTCGGCGTAGTGCTGGCGGCGTTGGCCGCGCAGTTCGTCATCGACGGGATCAGGCGCGCATTCCATTTGGGCTGAGCGCCCGGACCGGGAACGATTCAGGCACGGTCGAACCCGCCCTGTCCTGAAAGACCTACTCTGCTCGATACTCGGCTAATGCCGCCGCCAGTCGGTCCCGTACCGCAGTCACTCCAACCCGCCAATCCAGCGTCGCCGTCGTGTTGCCCTCCCCACCATGCTCGGCCGCGATCGCCGTCGCGCCGCGTTCGGCCAGCAGCCGCTCCACGCCGCGCAAGGTCATGCCCTGTTCGCGCGTCAATCGCGCGATGGCGCGCAGCAACGCGACCTCGCTCGCGCGGTAGTAGCGCCGGCCGCCCGCGCGCGTCAGGGGCGCGACTTCGGGGAAGCGCGCCTCCCAGAAGCGCAAGACGTGCGTCGGCACCCCGAGATCGGCCGCGACCTCCCCAATAGTCCGCATCGCGGTCGGCGATTTGCTATTCACCTAAGGTCGGCGTCGACCAGCCGCGCGCGCATTTGCTGGCTCGCGCGGAAGCTCAGCACGCGGCGTCCGACGATGGGCACCTTTTCGCCGGTCTTGGGATTACGGCCCAGGCGTTCGGATTTGGTTCGGATGATGAAGGTGCCAAAGCCCGAAAGCTTGACCATCTCGCCGTGGCCGAGCGCGTCGCATATCTGGCCGAGCACGCTATCGACGATCTTGGCGCAATCCGTCTTGGAAAAGCCGGTCGCGCGGTGAACTTCATGGCACAAATCCACACGTGTCACTGCGCCGGATTCCGCTTCGCCCTGTTCGCGTTGCCCTGCCATCGTCGCGCACTCCCCCGAGGCATTTAGCTTTACCATATTTACTATTGCGCTACCACCGTACCGCGGCCGCACCCCAGGTGAAGCCGCCGCCCATAGCCTCCAGCAGCAGCAGATCGCCATCGTTGATCCGTCCATCGCGCACCGCCACGTCGAGCGCGAGCGGGACAGAGGCGGCAGACGTGTTGGCGTGCTTGTCCACGGTCACGATTACCCGCTCCGATGGCAGGTGCAGCTTCTTGGCCGTCGCTTCCAGTATCCGCAGGTTTGCCTGATGCGGGATCAGCCAATCCACGTCGGCGACCGTGAGGCTTGCCGCCGCGAGCGTCTCGACCAGCACGTCGGCGAGGTTCACCACCGCGTGCCGGAAGACCTCGCGGCCCTTCATCCGCAGCTTGCCCACGGTGCCGGTGCTAGCCGGGCCACCATCAACATAAAGCAAGTTCGAGTGCCGCCCGTCCGAGTGCAGCCGAACCGCCAACACGCCATGCGCGGCACCTTCGGCAACATCGGCCGCCTCGGCACGAAGCACAACGGCACCCGCGCCGTCGCCAAACAGCACCGCGGTACCGCGGTCCTTCCAATCGAGGATGCGGCTGAAGACTTCCGCCCCGATCACCAGCGCGGTTTTCACCTGCCCCGCGCGCAGCATCGAGTCCGCCACCCCAAGCGCGTAGATGAAGCCCGAGCATACGGCGCCAACATCGAAAGCCGCGCCGCGCGTCATGCCGAGCTTGGCTTGCACTGCGGTCGCGGTGGCGGGGAAGGTCTGATCGGGTGTAGCAGTGGCGAGCACAATGAGGTCGATGTCGTCCGCGCTCAGCGCCGCCGCCTCCAGCGCCGGACGCGCGGCCGCGACCGCAAGATCGCTCGTCAGTTCGCCGTCGGCCGCGATGTGCCGCTGGCGGATGCCGGTTCGCTCGACGATCCACTCGTCGCTAGTATCGAGCCGTGCCGCCAAGTCGGCGTTGGCCAGCACGCGCGCGGGCAGGTAGCTACCGGTGCCGATCACGCGCGACCGCAGTGTCACGCCGCGTCCGCGCTGGTCATAGGCACGGTGATCGCCACCGGCAGCGCGGCGACCACGGCGGCGGCGGCGCGCGCGCGAATCGCGCTCAGATCGCGCGCAATCTTCGCGCCGATGCCGTCGACCGCCAGATCGTGCGCCACGCCGATCGCATTCGCCACACCCTTGGGCGTAGCGCCGCCGTGCGACTTCACCACCAGCCCATTCAGCCCGAGGAAGACGGCGCCATTATGGTTGTTTGGATCGACATGTTGCCTGAGCGACCGCAAAGCCGGGCGCGCGAGCAGGAAGCCCAGTTTGGACATCCAAGACGAGCGGAACGCCTGGCCGAGCAGCTCGACCACCAGCCGCGCGGTGCCCTCGGCGGTCTTGAGCGCGACATTGCCGGTAAAGCCATCGCTGACGATCACATCCACGTCGCCGCGCACCAGCTTGTCGCCTTCGATAAAGCCCTCGAAGCGCATCGGCAGATCGGCGGCGCGCAGGATCGCGGCGGCCTCGCGCAACTCCTCGGTGCCCTTCACATCCTCCTCGCCGATGTTGAGCAGCGCCACCCTGGGGTTGGCGATGCCGAGCGCGATCCGCGCCAGCGCCGCGCCCATTACGGCGAACTGGACCAGATTTTCCGCCGAGCACTCGACGTTGGCACCGAGATCGAGCACCACCGAATCGGCGCGCCCGGTGGGCAGCAGCGCGGCGAGCGCGGGCCGGTCGATCCCGCCCTGCGTGCGCAATGTGAGCTTCGCCATTGCCATCAGCGCGCCGGTGTTGCCCGCCGATACCGCGACATCGGCATCGCCCACCTTCACGGCTGCGATGGCCAGACCCATCGAACTGTTGCGGCCCCGCCGCAAGGCATGGCTCGGCTTATCGGTCGCCAGCACGACGCTGGTGGTGTGAACGAGTTCGGACACCGCCTCCAGCGCCGGCGCGGAAGCGAGTTCGGTGGCCATGGCCGCATGATCGCCGAACAGCCGAAAGCGCAACTTAGGGTAGCGCGCGCGTGCGATCGCGGCGCCCTCGATCATTTGCTTGGCTCCGCCGTCGCCACCCATGACATCGAGTGCGATCACGGGAGCTTCCAACATCCTGGCCTGCATGTTTCGTTCTAGCGCGCGACCTCGATGATTTCGCGATTATTATAATGGCCGCACGAATTGCACATATTGTGCGGCCGCATCAGCTCGCCGCAGTTCGGGCATTCCTGCGTCTGCACGGGGACGAGCGCGTGGTGGCTGCGCCGCATGTTGCGCCGCGACGGCGAGGTTTTACGTTTTGGGACGGCCATGGTGTCAGTCTCGCTAATGCGGGCGGCGGACGCCTGGCGCCCACGGCCTATCGGCCGTGCCTCATTTGTTGAGCGGCGTGTATGCGCGAAACCGGCGTGGCGTTCAAGACCGCCTTAGTTGACTTTGAGGGAACGTGCGACTAGCCACTTCGCTCACCGATTTCTCGCCGCGAGCGAATCCCATGAAGATCGTCAACAGCCTCAAGAGCCTGAAAGGCCGCGACCGCGACAACCGCGTCATTCGCCGCCGTGGCCGCACTTACGTCATCAACAAGGTCAAGAAGCGCTTCAAGGCGCGCCAGGGCTAAGCGGCCCCGCAGTGCCGCTGATCGACCGCCTGGACGCGGTCGTCTTCGATGTCGGCAATGTCCTCTATTTGTGGGACATCCGCGCGCTCTACGCCAAGCTGATCGACGATCCCGCGCGGCTCGACTGGTTCGTTAGCAACGTAGTCACCCCCGAGTGGCACTTCCAGCACGACGCTGGGCGCGATCTGGCGGACACGTCGGCCGAGTTGGTCGCGCTTTACCCTAAAGAGCGCGAGCTGATCGAAGCCTACGGTCCGCGCTGGCTGGAGACGATCCCCGGCCCGGTACCCGGCATGATCGAGCTGGTCGACGAACTCGCCGCGCGCGGCACGCCCCTATACGCGATCACCAACTTCAGTCACGAGTTCTGGCCGCGCTTCCGCGAGACCGCGCCGGTGTTCGCGCACTTCCGCGATTTGCTCGTCTCGGGCGAGGAGCGCTTGTTCAAACCCGATCCCGCGATCTACGCGCTCGCAATCTGGCGGTTCGGTGTCAACCCGGCGCGCACGCTGTTCGTCGACGACCGCGCGGAGAATGTGGAGGCCGCGCGCGCGGCGGGGTTCCAGGCGGTGCGGGTCGTCGAGCCGCACCTACGCGCGCACCTCGGCTTAACGCGGCCACGCCCGGCGTTGACAATGCACGATTTCTCCGACGAGCTCGCGCCGCATTTCCGCACCATCAACGTGGAGTGGATCGAGGCGATGTACCGGCTCGAACCGACCGATATAGAGGTGCTGGATAATCCCCGTGCGCGCGTCGTCGATCCGGGCGGGGCGATCCTGTTCGTCGAGGCGGACGGGCTGGGCATCGTCGGCACCTGCGCGCTGCAGAAGACCGGCGAGCAAAGTTTCGAGTTGACCAAAATGGGCGTCCTCGAAGTCGCGCGCGGGTTGAAGGCGGGCGAACACCTGCTGCGCGCCACGATCGCACGCGCGCTGGAGATGGGCGCGGACCCACTTTACCTGCTCACCAACAGAAAATCCCAGGCCGCGATCCACCTCTATGAGAAACTCGGCTTCCGCGACGACACGGAGATCATGCACGAATACGGCAGCCGCTATGCGCGTTGCGATGTGGCGATGCGCTACGTTCCTTGAGCGCGCCCGCTGCTCAAACGCCGATTACCCGAGTGCCTCGATCGCGAGCGGCGGAGTTTGCTGGTGCTGGACGACGCGCCATTCCTCGTGGCCCATCCTGCGGTAGGTCGACGTGCAGTGCGCCTCGTAGGGGGCGTGCCCGTCGCGCTCGGCGTGTGCTCGGTAGGCGATCACGATCATACCTTCCTGCGGTCGCGCGACCTGGCGGTCTGTCAGATCGACATGCGACCAGCGCGGCGTGTTGATGACCGCCTCGATCGCCTGCGCGCCGGTCATGACGTAGGGAGGCGTCGGAAGAACCATCAGGCAGTGATCGTCAATCGATTCGCGGTAATGCCCGGCGTCGGCGGTCCATAGGCTTTCCTCGAAGGTCCATACGCGTGCATCGTCCATTTCGATCTCCGGCCTAACTTTAACGAACCAATCGCGCGCGCGCCCGATCGTTCCTTCGATGCTTGCGGCTGCTTCCTCGATCGACTACGTTCCTGCTCTGTTCGAGGGGCAATGATGGCCAAGCCGCAAAGCCGCTACGTGTGCCAGCAGTGCGGTGTCGCTTCGCACAAATGGTCGGGGCAGTGCGGCGACTGCGGCGCGTGGAACAGTTTGCAGGCCGAGGCGGGGGCGGTGGTGACGCCGTTTGCCGCCAAGCAGTTGCTTGGCACGGGTGGGCGGCGGATCGAGATCGCGGCGTTGGACCGCGAGACCGCGCTGCCCGATCGCGTGGCGACCGGCATCGCCGAACTGGACCGCGCTTTGGGGGGCGGTTTGGTCGCGGGATCGGCCGTGCTGATCGGCGGCGATCCGGGGATCGGCAAATCGACGTTGCTGTTGCAGGCGGCCGCCCGGATGGCGCTCGCCGGGCGCGCGGTCGCGTATATCACCGGCGAGGAGGCGGCAGACCAGGTGCGGCTCCGCGCGCGGCGGCTCGGGCTGGGCCAGGCGCCGGTTTCGCTCGCCGCCGCAACCAACGTGCGCGACATCGTCACCACGTTGAGCGCGGCGCCGCCGCCCGCGCTGGTCATCATCGATTCGATCCAGACGATGTTTTCGGACGTGCTCGAGGGCGCGCCGGGCACCGTTACGCAGGTGCGCGCCTCGGCGCAGGAGCTGGTGCGCTACGCCAAGCTGAGCGGCGCGGCGGTGGTGCTCGTCGGGCACGTCACCAAGGACGGGCAGTTGGCCGGGCCGCGCGTGCTTGAACATCTTGTCGATACCGTACTGTATTTCGAGGGCGAGCGCAGCCACCAGTACCGCATCCTGCGCGCGGTGAAGAACCGCTTCGGGCCTACCGACGAAATCGGCGTGTTCGCGATGGGGCAGGAGGGCCTGGCCGAGGTGGCGAACCCCTCCTCGCTGTTCCTCACCGCGCGCGACACGGCGGTGTCGGGATCGGTGGTGTTCCCCGCGTTGGAGGGCACGCGGCCGGTGCTCGTCGAGATGCAGGCGCTGGTGGTGCGGCTGACGAGCGGGGCCACGCCCAGGCGGGCGGTGGTGGGCTGGGACAGCGGGCGGTTGGCGCAGTTGCTCGCGGTATTGGACGCGCGCGCGGGAATGAGCTTCGCACAGTGCGAGGTATATCTGAACGTCGCGGGCGGGTTGCGGGTCAACGATCCGGCCGCCGATCTCGCGGCGGCGGCGGCACTGGTGTCGGCGCTAACTGATACCCCGCTCGCGATCGACGGAGTGGCATTGGGCGAAGTCGCGCTATCGGGCGAAGTCCGCCCCGCAGGGCACGCACAGTTGCGGCTGAAGGAGGCGGCGAAGCTGGGGTTCGGGCAGGCGCTGCTGCCCGAGCGGACCGAGGGCGTGCCTGGCGGGATGACCGCGCGGCGGTTCGGCTCGGTCGCGGCGCTGGTCCAGCACCTCGCGCCCGGGGCGGCGAATTAGGCGAGCGTCGCGCGGGCGAGTTGGGTGATCTTGGACCAGTCGCGCGCAGCCACAAGCGCGGGGGTGGCCATCCACGAGCCGCCGACGCACGCCACGTTGGCGAGCGTGCGGTAGGCGGGGGCATTCTCGGCGGTGACGCCGCCGGTGGGGCAAAATATGAGGTCGGGCATCGGTGCGCCGAGGCTGGCGAGCGCGCGGGAGCCGCCGAGCTGTTCGGCGGGGAAAAACTTCAGTGCGGTGAAGCCCGCGTCGCGCGCCGCCATCGCTTCGGACGCGGTGGCAATGCCGGGGATGAAGGGCAGCGGCGAGGCGGTCGCGGCGGCCAGCAGCGCGGGGGTCGCGCCGGGGCTGAGCGCGAAGCACGCGCCGGCGTTCGCGGCGCGGGCGAAATCGGGCAGGCTGAGCAGCGTGCCCGCGCCGACCAGCACGTCGGGCAGCGCGCGGGCGATGGCGGCGATCGCGTCCAGCGCGGCGGCGGTGCGCAGTGTGATTTCGAGCACCGTCAGGCCGCCTTCCGCGAGCGCTTCGGCCAAGGGCACCGCGTCGGCGGCGTCGGCGATGGTCAGCACGGGCATCGTGCGCGCGCGGCGGAGGATGTCGAGCGGGGTCATCGCGGTCTCCGGGGTTTGCTTGGTCACGCGTCCGCCATTTGGTCGAGGAACTGCGTCTTGCCGTGGACGACCGTGGCCGCGCCGAAGTCCATCGCGTCGAGTACCGCGCACGCGCCGGTCTCGGCCGAACCGACCGCGTGGCGGAACAGCGCGAACAGTTCGCGGCCCAACCCCTCGTAGGCGGGTGGCGGCACCGCGTGCGTGCGTGCGGACAGGTCGGCGGCGACTTCCAGCACGCCAGCGACCGCGTTGACGCGCACGATGTCTCCGTCGGCGACGCGCGCGAGCGGGCCATCGGCGAGCGCTTCGGGATGGACATGGATTGCGGCGGGAACCTTGCCCGACGCGCCCGACATGCGACCGTCGGTGACCAGCGCGACCTTGAAGCCACGGTCCTGGAGGACACCCAAGGAGGGCGTGAGCTTGTGCAGTTCTGGCATTCCGTTGGCGCGTGGTCCCTGGAAGCGGACGACGACCACGACGTCGCGGTCGAGCTGGCCCGCCTTGAACGCTTCGATTACCGCGTCCTGATCGTCGAAGACGGCGGCGGGAGCTTCGGTGATCCAGAAGGCGGGGGCGACGGCGGAAACCTTGATGGTGGCACGGCCGAGATTGCCCTCCAGCAAGCGCATCCCGCCGTCGGCACGGAAGGGATCGGCGGTGGGGCGCAGGATGGTGGTGTCGCGCGCGGTGGCGGGGGCGGGGGTGCGGGCCACCCGCTCGCCGTCGAGCGCGGGTTCGCAGGCGTAGTCCGCAAGCTTGCCGCCGACGGTGCGGATGTCCGGGTGGAGCAGCCCCGCGCCGAGCAGTTCGGCGATGACGAAGCCAAGCCCGCCCGCATCGCGCATTCCGTTCACGTCCGCCGCGCCGTTGGGGTAGACGCGCGCGAGCAGCGGTACCGCGCCCGAAAGCTCGTCCATATCGGTCCAATCCACAATGATCCCCGCCGCGCGCGCGATCGCGGGCAAGTGGAGCATGTGGTTGGTCGAGCCGCCGGTCGCGTGCAGGCCGACGATGGCGTTGACGATCGAGCGCTCGTCGACGCAGTGACCGAGCGGGCGGTGGTCGCTGCCAAGCGCAGTGATCGCGGCCGCGCGGTGAACCGCCTCGCGCGTCAAAGCCTGGCGCAGCGGCGTGCCCGGGTTGACGAACGACGAGCCGGGCATCTGAAGTCCCATCATTTCCAGGAACATCTGGTTCGAGTTGGCGGTGCCGTAGAAGGTGCAGGTGCCGGGCGAGTGATAGCTCGCGGCTTCGGCTTCCAGCAGTTCGGCGCGGCCCGCCTTGCCCTCGGCGTATAGCTGGCGGACGCGGACCTTTTCCTTGTTGGGCAGCCCGCTCGGCATCGGGCCACCGGGGACGAAGATCGCGGGCAAGTGACCGAAGCGCAGCGCGCCGATCAGCAGGC
>JAABUQ010013156.1_pt1 | contig 10111 bp, 8 predicted proteins | sample 5560001 | NCBI WGS metagenome assembly JAABUQ01 (sample SAMN10711888, study PRJNA513371) | rock metagenome | isolation source: Antarctica rocks | place: Antarctica: Victoria Land, Finger Mt nord | collected 2015-12-18 | reverse complement strand
GAATTTTGGCGGAGAAATATCGAAATCGGAGAAAACGATTTGGGCTGAGATTTAATTTGATAGCCGGGCTGTACAACTACGAGCTTGGTCTTTTCAAGCCCTCATAACTTATGCAAGATCTCTAATGGTTTCGTACTCAGCTTCAGCAGTTGGGTACGCCAATTTTAACTGGTAGCCCGAAGAAGTTGATTCAAGAGTTGAAAAAGGTAATTGTTACTTAGTACTATTTGGAGTTAAAACCATGCAATTGAAAGAAAAAGTTTACTACACGCCCGAAGAATATCTAGAAATCGAAACTGCGGCAGCGTTCAGAAGTGAATATTACAAAGGTCAGATATTTCCTATGCCAGGTGGAACACCAAATCACAATCGGATAGCAGGTAACTTTTATGCAGCACTTAATTTTGCTTTCAAACGGCAACCTTATGAGGTATTTATGAGCGACATGCGCCTATGGATACCGACACATCAACTATATACATATCCAGATGTGATGGTGGTTGCAGGTAAATTAGAGTTAGCTCAAGGACGCAAAGATACAATTACCAATGCTTGCGCGATCGCCGAGGTTTTATCAGAATCTACAGCACAATACGATCGAATAGGAAAGTTTGAGCTTTATCGAGCCATTCCCACACTGACGGAATATATTTTGATTTCTCAAACTAGAATTTATGTTGAACAGTACTCAAAAATTGAAGAGAATAAGTGGCTGCTGTCCGAATACAAGAGTGAAAATGCCATGCTAAAACTAACCTCGGTTCCATTTGAAATTCCTGTAATTGAACTTTATGACAAGATTGATTTTGAATTTGAAGTATCAAAGTAAGTAGTAATGAATAGGAGCTAAACTAATGGTAGAGAAAAAAGACGCAACCATACTGCGGCAACCTGTAGAAATCAAATATCAGGAAGAACTCGAATATCTAGCCTCAAAAGATAAAGAAAATAGACCATTTTCTTGGAGATTATCACCGCAAATGGTCCGGACTTTCATTCTAGGTAGTACTCCGACTCAGAAATTAGATCGCCCCATCCAACAAAAATGGTACGGTGACTACTCTATTGCCGAACGCGCTATTGTCACACTGGCATCAGATAGGGGATTGTTACTAATTGGCGATCCAGGTACGGGCAAAAGCTGGCTAGCTGAGTTACTTGCTGCTGCTATTTGTGGGAACTCAACTTATGTGGTGCAAGGAACAGCCGGAACTACTGAAGATCAAATCAAATATTCTTGGAATATCGCAATGGTAATTGCTGCTGGGCAATCCCGCGAATCTCTAATTCCATCGCCGATTATGACAGGAATGCAAACTGGAAGTATCGGGCGGTTTGAGGAATTAACTCGTTGTACTTCTGATGTCCAAGATGCACTAATTTCGATTTTGAGTGAGAAGTATGTTTCAATTCCTGAACTGAAAGCAGAAAATATTGTTTTTGCTGAACCTGGGTTTAATATTATTGCCACAGCAAATAGTCGCGATCGCGGTGTGAATGAACTCTCCTCTGCTCTAAAACGTCGCTTTAACTTTGTTCATATTCCAGTAGTGACGAATAAAAAACAGGAAAAAGAGATTATTTTGTTTCGCACTAGCGAGTTGTTGAAGCGGCACGGCTTTAGTGTAGACGTACCTCCAACATTATTAGATGTTTTAGTACAAACTTTTGCCGACTTGCGAGAAGCAAATGCCGCCGCTAGTTCTGACGAGCAGCGCGTTGAGTCGGCTTTGTCCACAGCAGAAGCGATTGGCGTGCTAGAAGACGCTATTTTACACAGTCATTATTTTGGCGAGACAAATTTGGCAAGCAGCACGTTGGCGCGATCGCTTGTTGGTACTCTAGTTCGCCGCCTACCCGAAGATGTCTCTGTACTTAACAAGTTTTGGCACAGCGTAGTGGAGAAACGCACTCAAGAACAAAAAGGAGAATGGGAAGCATTTCTGGCAGGAGGAAAAGAGGCGATGGGGAGCATGAGAAAATAGGACAAAGATGATATGAAAAATCCTGAAGAACTTAAATTGCATCCACAACTGCAGGTAACAGATACATTACTAAATTCCTTACAAGAACAACTATTAGATGCAGCACAAAAATTTGCGACAGATGCTCAACCATTAAGCGAATTACTAACAGCTATTGTGAATGATGTCGCACGGGCTGGTGCCGAACCATTAGAAATTTTTCCTGTATGCCACCATTCACCCTCATCTGCCTTACAAATAGTGCAGCGACTGCATCGGCAACAGCCCAAGGTAATTTACATTGAGCTATGTGAAGATCTGCTGTCAACTGTGGAGCATTTGCGCGATTGCCAGCTACCTGTGGCATTGCAAGCTTTTGCGGCTGAATCAGAAGTATTCGATCCAGATTTGCTGCCGTTAAGTGTGGTAGCACCATTAACTGAGGTTTCAGCAGAATATCAAGCTATTGCCTATACTTTGCAACATCCAGAGACAGAACTTGTATTTGTCGATCGAGCAGTTGATTTTATCTTTCAATGGGAGCCAAAACGGTTAATCCAAGATGCGCCTCTATCAGATGAGGCTGAAATGCACAGTACGGCAGTGGCAGTGCAGGTAGGCGATCTTGTTCCTACTTTTGACCAATTTCTCACTTTTTTACTGCACAACTCTAATACCCGTCACTTTGCCGAATGGTGGGATCAGTACGTTGAACAAGCAATTATTGGCTCTGACTACGAGACGTATCGACAAGTTATGTTTCTCATTGGTAGTCTGATCCGCCGAGTGGGAATCAGGGAGCAGGATGTGGCTCGCGATCGCCTGCGAGAACGGTATATGTGGACGCGGATTAAGCAGCACATGGCAGCAAATCAAATTGCTCCTGATGACGCTATCTATATTTGTGGAGCAGCACATACAGCTAGTGAAGTAGCTGAATTTGGCTCTTCCGCAACTACTGTGTGGGATATTCCTTCACGCAGCCAGACTAAGTGGCTGTATGGGCTAGTTCCATCGAGTTTCGCCGCAATTGAATACCAGTTTAATCATCCGGCGGGTACCGTTTTTTTAGCGGAATCAACCTGGAAAAAAAGTCTCCGTGTCGCCAAACTCCAGCCTTTTACTCTAGATCGGAAACAGCCCCAGAGCAGTTCTAAACCCAATCTGCCAGCAGTTAAGACAGAGACGGCGGATCAACTGATGGGGTTTTTAACGAGATCGCCGCTCTTTGCCGCAGCAGACAGCGAACAGTTCCTCAACTGGTGTGCCGAGATTGTGGCTCTAGCGCGGAAAAATGGCTATCTAGCAAGTACAGCCGATTCAATTGCTATCTATCAGACTTCAATGCTGCTAGCTTCGATCCGGAATCGGAACCATCCGACACCATATGACTTTCAAGATGCAGCCATCACCTGTCTAGAAAAAGACCGTACACCAAAAAAACGCAATATTCAGCAATTATGCCAAATTCTCCTAGGCGGCGATCGCATTGGCACGATTGGATATACAGCGCTACCTCCATTAGCGCAAGACATACACGATCGCCTCGCGCCAATTAAAGTCAACCTCTTAGCTAAAACTAATCAACGCGCCTTGATGGATTTCAAACTACAGCCCGATTTTTTGCCTTGTTCGGATGTGCTGTGGCGGTTGTGGTATTTACTCGGTAATGGCTTAGTGCAACCAATTATCGGGGAGCGCACCTTGGGGCATAAGCCACTACAAGAGTCGTGGGAAATTCGGATTGGCAAGTACCAAGGACAGATTATTCAGCTTGGGTACGAAGGCGTAACAATTGAGCAGGTATTAGAGCAGCGATTGAAGAAAACAGCAATTGATGCAGAAGCACGAACGAGCAGTACGCTCAAAGTTGCTGAAGATAGTATCTTGTATCTGCACAGTCCACGTTTGACGCGAGAGCTAGGGAACCAGGCAATTTCGTTACTGCGGCAGGAAATGGGAGCGGAAGATGCACCAAAAATCTTTGAGAGAGTGCGTCGTTTAGTGCATTACTACCGCGCTACACCAACCGGATTGCCAGATTGGATCGAGCAATTTGTGGCAACTGGCTATTCTCATTATGCAACGCTGTTACCGCGTGCTTTTGCCGATCGGGGAACATCACCAGAACAGATTGCGGGGATGTTGGGCTTTATCTTCACCTTAGAAAGTTTGGCTCTTTCGTTGGGGTGTAATCGCAGTCAGCTACTAATTGGAGTGCAACAGGCAAGTCAGAGTGCGGTAGATCCAGCAAAGTTGGGTTTGTTATGGACAACAGAGTGGTTACTCAAGCAACGGAGTTTAGCAGAAATTCGGGACTTCTTTGAGCAGGTGCTGACAAACCCCATGTTGCTTGAAGCTTTGCCAGATTATTTGAATGGGTTAATTTTGGCACTGACTTTTGCCCCAAGTATTGGGCAGTTTGTGGTTGAAATTTTAAGTAAACTGTTTGCCTCTGTACCTGATTCGGTGTTGCTGCCGTGGTTGCCTAATTTAATTCTCCGTTTGGGATCGCACAGAGAAATTTGGCGATCGCTAATTCCTGCCGCCGCCGCGAGTTTCCCCAAACAATTGAGTGATTTTGAGCAATGGCAACCAGCATGGCAGTCATCAGTTCCAGTCGTTGCTGAGGTAATGCCGACTCAGAAGCTAAGCGAACCGGAGATACAGGTACGGCATCTTTTGCTGAATGCGCGAGCAACAACTGATACAATGGCGAAAACTTTGGGGATTGATGCGTTAACCTGGGAGACAGAAATTGCTCCTAGTGCGGCAGTTGATTCATCCGTTCTTACATCTGAGGAAGAAACGATAATGACACTGCTACAATCCCAACCTGCGACAAGGACGGCACTCGAAGTTTTATTAGGCTATTCAACCTCGCTCACTAACCTTTAACACCGCTCCCAGTTTGTGTCGGCACAATATATCGTTGGATTAATAAGAAAAATACTAGTACTGGCACAATTGAGATAACGGAGCCTGCCGCAATTAACCGCCAGTCTAAAGAGAACGTACCTGCTAGTGTTGCCACTCCTAAAGGTAAAGTATACAATTCTGGCTGATCTAATACTATAAGCGGCCACAAAAAGTCACTCCACGAGCCGATAAAAACAAATATAGCTAAGGTTACAAGTGCTGGTCGAATGGCAGGAAGCATCACAAACCACCACAAGCCTAACTCAGAGCAGCCATCCATCCGAGCGGCTTCTTCCATTTCTTTTGGCACGCCAGCAAAAGCTTGCCGCAGCAGAAATATACCAAAAGCAGAAGCGATCGCCGGAAAGATAATTCCTAAGTAACTGTTTCTCAACCCCAACTGGACAGTCAAAATAAACAAGGGGATCATCACGATCTGAAACGGGATCGCGATTGTCGAAACAAGGGCGGTAAAAATCCAATCTCGACCCCGAAATTCTAACCGTGCCAAGGGGTAAGCAGCTAGAGAACAGAAAAGTAGATTTAAGCTCACTGTCAGGATGGCAACAAAGATGCTATTGAAGAGATACTGACCAAAAGGATTGTTTTGCCAAACCTGGATAAAGTTATTAATTGTAGGGTGTTGAGGTATCAGTTGCGGGGGAAACTGAAAAATGTTTTCATCTGGAGATTTCAACGAAGTACTGACAAGCCAAAGTAGGGGAAGCAGCATCACCAGCGCGATCGCTCCTAAGACTGCGTACAGTAAGATAAATCTCCAGCCAGCCCAGTTTTGAATTTTGCTCATGCCAAGTCAGTTTAGACGCGCCCCAAGTCGCTCATTGTCTCATTTTTAAACCATTTTCTGTACAAATAGCTTGTAACTGTATATCCCAAGGCTCAACAGGTAACTGGGGTAAATAGGCAAATTCAAACACAATGCCGATTGTTGGCTTCTCTGCCCATTGATCTGAACTGAGCAGGCGATCGTAATAACCTCCTCCGTAACCCAAGCGGTACCCTTGATAGTCACAAGCAACTGCCGGGACGAGAATCAAATCTACCTGCTCTGGTTCTACTTTAGGGGAGTTGGGGTGCGGTTCTAGGATACCGTAAGCTCCCTTTTGTAACATTTGATGTGTGGGCTTCCAGCTATGCCATACCAAGGTATCTCTGATACAACGGGGAAATCCAAATATACGAGAATCTGAAAATAGCAAACTCAAATCTGGTTCTTGGCGAAAACTGAAATAAGCCAGAATTGTCTGGGCTTGAGTAAACAAAGAAGAGGCTTGTAAGTGAGACGCAATGCGATCGCTCTTTTGTCTCCATTCTTCTATGGGCATAGACTGCCGTGTCTGAAGTAGCGATCGGCGAATTTCTGCTTTTTTAACTGACAAGAGGAAGACGGAAGCGATGATTTACTTGTTTACCAAGTCTCAGCTCTGTACCATTTGCATTCCAGTGGACTTGATCGAAAATTTCATGGAGGATGCATAATCCCCGCCCATTTTCTGCCTCTGGTGGAGGTAAAAGTTCGGCGGGATCGCTATGTTTTTGAGCGGGAGGAGTAAAACCGCAGCCTTGATCTGAAATTGCCCACCAGTAATGATCGTTTGCCAGAGAAAACCGCACAATCACAACTTTACTAGGATCGAGATTGTTACCATGTTTAGCAGCATTTACCAACGCTTCTTGCAGTCCTAACCGCAACTCTGCGTGCCACCGCTCCGGCACTGCTGCTAGTAGAAGATCTAGGATTGGACAAAGGTAAAGAGTAGAAGCAAAGCTAATTACGCCACAGTTGCGTCCAGCCGGACGTGGTGAAATAGTAATCACTACAAAAAACTCCGCAGCTTTTAGCTAAAGAGACATCGGTTATTTGAGGGCGATGAGTTTTAATCATCGTTGGCAGATTAATTTCAAACTTGCGCCTTTCAACAACTCATATATTCTTGATCCTAGTCGGACGGTTAGCCATTTGAATCGAGCTTTCAGTCTTCAAAAGCATATAACCTCAGAGGTATCGATCGATTTTTACTTTATCCACTTAGCTCCGGTCAGTCAGGCCATTGAGCTAGGTTAATTTTGCTTGTCTAACTAGAGTTGCAGATGCGTCTACATTATAACACATTGTGACTTTAGACTTTATTCATTACTTCTAAGTAGAAACGCCACGCACTCCACATGAGCCGTTTGAGGAAAAAAATCGGCACTTTGGACTCTGGATAACTGGTATTTTCCTGTTTGGCAAAGCAGTTTTAAATCGCGGGCAAGGGTAGCTGGTTTACAACTGACGTAGACAATGCGGCGGGGTAAAGCTTGTAGTAGGGCTTCAATCACAGCGCGATCGCATCCTTTACGTGGTGGATCGAGCAGCATAATATCTGGGGTGAAGTCTAGCTGGGGCAGCAACTCTTCCACTAACCCCGCTTGAAACGATGCATTATCAATCCCATTCAGACGTGCATTAGATTGGGCTTGCTCTATTGCTTCCGGTTGTACCTCTAAACCAACGACTTGCCGTACTTGCTGGGCTAAAGGTAAAGTTAACGTGCCAATACCACAGTAAGCATCAACCAGGACTTCATCTCCTTGCAAATCTAACTGCTCTAAAATCGCCTGTAATAATATCTCCGCTGCCTCTGTGTTGACTTGAAAAAACGTATCTGGCAGGATCTGAAACTGTAAACCAGCAAATTTCTCTAACAAGTAGGGTTTACCAGCAATACAACGAGTTTGGGGACCAAAAATTGTATTGGTGCGATCGGGGTTACAATTTAATGACACGCCCACCAGTTGAGGATAGCGGTTTAACCAATCCTGCGCTTGGGCGGTAATTCCTGGCAACTCCCAATTTTTGACTACCAGCGTTAGCAGCATTTCTCCAGTACGATACCCGATCCGTAGTCCCAGGTGACGCACTTGCCCTGTGTGACGTTGCTCGTCATATACCTGCCAACCCAACCGTTGAATATCCTGTTTTACTTCTGCCAGTAGTGGATTCAGCCGCGAATCTTGGACTGGACATTGATTCAGATTTATTAGCTGATGGCTACCTTTTTGATAATAACCGGCTTGTACCTGACCAGTGACAGATTTACTGACTGGATAGGTAGCTTTGTTGCGATAGCTTAAAGGAACCTGTGCGGCAAGCATAGAAGCAACTGGGGGAGAGACAAATCCACCAATCCGTTCGAGAGCTTGAATTACTTGATTTTGTTTTGCCGTGAGTTGGTAATTGTAGGCAACATGCTGCCATTGACAACCACCACACTTATCTGCCACGATGCAGCTAGCTCGGATGCGATGACTGGAAGATGTTAAGATTTTGTGTAATTTACCTCTAGCGTACTGAGGTTTAACATACATCAGCCGCACTAAAACGCGATCGCCTGGAACAGTATCTGGAACAAACACCACGCGCTCATTCCACCGTCCCACACCGTCCCCAGTATCGCTCAAGTCAGCGATCTCGATTTCGACTAATGCACCTTGTTGCCACATTTGGGAGCGATCCCCAGCATCAGAGTCAAGCATTGCACTTGCACACACAGTCCTTTTTCCCCTTCACTTGTGTACCTCATACTCGCTAAACTACATAATGATATCTATGAAATTCAATAATCATGAGTGTAGTTAGCCAAGTTATTCTCCAAGCCGACGACGAGCTTCGCTATCCTAGCACCGGCGAACTCGAAAGCATCAAAGATTTTCTGCAAACAGGTTTACAGCGCACGCGAATTGCCGCTACCCTAGCTGAGAATGAGAAAAAGATTGTCCAAGAAGCAAGCAAACAGCTTTGGCAGAAACGTCCAGACTTCATTTCCCCTGGTGGCAATGCCTACGGAGAGCGCCAACGGGCTTTATGCTTACGTGACTACGGCTGGTACCTACGCCTAATTACCTATGGAGTCCTGTCTGGTGACAAAGAACCGATTGAAAAAATCGGCTTGATTGGCGTGCGGGAAATGTACAACTCGCTGGGCGTTCCCGTTCCAGGAATGGCAGAATCAATCCGTTGTCTGAAAAAAGCCTCTCTGGAATTACTAAGTGCAGAAGATGCGGCTGAAGCAGCCCCTTATTTCGACTTTATCATTCAGGCAATGTCCTGAGTGAATAGAGGGGGAGAGGGGGAGAGGGGGAGAAGGGGAGAAAGAATCTGATTAAATTTCTCTCTTTTACTGTTGATAACTTAGAGAAAGACAGAGTTTAGCTAGCAGATCAACTAATGTCAACGAAAAATTAGTTGTTTAATCGAAAACCCTTGCTTCTAGCTCATTTCTCCCCCTCCCCCTCTCCCCCTCTTCTTCTCCCATGACTACCTCAAACCAACTTTGGATTTACGACACTACTCTTCGGGACGGTGCCCAGCGAGAAGGGCTATCGGTTTCGATTGAGGATAAATTACGGATTGCTCGGAGGCTGGATCAACTGGGTGTTCCTTTTATTGAAGGAGGATGGCCTGGGGCAAATCCTAAAGATGTACAATTCTTCTGGCAACTACAAGAAGAACCACTGACTCAAGCAGAAGTAGTGGCTTTTTGCTCTACTCGTCGTCCTCATATGACGGCAGCAGCAGATCCAATGTTGCAAGCAATTTTGGCGGCTAAGACTCGCTGGGTGACAATTTTTGGTAAGTCTTGGGATCTCCATGTCACTGCTGGGCTACAGATTAGTTGGGCAGAGAACTTGGCAATGATCCAAGAAACAATTGAATATTTACGTGTGGCTGGACGACGAGTAATCTATGATGCGGAACACTGGTTCGATGGGTATAAACACAATCCAGATTTTGCCCTACAAACACTCTTAGCGGCGATCGCGGCTGGTGCAGAATGGCTGGTACTCTGTGATACCAACGGTGGTACTTTGCCCCACGAAATTAGTGCCATTGTCCGAGATGTCGTCGGCACAATTCCACCCCAAACACAATTGGGTATTCATACTCATAATGATTCGGATACAGCAGTAGCTAACGCCCTGGCAGCCGTGATAGAAGGTGCCAGGATGGTGCAAGGTACGATTAATGGCTATGGTGAGCGCTGTGGTAATGCCAACCTCTGCTCTTTGATCCCCAACCTGCAACTTAAACTCGGCTATCACTGTCTCCAGAATAGTCAGTTGGCTCAATTGACTCAAGCCAGTCACTTTATTAGTGAAGTGGTGAATCTAGCTCCAGACGAACACGCTGCCTTTGTTGGTAGTTCTGCCTTTGCTCATAAAGG
>JAABUQ010013155.1_pt1 | contig 10112 bp, 11 predicted proteins | sample 5560001 | NCBI WGS metagenome assembly JAABUQ01 (sample SAMN10711888, study PRJNA513371) | rock metagenome | isolation source: Antarctica rocks | place: Antarctica: Victoria Land, Finger Mt nord | collected 2015-12-18 | reverse complement strand
TCATTGCTCCGTGAGGCGGGCCGCGACGGACCGGCCGTTGGCGGACAGCAGGACGATGGGCGTGGAGGGGATGGCGTAGATCGCCATGTTGTTCGGACCGATCTCACTGGCCGTCCACTCGGGCGACAGGATGGTATACTGGGTGCGGAGATAGACCTTGCCGCCGAGCCGCCAGGCCCGGACATCGTCCGGCGACACGCCGGAGACGGACAGCGGCACCGCCTCCGCCGGAGGCGCCCCGTCCAGCATCGCCGTGAGGTATGACGCGCCCGTCTCCGGGGTGTCCGGCCGCGTGATGATCTGCACGCGGGCGTTGGGGCCGCGCCCCGCAACCCTGACATCGACCCGTGCATCGTAGCGGTCGCGCCCGCCCATCATCATGAACGTCAGCGGGACCGGCGCACCCTGGAGGTTCACCAGCAGCCCGCCCCGCGGAGTGGACGAGCGGGGCGCCAGGTGCAGGACGTTGCTGCCCTTCACTGGGACCTTCACGTCAAAGCCGACCGCCTGCACCGCAGGAGAGCCGCCTGACGCCCCCCCCCCCGCCTTCGGACGCCGGGTCGCTGTTGACCTCCCACGCGATCGGCCAAGGCTGACCGGTGGAGTCCACGAAGGCGATGGCGGTCGGATACCCTTGAACGGCCTGGATGATGCTGGTCGCACCGCCAGGGCCGAGCGAGGCGTTCACCGACCGGGTTACGGGCATGGCCATGCTCGGGGCCATCACCTCCTCCTGGGCGCCCTTATTCTCGCGGTAGCGGCGGCCAAGTTCGAGGATCATCTCAGGCGTTAGGGTAAGTTGCGGCACGCTGCGGGCAGCACTGCCAAAGCTGGGGTCATCGAGGCCGGGCGTCACAGGCAAGGAAACGCCGGGCGGCTGGCCCGTGGCGGGCTGGCCCTGGGCGAAGGCCAGCAGCGGAACAGCGACGGAACCGGCAAGTACGAGGGAAAGGATGTGCGTCGAGGGCATGGGTCGTCTCCTGGGTCAGGCGGGCGGGGCGTTGATCTGGTCGATTGCGACGCCATCGGGATGGGTGACTTCGATCGCGCGCACGACCAGCAGCGTCACCAGCAGCCGCGACGAGTTCTTCGAGTTCTCATTCTCGTAGGTGACGATGAGCGGCAGCTCGACCTTATAGGTGAGCTGTCCGCCGATCACCGCTCGTTCTGGGATGGTGGCAGCGCGTTCGGGCTGCGCGGTCGCAATGAGGCGAGCGCGCTTGATCGCATCGAAGTTGCCGGTCTTGATGAAAGCTGTCCCGAAGCTGTTCCAGCCGCGGATGGTGAAGTGCGCCGCGGCCTTGGTCATCTGGTCGGCGTATTCTTTGAAGTTCACTGTGTAAGCGGCAACGACCGAGTTGACTGTCCACGTCAGCAGGTCGGCGTCAGACATCACCGGAGCGTCGAGGGGCATCATCTCGTACGGTGTGCCCTTGCCATCCGTGTAGAAGAAGTGCGGTTCTGGAGGATGATGGCCGATCCAGATGCGGTCGGCGACAAGACCGGCGATGGCCAGGCCCTGCAGCGTGTGGACCATGAAGGACCGGCGCAGCATCCGCTGCGTGAAGTCCGGATCGGAGAGCTTGCGGGCGACCGCATCGGATTGGTTCGTCATGCCCCCAGGCTGGGGGGCCACCTTGCGAACGTGACGGCTAATTTTCGCAGCGCCAGCGACTTATTTTGCGGGTCGGACCCAGAGAGGGACTGGAGTGACCGTCAAGATTGTGTTGGAAGAACGCGAATAGGATGGAAGGCTGGCGGCACAGGCTGGCCCTGCCCCATGCGCAGGCAGTCGAGAACAGTACTTGGCCAATCGTGCGCTATGAAACGCGCCGCGCCGGCTAATCAGGACTGTGGGAGGCTGGCATCAATCGTCAGAATGACCACTGTCAGCATCGAGACCGCCGGAGGCCAGCCGATCCTGATATGCCTTCGACTTCTTTGTAGCCGGGACGATGCGGTCCCCCCTGCGTGGCGCCCAGAACCAACGCCCCGGGTCGAACAGACATTGCTTGTAAACCCAGTCCTCGTCCTCGTATTTCTTCAGGCGGTCGTCGGCGGGATTGTGATCCATTTTCAGCTTGCTTCCCATGAGGTGGCGGCCGCTCAGGCCAATTTGTCCGCTGCGACTGCTAACAGAGCGGAATCCCAGGCCGAGGTCCCTGGCAATCCCGGCGATGTGCTGACCGCGAAGATACCGGTAGCCGACCTTGTATCCGAGTTCGGGTGTCCAGGACGCTGCCACAGGCACTGGGAGCGCGAGGGGTGATTTGACGACAACCGCCCGGCCCAACTCGGAGCGGTCGCGCTGGGGCAGACCGAGCCATTTGGCCTTATAGCGCACGGATGCTGGGGTGCGGTTGATGCGCTGGCCGATGCAGGTTGCATAGAGGTTCGTGGGCCAGAGCAGGATCAGCTGCTGGATCTAGAGCAGGATCAGCTGCTGGATCTGATGTGTCGTCCATGGACTCTTTCCGGAGGCCCGTCGCATAGGGCGGCTGGAGGGCGTCGGCAGGTCTTGCGCGACTGCCTGGTCGAGAACCCAGGTTTCGCCAAGGCCCAGGCAGAATGCGATCGTGGCCAGGCTGAGGCCAGCAGAAATCAGGTTCGGGAGCACACTGCTGTAGGCGGTGAAAGCGGTGTAGGCCGCGGAGACGGAGGAGCGAGACCGGGGCCGGCCGTGTGCCCGTTGGGCCTTGATCTCGGCCCAGTTGCATTCGGATTTCGTTCGTCCAACCCCACGTTGCAGCATGTTCTGGTTCCGTTCCAAACTTTCCCTAACACAGCCTTAACAGATGAAGATTCCGTGAGGCAAGGACTATAATGAGTCGGGATAGGATTTCTTTGGCACAACCAGTCATGAGAGAGGGTGAAGGCATTATTGTACTCACGGATCATTTTCCTGACTGCTGACGGGTAGTCTGGAATTTCTCTGTGTCGGAGAAGGCGTCGAACAGGGCACCGAGCACCGAGGCAAGGTGGGTTTGACGGATGGCAATGGGGCCATGCTTGACAAGCATGGCCTGGACACGACCATCAATCGCGCTCGTCAGCCGGGCCAATGTCTCCAGTGATAAGCCGGTCCCGGCACCGACCTCGTAATCCTTACCGCAGAGCAGAGCGTGGGGATCGACGCCATAGGCTGCTGCAAGGTCGCCGAGGGAGGTCAATGTGATGTTGTTCTGGCCGCGCTCCAGGGAGCCGAGCGACGATAGGCTCAGGCCCGTTCGCTCAGCCATCCTCTCCTGGGTCAGGTCCAGGGCCTTGCGGATCTCATAGATGTTCTGGCCCACGATGGCATTCAGGTCGGCTGCCGCGGAGCCGGCGCTGTGAATGCCGCGCCTGGGCTTCATCCGGATTTTCCGTTCAAGCTTAGCCTTCCGGGTGTCCTCAAGCATGGGCGCCGCTGCCTTTCGTGGTCGCAGGTTGATCTCACCTGTCCGATCTACACGAAGCCGTGATGGCTTGCGAACGCCAACAAAGAAATCGCAACTCGCCCGCGAGAGCGTTCGCAAGCCGGCGCACTAGCCTGGCGCGACACGCAGAGGGGACGCCACAATGCGCCGGACCATTCTACTGCCAGGCATCCTGGGCCTGGCATTCTCCACGAGCCTTCCGGCTCGCGCCGACTTCCAAATCGGGCAGACCGCAGCGGAGCCGCCGATCGTACTCGGCAGCCCTGCTAAGGCGGCGGCGCCCCCTCGAACATACCGCACACCGAGGGCCAGGGTGGCGGCTCCCGGTTTCACGGTCGCCCGGGGTTTTGGCCAAGCCATCCCGCTCCGCTTCGCCGCCAGGCAGATCGTGCCGCCTGCGATCACCGTCCGGTACGCGCCTGGTGTGGACCAGGACGCGGAGGTGGACTGGACAGGGGACGCCCCCTGGAACCGTGTGCTCCTGGCTGCCGTGCAGCCTCTGGGCTTGCACGTCACGGTAGGCGTGCAGTCCGTGCTGATCTCCCAGTAATTCATGGGTCCGTTCGCAAAGCCCACTCCCATCCTGGCGAGGTAGCAGGGAGCAGGACGGATGTTGGACTTGAAATCGGAGGCGATCGCCGGCTGGCTGGCGGTCCATGGGTCGGAGGACCTGGCGCGTTCGCCGCCGCGCGCCGATGACCGGCCCGAGCTGTCAGGCGCGCTTGCCGCCTTCGGTAGCGCCCTGGACGGGAGCGTGCAGGACGGCATCGAGCCGCTCGAAGCAGCGCTCCGCCAGGGGCTGTCACCGCCCATGGCGGAGGTGATCGCGCACCTGGCTCCTGCCCGGAGGCTGCGCCTGCTGCACTGGCTCACCGAGGCTGGGTTCGACCAGCCCGACCGCGTCATCGACGGGATCACCGACCCGGGCACGCCAGGCGGCGCCGTCGTGCTGCGCTGGATGACGGCCCTTCTGCGGCGGGAGCAGCTGGACCGGCTCTTCTCCGCCGAACGCATCGAAACCCTAAAAACCGCCTGCCGGAACGCCGGCCTCAAGGAGATGAACCAGTGATCCTCAAGCACAAGCAATATGTCGGCATGGCGGTTGCGGCCATGCTCGCCCTCGCCCCTACGGACGTTAGGGCTGACGACGGCACCGGCTGCGCCGTGCTCGCCCAGGCAGCGGCTTCGGGCCTCGCGGCCCGCTTCGCGGCCGATGACAAGACCATCAAGCCGCCGCAGAGCGTGACCGCCCTGTCCTGCCTGGACAACTTCTTCAACGGCGTCGGGCTGAACGTCCTCACCAACCTGCTCGATCCGACCTCCCTGCTGGACTCGGTGCAGGGCAAGATCTGCTCGGCAGCAACCAGTGCGTGGCAGAGCGCGCTTGGCAGCATCCAATGCGGACTGACGCTGACCGGGTTCGATGTTGGGTTCGGCGGCCTCGGCGGTGGCACCTTCTGCCCCAAGCTCAGCTTCGGAGGCGGCGGTGCCGCGCTCGGCAGCATCAGCACGGGCCTGAGCGCCGGGACAAGCGGCATGTACCTGAAAGGCGCTGGCCTGCCTCCGACCGGCTACACCCTGCCGAACCCCATCAATTATTGAAGCGGAGCAACCAGGATGCGCGCGAAACTTCTTGGCTCCGCCGCGGTCGGCGTCATCGTCGGCAGCATCATGTTCAACGGACCGAGCGCCAGGGGAGGTATCATAGGGGACATCGTAAGCGACCCTCAATCCTACCTGATGATGGCGACGATGCAGGGCGCCATCACAAGCGTCATCAGCAAGATGCAGGATTCCCTGGTCAACAAGTTCACCGACATCGGCAACCTGCTCGACGACAAGCTGACCAACGGCTTCACGCAGCTCACCAACTACTCGAAGGCCACGGTGGGCGCGCAGCAGCAGATCGCCAACGCCAACAACACCGTCATGGCGACCTTCCAGAAGGATATCCGCAATGCCGAGCTGCGCGACGAGCACACGCTGTCGCCGCAAGCCTGCGCCGCGCTCAACCTCGGCCAGGCCATCACCGTCGGCGCAGGACAGGCGTGGAAAGTGCGGCAGGCGCTCGGCACCGTGACCGATCCACGGGGGGAGGCTGGTCCGGGAACACCGGCCTATGCGGGACAGGGACAGGCGGCAGCGGCCATCACGCAGTTGCACCTGACCCGCTACTGCTCGCGAACGGAGGCAGCCGCCGGCCTCTGCACGGTTGATCCAGTGCGCGAGAACCTCGATCAGCGGTCGTCCAGCCTGATCGGGGTGCCGAGCTATGACGGGCAGCCAGGGGTGGACGCGGCCAACGACTACGCCACGAACCTGATCCAGCCTATCCCGCCCGCCGCCTCTCGCGGGGACGGGCTGACCTCGGTCGCCGGCCAGGACGCCCAGGCGCGGCGACGGGGTTACAACGCCATGGTGTCGCTCTCGCGCGATGTCGTGAACGACATCATTGCGTCGCGCACCAACTCGGTGACGCTCACGGCCGACCAGAAGGCGCAGCAAACGAACATGGGGCTGACGCCCACGGACAAGTCGTCCTGGTATGGAGCGCTTGAGCTGGAGGTGTACCGCCGTGCGGGCGGAGTGGAGTGGGCAGCAGCGTTGCAGGCCATGGTGCCCAAGTCGGTCGGGATCGAGATCGCCACGGGACAGGCGATGGGCAACTACATCGCCCTGGCCAATTTCAAGCTGAACCAGCAGATCGCGGCGATGATGGCTGCCAATCTGGCCGCGACGGCAAGCCGGGACCTGCGGCCGGTCGGCTCCATGCCAAGCCCGCAGATGGCTTCGCAGTAATCTCGGCCAGGAGAACCCCAATGTCAGAAGCCATCACCACGCCCAGGGAACCCCCTGTGCGGGTTCCGGTATCGCCGCCGCAAGGCGAGCAGCCTGCATCCGCAGCAGTGCCGTCGAAGGAAGCCGAGCAGCCCAAGAGGGAGAGCGATCCGATGCTCGAACTCCTCGGCAAGCTCGCGAAGGTCTCAACGGTGATTGCCGCTCGCGAGCCAGGGATGGCGAAGGGCCTGAACCAACTCGTGGAGCAAGCGGCGGAGCCAGGTCGAACTGAGCGGCCGGTGTTCCGCACCCAGGTCGCCTATATGCTGCAGGACGTGGAGAAGCTGGCGGGCACGACGGCCATCTCCGTCCCACCGGAACTCCGGGCCGAATTGTCGAAGTTGGCCGCGACCAGCCCGGGCCTGGAGAACCGCCAGATGGAGGCACTGGTCAGGGGTACGCCGGACATCGACGACCGCAGCGTGATCCGTGATATTCGACGCGCAGCAGCGACGGTCGCCGCATCGTCCGACCAGAACTCACCACAGGTGAAGGAGACGATCGAGGTCCTGGAGAACCGGATGCGGCTGGCAACAAGGTTCTCCGCACAGAACGACACCGGCGCCGGCCCGAGTATGGAGACGCCCCGCGCCGTTTCTGCCGAACGCCCAGCCGCAACGGCTGAACCGGTTGCAGCAGGACCAGGATCTACCAGTGGTTCACGTCCGCCAGAACCTGCGACCCCAGAGAAGGTGCGTACAGCGGCATCACCAGGGGATGATGCTCAGCAAACCGAAGGGAGACGGGCAAGGCCGCAAGAGTCATTGGCCAGCAATCAGCCTGAGAACTTAAATGTTCCAACTCAGCCAGCCGGCAAACCCAAAGGCTTCCTGTCCAGCATGATGGACAATGCCCGGCCCCCATCCAGCGGGCGTAGCCCCTGGGAACCGCCGCCGATCAACATGAAGCTTCGTGTGGCATCGTTCGAGGAGGCTATGGCAAAAGGCCGCACGGACCAACACATCCGGGCGGCCGAGAAGTCGGGCGTCGCGCTGATGCAGTCCATGGAGACCTTCATGACCGGTCCCGGTGCCGGCGTGCTCGGCAAGATCGAAGCAGCGGCCAGCACCGAGCCGGGCGGCATGAAGACGGTCATGTCGGAGATGCAGCCCGGCGGCCGGTATGCCAGCCTGCGGTCGGAGTTCGACAATGCACTCCAGCAGGATCGCGTCTTCGCGGCATCCTTCAATGCGGTCGAGAAGGCGGCTGGGCGATACGGAGAAGCCCGCTTGACCCTGGCGTCCGACTTCCAGGCCCGCAAACTCGATGCAGGCCAGCTCGATGCCCGCTTCCAGCAAGCCGATGCCGCGATCGGCGAAGCGGCCGAGAAAATCCCTGGTCGAGCACCAGGGCAGAACGTCATGGCCGAGATGGCAGAGAAGGTCAGCGAGATGCTGTCCAAGGCCGTCGAGCGCGTGCGGCAGGTTTTCGGCAAGGAGGTCGAGGCTGGGCCGAAGGCATCGTCCTCCCCTGGAATGTCGCCTTGATCCAGAGCTGCTGATCTCCATGGCAGCGTTCGCAACGCCGGCCCGCATCCTTGCAGGAGTATGAACCCTGCGAGGATGCGATGCGCCGTACCTGGACACTTCCACTTGCTCTAACGCTCCTATGCGTCGCGACTGCCGCACATGCGGCAGCAGGCAACGCCTACCAGACCACCTGGTCGGCCCTCTCGCCCGGCAACGACTGGGCTGCCCAAGTCCTGCAGTCCCTGTTTCCCATATCAAACACCCCTGGCCTCCCAGGGATCGGCACGGCGGCCACGGTCATCGGCAAGATGGTCGGCCAGCTCACCGGCTACATCATGGCCATCGCCGTGGTGTTCGTCGCCTACTCCACGATCCTGCAGATCCACCGGGCGGCCGAAACGGGACGGGTGCTCAGCAACACCACCAGCTCGTGGGCGCCGGTACGGCTCGTCCTGGCCTTGGCGATGATGTTCCCTCTGCCTTCCGGCTTCAGTTCGGGGCAGGCAGCGGTCATGCAGGTGGCCATGTGGGGCATAGGCATGGGGCGAGCAGTCTATGCCAGCGCGATCAAGGCGATCGGGCCGGATGCGGTGCCGATTGCCCAGCCGATGATCCCGGGCACCAAGCGAATTGTTGCGGGCTTGATGGAGAATGAACTGTGCCGCGCCCTCATCAACGTGGCTTCCAACAACCCGAACCTCGTACCAGCCCCGCAGCCGGTGAGGAGCAACACCGCCGGGAATAGCGCCGTCAGCGGCGACTATGTGACCTGGATCTACGGCATGAGCACCGGGGACGACATCGGCTCGCCCGTTTGTGGGTCCGTTACTCTCCGCCAGCCCAACCCGGGCGCCACCAACTATGCCGGCGTCTCGGTCGATATGGCGGTCCGACAGCAGACCGCGCTGACGCGGGTCGTCCAGACCAGCATACGGCCCGCGGTCCAGGACATCGCGCAGCAGTTCTGGACCAGCCGGCGTAACTGGGGCAAAACCCCGGGCACGCAGTTGCAGCAGAACAAAGGTCAGAGTGGGTCGGTAACTCTACCACCTTGAATATATGCGGCTTTTTTCGTTCTTTTAGTGATATAGATTGGAATGCGGTTCGTCTTTGCCCGGGGTTTTGCCCCAGTTACCAGCCGGCAGGCCAACTCCCTCAGCCCGCTCATGGACACAATGGTGAGTGCCACGGCGGACTACACCAATCAGCTGACCGCGGCAGCCACGGCGGCGATGCAGACCCTGCGAAGCAGCATGGCTTCGTCGGATGATGCGCGCGGGGGCGCCCTCGGCCTGACCGCCAACCAGCAGAAGATGTCGGACCTCGGCTGGACCTCCGCCGGCGCCTACTACGTGGAGATCGCGCGCCTGAACGGGCAGACCCTCTCGCTGCTCTCCGCTGTGCCAACCGTCGGGGCGCCCAGCTACCAGGGCCTCGGCCCCAGCCTTGGCAGCGACCTTGCTCCCCTCGTCCAGTCGGCCCTGGCGTTCCAGACCAAGCTGAACAACTACGTGCAGACAGCCGATGCCACGGATGCCGCAGGGGGCAACTCCGAGCTGTTCAGCGGGGCCACGCCGGGCGGTGACGGCGCCAGCACGATCGAGCAGGTGTCGCGCAGCCTGCGCCTGAACGAGCGCGTGTTGAACGCCATCACGACCGCGATGTCGCCCTCGACCGGGACCGGCTGGACCGATCCGTTCGGTGCGCTCATCAATCTTGGCCAGACCCTCACCCTCACAGCCCTCTCTGCCTTGGGCCTGGCTGCTGTCCTCGCATCCACGACGGCCACCGCCGGCGTGGCAGTGTGGAACGTGCTGACCCTGAACTGGGCCGCCGCCGGAGCTGCGGTATCTGGCCACCTAGTCATGAGCTTCCTTGGGACACCCATTTTCTACGGCCTGATGTGCATGCTCGTGCCGGGCCTGCTCATCGCCTACGTGCTGCCGATGATCCCGTTCGCCATGTGGGTCGCGGGCGTTGCAGGCTGGCTCATCCTGGTTTGCGAGGCGGTCATCGCTGTCCCGCTCTGGATGTTCGCCCACCTGACATTCCAGGGTGAGGGGCTGCATGGGCGGGGGATCGAGGGGTATTCCCTTCTGTTCAACGTCCTATTTCGGCCGGTGCTCATGTTGTTCGGCCTGTTCCTCGGTTATTTCGTGTTCAGCTCGATGTCCTGGCTGATGATGCAGGGCTTCGGGATCGCTGCCGGCTTCGCGCTGTCCAACGGCTGGTTCGTCACCAACATGCTGGGTGTGATCGTGCTGGTCTATACCCTGTTCAGGTCAGAACCCGAAAATCCTTGGGCGAGATGATGCGGAAGTTGTCGGTTACCGCATCGCAATAGGCATTCCACTTTCTGGGCACCTCCTCACGCAGGAACCCCAGGATC
>JAABUQ010013154.1_pt1 | contig 10112 bp, 6 predicted proteins | sample 5560001 | NCBI WGS metagenome assembly JAABUQ01 (sample SAMN10711888, study PRJNA513371) | rock metagenome | isolation source: Antarctica rocks | place: Antarctica: Victoria Land, Finger Mt nord | collected 2015-12-18 | reverse complement strand
GCGATCCTGGGGTTCCTGCGTGAGGAGGTGCCCAGAAAGTGGAATGCCTATTGCGATGCGGTAACCGACAACTTCCGCATCATCTCGCCCAAGGATTTTCGGGTTCTGACCTGAACAGGGTATAGATAGAAAGTGTTTCGAAATTCGTATCCGTCTCCCACATGGGGCATCTTTCATCCATGGCGGGTCGTCATTTTGGTGTGGAACTCATACCAAAGGCAGTGTAGCCCGCCAAACCGTCCGCCCAGGGGCTATTTCCTCAACAGATCAACCGCGCGCGGGGCGCGCACCATCATGGCGAGGAAATGACGACGTCATGCTCATGCCGAAGGCAGCGTAGCCCGCCAAACCGTTCGTCCAGGGGCTATTTCCTCAGCAGATCAACCGCGCGCGGCGCGCGCACCATCATGGAGAGGAAATGGGATGCCTGCGTTGTCGGCCGGCGGGCGAGGTGCAGTTCGTATTTCCGTAGCAGATCAACCGCGCGCGCGGCGCGCACCATCAGGGTGAGGAAATGGGGTTGCCGCCTGCATTGCCGACCGGCCGGCGGCGCTCCATCTCACCGTTGGTGGCCGTTCGGAGGCCGACGGATACTGGATGTTTCGACTCCGTGTAGCAGATTGGTCCGCGCTGTTTTCAGGCACCATCCTTTGTCGCCGCCGGCTTCGGCGAGCACGATCAACAGTATCTGACTTTGCCTGCAGCGCAGCGGCCGCCACCCCGTCCACTCATGACAGGTGCTGGCCATGGATGTTTTTCTCGAACGCTGCGCCGGCCTGGATGTCCACCAGGCCAGCGTCGTCTGCTGCGTCCTGATCGGCGCGCCAGGACGCAAGCCGCAGAAGCTGCTGCGCAGCTTCGGCACGACCACGCGTGATCTGGAGGCCTTGCGGGCGTGGCTGGCCGAGCACGGCGTCACCCACGTCGGCATGGAGAGCACCGGCGTCTACTGGAAGCCAGTGTATGCCGTGCTGGAGGGACACGTCGACCTGACCGTCGGCAACGCCCACCACATTAAGAACGTGCCCGGCCGCAAGACCGACGTGAAGGATGCGGAGTGGATCGCGCAGCTGGTCCGTCATGGCCTGGTCGCCAAGAGCTTCGTGCCGCCACCCGCGATCCGCGACCTGCGCGAGATGGTGCGCCACCGCCGCACGCTGATCGAGACGCGGACGGCGGTGCGCAACCGGGTGCTGAAGCTGCTGGAGGGCGCTAACATCAAGCTCTCGGGCGTGGCCAGCGACGTGTTCGGCGTGTCCGGCATGGCGATGCTGGAGGCGCTCGCCGCGGGCACGAACAACGCTTCCGAGATGGCGGGTCTCGCGCGCGGGCGGATGCGGCGCAAGCACGCGGCACTCGAAGCGGCGCTGGAGGGGCGCATGCGCGAGCACCAGTGTTTCCTGCTCGGCATGCACCTGCGCAACCTGAAGGCGATTGACCAGGACCTGGACGCCCTCGATGCCCGCATCGAAGCCCAGCTTGAGCCATACCAAGTGCAGCACCGGCTGCTGATGCAGATCCCCGGCGTGGACTGGGTGACGGCAGCCTCGATCATCGCCGAGATCGGCACCGACATGGACGTGTTCGCCAGTGCGCGGCGCCTGGCGGCGTTGGCCGGGGTCGCCCCGGGCAACTACGAGAGCGCAGGCAAGCCGAAAGGCGCAGGCACCCGCAGGGGCAACGTGTTCCTCAAGTCGGCGCTGTTCGCCGCAGCTTCGGCTGCGGTGCGGACCAAGGGCAGCTACTACCGTGACAAGTACAACCGCCTGCGTGCTCGTCGCGGTCCGGTGCGGGCGATCATGGCCGTCGCGCACAAGCTGCTCCTCGCCGCGTTCCACATGCTGAGCACGGGCGAGGCCTTCCGAGACTTGGGCGAGGGCTACCTCGACCAGGTCGCACGCAAGCGCTCCACGACCAAGCTGGTCCAGCGCCTGAGCAACCTGGGCTACGATGTCATGCTCATACCGAAGGCAGCGTAGCCCGCCAAACCGTCCGTCCAGGAGCTATTTCCTCAACAGATCAACCGCGCACGGGGCGCGCACCATCATGGCGAGGAAATAGGATGCCTGCGTTGTCGGCCGGCGCGCGAGGTTCACCTCGTATTTCCGTAGCAGATCAACCGCGCGCGGGGCGCGCACCATCATGGTGAGGAAATGGGGTTGCCGCCTGCATTGCCGGCCGGCCGGCGGCACTCCATCTCACCGTTGGTGGCCGTTCGGAGGCCGACGGATACTGGATGTTTCGACTCCGTGTAGCAGATTGGTCCGCGCTGTTTTCAGGCACCATCCTTTGTCGCCGCCGGCTTCGGCGAGCACGATCAACAGTATCTGACTTTGCCTGCAGCGCAGCGGCCGCCACCCCGTCCACTCATGACAGGTACTGGCCATGGATGTTTTTCTCGAACGTTGCGCCGGCCTGGATGTCCACCAGGCCAGCGTCGTCTGCTGCGTCCTGATCGGAGCGCCAGGGCGCAAGCCGCAGAAGCTGCTGCGCAGCTTCGGCACGACCACGCGTGATCTGGAGGCCTTGCGGGCGTGGCTGGCCGAGCACGGCGTCACCCACGTCGGCATGGAGAGCACGGGCGTCTACTGGAAGCCGGTGTATGCCGTGCTGGAAGGGCACGTCGACCTGACCGTCGGCAACGCCCACCACATCAAGAACGTGCCTGGCCGCAAGACCGACGTGAAGGATGCCGAGTGGATCGCGCAGCTGGTCCGCCACGGCCTGGTCGCCAAGAGCTTCGTGCCGCCGCCCGCGATTCGCGACCTGCGCGAGATGGTGCGCCACCGGCGCACGCTGATCGAGACGCGGACGGCGGTGCGCAACCGGGTGCTGAAGCTGTTGGAGGGCGCCAACATCAAGCTCTCCGGCGTGGCCAGCGACGTGTTCGGCGTGTCCGGCATGGCCATGCTGGAGGCGCTCGCCGCGGGCACGAACAACGCCTCCGAGATGGCGGGCCTTGCGCGCGGGCGGATGCGGCGCAAGCACGCGGCCCTCGAAGCCGCGCTGGAGGGGCGCATGCGCGAGCACCAGTGTTTCCTGCTCGGCATGCACCTGCGCAACCTGAAGGCGATCAATCAGGACCTGGAAGCCCTCGATGCCCGCATCGGCACCCAGCTCGAGCCATACCAGGTGCAGCACCGGCTGCTGATGCAGATCCCCGGCGTGGACTGGGTGACGGCAGCCTCGATCATCGCCGAGATCGGCACCGACATGGACGTGTTCGCCAGCGCGCGGCGCCTGGCAGCCTGGGCCGGGGTCGCCCCGGGCAACTACGAGAGCGCGGGTAAGCCGAAGGGCGCCGGGACGCGCCGCGGCAACGTGTTCCTCAAGTCGGCGCTGTTCGCGGCCGCCTCGGCCGCGGTGCGGACCAAGGGCAGCTACTACCGTGACAAGTACAACCGCCTGCGTGCCCGCCGCGGCCCGGTGCGGGCGATCATGGCCGTCGCACACAAGCTGCTCCTTGCCGTGTTCCACATGCTGAGCACGGGCGAGGCGTTCCGTGACCTCGGCGAGGGCTACCTCGACCAGGTCGCCCGCAAGCGCTCCACGACCAAGCTAGTCCAGCGCCTGAGCAACCTGGGCTACGATGTCATGCTCATACCGAAGGCAGCGTAGCCCGCCAAACCGTCCGTCCAGGGGCTATTTCCTCAACAGTATCCGCCCGTTTTGAACCAAGCCATTACGCACGCATCCCTGGTCCGTCCAATACGGCTGCAGAGGCGGCTTCGAGGGTGCGGACTGAGGTTCCGGCTGGGCAGGGAGTGCCTCAATCTCAATCCGGCCTAATAACGACAGCCTATCGTGTCATCAAAAGTTAATTGAATCATGGCAGCCCAGAACTTCGGTTTGTTAGAATTTGTTGTTTGAAGGCGGTTGGTGTCCGGCTTACCCCGGAGCGACGGCCTGAGGCCGTTCACATGGCACAGGTGCGGCAGAGCGGGAAGCTCGGGGCTGCGCGCTCGCTTTTGGGGAGTTGATGATGGCAATGGGACAACACCGGTTCTCGTTCAGGGTCGCCCTACTTTCCGCCACCCTAATTGTAGGGGGGGCCGGTGCCCGGGCCGATGATGGCGTGCCCGACAATACCGGGCAGGCGCCATTGCCGACCGGCCAGTTTATCACGCCCACGTTCGCGACCGGGTCGACCTTCGCGGTGCTCAACCCCGACCAGCCGGAATACACGGCCGCCGTCGGCAACTACCCATTCTTTCGCCCAAACGGCGCGATCGCGTCCAAGCTCAGTCCGGACGGCAAGACGTTGGCGGTCATGACGAGCGGCTATAACGTCCTGGACGACCAGAACGCGAAACTCGTCGGCAACGGCGCCGAGTTCATCATTCTCTACGACGTGACCAACCCGCGCTCGCCGGTGCAGACGCAGACCCTGCGCCCGGCCAACACGTTCGTCGGCCTGGCATTCTCGCCGGACGGCAACACGATTTATGTCTCGGGCGGGTCCGACGACCAGATCGACGTGTTTACGCGGGCGCAGCCGGCCGCAGGCTACGCCCAGAGCGCCACCATCCAGCTCAACCATGGCAAATATCCGGGCAAACTGGTCAACGGCGTGCGCCTTGCGGGTGGGATTGGCAGCGGGCAGTATCCGATGGCGGCCGGCTTGTCCGTTTCGGCGGACGGGACGCTGCTGGCGGTTGCCAATGCGCTCAACAACAGCGTTTCGGTCTATCGGATTGCCGACAGCTCGCTGCTGTTCGAGTATGACCTGCGCCCGTTCAACACGACGCCGGGCAGCGACGGCGTGGCAGGCGGCGAGACGGTCTACAACGTGACTTTCAAGGGCAACGCGACGCTCTACGCGACGTCGCTGCGCGACCGTGAAGTGGTTGTCGTCGATCTCAGCACTGGCACACCGAAGCTCGTTTCTCGCATTTCGCTGCCGGGCAGCCCGAACAACCTGGTGCTGAACAAGGCTCAGACGACGCTCTATGTCTCGCAGGACAACAGCGACACCGTGGCGGTGATCAACACCGCCACGAATACATTGATTGAGCAGATCGACGCGGTCGCGCCGGCGGGCGTGCTCGCCGACAAGTCCAACCGCTTCACTGGGGCCGCGACCAACAACGTTGCCCTCTCGCCTGACGAACAGACGCTGTATGTGACCAACGGCGGCGCCAACGCCGTCGCGATCATCCCGCTCGGCGGCCCGGCGCCGCATGCGGTCGCCGGGCTGCTGCCGACCGCCTGGTATCCGACGACGGTGACGGTCAGTGCCGACGGCGGGACGCTGTATGTGTTCAACAGCAAGAGCGACCCAGGCGGCAACCCGAACAAGCGGACCAGCTCGACCCCGTCCCTGACCGCCACGACGTATGCCGGCGGCAACACCGGTCCCAGCCGCTACAACGCCAACCAGTATGTGTTCCAACTCGAGCAGTCCGGCATGCTCGTCGCCCCAGTGCCGCAGCTGGGAGACCTCGCGACGCTCACCAACCAGGTCGCGGCGAACAATGGCTGGAAGGTTGAGAACGACCCGCGCGATACGGAGACGATGCTGTTCCTACGCAACCATATCCAGCACGTGATCTACATCGTCAAAGAGAACCGCACGTTCGACCAGGTGCTCGGCGATCTGACCAATGGCGCTAACGGCGACCCGTCGCTCACGATCTTCGGGCGCCGCATCACCCCGAACTTCCACCGCATCTCGACCGATTTCGTCACGCTCGACAATTTCTTCGACACGGGCGAGGTGAGCGGCAACGGCTGGCCCTGGTCCACCGCGGCGCGCGAGACCGACTGGAACGAAAAGACGATCCCGATGAACTACACGTTTTCGGTCAACCGCGGCGACGCGCCGTATGACGCGGAGGGCCAGAACAACAACGTCAGCGTCGGATACGTCGGGTCAACCCCGGCCGCCACCGTAGCCGCGCGGCAGGCGTCGGCCGGCGGCTATGACTACACCGCGAATGGCAACCAATATCGAGGCGGCGCCGTGAACGTGCTGCCCGGCACGAACGACGTCGGCGCACCGGATGGGCCGAACGGTGCCAAGCAGGGCGGCTATCTGTGGAGCGCGGCGCTTCGCCAGGGCCTCACCTTGCGCAATTATGGCGTGTTTTCCGATAACAGCCATTACGGCCTGAACCCGACAGACCCCGGCTATTCGAACCCGATCGAGTTTCCGGCCGCAGCTGGGGCGCAGCAGATGTGGGTGACCAATGCGGAGCTCATCCCCTATACCGACATTTATTTCCGCGGTTTCGACGCGGCCTATCCCGACACTTGGCGGATGGAGGAGTTCCAGCGCGAGTTCACCCAGTTCAGCAACAGCGGCAGCATGCCGAACCTCGTGTTCCTGCGCTACATGCGCGATCACATGGGGGCGTTCGGCCAGTCGCTGGCCGGCACCGGCACGCCCGAGGCACAGCAGGCCGACAATGACTACGCGGTGGGCAAAACACTGCAGATGCTGGCCCACAGTCCTTTTGCCGGCAACACGCTGGTCTTCGTGCTCGAAGACGACGCGCAGGATGGCGGTGACCACATGGACGCACACCGCAGCACGGCCTACGTCGTCGGCCCCTATGTTCGGACCAACGCGGTCGTCAGCACGCGCTACTCGTCGGTGAACATGGTCCGCACGATCGAGGACGTGCTCGGCTTGCAGCACCTCAACCTCAACACCGCCTATCAGCGCCCGATGACGGACGTGTTCGACATCAACCAAAGCCCGGCCTGGACCTACACCCCGTTCGTGTCGACGGTGCTGAAGACCTCGACGCTCACGCTGTCGATGGGCGACGGCAAGGATGGCGTGCAGTTTGCCGAAGGGCCGGATGTCGTGCCGACGCAAACCCCCGCCTATTGGGCCCAGCAGACGCGCGGCTTCGACTTCTCGGGCGAGGACCGCGCGCCCGCCGGCCTGTTCAACGAAGTCGTTTGGGAAGGCATCACCGGTGGCAAGCCCTACCCGACCGTGCGCACCGGTCTGGTGATGGGCACCCACACGTCCCCCTCGTCGAACTGACGGCGGTCAAGGCCGGCGTGCCCGTCGCGCGCCTGCCGACATTCCCTGCTTCCCGTAGTGCTTAGGAGAATGCCATGAAGTTCCGTCTCGCCCTCGCCGGTCTTGCCGCCACGGGCTTCGCCGTTTCCGTTGCCTCGCCGGCCGATGCCGCGCTGATTACAGCCACTTTCTCCGGCACGGTAACCGGCCAGACCGGGGCCAGTTCCGCCGTCGGCAGCACGGTCACCGGGTCGTTCAGCTACAATACGTCTGCGGCTACCTACACGCAGTTCACCATCGGCAGTTTCGGCCTTCCGTCGGGCTCGTTCACCAGCTTCGTCCCGGGGGCGTTCTCGAAGACGTTCGACGCGCAGTTTAGGGCGTCGCAGACCAGCACGGGCAACGCGGCGACCGCCAATACCAGCTTGGCCGTCGATCTAACCTCGGACAACGGCTTCGACACGTCCAATCTGCTGGCTTTCGTCGCCAACCCAGGTCCCTACATCACCGATCCGACCGACCCGAACGGGGTGAGCACGATCAACTATGTCGCGCGTAACACTGCCGGCGCGATTTCGACGCAGATCAATGCGAACCTGACCAATTTCGCCGCTGCCGTCCCCGCCGCCGTCCCGGAGCCGGCGAGCCTTTCTCTGCTGGCGGTCGGCGTGGCTGGCCTTTTCGCGCGGCGCCGTCGCGAGGCGTGAGACTCCGCCTAGCTTTGACCTGACCCGATACTTGACTTGGGGAGTGTCAAAAACCTGGGGCGCTACGCCGCAAGCTGGATTGCTTGGTGGCCAAACTGTCCGTCCAGCAGAGCGGCCCTGACCTGAAGCTCGCGGTGAGCGCCGCAGGGCGACCAGCGCATCTGCCGGCGCTTGTTCATGCGGGCATTCACCAGCTGGTTGACGGTGCCCTCGGTCCGTGAGGTCGAGATCGACTACGGCCAGCCCGGGAGTGCTGGCCGTAGTCGATCAGCGCGCACTCGTTGGTCTCGATGTAGGCCTGCAGCTCCATGCAACGCGCGACCAGGCGCTTCGCCCTTGCTTCCATTGCGGGGTCGTTCAGCACGATGGCGTCCTCGGCCCAACTCGTGATCCGGCCCAGGGCCTCGCACGCCTTCTCGTGGTGGCCGCTCCAGAGTAGGTGGCGCAGCCTTTCAACGTCGATCTGAACACGGTCGAGCAGAGCAAGAGGCGGCGGCTCGAGGGCACAAAGGCCTTGCATGACCTGCTCGACGTGGTGCACGCGCATGGAGAGATGGAACCAGTCCAGGATGGGCTCCACTGGGCCGCCCGTGGCCGAGCGCACCAGCGCCGGCAGGACGGGGTCGCCGTCGCTGATCGCGTCACCGAATCGCCCTCCCGCCAGCCCTGACCCTACAGCGCCGCGCGCAGCAGGGCATGCGGCTGCTCGGCCACGCTGCGCACCAAGGCAAAGCACCGGGTGGGCTGTCCTTCTCGCTCCACCTTGCCGCAGATCGCCTCGAAGGTGCGAACCTGGTGACCCAGCACCGCACGTATGTGGGCGCCATCGAGCATGACGACGGGCCGGCTCGCGTCCGCCGCTGCGGCCTTGACCGTATCGTCTCGGACGGCCGTGATCTCGGCTGCTGCTTGCCGGTCAGCGGCCTCAAGCTGCAGGGCGATGGCATGGGTGCGGCTGCGCAGGCTCTCATGGTTTGCCGGCGAGACGGGCAGCAAAGCTTCCAGAATGCGCACTCCATCCCGGAACGAGGTGCGTGCGCCCAACTCGGCCTGCACCCGCTCCAGCTCCGGCGTGCAGCGAGCCGTCAACAGCGCGCAGACCGGCGAGACCGTCGCCCCCGTCATGGGCACAGGCTGGCGGTAGCGGCAGGCCTTGAACCGCGGGGCCTCGACCTCGACCATGCCGAACAGGGTCTGCAGCCGGCGCGTGCGCCGGTCCTTGAGCGGCTGCAACACCCCGCATTCCACACAGGCCCGGTGGTGGGCCGCATACTCCGTCAACTGGCCGCAAAGCATGCTCGCCTGCAGCTTGGCCAACATGCCTTGGTCTCGGACAACACAAGGCCGACCTCCGCAAGCGTGCTGACCACCACCGGCCGGCTGAACGTCACCAGCTCCGTCGTCGTCACCTCGCCCCCGCTCGCCCTCGCCTTCAGCCGCACCGTCCACTGCATCAAGCCCGTTCCCGGTGGTGAGGCATCAGCCAGGCCGATCAGCCCGAGACGGGCAAGCCACCTGCCCCAGGTTTTTGACACTTCCGTTTGCATGCTCCCTCATGTGTCTGGCCTTTGACGTGTGATCGACACATGACTGCTGTCGCACTACCGTCAAACTTCGCAGCTTACCTCCTGCACCCAAAGCGCCGTTCATACACCTGACAAGAAGGCGCTCGTGCCAATGGCGCGAAGTCTGTGTGTCATTTGACGCCCTGCATAGACAGCCCGGTGGACGGCGTGGCAGCACTGCGGCGCTATTTTGGAGCCTGGCATCTTGGCATTCGAGTACCGCAGCGAGGCCGGACTGATCCGGCTCCTCAAGGTGGGTCGGCGTTGGCGTGTGGCGTTGGAACCCGAGCTCGCGGGTTCCTGGGCCAGCCCCGACCAGGCAGCGGAAGCCGTGGCCGCCCGATCCTCCGGACTTTCTGCCCTGGATCAGGCAAATGACCTGTTCGTACCGGCCCAGCTCTTCAATTGGACACCAACGGGCCAGGATCTCTGACGTTGGCGTTGTTGCAGGCACCGACGCCAGGCGAATCGCTTGAAGCGGGTCACGCGGTTCATCGGATGATTGTCTCGAGGTAGTCGGTATTCCATCTGGCTGATTTGCGTCGGGTTTTAAGGCTGTGCTTGTCCTTGGCGCCGCGCAGCAGGTTGAGGGCAATGTGCCGGACGGTCACCATGTTTTGGGTATTGGTGCACTCGACAGACCTAGGGCGAGACGGCCTTCGTGTTCGCCGAAGCGCTCCTGACAAGCCCGGAGGAAGCTTGTCAGGCCCGGAACTCTTGGTCAGTCGGCGTTCCAAGCCCGGCATGCTGCGCCCATGGACGCGAGCGGGATCTCACAGGTTTCCTGGCGATCCATCCCATGCCTCTGCCCTGCTCCAAGACCCCGGCCGAGCCGACACGACCTCGCCTTCTAGCGGTCCTGCC
>JAABUQ010013153.1_pt1 | contig 10113 bp, 9 predicted proteins | sample 5560001 | NCBI WGS metagenome assembly JAABUQ01 (sample SAMN10711888, study PRJNA513371) | rock metagenome | isolation source: Antarctica rocks | place: Antarctica: Victoria Land, Finger Mt nord | collected 2015-12-18 | reverse complement strand
GTGGACGTGCAGCGACCGTCACGACGCCCGTTGCTGCCTGACACGGTGCATCTCAGCCATGGCGGGCCGACGTCGCCGGAAGCGGCCGCCGCGATCCTGGCGTTGCAGACCGCGCTGCTGGCAGCGGTGACAGGGTGCGCGCCGGCAGGACCGCTTGGGTTCGGTCTGGACGCGGCGACGTTCCTGGACGCTGTGCATCGTCTGGCGATGCCCTTGGCTCTGCCACTCTGGTCGGAGGGCAGGGGGCAGATGCCCTGGTGCAGGACCTGCGCGTATCCAACGTGTGTCCCATTGGCACCGTGTACGAGACCCTCGGCAAGATTGCTGTCTTACTCCATGCGATTTCAGCACCCGCGCCGCCCGGTGCCGTGATAGCGGGGCCGGCTTGGCAATGCACCGTGCGAGACGGCTTCGGCAAGCCGCTGTGGTATTTCCTGCATTGGGACCAGGCGCTGCTGCGCAGCAAGGCTGCGGCGTGGGGACCTGTGCTCGGAAGCTACGTCCTGCATGCACTCGATGCTGTGGACGCGCAGGTGCGCCAGCAGGTTGCGGAGACGGAACAGCGGCAACGTGAGGCCGCCTGGACGCGCATGGCGGCTAAGAGGAGTGCGGCCGATCTCAAACGCATCATGGCTGCCAGGGCACGCCGGGCGGCTCGGGCGCGTCTGAAACGAAAGCGCTGCGAACGCTCCAGCAGCAACGCAGGACTTCGAATGGGATCGACAAAGCCAAGCGCCCCAGCGTTCTCTGCCGAGCCGCCGCCGTGATCGTCAGCGCCAAACGTGCGGGGCCACCTTTGCTGAAAGTGTGCCCGTCAGGCCGAGCAGCCCTGCTCGGTCCAGGAGATGCTTGACCGACGATGGATGCCAACGCGTCCCACCGCGGGGAGTGCGCTCGCGCATGGCCTCAAGCTGGGAGGCAATTTGCTGCAGGGTGCGATCCGGCGCGGCGGTTTTGATGCCGGCGACCAGCCGCACCAGGCGGTCGTCCCCGCGTTGCTGGCGCGCGCGGCCCAGCAGCCTCCCCTCGACGATGCCCTCGATCACAAGTCGCTTCACCGTCCGCCGAAGACGTTCCACTGTCCAGGCGCATACCTCCGGTTTCACCGAGCTTGCATCCTGTCCGCGGTTGAGGACCCGCACGACGTCGCCCCAAGGCTGGTCCGGACGCATGCGGCGCACGGTCGGCAGCCAGACATCCAACTGCGCCAGGATTCCGTCCAGATGGACCGCGTCGCGGCTGGCGCGGACTTTGCGGATCGCGTCCGGGTCGCCGGCGCGCAACCCGGGATTGCCACCGACCCGGCCTCGTGCGCGGGCGGCATTCAGGCCGGCCTTGGTGCGCTCGGCGATCAGGGCCCGCTCCAGCTGGGCGACGGCTCCCAGCACCTGCAGCGAGAACATGCCCTGCGGCGTGCTCGTGTCGATGGGGTCGCGCAGGCTGCGGAAGTGGGCGCCGCTGGCCTCGAGCTGCTCGATAACGGCAAGGAGATGACTGACCGAGCGGGCGAGGCGGTCAAGCCGGACCACAACAAGGGTTTCGCCACCGCGCATCTCGCGCAGGAGCCGCGCGAGCACCGGCCGGCTGCGGTCGGCGCCAGAGGCTTGCTCTTCGAGGATGACGCCGCAGCCGGCGGCATGAAGCTCATCGAGCTGCGGATCGGTGCCCTGTTCGTCGGTGGAAACCCGTGCATAGCCCACCAATCTGCCTGAGATGGCGGCCTTGCCAGCCTTATTCGTTGCCATATCGCTGCAAACCCCTTTGCCCGGGGCATTTTACAATTCGACAAAGTCTTGGCAAACGATTTAAGAGTTTCTGCATCGCGGAGCCGATGCAGAAACTCCGTTGGGCTGAACCCGTCCAACGATTTAAGAGTTTCTAACGATTTAAGAGTTTCTGCATCGCGGAGCCGATGCAGAAACTCCGTTGGGCTGAACCCGTCCGGGGTCACCGGTGGTCGGCCTCTATGGATTTTTCGATTTGGAGATCGGGTCCGGACGGACGGGTCGCAGTCAGGGCCGATCCAGCATCGTCATGCTGATCGAGCAGATAGCCGCCGCAAAGTCGAAAAGGTTGGCAGGGATAGCGTCGGTGATTGCGGCTGAGTTGTGGGCGCCGCCTGCATGATCGCGGCTGGTCAACGCGCCAATCCCCGCCTGCTCTGTGAGGACAAGGGTGACCATGGCGGGCTCGATCCCCGCGCGGCGAAGCAGGCATTGCTGGGCGGTTAGTGCGTTCGACGTCATGGTCCACCCGCCCATTGGGGGGAAAGTCTGCGGATGAGGATCATGTGACCTTGCTTGCAGCAACGGCAGACCCGAGGCCTGGCGGGATGCATATCATCGCCAGCTTGATCGGCAGGATCGTCAGCGGTCCCTGTCTGATCGCACTTCGCGGTGCTGTGGTCGAGTTGGAGCAGAAGACGTGCCCTCGCGGCCTGCTCACGCCTGGAGGAGTGCCACAGGCCGAAGTAGCGGACCTTGTGCAGGCCCTTGGGCAGAACATGCTGGAGGAACCGACGCATGAATTCGTGACCGGTCATGCGGATGGTCCGCCAGCGGTTGGACTTGCGATGCTTGTAACGGATGGTCACGGTCTGGTCGTCGAAGCCGACGATGCGGGTGTTGGTTATGGCGACACGGAAGACATAGCGCGCCAGATAGTCGAGCACGGCCTGCTCGCCCTTACCCCAGGCCGTGCAGTGGACGACCCATGGCTTGGACCAGACGGCGTCGGGGATAACGAGGTCGGGGCGACGGCGTGCGAACCCGTCGCGGAGCTTGCCACGCACGAGCTTGGCGAGCGCCTTGACAGGAACCAGGAAGTTGCCGCGCGCCGGATGCCACAAATGGCCGTCATCCGAGACCCCGCCCCCGGTGACCAGGCAGTGAACATGCGGATGAAAGGCGAGTTGTTGCGTCCAGGTGTGCAGGACGGCGAGAACACCGACAGTGCCGCCGACGTAGCGGGGGTCACGGGCAAGTTCGATGATCGCCTCCGCGGCGGCCTTCATCAGGATGCTGTAGCCATCACGCTGGTTGGCGCGCAGCACCTCGCGGAGTTCGTCGGGCACCGTGACGGTGACGTGGAAATAGGGGCTCGGCAGCATCTCCGCCTGCCGGGCGGCAAGCCAGCGTTCGGTCTGATCGGTATGACATTTGGGACAGCTCCGGTTCTTGCAGGAGTGATAGGCGAAGACCTCGGTGCTGCACTGGTCGCAACGCCAGAGGTGCCCGCCGAGGGCTGCGGTTCGGCAGGCTAGGATATCGGCGATGGCACGCTGATGGGACGGCAGCATCGACGCGCCATGCGCCGCGAGGTAGGCAGGGGCGAAGCGGCGAAAGACGTCCGCGACCTCGATCACGGCGAAGCCGCGTCAGAGGCCGCTCATCAATCGGTCGAGAACGCCCCGCAGCGAGACGCGCGTGGGCTCGGTCAGGTGGGTGTAGATGGCGGTGGTGGCGATATTGGCGTGGCCGAGCAGGATCTGCACGACACGGGTATCGACGCCATTCTCGAGCAGGCGCGTCGCATAGCTATGCCGCAGGACGTGTGGCGTCACCCGGCAGGTGATGCCGGCCGAGCGGGCGGCGCTGCGAAACGTGGAGCCCAGGACCGGCAGGCTTGCGGGCCTCTCGCCGTCGCGCGTGGGAAACAGCCAGCGAGGATTGCGATGCGTCCGCCAGAGACGGCGCAAATCGTCCAGAAGGGTCTGCGGCAGAGGCACGATCCGCTGCTTGTTGCCCTTGCCGATGATACGCAGCACGCCGTTGGCGCCGTCGATCGCGCCCACCTCCAAGGTCGCGGCCTCGCTGATGCGCAGTCCGCAGCCATACATGATGGAGATGCAGGTCTTGTGGACCGGGTTCCGGACACAGGCCAGGAGCGCGCGGATCTGGGTATCCGACAAGACGACTGGCAGACGGCGCTGCTTCGGGGGCCGGATCCTTTTTTTTCCCAAACAACGACCAGTCCAGGTCGAGGGTCCGGCGATAGAGGAACTGGATGCCGCCGTGGTTGGTCTTGAAGGTCCCCAGAGCCAGACCCCGCTCGCGCAACCCGAGCAGATATGTGCGCACCTCTTCCTCGCTCAGTTGCTCTGGCGAGCGCCGGTAGTGGGCGGCCAAACGCCGTACACCGTCGAGGTAGATGCGCTGGGTTCCAGGCGTCAACCCAGCCGTCCTCATGTCTTCCGTCATCCGATGGCGCAATGCTGTCATCGAGGTCTCCTGTGCTTCGAGGTCAGGCCTGCGGCACAACCCAGGCCCACCTCAATGCTAACCTCGCGCTTCACCCCTCACGACACTTCCTCTACGGCGAAGCCGTTCAGTCCAACGACCGTTTGCAGAGGTGGCCGGGGTAGGACTGCCCAGGTGAGGGTGGCGCCGACGGTGGTTGCCGTCTGGCGAACCAGGGCACTTTTCCAGCGAACCAGGACACCTCTTACGGTGATCTGAGAGACTTTCAGGACTGGCGGCCTGCGCTGCCCGTAGATTCTGGCGATCTCGGCCGCGCGACAATCATACGTATTGGGGGGCGCGAGACACAAGCGCTCGCCCCACTACGCGCGATAAATGTGGTTATCGCGCGTAGTGCATTTAATCGGCTTGCCTTTCCCGCGACGGCGGGCGAGCCTGCTTCCGGCATGGCCGATCCTGAACCTCGAACAGATTGCATCGTCGACGGCGGACCAACCCCTGCCTCGGGCCAAACGCCTGTTGTCGCCGCTGCTTCCGGCCCGACCGCGACCGGAGCTGCGGCCCTGGCGGCGGCACAAGCGATGGCTTCGAAGGCAGCCGCCCCGGCGACCCTGCGCGCCTACAAGGCCGACTGGACCCACTACGCCGCCTGGTGCGCCAATGCGGGCCTGGCGCCCGTCCCGGCCGAGCCCGCCACGGTCGGCGCCTACCTCGCGAGCCTCGCCGAAACCCACGCGCCCACCACCGTGCGCCGCCGGCTGTCGGCGATCGGCAAGATGCACCGCTTCAACGACCTGCCCTGGACCCCGGCGCACCGCTACATCCAGGGGCCGCTGCAAGGCCTGCTGCGCACGCACGGCCGGCCGGTGCAAAAGGCCGCCGCCCTTACGCTCGCCATGCTGCGCCAGCTCGTTGCCACCTGCGACACCTCCGCCCGCGGCCGGCGCGACCGCGCCCTGCTGCTGATCGGCTTCGCCGGCGCGCTGCGCCGCTCCGAGCTGGTGGCGCTGCGGGTCGAGGACGTCGTGGCCGGAGCAGGAGCAGGAGCGGGGGCAGGGGGCCTGCGCATCCGCGTGCGCCGCGGCAAGACCGACAAGGCGGGGGAGGGGGCCGAGATCGGCCTCCCGCGCGGCCGGCACGCCGAGACCTGCCCCGTGCAGGCCTTCGAAGCCTGGCAGGCCGTGGCCAAGCGCCGGGCCGGCCCGTTGTTCCGGCGGGTCAGCACGGCGGGCGCCATCGCGGAGACGGCGCTGCACCCGGACGCCGTCCGGCGCATCCTCGCGCATCGCGCCGGCATGGCCGGGCTCACGACCGAGGGATTCGAGCGGCTGAGCGCCCACGCGCTGCGGGTGGGCTTCATCACCGAGGCCTACGACAAGGGCGTGCGGGACGAGGACATCATGCGCCACACCCGGCACCGTGATCTCCGCACCATGCGCGGCTACGTGCGGCGCGCCGGGCTGGTGACGGAGAGCCCGGCCGGGAAGATCGACCTGTGACGGCCTACCGCACGCCTTGGGACCCGGACCCGGCGCCGGCGCCGGCCGAGACGCTGTTGCCCGGGCCGACGCTGCCGCCCAAGGCCAAGCCGCGTGGCCGCCGGCCGGCCACGTCGCGTGTCGGTCCGGCGACGGCGCACCCGGCCTGGCTCTACCACCACCTGACGATCACCGGGCCGGCCGGCACGGTGGAGACGTTCGCCACGGCCGCGCGGGGCGCGGGCGTGGTCCCCTGGCAGCTCGACGGCGGCGCCCTGGAGGAGGACGTGTTCAACCTGGCCGTCGCGCAGCCGCCCGCCCAGCGCCGGCTCACGGTCGAGGGCTGCCGCATCCTGGCCCGGCAAGTCCGCGACCGGGTCGAGGCGCGCCAAGCACGGGCGGCCGCCCTCGTTGGGTGCAGTCGGGCCTGCCCGTTCGATCTGCACAGGCTGCTGCCGGTGCCGGACGCCATCCTGCAGCTGGGTTCAAACCATCCAAAGGCCCTGGCCTGGCTGCAGGAGCACTGGGGCACGGCGGACAAGCTGCGGCAGGTGGCCGGGCGGCCCGACGCGCGGCCGGGCCGCCGGCTGCCGCGGGACCACACCGTGATCGGCTACGGGTTTTTCAGCGCGGGCGACACGCCGCGCATCGCGGTCGCGCAGCTGGCCGCGCGCTGGCCTGCGCTGCGCTTCGTGCTGCAGCCGCGCCCGGGCTGAGGCGGGGTGGACGGCATCGCCGCTCCGCCCGCGGCTGGGAAAGGTGGGGAAGGGACGTCGCCGCTGCTGGACCTCGCCAGCTTCAACGGCCGGCTCGAGCGGCTGCTGGCCCTGGCCCGTGCCCGCCAGATCGACCTGGCCCGCATCGCGTTGCCGGCGTTGGTCGACCAGCTGATCGCGGCGCTGCGGGGTGCGGGCGGGCGCACGCCGCTCGGCCTGCAAGCCGACTGGGTGGTGATGGCGGCCTGGCTGGTGCAGCTGCGGTCGCGGTTGCTGCTGCCGGCGGAGGCGGCGTCGGACCTCGCGAGCCGGGAGGCAGCGCAGCTCCGCCGCGGGCTGGCCCGGCTGGACGCGGTGCAGGCCATGGCGCGCTGGCTCGACCGGCAGCCCCGGCTCGGGCGCGACATGTTCCCCCCGCGGACGGCCGGAGTTGATGGGGATCGGGACCACCACGCTGCACCAGGTGGACGTGATCGAGTTCCTGTGGGCCAGCCTCGCCCTGTTCGACGACGACCTGCCCCCGCCCGACATGGCGCCCCGCTACCGCCCGGTCTGGCTCGACCTGCATGCCGTCCCGGACGCCCGCAGCCGCATCCTGCGGCGCTTGGCCGATCACCAAAGCTCCCTCCCGCTCGGCCACCTGTTGCCGGACCCGCCAGAGCCAGGTGCCGCGCCCGAGGGCGGATTGCGCGGGCGCTCGCGCTGGACCAGCACCCTTATCGCCAGCCTCGAACTCGCCAAGCAGGGCGAAGTGGTACTGGAACAGGAGAGCAGCTTCGCGCCGATCTCGGTCCAGGCCGGCCATGCCGACAGGGTGCACGCCATGGCGCAGGCCGAGGGTGACGCTTGACCGGATGGCCAGCCAGGGGCGCATCGGCGAGGCCGCGCCTGGGCTGAGCACGACATACCAGGTGAACTGCTGCTGGCCTGAACGGCTCCGGGCATCCGGGGGACCTGCAAGCAACGGCGTCCGGGCATGCGGCACGGAGGAGGGCGGCCCGCGGTGCTATGCTGCCGCCATGAGCAAAGCCCTGCCTGCAGTGACCTTCGTCTTCAGCCCCGGCGAGCGGGACTACATCCGCCGCGAGCTCGACCAGTTCTTCTCGACCCTGCCCAGCGTCGCCGACGGCCTCCAGCTCAGGACCTGGCGCGGCGGGCCGCAAGCGGGCCAGCCCAAGGTGCCGGCCATCGCCCAGGGCCTGCTTGAGCGCGGCCTCGTGCGCCTAGAACCCATACCCTGGCCGCCCCGGCTGTTCTTCACCGACGCGGGGCTTGCGGCGCTGCGGGCGATGATGGCCAACGGCCGCCTGGCCAATCCCAAGACCTTCGCGCACGTCCGCCGGGAACTCGGCATCGACCCGGACCCGGCCCGCGATGGGGGTTCGGTCGCCGAACCGTCCGAGGCGCCGCAGGCGGCCCACGGTTCGCGTGCAGCGGCGTTCCCTCCTCCGCCCGAATGGGATAACAGCCCGGTCCCCACAGCACGGGACGCACCCATGGCCCGCACGCCCAAGGCTGACACCCCTCCCACCTCGGCCGGGCGGGGACGCAAGCCGAAGGCGGCGGCTGCGTCCACCGCCGCCGCGCCTGCACCCGAGGGCGGCGACACGGCAGCCGGCGTGGCTGGCATTGGCGTCGCCGCACCTGCCGAAAGCAGCACGCCTGCACGCGGCCGGCGGGGCCGCAAGCCGGGGCAGCAGGCGGGCGCCGTGGAACCGGCCCTGCCGCTTGCTGCAGGCATGGACCGGCTGGTAGCCGAGGCCAGCCCGACTGCGGACGGGCCTGAGTCGGCCGGGGACGAAAGCGACACGCCGGCGGCTGAGCTGGCTTTCCCGGTCAGCGACGAGCCAATGAGCGGCGCCGGCCCAGAAGCGCCTGAGAACGCGGCGGTGCAGGCCGGCGACGCCGTGCCGCCTTCGCCGCACTCCGACACGTCGGCACCGACCGCGCCGGCCGCACGCTGGGACCGCGCCTCGGACAGGGTCAGCTTCGACTGGCCCGCCATTGAGCAGACGGCCGCGCAGCACGGCTCCAACCAGGCCATGGCCAAGCTGCTGCTCGCCGCCCGTGCCGAGGGCGCCCAATCGCGGTGGCCGCTCTGAGTATGCCATATGTGCCCAGAGCGGAACCAAGACCCCCGATCGCCTGGAACATGCTGACATCGGTTCGCAACTTGCCTTTCTCGTGAGGTCCCGATCGAAGCCGATCGGGACCTCGCTTGATCTGCGAATTACCCGGCCGGCACAAGAAGGCGCGACAAGTGCGCCTCGGGATCCTGCATCGATGCCGGTTCACACCCACTCGGGCTGCATGCCTGCGCGAGTTCACCAGGCACGCGACATTTCCGGCCGTTGCGAAGCCGCTATTTTCCCACCATGCTGCCCGGCATGCTGGAGATCACGTCTCCCAACCCGTGGGCTCGCCTGGCCGACGCTGCAGCGCTTGTGTTCCGCATCCATGCCGGGCAGCTCCGCGAGGGGGCGGCCACGCCCTACGTGTCGCACCTGCTTGCCGTCGCAGCACTCGTGCTGGAGCACGGCGGCGACGAGGACCAGGCCTGTGCCGCCCCGCTGCACGACGCCGTCGAGGATGGCGGGGTAGAATGGGAGGCGGTGATCCAGGACGGGTTCGGCCCGCGCGTCGCCGGCATCGTGCGCGCCTGCACCGACGCCGACACGCAGCCCAAGCCAGCGTGGTGCAGGGATCAGGAGTACGGGCGCACTGACCCCAGCCCCGCCTGGGGTCAGGCGACGCGGACGTAGCTTGGGCGTCCAAGATCCAGCATGCGGTTGAGGGCGTGGACGTCGACCGCTACCTCGGTCGCCCGGCGTTCGTCGGTATGCGCGCGCAACTCGTCGCCGATCACCTGCTTCCACCTGTTCATGGTGGCTTCGGCCCGGGCGCGCCTGTTGTATCCGGACGCGTTCTGCCACGCCATGCGTCCGTGCTCGGCGATGCATTGCAGGTGGCCGTCCCGCTGCGTGGGCGCGGTCTCGGCCGTCTCGCTTGGCACCGCGGTCGCGCGTGGCGGGACGACGACAGCCGCTTCCGGGTGGCGCTCGGCGACGCTGGCGTAAACGCGATCCTGGTCATAGCCGCCGTCGCCGGTGAACGAGGCTACTGCCCCCGCGACCTGGTCAAGCAAGGGACCGGCTTGCGACGCTTCGTCCACGTCCTTGGAGGTCAACATGGCGGCCACGATCCGGCCGGTGCCGGCGTCCACGCCCAGGTGCAGCGCCCGCCACGACCGGCGTGTCGCCGTCCCGTGCTTCTCGAGCAGCCACTCGCCCTTGCCGCACAGCTTCAGGCCCGTGCTGTCCACCAGCAGGTGCAGGGGCTCGCTGTCGGCACCCATGCCGGCGTTCCCCGGCCGCGGCACGTCCAGCGTCGCCGCACGCCGGCTGAAAGTTGTATGGTCCGGCACGCGCAAGCCGAGGCTGAGTAGGCCGACGATGGAGCCGAGCAGCCCCTCGGCTTGCCGGTAAGCCAGGCGGAACACCACGCGCAACGTGAGCGCCGTCAGGATGGCGAGCGGCGAATACCAGGGCTGCCCACCCCGGGTCGTGCGTGGCTCGGCCGCCCATCCCGCAATTGCGTAGAGTAGGCGGCTGGCGAGTTGCCGAGATCGGCACTTTTCCAACCGCCCCTCCCCAAACCGGGCGTGCGCCTTTCGGAGCACCCAGCTTTCCAGTGTCGTCCAAAACCCTGGCGATCGGCCGC
>JAABUQ010013150.1_pt1 | contig 10114 bp, 11 predicted proteins | sample 5560001 | NCBI WGS metagenome assembly JAABUQ01 (sample SAMN10711888, study PRJNA513371) | rock metagenome | isolation source: Antarctica rocks | place: Antarctica: Victoria Land, Finger Mt nord | collected 2015-12-18 | reverse complement strand
CAAGGTCGGCGAGCACGAGGCCACCTCCGTGGTCGACGTTGCGATTGCAACGCCTTCCTTCGGCGCCCTTCTTATGTCCCCTCGCCGCAACCCCACCCGCCGCAGCAATTTGGAATCAACCATCTAGTCGTTATCGAACACGAGGGCGAGAGCTGGGGCGCCTACTGCCCAGACCTGCCCGGGGTCGGCGTGGTCGCTGACACGCGTCAGGAAGTCGAGCAGCTCATCCAGGAGGCCGTCACCTTCCACCTCGATGCACTTCGCGCGGCCGGCGAGGAGATCCCCACACCATCGGCCGTCGCCACGACGCTGGTCAACGCTCCCGCCGCATAGCGCTCAATCGCCGACCACGCGGCAGGCTGGGCACAGACCACCATGTCCTGTGGGACTGGTTGTCCAGAGTCGGCTCTGCCGACCTGAGTGCCCAATCAGCCGGAGGCGCAGTGTTGTCAAGGCCGCCGCGTCAGCGGCGCGCGCAGCGCGGCCGTAGGCCGGCCTTGACATGAGCGCAGCCGCAGGCTACCCGCCGCGACGCTCGGCGCCGCCCACCGTCCTTCAGCTGTCTGGCACCCCCTGTCAGGCCGTTACTCCAGGCCCAGGCCGTGCTGTAGAGATCGGTCCTGCTCGCGTTCTTGCTGCTCGCGCAGGATCCGCCCGACCTCGCTTTCGTGGACATCGTCTCCTCGCTCGGCTGGGGATGCCGACCGAGCCAGGCCGAACCGCTCCTGCTCTGACTCGGGCGCCTGCGCCGCCTGGGCGCGGTCGGCGGTAACGCTCGCCGTCGATGACGTCTGAACTTCGTCCCGCGTGATGCTGGGTTGCTGGGCGCGGCTTTGGGCCATGCGCTCGCCGAGCCTTGTGATGGCGCCGGGGTCAAGGCCCTGCTCGCCGAGGTCTTCGCGGGAGACGTAGATGTCGGTGCGTTCTCGTGCGCGCGAGAGGGCGACGTAGGCGCTGTGGCGGTCGGTCTGCCAGCCGCCGGTGAGCGCCAGCGCCCGGTCGACGGTGGCGCCCTGTGCCTTGTAGACGTGCTGGGCGTAACCGAGGCGCACGTCGCTGAACTCACGCGTGTCGAAGCTCACCTCGCGCGGCTGGGGCTCTCCAGTGCGCAGCGTCACCGCCCCCCGCCGGGGGCGACCGCGAGGACCTCGCCGGTGCTGCCCTCAGCACCTCAAGCGCACGCTTCTGCCGACTGACAGCTCACCAGCGAGCTGTCGACCCGCGACCGTCGCAGACTCTCCCACCAGTTCGCGGGTTACGGCGTGGGAGCCATCATGGGCGCGCTCGCGCGCGGTGGCCAGGGTGCGCTGCTCAAGCTCGCGCAGCTCACGCGTCGTCCACATGGCGCCCTGAAGGCGCACCAGCTCCCGCGCACGCTCAAGCCCCGCGATCACGCCCGCCACCTCCTGCGGCCGCGCCGCACCCGCGGCCAGCTCAAGGGCGTGGGCCTGAAGGTCCCGACCATTGACCATGGAGCGATCCCGGGTGACCCGCGCGAGCAGCTCCGCCCCCAGCGGGCGCTGCTCATGACGCGGCCGGTCGGCGAACAGCGTCGCCGCGCGATCACTGCTCAGGGCGTACTCCTCGCCGACCGCCCGCCAGGCCGCGTCGACGTCCACCTGGGCGGCGAGCGTCTTGGTGCCCCGCGTGGCCACCGTCAACGCGCCCAGCTCCCCCGCCCGCGGATCACGCCCATAGCGGCTGCGAAAGCGTTGCGCTGCCGCGTCGATGTCCGCGGTGCGCGCCGACCAGCGCGCCGACAGCTCCCCCGGCACGCCGGCCAGCTCGAAGTAGCGCCCATCACGCCCAGCATGTCCCTGGACCTCCAGCCCCAGCTCACCCAGCCGCCACGCAAGCTCGGCGCGATACCACGCACCGTTCACGCGCGCCGCACGGAACAGCTCCCGGGAGTCCACCGCGGCAAAGCGACCATCCACCCGCTCCGCGGCCAGCACCACCAGATGGGAGTGAAGCTGGGGGTCGGGCACCCCACCACGCTCCTGATCGCGCGTCAGACGACTGGCCGTATGCACGAACTCCGCCGCCACCACGCCCCGCGCGTGCTCCCAACGCAACCCGCCGTCCACGCGGCGGCGCACCAGCGCCACCTCACGCTCGCTGCGCCCCAGCGCGCTGGCGACCGCGCCACGATGGGCCGCCTCGATCTGCGCCCGCCGATACGCCCCCGACAGCGCCCACAACGCCGACACCGACTTCGGTGCGCTGAACGTCAAGTCGATCCCCGCCACCCGCGAACCACCGCCACCCACCGCACGCAACGGCTCACCATCAACGGGCGACACGCCGCGCATCAACGCCACCAGCACGTCGCGCTCCACCACTGCGCCCGGCGCGAGTCCCAGGACGCCCAACGCCCCGGTGGATCCGTGCCAGCGCCCCAGTCCCGACTCGCCCTCAGAGTAGTAATCACCGCGGCTCGACGAGGACGTCAGATACGCCGCGAAGCCCGCCGCCGCGCCCCCCGAGATCTTGTGCGTGGACTGCACCACCCCAACGTGAAACACCCGCCCCACCACGTCAAGAGGCCCCCGAGCTGAGCGAAACTCAGCCCACCTGAGAACAGCTCAGCGCACACGCCTTAACATTCACCACCAGCGTTCCCGGCTGACGCATGCACCGAGGTGCGTATGCCGATGAAAGTCAAGTCTGCACGCCTTGGCCGTCAACGTTGTGGACACGTTCGGGCTGCACCCGGTGGCTCGGGGAGGCGCCCAGGTGAACGTTTCGTGGCAGCCGATTCTGGTCGCTCCGCGCGGCGGCGTTGGTGTGCGACGATTTCGGTGGGTGCGGGCGACCGACGAGCCCAAGAGCAGGCTATGGGGCTGGTGAGCCTGCCGCGCCGGCCTTGCCCTATGAGGGCCTTTGAGATGCGCGCCCCGCTGTCGCGCCCGCACCCACCTTTGGCGCGCTGGCCTGCCAGTCAGCGATCGTGCGCCGGTAGGCCCGGGGCCGGGCTGACCCGCGGCCCGCCGTGGCGACGCGGCAGGCGCTCGGCGCCGGCCTGCAACTCAAGCCGGCGGACCTTCTGGGCGGTCAGCGACGGGCGCCCGAAGGCGTAGTCCTCCTCCTTGGTCAGCAAATGCCAGCAGAGCACCGCGAGTTTGCGAGCGACCGCGACGGCTGCTTTGTTGGCGCCGCGGCGAGCACGGACGCGTTCACCGAACGCGCGTAGCGGGCCCGGCGAGCGGATCGCAGTCCACGCCGCCTCGACGAGCACACAGCGCGCCTGGGGGTTGCCGCGCTTTGAGATCCGCCCGCCGCGCGCCGGTGTCTCACCGGACTGGCGCGAGACCGGGTCAAGCCCGAGATAGGCCACCAGATGCCGCGCGCTCGGAAAGCGGCGCACGTCACCGATCGCGCCGATCACCGCGGCAGCGGTCCGACGTCCACGCCGGGGATCGTCATCAGCCGCGCAAAGCGCGGATCGCCCACCGCCGTCTTGGCGATCAGGCGGTCAAGCGCGGCGACCTCGCCGGCCAGGAAGTCGATCTGGCGCAACGCGCTTGACACGGTCTCGGCCTCCGCCACCGGCAGCTGCTGCTCGGCCAGCCACGCGCGACCCTTTCGCCCGAACAGATCACTCGCGGGAGGGCGGCCCAGCAGGCAGCGCATCACGACCGCGTGAACCTCGTTCTTGGCTCGCACCAGCTGGCGCACCAGCGCGGCCCGCCTGGCGATCCGCCGGCGCAACGCCTGGGTGTCCTCATCAGGCACCCACACCCCCGGGATCAGATCGGCCGCCAACAGCCGCGCCAACGTCCGCGCGCAAAGCGATCGGACTTCACTCGCGCATAGGCGATCGCGCGAACATCGGCCGCGTTGGCGATCACCACCCGCCGCACATGCGGCGCGAGCATCCGCGCGATCTGAACCGACCCGCCCGTCGCCTCGAGCACCACCTCATCCTCAGGCCCCAGGCTCTGCGCGAACAACGCGATCGTCTCCGGCCGCGTCTCGATCCGACCGCCGCGGCTGATCTGGCCGTCCTCAGCGATCGCGACCTCACAGAAGTCGCGATGCACATCAAGCCCTATCGACCTGCCCACAACACCACCTCCTCGATCCTGACGACATCGACGGAGACCAGCGGGTCAGCGACACATACCGATGCGTGCTCTCAGCACAACCAGGCAAGTCGCAGGGGCGGCCAGTTAGTCATTGACGAGCTCACAGCTCAATACGCACACGGCCTGCCCAACTGCATCTCCACGAAGCCCCTGTCCTGGTCGCCCGACCCTACGATCGGCCCCGGACAGACACCTCAAGGAGCAGTTTCATGCCGGTAGTCTGCATCGCTTTGACGCCTGAGGAGACACCGCGGCTGGGCGAGACACCCTGGCTGGCCCATCTACGCGTCGAAGGCGACGCCATGGCTACGGAGCCCCTGCTTTGCACCGACGTTCGCGGACTGGCGACGCGAGTTTTCATGCCGATGCGCATGCGACTGCGCGCCAAGGGAAGCGCCTCGGCCCGTGCGAATGCCTCGTTCGTCTCCCCCATGTCGGTGGGCCCCGTCAGCTCCGTCGGGTGCGGCCGATCCGGTGAGGCGTCCGCTTAGCCCCCCGTCACCGGGCGGTTCAGCGGGCGGATCTTATGGATCGCCACGTGTCAGGTGGCGTCCAGGGCGGGCCACGCGTGGGTGTCTCAGCTGACCTTCCCCTGCGGGCGCAAGGCGGCACCCCAGGAGACCTCTCGACGCGTCGAGCCTTGCACCGCGCGCAGGGGCGCCGTAGCATCGCTCTGGTGCCCGGCTAACGCCCTCACCCTTCGTATCGTCAGACGCACGCCGGCCTCGCCCGTGGCCGGTTTCTGCGTGCACAGTTGGCGCAGCGCCAGCGCCAAGGCGAGGCCGTCGCGCTCCGGTTCGCGGAGAAAGGGGCGATCAGGCGAGAGCGCTGCTCCTCGTCCCGCGTGCACCTATCCCGGCTCCCCAGCCCGCGCAGCGCCATTGTTTGAGCGGCGGTCGGCTCCTGGTTTGCGGGTTCTCAGACTAGTCGGGCTTGGGTGATTCCGGTTGGGCGGGCGGGGCGCGCGTGATAGACGGGTCGGTTTGTTGGGCGGAGAGGACAGCGGCGCCGAACGCGGCGAGTAGGAGGTCGCGCAGTTGGGCGCGGCTTAGGTCATGGTGGGCGGTCCAGTCGAGGATCGCGGCGTCGATGTAACCGAGCCAGCCGCGGAGGGCGGTTCGCAGGGCTGGCTTGAGCTGCGAGTCGCCACCGGTCAGCTCTTGGGCAAGTTCGACGAGCGTTCGTGATCTGAATTCGTCGACGAGTTGGTGGGCCTCGGGCAGGGTCGTCGTGCTCTGGATGAGCTTCGTCCAGGTTCGCTCGTGCTGCTCGATCCATTTGAGATATGCGTCGACCGCGTGCATGAGCTTCTCGGCGGGTGTGTCGCCCGAGGGCGCTTCGAGCAGGTGCCTGAGCTCGTCGGCGTGCTCGGCCACGGCGGCCTTGAACAGGTCGATCTTCGAGGGGAAGTAGTGGTACAGCAGCGGCTTCGACACGCCCGCGGCCTTGGCGATCTGGACGATCGTGATGTCTTCGTAGGCGTGGTCGGTGAATAGCGTCGTTCCGGCTTGGAGGAGCTGGCGGCGGCGCTCGTCGGCTTGCAGTCGCGTGTAAGTGGGCTTGCGCACTAGACAAACCCTATTTGACCGTCGGTCGATAAACGTTGCCTAACCTTCTTGACCATGGGTCGATAACCTTGTAAAGTCTTGTGAACCATCGGTCAACAGCAGGCTTCGACTGACAATCCTCCCGACCGATACATGAGCGAAATGGCCACTTCAGCGTCCTCCCTCTTTCCACGACGCGCGCTGCTGCTCGCGCTGGCCGCCGGTCTTTCCGTAGCGGCGGTGATCGCGATCGTCGCGATCCTGACCCACTCCTTTGACCGCACCGAAGCACAGCTGATCGGCACCAGCCTGGGGTTCTCCGTCTTCTCAGCGCTCGGCGCCGCCGGCGCGGCCGCCCGCCAGCAACCAAAGCTCACGGCGCTCGGTGTCCTCACGACCGGCGCTGCCGGCCTAGGCTTTGCGCTGCTTGAGTTGGCGATCTGGGACCCGGAGACCAACTGGACATGGCGCGCCTTCGGAGCCCTGGCGGTGTTCACCCTGGCGGCCTCTCACGCAAGCATCGTGCTCAGCGCCCGGCGAGCGAGCGACTCTCGAGCAATCACGAACCTGACATCGATCTCAGTGCTCGCCGCCTCGGTCGACGCGATCCTCACCGCGATCGCGATCGTCGGATTGGTCCACCACATCAGCAGCAGCGAAATCCGCGTCGCGGCCGTCCTCGTCATCACAATCCTGCTCAGCACCGCGCTGCCGCCAATCCTCCGTCGAGCTGGGGCGTAAACGAACGCACCTAATGCAGGCCTGCTCTTCTCCACCCCGCTCAGCGACGGAGTGCCGGCCGAACTGCGCGAAATCGCCGAGCGCCTCGAGCGGCTTGCGCCGAGAACCCGACGCGTGGCGCGTGGCGCACCAAATCCAGCGGGAAGCAGCCAGACTCCGCGAAGTCGCTGACCAACCGCCAGGAATCTAAAACAACCCCTCGGCAGCACGCGGGCCGAGCCGCAGCACCAGCAAGCCGGCCGTTTCATTCTCGCCGCCTACTGAAGCCCAGAACGAAGACACTCCGCTGCGCGAGATACGGCTCGACCGGCGCTGGACTGCGCCGCGTCAAACAGCTCGCCGCCGCTCAACCAATGGCGCTGCGCAGCTGGGGTCGAGCCGAATCGGGTGCACGCTTGGGACGAGGAACGGGCGCCTCGTCGCCCGCGCCAGGACTGCCTCTCGCGCCCGACGACGAAAGCAAGGCGCAGGTCGCTTCTCCCACGGGACGAATCGAGCGGCGCACTTGTGACTCAACAGCAGTTGCGCGCCAGAGCCAAAGCAAGTCAGTCCCCGATCCACGCCCGGCACCTGCTCCTCACCAGACTCGGGTCTCGGGACGCTCAGATCCGGACGAAGGGGATCGAGTCGCTTCCACGCCGATCGCGCTCGACCCGCACGAGCGGAATGTCGCCAAAGCGCTTGCGCGCGCGGACTTGGACCATGAGGCGAAAGCGCTCGCCCCGGCTTCGCGCCAGTATGGCTCCCTCCGCAGTTACGAGGAAGCCGTCTCAGCGCTGACAAAGCGGAGGCGCAGGTCGGCGGCGACTGCGTCGGCCAGCTTCTCGGGGACATTGGCGCGCTCGGCGTGGGCCGGCCACTGTGAGACGACATCGGTCGCTTCGAGCACGATGGCCTGGGCGCGGCCGCGAGGGAGCCTGGCGGTCTTTCCTGCGGCGATGAAGTCGTCGAGAGTGAACTGGTCTCGTTTGCCGTTGACGCTCATCTGATGGCGGGCGGTCCAGTCGCCGCTCGGCGCGTAGGCGTGCGTCATGTCATACGCGGGTGAGAGACTGAAGCGGCCGGCGCGGTCCATGATGAAGCTGATGTTCTTGACGTGGTCGTCCTGGTTTCGGGCCACGACGTTAAAGACCATCCGCCGGTATTGCTGCTCGAACTCGTCGGCGGTCAGCTCGAGGCGGCTCATCACACCAAAAGCCTCTTCGTAGGAGTGCACAGTGGCCTGCTTGTAGTCCAGGTGCGCGATCGCGCCGAGGGTCTGGACGTGCCTGCGGTTGCCGTGCTCGTCGCGGTCGAACCTGCGCGTCATGAAATGCTGGCGGCCGCCTTCGGGGAACAGCCGGCATTCGGTCATCTCGATGCCGAAGTCGCCGGCCATCAACGAATAGGCGAATTCGATGGTCCCGTAGCCCTTGGGGTCGGCGAGCGCCTCGCGGTCCTTGTTCTCATCGACGCCGTCGAGCTTGATGAGCCAGTGCTCGAAGCCGGGGTCGAGGTTGAGCTGTCCGGAGCGGACCTCGTTGGTCTTGGGGTTGTAGGCAATGAGTGCTTTGGCGCGTGCCCCACCCGCCGAGGTCCCGACTCTCAGGATGTCGCGCATCGCCTGCCGGCGACTGCCCTCCTCAAAGTTCGCCACGAACTTCTCCCGGTCCGCGAGCGCTTCGGAGGCCAACTCGACCAGGGCGGCGACGTCGAGCTGGTGGTCCTCCTCGGCGTCGGGACCCTCGACGGGTTCGTACTCAAGCGCGCCCATGCCGCGCCTGCCCACGTAACAAAGCCGTTCGACCGGGGTGAAACTGCCCGGCGTGCGGCCCTGGGAAGCCAACCAAGCGTTGATGAGCGCTTCGCCGTACTTATCGGGCAACGAGTCCGCAAGCAGCCCGGGAAGTCCGTGAAAGCTCTCTGGGTTCAGGCCGGGGAACGAGTACTCGGCGCGGCGCAACGGCATCGTGAGCGGCGCGACCTCGATATGGCTGTCCAAGAATCCTGGGGAGTACTGGAACCGGGCGGGCCCACCGTCCTCGTCCGAGGTAACCGCGCCGATGCGGGTCCCCCACAGGTTGACCGCCGCCGTGGTCACTGTTCATCCCCCCAACCGGTCCAGCCGCCGGTATCGCGGTCGCGTCGGTGGATTTCGGGGCCGCGAGCGCGCCGGCGCGGCCGGCCCTGGGTCTCCAAGAGTTCGATCGGGCCAGGCCGAGCGGCGGGGAGGACGGCCTCGAGGTTCTCAAGCATGCCGAGCGCCCGCAGGAGCCTGAGAAGCGTGGTGAGCGTGACCGAATGGCCGGCTTCGAGCCGCTGTAGCGCGGTGCGGTTGACGCCCGCCTCGCGTGCCAAATCCGCCTGGGTGAGGTCCCGCTCGAGCCGCTGTCGAGCGACGCGTCGTCCAAGCTCGCGCAGCGCGGCCGCATCGGTCAGTTCGTTCTGAAGTTTCATCCTCTAATGCTGCTGTTCTACCGCATTATCCCGGCGAGTGGACTTTAGTGCAGTCTTTTCGCCCCATAAGCGTATCACATTCAATGCTGCAATATTCAGGCACTACAGCGCGTTCGTCGCCTTAGTGCGGTGATCTCGCAGCATAAGCCCGATACGACGTTCGGCGGGGGTTCTGTCCGGCGCGCCGGCGTCGTACAGAGCGCCGGGAGGGCGTGTCCGGCGGCGACCTACGTGTGCCCCTGCCGAGCATCACCAGCGCCACGACCTCGCCGATGAGCTGGACCTTGACCTCGAGCGGCACGTGGACGAGGACGACGTCGACGACCAGGAACACGAAGAACAGGAAAGAACAAGAAAGAGCGCGAGCAAGCGCGCGACGACCGCCGCCGCCGCCACGAGGACGGCGAGCGTCGTGACGCAACCTGCCGCGGCGACGGGGGAAATGCACGGCGCCGCGCCGGCGTCAAACCGCCGGGTGCTCGTGCAGCGTCGCGGCGCTCCACGAGCCTCGGACCTCCGTGGTTCCCACGAGGCTTTGCTGTACTACTGCTCGAATGTGGCCGAACACAGCGGCCGGCCACAGCAGTCGAACGCGCGGCCATGCCAACTGATAGTGGGGTCCTGGACGATCGCGAGGCAGCGCGTTCGATAACCCACATGTCGTGAAGCAGAACGCTGCTCGGCAGCGGCAAGCACGCCACCAGCCGCACGATTGAATCTGAATCTGACCTTGATTCCTGAGTAGGCTGCCTTTGTCGAGGTCGTTGGGTCTGTCCGGGGCGCTTGGCAGCGTGCGTTTCTCCGGGTTTCCAGGCGATCGGGGAGCGCACCGTGTCGGTGAAGTCACAGGCCAAGCATCAGCGGCGCACGCGTCACCAGTTCAAGAGCGACCGGTTTGGGCAGGCGCCGCGGATCGAAGTGGTCGCGGATGATGAGACGCTGACGGCGTTTGGCGGGTCGGCGGTGGTCGGTGAGTTGGTGCGGCGGCTGGAGTTGATCCCGGCGCTTGATCGGGCGATCGAGACGGCGCCGAGGGTCGGCGGCCTGGGGCCGGTCAAGCAGCGCGCCCGCGGCTGTTCGCCGGGGCAGTTGCTGGTCACGGTCGCGGAGTCGATGCTCTGCGGCGGCGACTTGATGCTCGATCTGGAACGGCTGCGCGCTGACGGGGCCGGTGGCGAGTTGCGGGCGGTCGCCGAGGTTCCGGCGGCCTCGACGGCGTGCCAGCTGGCGCGGCGCTACCGCCGGACGCATCTGCGCGCGGCCGAGGAGACGTTCGCGGCCTGCGCGAACGGCATGGACGTC
>JAABUQ010013149.1_pt1 | contig 10115 bp, 7 predicted proteins | sample 5560001 | NCBI WGS metagenome assembly JAABUQ01 (sample SAMN10711888, study PRJNA513371) | rock metagenome | isolation source: Antarctica rocks | place: Antarctica: Victoria Land, Finger Mt nord | collected 2015-12-18 | reverse complement strand
CCGAGCCGCTGCCGATAGGCGGCCTCGCGCACCTCGGCCTCGGCGATGCGGCGCTTGTGCCCGGCCAAGTCCACCTCGAAGCGGTCGAGCAGGTATTCGAGGCGCGTCACCAGCCCCATGGGGGTCAACTCGTCCTCGATCTTCACCTCCTGCTCGTGGCCCGTGCGGTCGAGCCACACGTCCAGGCGGTGGCTGGCAACGGCGCCCCAGCTGCGGCCCTCGGCCTGCACCGCGAAGCCGCCGATCCGGGCCAGCGTCCACTTGCCGACAGCGTGCTCGTGGGCCAGCAGCCGGATGCGCGAGAGCAGCGAGCCGCCGGCCACCCGGCGCTCGGTCGTGGGCTTGCCGTTCACCTCCATGGCAAACAAGTCGCCGCGCGTCGGCGTGCGCTGTTTCAGGTCCGCCTCGATCTGCCCGCAGCGGGTGCGCGACGACCGGGCTTCGGCCTGCGCGTCGGCCACCGTGCGCCGCGCCGCGTGCTGGTCGTCCTGGTGCGCGGCCCGCAGCCGGCGCAGGCGCGCGATCTCGGCTTCCAGCCCGGCCTTCTGCATCAGGCGCGGGTCGCCCGAGGCCAAGGCTTTCGCCATGGCGAACTGGTTGGCCTGCGCGCCGATGTCCTCCAAGCGCCGGATCGAGCGGTCGCCGGCGAGTGCTGCGGCGATGAACCGCGCCTTGCGCTCCAGCAGCTGCCACTGCGTCGCGTCCACGCTGCCGAGCGTCGCGTAGGCGTAGAGTTCGATTTCGCTGTTCTGGTTGCCCTGGCGCTCGATGCGGCCCTCGCGCTGCTCGATGGCGCTCGGCAGCCACGGCACGTCGAGGTGGTGCAGGGCCGCCAGGCGCTGCTGCGCGTTGACGCCGGTGCCCATGGTCTCCGAGGAGCCGATCAGCACCCGGATCTTGCCGCCGTTCACGTCGTTGAACAGCCGCTGCTTGGCCGCAGATTTCTTGAAATCCTGCATGAAGGCGATCTCGCCCGCCGGAACGCCGAGGCGCACCAGCTCCTGCTTGATCCAGCGGTAGGCCGAGAAGCCCCGCGTTTCTTCCACGGACAGCGTGCCGAGGTCGGAGAACACCATCTGCGCCGCACCCGGCAGCGGGTAGGGCGTGCCGTCCGGCTGCACGTAGCGCCGGTCCGACGTGTCCCGCCAGATGCGGTGCACGTTGGCGACCAACGCGTTCAGCTTGTTCTGCGGCTCGTCATGCATGTCTTCCAGCACGAAGCGCAGGTCGATGGCGGCGTGCCGCCCGTCGGTGATGACGGCGAGCAGGATGTCGTCCCCTTTCTCTGGCGGTCCCGTGCGATCCTCGATGGCCTTGATCCGCTCGTCGAGCACGCGCTGGTAGCCGCGGAACTCGGCACTTGCCGGGGCGGTGACGATCTGGCGCTTGCCGGTGCGGATGGCTGGCAGCGTCAGGAACTGGCGCAGGTCGTCCTTCAGCGCCACGTCGGCGACGCTCCTGAACATCGAGATCAGCTCGGGGACGTTGACGAACTCGGCGAAGCGCGTCACCGGCTTATAGCGACCGGATGGCTGCAGTTCGAGTTCGGTGCGGGTGTCGCCGAACAGGCTGGCCCAGGCGTCGAACTGGTGGATGCCGCGCTCCTGCAACGCGTCAGGCTGCATGAACCTCTGCAGGCTGAACATCTCCCCCAACGTGTTGGTGAGCGGCGTGCCCGAGGCCAGAATCAGCGGCCGGGCCGGGTTGGTCTGCGCGATGAAGCGGCTCTTTACATACAGGTCCCAGGCCCGCTGCGAGCCGTCGGGATCGACGCCCTTCAGCCCGCTCATGTTGGTCGGGAACGAGAGCTTCCTGAACTCCTGCGCCTCGTCCACGATGATCTGGTCGATGCCGATCTCGCCGATGGTCAGCATGTCGTCCTTGCGCGTGGCGAGCGCCTCCAGCTTGGCCAGCATCACTTCCTTCGCGTGCTCGATGCGCTTGCGGGTGAGGCGGTCGTCGCCGTCCACCTTGAGCAGCAGCGCCTCGTAGGCCTGCACCTGCTCGTTGATCATGCCCTGTTCGAACCAGGCCGGGGCGGCGATGAACTTGAACGCCGAGTGCGTGATGATGATGGCGTCCCAGTTCGCCGTCGCCGCACGGGCCAGGAAGCGGGCGCGCTTCTCCTTGGCGAAGTTCTGCTCGTCGGCGACCAGGATGCGGGCATTCGGGTAGAGGGCCAGGAACTCGCAGCTGGCCTGGGCCAGGCAGTGGCCCGGCACGGCCATCAGCGCCTTGCCGATCAAGCCGAGGCGCTTCTGCTCCATGACCGCGGCCGCCATGCTCATCGTCTTGCCCGCCCCGACCGCGTGGGCGATGTAGGTGCCGCCGGCAGAGACGATGCGCCAGATCACCCGCTTCTGGTGCGGGCGCAGGCTGATGGCACTGCTCGCGCCCGGCAGCTGCAGGTGAGAGCCGTCGAAGGCGCGCGGCACGAGGTTGTTAAACTTATTGTTGTAGATCCTGGCGAGGCGGTCGGTGCGGTCCGCGTCGGTCCACGCCCAGCGTTCGAACGCTTCCTTGATCCGGGCCAGCTTCTCCTTGGCCGCCTCGGTCTCCTTCTCGTTCAGCTCGCGCCTCTCGGCACCGTCCACCATCTTCGTGTCGTAGATCTGTGGCAGCGAGCTGTTCAGCGCGTCCGACAGCAGCAGGCCCGCGTGCCGGCGCACCGTGCCCCACTCGGAGGTGGCCGCAGCCGCGCCCTCGTAGCGGCTCAGGTCGAGCGACCACGCCGCGACCTCCACCGTGTGGCGCACCCGCGTCTTGACGCCGATCACCTCGGCCGAGAACGCATCCACCACGTCGGTGGGGATCCACGGCCCGCCCAGGCGCACGGTGATGTCGGACGGCCGCAGGTCCTCGGGCTGCACGCGCTTGAGCGCCGCCACGTTGCGTTCGAAGCGGGGGTCGAGCGCCGCCGACGCCTCAGCTGCGTCCAGCTTGGTGCGCACTGGGCCGGACAGGACGGCGTCGGCCGTTTCCCACACCTCGGTGCCGCCGACGCTGAGCGCCGGGTTGAGGAACACCGCCTCCCCAAGCTCGGCCGCCACCTCGGCGCGGGTGCGGCCGAGCAGCTCGGCCACCCGGTCGAGATCGACGTGGCCCACCTCGTGCAGCGTCACCGCCAGCGCGTCGGCGGCGGTGACGATCAAGGGAGCAGCCGGGGGATGGATCACCCGCTCGCTGAAGATCGGCCCCGGCTTGGCGCTGCCGCTGTCCTCGTCGTAGTTCTCGATGGACGACACCAGCCAGCAATCCGGGTCGTCCAAGAACGGCGCCAGGTTGGGCCGGCGCACCGTCTCGCGCTCCTCGCCGGTCTTCGGGTCGGCCGAGCTGGACACGGTGGCCAGGTTGATCGGGCCGAAGTTGCGCTTGAACGTGTTGTAGGCGACGCGCAGGCGGATCTGCGCCGCGGTCCACGGCTCGTTGGCCTCCTGGGCGCGCAGCACCGCCCGCGTCCAGTCCCGCACCGGGATCAGCGCGCGCAGGATGCGGGCGTGCTTGGCCGGGATGCCCTCGCCGCCCGCACCGCTGCGCACGGCGACCGGCACCGGCACGCCGTCCACCACCTGCACGAGCTGACCGTCGAGCACCAGGTAGCTGCCTTCCTTGACCGTGGCGCCCTCGGCGGCGGTGCCGACCTGAATGCGGGACGCCTCGGGACGCTGTGCCACCGGGGCATCCGGGGGTGTGTGGATGCTCTCAGGGCAGCACTGCTCCAGCACGCTTTCCAGCGTCGCCGCAAGGTTCGCCTCCGTGCTGCCGCGGCAGGTGTAGGTGGGGCCGAACGGCCCGCTGGTGCGGCTGTGTGCGCCCAGCACCATCACGGGGCGCTCGGCGAAGTAGCGGTTCACGTGGGGCGCCTGTTCCCCGTCCTCCTCGGGGACCATCTCCATCAGGCTGTCCCACTCGACGGCGTTGGCCGGGATGCCGGGAGCGCGCTTCTGGAACAGCAGCACGTCCACCACGACCTCGGTGCCGGACACAACCTGCATGCTGCCGGCGGGCAGCCGCACCGCCCCCACCAGGTCGGCCATGCCCACGATATGCGCGCGGGCCGTCTGGTCGGACTTGTCCATGGTGAACCGGCTGGTGACGAACGCGGCCAGGCCGCCCGGCTTCAGCCGCTCGATGGAGCGCGCGATGAAGTAGTCGTGCAAGCTGAGGCCGAGCTTGCCCGCGGGGTCGCCGGCCCGCACCGTGCGGTCGGAGAACGGCGGGTTGCCGATCACCAACTCGAACGTCTCGGCGATCCGCGCCTTGGTGAAGTCCTCGTTGCGCACCCAGGCGTCGGGGTGCAGCAGCGTGGCAATCTGCGCCGTGCACGGGTCCATCTCGATCGCGGTGAACGCCGTCTTGCCCACCAGCGCCTCCGGCATCAGCGCCAGGAACAGCCCGGTGCCGCAGCCCGGCTCCAGCACCGTGCCGCCCGCGAAGCCCATGCGCGTCACCGCGCCCCAGATGGCACGCACGATGTGTTCCGGCGTGTAGTGGGCGTATTGCGTGGCCCGCGCGAGGCCGGCCATCTGCTCGGGCGTCACCAGCTGCTCCAGTTCGGTGCCCAGGTCCTCCCAGCCCGGCCGGAACGCCTCGCCGGGGCGGCGGAACAGCGTGTTGGCCAGCTCGGACGCGCCGAAGCCGGTGAAGCGGGACAGCGCCTCCTGCTCGTCCGCCGTGGCGTGGCGGTCCTCGCCCGTGATGGCCTGCGCCAGGCGGATTGCCTGCACGTTGTCGGCGGCCCTTGCCTTCCAGCCCTGCGCCAGGGCGCGGTCGCCCGTGAGCCGCCAATTGCGCGCCGGAACGCGGGCCGCTGCCGGCGCCGCGGGCGGCGTGTCGTCGCCGTCGTCCTCGGGCTCGCGGTAGCGCAGCCCGCCGGCGGTGGCACCGTCGAGGGTGAGGCCGCCGGACAGGGCGGTGCTGTCGAACAAGGACAGCGTGAGCTGGGACAACGTCGGGTCGGGCATGGGGAATGATCCTGTCGGGCAAGCGCCGAGAGCCCGGCTGCCCCGCGCAAATCGCTACGCGATTTCGCTGGGGCAGTCGGGGTCGCGGTGCGGGTGGTGGGTGTGGACGGCGGACCGGGCCGGCGCGCAGCCGGCGGTCAGGCGGTCAGGGCGTGCGGGTCAGCCCGCGCCGCCGCGACGGGCCGCGGCCGTCCGGGCAGCCGCGGCCTCGGGTTCGACGTAGGCGAGCCCGGCATGCTCGGCGCAGTAAGGCTTGCGGGGCATCGCGCCGGCGTCGCAGAACCGGAAGCCGGGCCTGCCGGGATGGCCGATGAGCCAGCAGCACGGCTGGCGCATGGCCGGGCGGGAGGGAGCCGGTCCCTCCAGCTTGGCCAGGGCGGGCGGAGGCGGCGGAGGGTCTGCGCGCGTGGGTGGCGCTCGGAGGGCCGCCGGCGGACGCGGAGGGCGCTCTGGAGGCAAGCTGTCCGCAACCGGGCGCGGTGGCGGCAAGCTCGGGTTGTGGGTCGGTGCCGGCGCGGGCGGGTTCGGCGTGCTGCCGTTGCCCCCGCCGCGGATCGGGCTTGGACGGGGCGGCAGCCGCAGGCGGCGCGCCTTGCCGACCACCGAGTTCTTGTTGATCTCCATGCGCCGGCCGATCTCGGCCGTGGTGATGCCCGCATCCCAGAAGGCGCTCAAAAGCGCGATCGTCTCCCCTGTCCAGTCGAAGCTGCTGGCCATGGCTGGTCTCCGTCGATGGGTGGGGTGGCGGGAATGGACAGCGCTATCAGGCGCCGCACGCCGCCTCGATCAGCACGCGCTCGGCGTCGTCGATGGCTGCGAGCGCGGCGCGGTGCAGCACCGACCCGGCGCGCGCGGGTGACGACGTGCTGCCAAGCGTCGCGGTCGTCCGCGAACGGCGGCGTGCCGTCCTCGGACGCGTCGATGCGCTGCAGCTGCCGCTGCGGCCTGCCGTTGGGATCGGGGCCGCAATCGAACACGTCCCAGCCCTCCCGTGCGGCGGCATCGTGGTCGAACGCGATCGTCTGGCCCGGCATCAGTGTCAGCATCGGGGTTCTCCTGTTCGGTCCTCTGCTTTGAAGACCTCCCCGCCCGACCGCGGCCGGGGGTCCGGGGCAAAGGCGCCGCGCTTGCGGCGGGATCGCGTCCAGCCCAGCGCAGCGGCCGGCGCGACCCACCCTTTGCCGCGGACACCCGGCCGTGGTGGCGCTCTCCCCCTTTCCCGGCCGTGCTGTTCTTCCCGCATCTTTGGTGTTCCCGGCTTCGCCTGCTCTGGCTCGCGTCCGGTCAGCACCCGCCAGGCCGCGTTGCGCTGGTTCCCAACCAGCAAGAGCAGCGCCGTCTCATGCCAGCCCGGGCGCATGGCGGGCCAGGGCAGCCCCCGTGGCGGCAGCGCGAGTGGACTGGCTCCAGTCACCCCGAAGTGACGCTGGCCCACAGGTGTTTCGAGGCAAGGTCGTGCACGTCAGGCATTGGACCTGGTCGGGTGCGCAGCCCGGCCTGGTTTGTCCTGCGCGGTCACGGGGGCACGACATTGGAACATCACCGGCCCGAGCTTTGCCTTCCGCGGCGACCCGGTCAGTTCCGGGCATCCAGCATCGGGTCCCTTGCCTTGGCCATTGGGCTTCTGACCGCCAGCCATGCTGGCGCAGCGCCGCCGCCCGATGCCGACCCGGCGCTCGCCCCTTGGTTCCAGGGCCTGCAAGCGCCCGACACTGGCCGGTCCTGCTGCTCGATCTCGGATTGCCGTCCAACCGAGGTCCGGACGAGGGGCGACCACTACGAAGTCCTGATCGAGGACAAGTGGCTGGCCGTGCCGTCTCGGACGATCCTGAACCGTTCCGACAATCCCACCGGCCGCGCCGTCGTGTGCTGGACACCGGCACACGGGATCATGTGCTTCGTGCACGGGCCGGAAGGGTGAGGGTGCGCCTTGTTGCGGACGATGCCACCCCTGCCCGGCTTCGGCGTCGAGGGCGGCCTCACAGGTGTCCTCCGCCGCTTTCCCGGCCATGAGGCACGGCGCTCCCATCCGGCGCCTGCCATACGAGGTGTCCCGGGATGACGCACACGGTGCGCCCGGCGGGGCCGTCCTTGCGGTCGATGATCCGCAGCGGCCCGCTCTCCTCCGCCCGCAGCCAGAGGCGGCCAATGCTCCAGGAGCCGCTCATGATGCCGCCCCGGCACCAGAATCGGGGACGTCCGGCACGTTGAACACGTCGGCGCCGGCCGCATGGTGGAGTGCTGCGACATGCGCCAGCGGGGCGTCCGCAAGAGAATGCCACGGCGGGGGATCGGCCGGCTTGCCGACCGCGACCATCGGCCCCTCGACCACGACGGCGTAGAGCAGCCGGAAAGGTGCTGCGCGGCTGTCGATCACGGGCAGCCCCGCGGCCAGGCAGGCGGCCTTGATCGCTTCGCATGGGAAGCCGCTGACACGGGCGCCAGGCGCGAAGTGCAGAATGGCGCCATTGTGGCCGATGAAGAGGTGCCCGCCCTCGACCGCGAGCGCCTGCCGGACATAGTCGGCCTGCGTGGTGGCTTGCGCCTGTGCGCGCGCGTCCATCAGGCTGCCTCCGCCACAGGTGCGGCGCTTGGGGCGACGCTCTCGGCGGCATCGTTGCCGCTGTCGCCGCCACCACACGCACCGGCGGCGTCCTGGGATGCGGCGTAGGCCGGATGGTAGCCGAGCAGGTAGTCGGCAATGCGCTGGGCGTCGGCTGCGGCGCGGAACACCTCCTTGCGGTCGGACCGCAGACGCTCCAGCCAGAACGCGATGTAAGAGACGCTGTTGGAAGCGTTCCACTGTATTGACAGCTCGGCACAGACGAACGACATAGCTATCTCGACACGCATTTCTTCCCGCGCGTAGTCGTGCGAGCCGAAGCTGTTGCGTAGGTCACGGTTCGGTCTTGCTTCTGCTCCGGACCAGTGGGACATTTCGTGAAGCATGACGCTGCTCCAGTCTGCATCCGAGTGGAAGGACTGGCCAGGAGGCATCTGTATATGATCGGTGCTGGGCGAGTAGAATGCCTGATCCCCGCCGACCCGCACGACCGCGCCGCTGTTCGCGACGATGGTCTCGGCCGCCTCCGGGGCGCGCCACGGCGCCTCGGCAACCGTGGGCGACACGAAAGGCGGCACGTTCTCCATCTGGCTGGCGTGGAACAATGCGAAGCTCCGCAGCATCGGGACGCGCCGGGTCGCCTCCTCGTCGCCGGCGAGCTTGGCGCCGTCCTGCACCTCGATCCTCTTGAAGAAGAACCCGGTCGTGCTGCGCTCGCCCTTCCTCACCTGCCATCCACGCTCACTGGCCTGACGGTAGGTGCACCAGCGGGGATCGCCGGTGTCGAAGGCCAGGGGCGACATGCCGAGCACTAGTACCTCTGCACAGTGGTTTTGACCGGTTGGCGCCCAACCGGGCTAGGTCGGGTAAACTCGGCTGACAAGCAGAACGGTGCTTGGGACGAGGACTCAGCAAAAACAACTCAAGAAGATCACACTTGGTGTCCGACCAATGATCCCTTGGCTCACCTGGTCTCAACCGGTCAAAACCACTGTGCAGAGGTACTAGGCAATTGATCCCCTTGTAGCGGGCGCCGGTGACGGCGTTGCGCGGCATGCTCGGCCCAATGGCTTTGCCCGCATCCCACGGCCGGCGCCAGGGCGGCGTCCCGGCCTCAAGGGCCGCGATCACCTGGTCGGTGACAAGGGCATAGTGGTCCCGCAGCACATGGTCCGTGCCGCTGCCGCGGCGCGCGTTGAAGGGCTTTCCCATCGTGGTGTTCCTTGTTCTGAACACCTCCCCGCGCGCCGCGGCCCGGCCGACGGGGCAAGGGCGCGCGAAGCGCGGGCCTTCAGGCCCTTGCCCTTGCGGCGGCGGCCGGGGTGCGGCAGCCGTCCTGCATCACCTTCGTTCAGCCCTTCCCCGTGTCTCTTCCGGACGTTCGCGTCGTTCTCATGGCGGTTCTGTTTCTCCGATGCGGCGCTTCACCGCTCTCGCGTGACGACCCGCGTCTGCCCCGAACGCAGCGCCGCCGCCAGCGTGCGCAGCACCACGCGCATGAACGCCGCGCTGAAGGCCCCGTAGGCGTAGCTCGGCGGATCGTGCCGGATCGGCTCGACGTGGAACGAGCCCGGCAGCACGTCGCGGTTGCCCTCGTCGAGCAGCACCCAGTTCGCCGCGGCCCCGCGCAGACGCAGCCGGCGCCGCTCGGTCTCCGGCACGCGCACCGCGAGCCGGCCTGCCGCGGGCTCCTGCGTGGTCAGCGGAAACAGCACGACGTCGCCGGCGCGTCCCGTCAGGGGCACGACCACGCAGGCCGGCTGAGCCTTGCGGCCGTGCTCGGCTCCGTGGTCGGGGTTCCGGTAGCAGCGGAACCGAAACTGCATCTCATGGGGATGATGGCAATCGTCAAAGGACTGCTTCCGACCCGAAGCGGACCTCCTGGCGAGTTCACGAGTTCGGCCGCATTGGCTTAGGATTGCCTCACGCAACCCGGACGGCGCCTTCGGGTGAAACAATGGCTGATGAAGCCCAATCCTTGGCTCAGGACTGCCCCGCTCATGATCCTTTCACCATGAACCATTCAATCGAACTCACCGATGCTCCCGATCCTAGTGACCGCGATGCGATTTTGCGGCCGCTGCTGGCTTTCAACGAAGTGCTGCTTGGCCCATCGGGCGCGCGTCCCATCGCTGCGCTGATTCGTTCAGAGGAGAATGGAAAGGTGGTGGGCGGGCTGTGGGGGCGCACCTCGTTCGAATGGCTGTTTGTGGAATTGCTGTTCGTGCCGGAGAACCTACGCGGACAAAGCCTTGGGGCTGAGTTGCTTGAAATGGCGGAGAACGAGGCCCGGAACCGCAAGTGTCGGGGGGCGTGGCTTGAGACGCTGAGCACGGACGCGTGCCGCTTCTACCAGCGCCAGGGATATCGTCTGTTTGGCGTCATCGAGGACAAACCACCTGGGAACAGTCACTCGTTCCTGTCCAAGCGCTTCAGTGCGTGAACGGATGATTTTGGGTGATCGGGCTCACCATCCATCAGTTTTCCTCTGCTCACGGTTGACGGCTGGAGTCCGCCTGTGATGCAAGGTTTCCGCCTCTTTTCTGGAGCGGGATCGTCAGGTGGTTGGAACGAGTGGGATCGCCGTT
>JAABUQ010013148.1_pt1 | contig 10115 bp, 7 predicted proteins | sample 5560001 | NCBI WGS metagenome assembly JAABUQ01 (sample SAMN10711888, study PRJNA513371) | rock metagenome | isolation source: Antarctica rocks | place: Antarctica: Victoria Land, Finger Mt nord | collected 2015-12-18 | reverse complement strand
CGGCCATCTTCAGCGATAGGCCCACCCGCTCCGCCGCCATCTCGAAGGCGCTCAATACGTGCGCGATCTGGTCGGGGCGATGCTCGGCGCAGAGCGAGCAGCGCAGCAGATAGATGCCCATCGGTGTTGCCGGCGGCCGCGCCATGTTCACGTAAACGCCCATCTCGAGCAGCGTCGCCCACATCCGCGCGGTAGTCACCTGATCGGGCATCAGCACCGAGATGATCGCGCTTTCGGGCGTGCTCGTGGCAATATCGAACCCGCGCTCGCGCAGGCCGCCGTGTAGCGCGCGGGTGTTCGCCCACAATCGCGCGCGCTTATCGTCGGCGTGCATGAGCTTGCGGATCGAGGTCGCCGCCATCGCCACCACCGCAGGCGGCAGCGAGGCGGTGAACACGTAGGGGCGGCAGACCAGCCGCAACACCTCGAAACTGGGGTGGTCGGAGACGCAGAAACCACCGACCGTGCCGACCGATTTGGAAAAGGTGCCGATGACGAAATCGACCTGGTCCGCCACCCCCGCCGCCTCGTAGACGCCGCGCCCATGCTCGCCGAAGAAGCCCATGCCGTGCGCCTCATCGACGAGCACCATCGCGCCCGCTTCCTTCGCGGCGGGCACCATCTCGGCGAGCGGTCCCACGTCGCCGAGCATCGAATAGACGCCCTCCAGGATGACGAGCTTGCCCGCCTCGCGAGGCAGGCGGCCCAGCCGCTTGACCATGTCCTCGACGCTATTGTGCCGGAAGCGAACAATGTCGGCGTTGCCCATCGCGCAGCCGTCGTAGATCGACGCGTGGCTGTCGGCGTCAAGGATCACGTAGTCGCCCCGCGCCGCCAACGTCGAAACGATGCCGAGGTTCGCCTGATAGCCGGTCGAGAACACGATCGCGTGCTTCGCACCGTAGAACTCGCGCAAGGCATCCTCGCATTCGGCGTGGCTCTGGTAGGTGCCATTGAGCACGCGGCTGCCCGTCGTGCCCGCGCCGAACCGCGCGATCGCGTCCTGCCCGGCGCGCATTACGTCGGGGTCGAACGTCATGCCCATGTAGTTGTAGGTGCCAACGAGGATCGTCTCGCGCCCGTCGATCACCGCCTCGGTCGGCGAGCGCACCTCGCTCATCACGATCGAGAATGGATCACGGATGCCGAGATCGCCCAGCCCGGCACGTTCGGCGATGATGCCGTCGAACTTCGAAAGCAGGTCGGTCATTTGTTCGCCAGTTTGGTCACTGCATTGGTCAACTGCCCAACCGTCTCCAACTCGGGCAGCATGTTGATCGGCAGCAGGATGTCCCATTCGTCCTCAATCCCGGCAACAAGGTCCATAACAGTTAGGCTATCCAACTGTAGGTCATCGGCAAAGCGTGTGCCCTCGCCGACCTGAACCCCGGCTGTGTTCAGAGGCGCGATCATCTCGGCGATGCGGGCGAAGATGTCGGCGCGGTCGATCATGCGCGCCGTTGAAGCCGCACGCGCGCACCTTGGCAAGTGGCCGCACCGTCGCGCGCGGGGGAACGCGGACGCGGACGCGCGGGTTGGTCGGGTTAATCGAAGGAGCGAACATCATGGCGACCGAACCCAAGAAGGGCGATCACGTCGAATGGGGCACCAGCCAAGGCAAAACGCAAGGCGTCGTCGAGAAGAAGCTGACCTCGCCGATGGACATCAAAGGGCACCACGTTGCCGCCTCCAAGGAGAATCCCGAGTTCCTGGTGAAGAGCGACAAAAGCGGCAAGGAAGCCGCGCACAAGGCGGACGCGCTCAAGAAAATCTGATCGGTTCGCGCCTCAACGATGCGTGCGCTTGGCTTCGACCGGAACCATCGTGAAATCGCCCAGCGGGCACGCCGCATAGCTGCGGATGCCCGTCGCGCGTGCGCCCACCGGATCGACCGCGCGCACGAAGTCGCCCTGGCACAGCCGTGTACCCTGCTGCTCGGTCGCCAGAAAGCGGAAGCCGCCCACCTCGGCTAGCCCCGGGCACGCGCCGCGCAGCGTGTTGCGGTAGGTGACGCCGCCCGACATGCGGAACAGGATCGTGCGGTCGCTCTCGCCCTCGCGGCCCTGGATTTGGTCGCCGTCGATGCAGGAGACGGACTTCAGCGTTGGCGGGGCGGCCGGTTGCGCCAACACAGGCCCGGACAGCAGCAGCAATGGCAACAGTCGGCGGATCATTGGCGGGTCTCCATCCTTGGCCGCGTCTCGTCGAGGTAACTCAGCACCCAGACGAGCGGCGCGTTCCAGTTCACCGCTACCTCGTTCTGCGTGAACAGCCGGTGATCGTCATGCCAGCACTTGGCGGGCGCGCACGGCTCGTTCGATGCACCGTCGGCCGCCGCGCCGCGCGACATGCTATTCGGCCCACCGACCAGCGCTCCCGACGGCGGGTAGGGAAAGCGCGCGTCCTTCTGGTGCGCCCAGAAGCGGTGGTGCGGGTTCATCGCCGCCCGCGCGCCGTAGCCGGTGACGTAACTTCGGTCCAAGGCGTTGCGCCCGAACACGTAATCCACCGCATCGCGCGCCGCCGCCCGGTAGCGCGCCTCCCCGGTCAGCTCATGCGCCAGCCCGAGCACCAGCGCGCGGTTCAGCATCACCGAGTTGGAGCCCCACTCGTATGCCGTTCCCGCGTCGGGCAGCGCGTAGCCGCTGCGCGCGCGCTCGGCCATATAACCGTGGGCCAGCCGCAGCAGCGCCGCGCGGGCGCGGCCGCGTGCCGGGGACGCCGGTCCGAACGCCAGCGTCGCCACCGCCGCCGCCTCGGTCTCCGCCCACGCGAGATCGCGCGGCCGGTCGAGGCGCGGTGACGCGGCGACCACGGCGGCGAACGCTGCTTCTCGCGTGGTGGCGAACAGTTCAGCCGCCGCCCACAGCCGCTCGTCGGTGGTATCGTCGTCCTCGTATCCGCCGCTTCCGGGATTGTTCACCGCCCGCAGCGCCGGGTAGCGCTCGGCGGCCGCCCACGCACGCCGCGCCGCCGCCAGGCACCGCGTGGCGAAGGCGGGATCGACCGCGCGCCAGATCCGTGCCGCCTGCGCCGCCACCGCCGCGAGGTTGAGCGTCGCCGCGGTCGTCGGAGGATAGAGGAACCGCCGCTCGCGATCATCCGCCGGGGCGAGCGGAATGTGCGTCCAATGCTCGTCGGCGATCTTGTGGTGAACCAGCCCGACCGCGTCGATCATCCGCCTGTCGGGGAAGCCGAACCGCGCGCCGTCGGGAACCTGCATCGCCAGCAAGAAGTCGAGCTCCCACCGCGCCTCGTCGAGCAGGTCGTCCACCCCGTTCGCGTGCTCGGGGACCCTCAGCGAGCCATCGGCGAACGGTGCCGCCCCCGCCCGCGCGCCGTGTTCGTACGCGGCGAGTAGCGTCCACGCCGCCATGCCGCCGTTGACCACGTATTTCCCGTGATCCCCCGCGTCGTACCAGCCGCGCGACGCGTCCAATGTATATGCGCACCCCGGCCAGCGCTTGCCGTCCATGTCCACCCCGGCGAAGCACGTCGCGCGGTCGGGCGCGTGGCCCGCCGCGCGCGCGAGATCGGCGCGCTGGACATAGGCGGCCTCGATCGGGATGCCGCTCCGCTGCTGATAGAAGAACCCCATCGCGTCGCGCGCGGGCGCCGCAAATGGCCGGGCGCTGGCGGCGAATGGCCGCGACACGTCCGCCCCGACGCGCAGCGTATAGCCGACCCCGGGCGCGAGGGGCGGCAACTCGACCCGCTGCAGCCGCTCCCCCGAAGCCGCGTCATCGCCGAACGGACGCGCCCGCCCGCGCGCGACCCGCGCTCCCGCCGCGTCGGCCAGCGTCCAGTCGAGCGGCTCGCGCGCGGGCGACACTACGAACGCGCTCGCCGCCGCGCCCGCCTCCACTCCAAGCTGATCCACCCGGATCGCCGATGGCGGCAACTCCGCCCCCAAACAAAGAAACGCCGCCGCTGGCAGGACCAGCAGGCGGCGCAAGAATCTTAGGGAAAGGATGATGGCGTGCGCCCGGCGGCTAGAAGCCCATCCGGACGCCCAGCGTGAAGCGCCGGTCCTGCTGGTTGATACCGCGGATCGCCCGAATGCCCGATTGGGTGATCTGGTTATAGGTGGTGATCGTCTCGTTCAGCAGATTCGATCCGGTCGCACCAATCTTTAGATGCTTGTCCACCGCATAGAAAATCGACGCGTCCATGAAGCCGGTCGAACCGGTGTAGGTTGGATCATTCGGCCCGAGCGAGTCCTGCGACGAGACGAAATAGCTCGATCGCCAAGTGTAGGCGACACGCGCCTGAAGGCCGTATTTCTCGTAAAACAGTTCGGCGTTAGCATTGTATTTGGACACGCCCGGGAATGCGAAGCTGGCGAGATATCCGGTTTTGGCGTTGTATGTCCCCAACGATGAGTCAAAGTTCGCCGCGAGAACCGGCTGAAACTGAAGCTGTCAGCGTCGATATAGGTGAAGTTCGCCGAAATCCCCAGTCCGTCGAGCGGCGACGGCAGGAAGCTGAAGTTACCCTGGCGGAAATCGAGCTCGATGCCCTTAACCCCGACAGTACGGTTATTGTTCACCGTTACCGAGTTGTTCGCGTTCAGCGTCACACCATTGTTGGTGTACTGAAGCACAGACGGGTTGGCAGGATCGACTCCAACGTTTGCAACAGCACCCGACGAGTTAACACCCGCGATGCCGTTCAGCACCGAATAGACGTTCTTCAACTGCTTGTAGAACAGGCCAACTGTGAACGATCCCTGCGGCGCGTAATACCATTCACCCGTCAGATCGAAGTTATCCGATTTTGTCGGTCGAAGTAGCGGATTTCCGTAGGAATTGGCAGTAAGCGCGGTGGCTGGGAAGGGTTGGTTGCTTGTCAAGGTTCCGACCGGACCTGGAAGTGAAAACAGCGTGTAGTTGCGCAGATCGTTGAAGCTTGGCCGGGTGATCGCCTTTGAATAAGCGAAACGGAATTGCACCTTTTCGGTCGGCGCAACCCGAAGGTTGAAGCTGGGTAGAAAATCGTCGTAAGCTTGGCTGGTCACGTTGGGTGTGAACGTGTTGTTGTTACCCAAAAAGGTGGTTACCGCCGTCTGAAAAGCCGTATCGTTCAAACAGATATTGTAGGTAGGCTTCCCGGCGATCGGTACCGGCTGATAGAGATTACAGTTCACGCCCGTTGCCGTAACGCCGCCAGGAACACTGCTGGGCAGCGCGCTTTGCACGCTCGGCACGGTGTAATAACCCGATGAAGTCGAGTTCGTATGGACGTATCGCAGGCCAACGTTCCCATCGACTTTCCAATGTCCTGTGACACTTTCTGGAACTGCGAAGTCGATGCGGCCATAGCCCGCAATCGTCTCCTCGTCGTTCTTCGAGAGTTCGCCTAAATTGTGGTATCCATCTCCCGCGCCGGGAAAAATCGTGGTTGGATCGGGGTTACTGCCGTTGCGCGTGCCGGTGTAGAGCGGGAAATAGTAGAAGCCGTTCGGGCCATTGTGATTACGGTAGCCCTTAATGGCGAAAGCGCCCGCCTGTAACTGATTATAAGCGACCGCCGGATTGTCCAAAATCCCGAAGATCGTCAGGTTCTGCGGCGACCCACCCCGGAAGAAGCTGCCCAGGCCGATCGTGCCGAAACCCGTTGGTGTTACTTCGCCGGGCGTGGTGATGCCGCCGTGCCAACGCTCCGAAAGGTTGCCCCAGTTGTATCCGTCCGAACGGATCGTCTGCTTGCGGTCGGCGTAGCGCGCGCCGAACTTCACCCGCTTCAATAGTCCGTCGCCGACATCGTAGACACCGTCGGCGCGGAAGGCGAACTCGTTGCCGCCGGTATTGTCCTGGTGGTCCTGCGCCGAGCGCCAGAAGGTCAGGTTCGGGTCCGCCGTCGGGCTGCTTCCCGCCCCGTAGTAGCCAACGGGATTGGTCGCACTGAAATCTCCGGTGAACGAGCCATCCGCTTTTCTCGTGCCGCCGGTAAAATTGGTCGGCTGTGCAAAACTGATCTGCGGAATGCTTCCCGTAGTGTCGAGCGTCTGCACCGTGCTCGCCACCGCGACCACCGACGTATCGAGCGTATAGCTGCTCGACGTCGCATATTGCGTATCGAAATCGACGTGCAGCTTCTCGGTCGGCTTCCACTGCAAATGCGCCGAATAGTCGTCGGTCGTCGAGCGCAACCGCTCACCGCGGTTCAGCTCCTGTGTATCAATGCCGCCGCCACCGGGGCTAGATACCGTTCCCTTGACCAGCACATTGTTTGCGTTGAATGTCGCCGCGCCCACACCACCCACAATGTCGATATTGCCAGTATCTTCCACCGGCGCGATCGTACGCTCGGTGTAAGTCTGGATCGTGTTGCTGTGGATATATTGCAGCGTTGCGAGGAAGCTCCGGTCGGGGCTTTCGTACTGCGCCGCCGCGCTCAATCCGATGCGCTTCCGGTCGTTGTCTTGCCGACTGTAGCCGCCCCCCAAGGGAACGTAATAATCTGTTCCAGGAACCGAGCCGGTCAGGCCGTTTGTGGCACATGTTGCCGAGCCACCCGGCTGTCTCGCCCCGGGAAAGCCCGTACTCGAAGACGGCAACGAATTGTAGGGCGTTCCGGTCGTGCAAGGATCAGTTGATGTCGTCGTTCCGTCAGCAAAGCGATAATTAACAATTTTGTTCTTATTACTGTCTAAAACCGGCTGTCCATTAGCATCGAGCAGGAACTGTGGAGTCGGTGCTGCATAATTCGGATTGAGCACGCCACGTCGATAATCCCGATACGTCGTGACGCGCGCGTTATCGACCTGCTCACTTATGTCGGAGTAGGACGCGCTCGCCAACACGCCGAAGCGACCGATGTCGGTATCCCACTGGTGGCTGATCAGTCCCGAGATTTCAGGCGTCGCGCGGTTGCGCAGATCGCCGTAGTTCATGTCGGCATTCAGCACGAAGTAGTTGTTCTTCGAATCCAACGGCCGCCGCGTGACGATGTTGATGATGCCCGCGATGCCGCCCTCGATCTGGTCGGCGGTTTGGTTCTTGTAGACTTCCACCGTCGCGGCGAGATCGGGCGGGATGTCCTGGAAATTGAGTGCGCGGCCACGGTTGGCGGTGAACGCGTCGCGCCCGTTGGAACTGCGAGTTCACGTAGGGCAACCCGCGGATGACCGGGCTCTGGCCCTCTTCCGAGACGTGATCGGGATCGTTGATCGCGGCGAAGTGGTTGATCGCGACGCCGGGGATGCGCTGCAACGTCTCGGTGATCGACTTGTCGGGCAAGGCGCCGATGTCCTCGGCGCTGATCGCATCGACCACCGTATCCGAATTGCGCTTGATCGCAATTGCGTTGGCGTTGGCGCGCCGAATGCCGGTGACGATGATCGCGTCGGCGGCATCGGCACTCACGCCCACCGCGGAGGTTCCGGTCGCGTCACCGGTGCTAACCGGATTGCCCGTCTGCCCCGTCGCCTGTGCGGTTTGCGCAATCGCGGGCGCCACACCCGCCAGCGCATACATCGACGCGCCCACCAGCAGCATCGCGACGCCGCTTCCCGCACGACGGTTACCCAGATAAGTCATCACTGCCTTCCCCTTGCACACGAGCGTCCTGAGCCGGATCGCCTTGTTATCGCTAACACTAGACAGGCCGGTAGCGATAACGCAAGCCCGGTTCGAGGAGCTGCCAAGCGATTTTTTCGACCGCGCCGTTCTGTTGTATATCGGTAACAGCTTCCACGGAGAGCATCGCGCGCATGACCGCACAACCGCTCCGGGTCGTCGTGGTCGGCGGCGGAACCGCGGGCTGGATGACCGCAGCCGCGCTCACCAAATTGCTGCTGCGCCACGCCGCCGTCCATGTCGTCGAGTCCGAAGAAATCGGCATCGTCGGGGTGGGCGAAGCTACGCTGCCGCACATCCGCGCCTTCATCCAGCGCTTGGGGCTGGACGAAGCCGAGTTCATGGCGCGCACCAACGCCACCTTCAATCTCGGCATCGAGTTCCGCGACTGGGGCAAGCTCGGCGACAGCTATATCCACCCGTTCGGCGCGTTCGGCAACGATGTTGGCGGGGTCGGCTTCCATCAATATTGGCTACGGATGCGCGAGCAGGCCGGACCGATCGAGGATTATTCGCTACCGATCATAGCCGCACGAGAGGCGAGGTTCGCGCCGCCCGACGCCGATCCGCGCTCGCTGCTTGCCACCTTCGGCTACGCCTACCAGTTTGACGCCACGAAGTTCGCCCCCTGGCTGCGCGAGATCGCGGAAGGCGCGGGCGCGCGACGCACCGAAGGACGGGTGGTCGACGTGCGGCGTCATGGCGAGTCGGGCAACATCGCGTCGCTGATGCTCGCCGACGGGCAGTCGGTCGAGGGCGACCTTTTCGTCGATTGCTCGGGCTTCCGCTCGCTGCTGCTCGGCCAGGCGCTCGGCGAACCGTTCGAGGACTGGTTGCACTGGCTGCCGTGCGACCGTGCCGCCGCGATGCCGTGCGAGCACGCGCCGGGCCCGCTCGCCCCATACACCTCGGCGATCGCGATGCCGGCAGGCTGGCGCTGGCGCATCCCGCTCCAGCACCGCGTCGGCAACGGCTATGTCTACGCGTCGGCGTTCATCGACGACGCCGCTGCCGCGAGCGCGCTGCAAGCCGCAGTCGAGGGCCGCGCGCTCGCCGAACCGCGCTTCCTGCGCTTCAAGGCCGGCCGCCGCGCACGCTCGTGGGTCAACAACGCGGTCGGCATCGGCTTGGCGGGCGGCTTCCTCGAACCGCTCGAATCGACTTCGATATATCTGATCCAGGTCGCGATCACGCAGCTCGTCGAGATGTTCCCCGAACGCGCGATCGACCCGCTCGACCGCGACGAGTTCAACCGCGTCGTAGATCTGGAATACGACCGCATCCGCGATTTCCTCATCCTCCATTACCACGCCACAACGCGCGACGATTCCCCATTCTGGAACTACGTCCGCACGATGCCGATCCCCGACACGCTCGCCGAGAAAATGGAGCTGTTCCGCGCGCGCGGCCGGGTGGTCAAATATCGCCAGGGCGTGTTCCTCGAACCGAGCTGGCTCGCGGTCTACTTCGGCCAGGGCATTGTCCCGCACGGCCATGACCAGCGCGCCGACGCGGTGCCCGACGCCGCGATGCTGAAAGCCTTCGAGCGGTTGCGCGGCGATACGCGCGCCGCCGCGCGCTCGATGCCGTCCCACGCCGACTATATCGCGCGCTACTGCCCCGCCAACGCATGAACGCCAACGCGTGACCGGCAACGCATGACCGGCATTCGCCGGATCGCCGTCATGGGTCGAGGCGTCGTCGCCTGGGCGGCCGCCGCCGGGTTTGCCGCGAGGCTGCGCGGGGTGGAAGTGACTGTGATCGAGGATGTCGCCGCGCCGCCCTCGCTCACCGATCTGGTCGGCACCGCGACGCCTTCGATCGTCGATTTCCACCACGATCTCCGCATCGACGAACGCCCGCTGATGCGCGGCGTCGATAGCGTCTTCCGCCTCGGCTCGCGCTTCACCAGCTGGAACGCGGGACTGCCGCCCTATTTGCATACGTATGGCGAGCACGGCGAAGTCATCGCGGGCGCGAGCTTCCACCACCATTGGCTGCGCCTGCGAGCCGAAGCGGGCGGCTTTGAGCAATACTCCCCCGGCTCGATGCTCGCGCGCGCCGGCCGCTTCGTCCACCCCGAGGACGACGGCGCCTCGCCGCTCGCCCGCTTCGGCTACGGCCTCCACCTCGATCCCGCGCAATACGCGGCATGGCTAAGGGGCTACGCGCTGCACCTTGGCGCGACGGCCTGCCAGGGTCCCGCTGTCCCACAGCTCGACGCCACAACCGGCCGAGTCGAAGCGCTGACCCTGCCGGACGGCCACCGGATCGTCGCCGACCTCTACGTCGATACCGGCGGCGCGCTCGCCGACGCGGTCGATCCCCGGCGCACCGACTGGTCCCACTGGTTGCCCGCGTCGCACCTCGCCGTCGCCCGCGTCCCTCCACAGCCCGAACCGCTGCTCGCCGAAGAGGTCGAAGCCACCCCGACCGGCTGGCGGATGCTTGCCCCGCTCCGCAGCGCGAGTGTCCACATCACGGTCTCGACCGAAGCCATCGCCGAACCGTGCCACCGCTTCGCCCAAGGCTGCC
>JAABUQ010013146.1_pt1 | contig 10116 bp, 8 predicted proteins | sample 5560001 | NCBI WGS metagenome assembly JAABUQ01 (sample SAMN10711888, study PRJNA513371) | rock metagenome | isolation source: Antarctica rocks | place: Antarctica: Victoria Land, Finger Mt nord | collected 2015-12-18 | reverse complement strand
CGACGTGCGCGGCAAGGACTGCATCCTGGTGGACGACATCGTCGATAGCGGCGGCACGCTGTGCAACGCGGCGGTGGCGCTGATGGGCAACGGCGCGCGTTCCGCAAGCGCCTATATCACGCACGGCGTGCTGTCCGGCAGCGCCGCCGAGCGCATCGCGGCCTCCCCCATCGAGTGCATGACGATCACCGACAGTATCCTGCCGACTGAGGCCGTGCTGCAGACCCGCAACCTCCGGCTGTTCTCGATTGCCCCGATCCTCGCCGAGGCCATGCAGCGAATCTCGGATGAGAGTTCCGTCAGCTCGCTGTTCGACTGATGCCAGTCGCCTTTTGGGGCGACTGGCATCAGAGTCGTTTTTGGCGCGCGGCCGCCCCACCAACCCCGCGCGCATACCGGTCAGCCCAAGGGGCTGCCGGCATGAGAAGGGAAGCACGTCATGAAGCTGTTCTACGCGCCGGGCGCCTGTTCCATGGGCATCCACATCGTGCTGGAGGAGATCGGCAAGCCGTATGAGCTGACCAAGATCGACATCCATGGCGGCGAGAACTACCGCCCGCCGTTCAGCGAGCTGAACCCCAAGGGCAAGGTGCCCACCTTGCAGCGCGACGACGGGTCGGTGGTGACGGAATTCCCGGTGATCGCCCATTATCTCGCCAAGACCAATCCGGAGGCCGGGCTGCTGCCGAAGTCCGGGGAGGCCGAGTTGCGCGCGGCGGAGGCGATGGACTACTGCGTCGCGACCATCCACATGCAGGGCTTCGCCCGGCAGTTCCGTCCCGGCAACTTCAGCCCGGAGGAGGCCGGGCACGACAAGGTGAAAGCCCAGGGCCGCGAGATGGCCGCCAAGGGTTTCGGCATCATGGACAAGGTTCTGGCCGGCAAGGACTGGGTCGCCGGCGACTACAGCATCGCCGACAGCGCCCTGTTCTACGTCGCCTTTTGGGGCAGCAAGCGTGCGGGCATGGACCTGCCGCCGAACGTCGCCGCGCATCTCGGCCGCATGCTGGCCCGCCCGGCCGTGCGGCGCATGATCGAGCAAGAAGGCCTCAAAGCCTGATGCTGGCCTCGCGCGCATTTTGGTTCCTGCGCCATGGCGAAACCGACTGGAACGCGCGCAACCTGTCGCAGGGCAACGTGGACGTGCCGCTGAACGAGGTCGGCCTCGCCCAGGCCCGCACTGCGGCCGAGGTGCTGCGGACCCGCGGCATCCGCTCCATCGTCACCAGCCCGCTGTCCCGCGCCTACGACACCGCCATGATCGTCGGCGAACAGATCGGCGTGCCGCTGGAGGTGGAAGATGAGCTTCGGGAGGTGGCCTTCGGCGTGCAGGAGGGCCAGCCGATGGCCCAATGGTTCGACAACTGGGTCGCCGGCACGTTCACGCCGGAGGGGGCCGAGCCGTTCAACGTGCTGCGCGCCCGCGCGGTGGCGGCAACCAATCAGGCGCTGACCCGGCCGGCGCCGGTTCTGGTGGTGGCGCACGGCGCGCTGTTCCGTGCGCTGCGGGCCGAGATGGGCCTGGCCCCCAACATCCGCACGCCCAACGCCGTGCCGTTTTTCTGCGAGCCTGGCACCCCCTGGACGCTGACTCCCGCGTCCTGACCGAGATTGATTGCCGCCAGGGCCTTGTTGCCGGCGGCAGAATATTGTTTGTTTCGATCCCATGAGAATATCGGTCCTGGGAATCGGCTACGTCGGCGCGGTCTCCTGCGGCTGCCTCGCCGCGTTCGGCCATGAGGTCGTCGGTGTCGACATCGCGCCCGAGAAGGTCGCCATGCTCGCACGCGGGCAGTCGCCCATCGTGGAAGACGAGATCGACCGCCTGATTGCCGAAGGCGTCGGCAGCGGCCGGTTGCGCGCCACCACCAGCATCGCCGACGCCGTGGCGAACACCGAGGTGTCGTTCATCTCGGTCGGCACGCCGAGCGGACCGGACGGCAGCGTCAGCCTGCGGGCGGTGGACGAGGTGGTGGCCTCGATCGGCCGGGAACTGCGCGGCAAGCCCGGCGTGCACACCGTGGTGATGCGCTCCACGGTGCCGCCCGGCACGGCGGAGGACCGGGTGATCCCGATGCTCGAACAGGCCAGCGGCAAGCGGCACGGCGAGGGCTTCCGCTACTTGTCCAACCCTGAGTTCCTGCGGGAAGGCTCGTCGGTCCGTGATTTCCATGCGCCGCCCTACACGCTGATCGGCGCGGCGCCGGGCGATGACGGAGCGGTACTGCGGGAGATCTATGCAGGGGTTGGGGGCGCGGTGCACGTCGCGCCGTATCGCGTGGCAGAGGCGGTCAAGTACCTCGCCAACGCCTATCATGCGGTCAAGCTGGCCTTTGCCAACGAGGGCGGGACGATCCTGGCGTCGCTCGGGGTGGATGCCCGAGCCGCTTTCCGGTTGTTCTGCGAGGACCGGGTGCTGAACGTCTCGCCCGCCTATCTGACGCCCGGCTTCGCCTTCGGCGGCTCCTGCCTGCCCAAGGACATCCGGAGCCTCCTGGCGCTGGCCGACCGGGCGAACGTCGCGGCGCCGTTCCTCAACCAGGTGCTGCCCAGCAATCACGCCATCATCGAGCGGACCTTCGAGGCGATTGCGGCCCATGGCCGGCAGACCGTCGCGCTGTTCGGGCTGGCTTTCAAGCAGGGCACGGACGACCTGCGCGAAAGCCCGTTCGTGATCCTGGCCGAGCGCCTGTTGGGCCGCGGCTACGACCTGCGCATCTTCGACCGCTCGGTCCAGGTCGCGCGGCTCACCGGCAGTAACCGCGCCTACATCGAGCGCGAGATCCCGCATCTGGAGCGGCTGCTGTTTCCGGAGCCTGCGGCGGCCCTGGAGGGGGCCGGGCTGGTGATCTTGGGGCATGTCGGCCCTGCTGACCGCCCGGCGCTGCTCCAGGCTTTGAACGGGCACAAGGTCCTTGATTTGGCGGGCCTCGCCGAGGTTTGGGACCATCCAGGGATCAGCTATCAAGGGCTTTGCTGGTGACGCCACGGCTGCTGTTCATCTCGCCCCGGTTCCTGTTTCCCCTGGACCAGGGCGGGCGCATCCGCACCGCGAACACGCTGCGCCACATGAAGGGCGGCGCGTTCGACATCACGTTGATGTCTCCGGTCCCACCTGGGGCCGAACGCTTCGCGGAGCAGACGGCGGCGTTGTGCGACCGCTTTGTTTCGTGGCCCCAGACGCCGATGTCTCGTTTGCGCCGCGCCGTGGCGCTGGCCGGCACGCTGCCGGTTGCGGTCGCGGCGGACGCGTCCGCCGCCGGGCGGAGATTGGTGGCGGAGGAGTTGGCGAAGCGGCCTGATGTCGTCCTTGTGGATTTCCCGCATGCCGCGGTGCTGCTGCCGGATCAGGTCGCGGTGCCGTCGCTGATGTTCACCCACAACGTTGAAGCGGAAATCTTCTCGCGTCATGCCCAGGTCGTGGACGGACCCATGCGTTGGATCTGGCGGGATCAGGCCCGCAAGATGAGTCGGTTTGAAGGCGAAACGCTGCGCCGCTTCGACGCCGTGATCGCGGTGTCCGTCCGCGATGCGGAGGCGTTGCGCGAAACCTACGCTTTGCGGCACGTCGAACCGGTGGAGACCGGGGTGGACGTCGACTATTACGCGTTTCGTGCGCCCGGCGACGCGCCCGCTTTCGGGCCTGCCGAGGGCACGGTGGCGTTCACCGGCTCGATGGATTCGCGGTCGAACGTCGAGGGCGTCGGATTTCTCATGCGGGAGGTCTGGCCGCTGGTGCTGCAGGCCCGTCCGCAGGCACGTGCCATCATCGTCGGACGGAACCCGCCAGACGCCCTGGTTGCGGAGGCACGGGCACGCGGCCTCGCGTGGGAGTTTTCCGGGTTCGTCGAGGACGTGCGGCCCTACGTCGCCCGTGCCCATGTCTATGCCATTCCGCTCCGCGTCGGCAGCGGCACCCGCATCAAGGTGTTCGAGGCGATGGCGATGGGCTGTCCCGTCGTTTCGACGTCGCTGGGCGTTGAGGGGCTGGCCGTACGGGATGGCGTAGACTACCTCGCAGCCGATACGGCAGCAGACTTCTCAGCCGCGGTGCTGGCATTGCTGGATCATGCGTCGCGACGGCAGGCCTTGGCCTCGACTGCGCGTGCCCTGGTCGTCGAGCGTTTCGCTTGGAGCCGGGTGACGCGCCGGTTTGAAGCTCTTTGCCTTGCGGCGGCGCGCCGCTCTGTCGTGGCGGGGACAAGGGAATGCCGGGATGAGTTGCGGGGCCATGAAACCGCCGAAGGTTAAAGCAGCGAATGTTACGCGGCAGAGGATCGACTGGCGCGGCCGCTCATGCCTGACCGCCCTGCCGAGCACGGTATCGCTGCAACGGGGTCGATCCGTTCCTGCTCGAGATGCGCGGCACCCGGCTCCGCCAGGAATTTAGCAAGCGCGGCAATCTCGGCATTTCCTCCAGCGCTCGAAATCGAAACGTTCGGCGGTGCGGGAACCCCTCGCTCGCACGCCAGCCCGGGCGTCATCAAATGCAGGGAAAGGTCGGGGGCAACCTCGCGGGCAAGGTAGTCGGCGATCCGAACGCCGCCGGCGTCGACGTCACCCCAGTGCAGGAGAGGAACGCCGTTTGACTCACGCAGGCGACGCAAGGCTCGGATTGCGGCACGGGAGGGGAAACCGCCCGTGTAGACTACGATCTCGCGGCCAGTCATGGCTTCCGCGAGCTGCCGGTTGAACGAGGCGAAGTTCTCCACTGTGAGGATCACTTCGGCGTCAGCGCCGGGCTCAAGCTCCTCCACGTCTGCCGGCGCCACCCCGACGTAGCTGAAGGTGCTGAGTGGTGATCCGCGCAGTCGCGCTTCCCCTGCCACGAGAACGGGGTGGACGAACTTTTCGAGGCCCAAGGTGGGACGCGCCTCTTCGTCCGACAAGCCTGCCGGAAGTCGGCCCGTGGCGACCATCCACGCGATGATGCGCCCGACCTGCCTCTCGACCATCTTGCTGTCGAGCCCCGCCTTTGAGGACAGCGTCCTGAGATCGCCTCTGTCGGTTGCGGGCCGTCGCAGGACCGCGTCCAACGAGAGCAGGAACCGACGACCTTCGCTCAAATCAGGAGGCACGCCGTAGGGACGTCGAACTTGGAGCCACCCGCGATGGAGCTCGTTGAGCGTCTCCAAGGCCTTCTCCCCCAGCATGGCCCCAATCTCCTCGCGGAGGACTGACGTGACGGCTGCCGCAGCATCGGCGGCCGGTGTCCGTCGGAGGTGCCGATAAAGCAGGTCTGCACTCGCCAGCTGGAGGGCAGTGACGAGATGCGCCGTCTCGCCCCTGCCGTACTCAGCTTGACCGCCCCGGCGCGCTCGGCCGCGGCCAGGGCGTCATACATCGCTGCCCGTGCCTCTCCGCTGGCCACACTGCCCGGCACCCGTTCCCAGACAGCTTGGCGGCGGCGTTCAAGCGGGGTCGCCTCGATCCTGTCGAGCATCTTCCCAAGGAGATGGCGCGCCGCTTCCGCCGACACAGGTCAATCCGCCGCCGCAGCCTCGGGCCGCGCGGGCGGCAGCCGCGTCGCCGCAGCCCGGAATCCGTCGATGCCGACATGTTCTGGATTGGCCGCCCGCATGGCATCCCGCGCCCGCCATCCCGGCTGCATCACGTCGAGGTGGACGTCCGGGGTGTTGGGCTGGCGTGCCACCGTCACGATCGTGTCAACGCTTTCCAGGAACGTCGTGCGGTTCATCTCGGGCGCGGCGACCATCACCTGCAAGCCGAGGCCTCGGAACAGGTCCAGCAGGGCACGCGTGTTCCGGACGTCGAGCTTGTTGAAGGCCTCGTCGAAAAGCACCAGGCCCATACCGTCGGCGTCTCCGGCGCGGCCGCCGGGGTAGTAGACCGACACCATCGAGGCGGCGATGGCGACGTAGTAGGGCGCTTGACGCTGTCCGCCCGAAAGCTTTCCGAGCACGCTGGCGAAGCTCACCGGCTTCTCCTCACCCTGCCTCAGCAGCAGATCGTATTCGTAATAGGTCCGGTAGTCCTCGATCTCTGCCACGTCCGCGTCGGTCCCGACAATGCGCTCGATGTCGTCGGGAGACGCTCGTCGAGCTTGGCAAGGAGATCTTCCTTGAGCATGCGCTCCATCTCGCCCCGGTCTTCGGCCAGCCTGTCTCGGTGGGGCAGCAGCTCGTGGGCCTCGATACGGGCGACACGACCATCAATCCAAATCAGCTTGTCGATTTCGTCGGCCTCCTCGGCCAGCGTGTCCCCACGGCCAACATTCACGAGGTAGCGCCGCGGTTCCCCGTCCGCCCTACGCTGGGCCTCAAGCATGTGTCTGGCGCTCTCGGCCGAGCGTTGGCGGGCATCCTCTTCCTCACGCTTCAACTCGAGGACTTCCCTGCCGAGCCAATTGAGTTCCAGCCTGTTCGCAAGGCTTTCCCGCAGGATGGCGACCGGCTCAGCCCCGGACATCGCGATTAGGAGTCGCTCACGCGCGCTTGCCTGCGCCGAAGAAAGCTCGGCCTCGCGTTGGGCGAGGCGGTCGGATCGACCAACCAATGCAGTCCCGGCTGTCTCCAAGGCGCCGATCGTCTTGTAAGCCTCTTGCGATTCCCGGCGCAGCTTTTCCGCCTCTTGCTTGTTGGCATTGATCCGGCTGGCGCGGTCCCGCATCGCCTGGACGGTGTCATCCGGTTCGGCCCCGTCCAACTCGCCTAACCGGCGCTCGGCCGAGGCCAGCCGCTCCACAGCATCCGCGAGCGCACGTGCATCCGCTTCGACCTGGTTGGGCGGCGAAGCATCTGCCAAGGAAACGAGGATGCGCTTTCCCGATTGCAGGAGTTCCTTCCTTGTCGCGCCAGCGGCTGCGTGCGAGGCCAGTTCGGCCCGCCGGGCAACGGCCGCCTCACGCGCGGCAACCTGCGCGGTCCTCCCCATGATCGGCGGCCGGTCGCGATAGACTCTCAGGCCAAGACCTTGCGAGGTCTTCCCATTCGACATCACGCCCTGATCCAGGCGCGAGAGCTCATGCTCGTTTTCGGCTCGGACGTAACGCCCGACATGGGCGTCGATAAAAGCGCGAGCGTCGGGATTGTCCGTCACCGCCACTTCGGCGATGGAACCTGAAGGCGCCCTGGACTGCGAAGTCCTAGTCGTTCGCGTGGTGGCCGTTCGCGTGTTGACCTTCCGCATGTTGACCAGGCGACAGCCGTCGAGTTGCCCGCGGTTGCGGAAGAGGATCTGAAACGCTTCATCCAGCCGATCCACGGGCACGATAAGGGCCTCGCGATGCGCGCCCAGCAATGCCTCCAGCGCAAATGCCCAGCGCTCGTCCGGAATCTCCACGACATCGGGCATGGCAATGGCCGCGATACCGCGGGCCAAGAGTTCCTGTCGAAAACGGATGGTCTGGGATCCCATCAGCACGCCCGCCTGGCTTGCCACGCCGATCCGCGCATCAAGCTCTTCAAGCTCGCGGCGCCAGTTCGAGAGATCGGCGGTGATGGCCTCCAATTGCTGCTCAAGGCTTTGCTCGGCGCGTGCGAGCGTTGATATGTTTGCTGCGAGCGACCCGACCTCCGCCCAGCGCGCGGCCCATCGCATGGGCTCCCCGGGCGTGCAAATGGCGGCCAGGCGTACGGCCGCGCCGACACCGTCGCGCGCCCAGATCGGCAGGGATAGAGGCAAACGTCCGAGTTGAACGGCCCCCGTGTAAGGGGTCAGCGAACGCAACACCTGCGCGGCCCCGGCAATCACCAAGACCTTTGTCTCGCGGATCGTTCCCTCCAAGACTTGGCGGCTGACCGCCGCTTCGGACCGGGCAGCGATCAAAGCATCTTGCTTATTCTCCTCGTCCAGCCGCTCGTTCTCGTCGGACAGTTGCTGTTCCCTTGCCTCAATATCGCGCAACTGGGCCTTGAAGGCCTGCTTCTTCACCTCGTTCTCCTTGATCTCGATGCCGAGCCTGAGACGTTCGGCATGGGTCGTGACGAAATCCGCCCCATCCTTGGCCAGCTTCTGGCGGCCCCAGGATACGAATCTTGAACGCACCTCCTTGGCGACGCGAAGCATCTCCTCGAGCCGGCACGCTTCCGCCTGGAGTTCCCGCCACGTCGAGATCGACTCCCTCACCCGTTTCACGTTCAGCGGGTTCGCCTCAAGCACGAACCTGCGCACGAAGTCGGTCGGATCCTTGATTTCCCGGGCAGCGAGGGCGTTGGCAAATGCCGCGAGGAAACGCTGAGGGTCGGGTGAAGCCCTTGGCCGCATGGCCGTGAGATATTCCTGCACAAAGGATCTCGCGGTCGGGTGAAGGGTGAAAGCATCGCGGCGGGTCGCGAAGCGTCGCCGCATCCGTTCGAGAAGCGCGTCATGCCCCGGCATGAAGCGTTGCCCGCCAGGTTCCGCATCCACGAAATCGGCCAGCCGAAACCCGTGCCCCTTGACGACGAACCTGTGAAGCGTGCGCTCGCCGCCCGGCTCGTCCGCATGCGCCGACAAGAGCACGCCGAACGCCACGCGCGCTCCGGTATCAGCCCGCTAGAACGTGAGCGCCAGCACGGTTTCGCTACTCTGGCGCATAGGTCTGCCGTCATCAACGTCCGTCACGCATCCAAGGCAATAATCCATGACCCGACGGTCGCGGGCCTCTCCCGCCGCGCTGTTAAGTTTAATGACGTTTCGGTTGTTTCCGCTCATGACCGTCTGGATGGCGTCCACAATCGCGCTCTTGCCTGCGCCCGTCTAACCGATCAGCGCAATCGAGCCGCTGACCTCGACGTCGCGCGCTTCAAAAAGATACCAATCATGGATGCTGACGCGTTCGAGCCGGAACACTATGCGTTCCCGATTTCAGTGGGCGCCCCAGGATCGGCCTGGCCATTTTGGGCCGCATCAGCCGCACGGCTTTCCGAAATGAAATCCAGTAGATCACCATTCGGCTCCTGCGCATCCGCCCAAGCAACCAAGTGCCGCGCGAACTCGTCGGTGCAAACGTGGCGGACGGCGGACATTACCACGATTGGGGTCACCTTTTCCGCAGCATCCCGTGTTTCCACCCGGACCAAGCCTGGGGGCCTGTACTCGGCAAGCATCTCAGCCATTCGCCCTTCACCAGGCGGCTCTGTCCGGGAAACCGCACGTAAGGCGTCAAAAAGCTCGTCGGTTGTCGCCTCGACCCGGCCGGACTCTGTCAGGCGCCCTTGGAGGGTGCCGATTTCCAAGACGAACCTCAGAGCGAGCAACACCATCGTCTCATCCTTGAGCAGCCTGGTTTCGCGCCATCCATAGGCCGTTGCTCCGACCAGCAGCCCGACCATCCCCTCACGAGGCTCGATCATCAACCGGTGGCCCATTGCTGAGAAGTATCGGATGAAAAAATCTCGGTGCCGGCGGACAAGATCATAGGTGTTGCCGGTGCCGCGGCTGTCCTCGTAAATGAACCGATGGAAGAGCAGCGCCTGGATTGCCGTTTCAATCTCCTCACGCCGCGGGGCAACTCCGCGGAGCGGACGCAGCACCTCTTCGAGGTCATCCAGGTCAGGCATCTATGCCCTCCGTGCCCTTGCGCCTGATAACGAAGTCCGAACAAGCAATCCAATCGCTGGAAAATCGCCCATCCAGCAATTCCAAGGTGAAGTCCCGCGACAGTGAAGGATCATCAAGCCAGCCGAGCATTGTCAACCGGTGGAACGCGACGAAATCGTCCAACGTGGTCAGAGGCAAGTCGGCCGCGGTCTTTCGGCCCCTGACCGAGAGCGCGCTCTCAAGGTAAGTCCGGATCCTCTCCGGGTTGGCGTCCATGCGCTCCTGGTAGGCAAGAAGCGCCGCCTGGAATGCCAAGAACGCGGAGTCCGGAGTGGACACATGGATGGCCCGCCGTGCTGGAGACTTGCGGCACCGGGCCTTTTGGAAAAGGTGGGCAGGGCCGAAAGGGACGCAGGGCAGCAGAAGTCTGAGCGGTCCCGGCGAAACGTTTTCCGCACCGACCCGCCCCAGAACGAGCATCGCTTCTGCGACCGGGCCTGTGTCTGCCGCCGACAGAGATGGCTCAGGAAATCTGCACAGGTTTGATAAGTGGAGTTTCTGCCTGACGGCAGCCAGGATGGCTGCGGAACAGGAGAGACGATGAGCAAGCGACCACGCCGGAACCATACGCCG
>JAABUQ010013145.1_pt1 | contig 10116 bp, 8 predicted proteins | sample 5560001 | NCBI WGS metagenome assembly JAABUQ01 (sample SAMN10711888, study PRJNA513371) | rock metagenome | isolation source: Antarctica rocks | place: Antarctica: Victoria Land, Finger Mt nord | collected 2015-12-18 | reverse complement strand
CCGGCACCGCGCCAACCTGTTGCCCGCCTCACAAACGACACGCCGCCCGAGTCATGCGGTCCGACACTCATCGGCTGGTCGATCCAGGAAATCCGCCGCGTCGCCACGCGTTTGGCTCAACGCCGCATCCGGCCTGCTTACGTCATAGCCTGGTCACTCTGGCGCCGAGCACATCAAGCCACCGCGCGCCAAGCACATCTAAACAGAAATGTGCAACTGTAATGCTAGGCTCAAAATGGCGGGAATCGAGGGTAGAATGGCATTGTCGCCGTCGCCGCCGCGAGCCAAAATAAGCTCGACTTCCATTCGAGATCGCCCAGGATCGCCGAGAATTGCCATAGGGCCGTCCGGGTCTTTCCTCCTTGCCTTCCAGTCAGATCGCCGGAGCCAAACATGAGCATGATCGACCGCATCAACGCATACGCCGGCGAGCTGACGGCCTTGCGCCGCGACCTGCACGCGCATCCCGAACTCGGATTTGAAGAAATCCGCACTGCTGGAATCGTCGCCGACCTGCTGGAGAGGTTCGGTTGCGAGGTGCATCGCGGCGTCGCTGGAACCGGCGTAGTCGGTATCCTGAAGGGCCGGACAGATAACGGGCGTCGCATCGGTCTGCGCGCCGACATGGACGCTTTACCGATCGAGGAGGAAACGAACCTGCCGTATCGATCCACCGTGCCCGGCAAGATGCACGCCTGCGGCCATGACGGGCACACCACCATGTTGCTCGGTGCGGCACGCTACTTGGCCGAGACCCGCGCCTTCGACGGAACCGCCGTGTTCATCTTCCAGCCGGCGGAGGAGGGGCTGGGCGGCTCCCGCGCCATGCTGAAGGAAGGCCTGTTCGAGCGCTTTCCGTGCGCCGAGATCTACGGCTTGCACAACCAGCCCGGCGGCGGGCGGGGACGGATCGAGCTCTGCACCGGGCCGATGATGGCGGCCGCCGACTTTTTCGACATCCGTATCCGGGGCAAAGGCAGCCACGCCGCCTGGCCGCACCAAAGCGTCGATCCCATCATGATCGCCGCCGGTCTGGCCCAGGCGCTGCAATCCATCGTCTCGCGCAACACCGATCCGCTGAAGGCGATTGTGCTGTCCATCACGCGGATGGAGGCGGGCGCGTCCTACAACGTCATCCCAGAAACTGCGCAGCTGGCCGGCACGATCCGCACGCTTGATGCAGATATCCGGACAATGGCCGCAACCCGCATGCGCGCTCTTTCAGAGGCGTTCGCCGCGGGCTACGGAGCGGAAATCACGGTCGAGTTGCGGGACGTGTTCTCGGTATTGGACAACGCTCCGGCCCAAGCGAAGGCAGCCGCCGATGCCGCGCAGGACCTGCTCGGAGCGGAGCAGGTCGATCGCTCCATCCTGCCGCTGATGGGTAGTGAAGACTTCGCCGACATGATGATGGCGGTTCCAGGCGCATACGTCTGGCTCGGCGCCGGGCCAGGCGCAGGGCTGCACAACGCGGGCTACGATTTCGACGATGCGATAATACCGGTCGGCAGCGCGTTCCTTGCCAGCATGGTGGAACGGCGCACCGCCGCCTGAGGGGGGACGTCCGACCACAACAGCGTTCTCGCGTGCGTTCTGCCCTGGCAGCCGGATTGTGTCCGGTTTCGGGAGCTCCGAAATAGGCGATGAAAGACTGAATTGAAGCCCGAAGCTATCGGCTTGGATACGTCCGCTTCGGAGCACTTCGCCGAAAGCGGCGGAGCGACCGAGATGCGGCGCATCGCCGCTATTTTCCGGCTGTTGGCCAGCAATATCCGGTCGCTTGAAAACCGGACATACCTGAAGCGGGTCTGAAGATCGCTTTGGGTCTGGGTCTATAGGGCAGGGGGGATACTCCAGCCCTATTAAGCTTACGCTTTGCCACGATCATCGTGGAAAGCCGCCATGAGCGCGGAAGCCCTGTCGATGACCGATTGCGGGAGCCCAGCCAGCGCCGCCGCTTTCAGGCCATATGAGCGGCCCGCACGCCCTTCTTTGACCTTGTAGGCGAAGATGTCGCCGTGCCTTCCAGCTGCCGCGTCCATTGCCATGCACTTCGCGTGCGACATGGCATCGGCCGTGTCAGCAAGCTCGTGGAAGTGCGTCGCGAATAAGGTCCGGCACCGGACCACATCGTGAAGGTTCTCCATGCAAGCCTGTGCAATTGCCAAGCCATCATGCGTCGATGTTCCTCGGCCGACCTCGTCCAGAATAACCAACGATCGGTGCGTCGCTCCATTGAGGATGGCGGCCGTCTCCAACATCTCTACAAGAAATGTCGAGCGCCCGGCCGCCAGATCATCCGAGGCGCCAATCCGGCTGAATAGCTTGTCAACGACGCCGATGCGAGCCGACCGGGCAGGCACAAACGAGCCGATCTGCGCCATCAGAACGATCACGGCAACCTGGCGCAAGAACGTGGACTTCCCCGCCATGTTCGGGCCAGTCAGCAACCAAAGCCGGCCGTCCTCACCCATGCGACAATCGTTCCCCACGAACGCCCGACCCTGCGCCGCGAGCACATGCTCCGCGACAGGATGACGTCCGCCTTCCACGTCCAACCACGTGTCAGTGGTGAGCACTGGCTTCGTCCATCCTCCCTCGGCCGCGGCCTGTGCCAGCCCGGCAATCAGATCTAGCGCTGCTGCCGCGTGCGCTACACGGGTTAGTGCCTCGCGTTCGATCATCGCCGCGTTCGCCAGCTCGGTGAAGACGACCTCCTCCGCAGATGCAGCCTTGTTCCTCGCTTCCTCGAGACAGATCGCCGCGGCGTCGAGCTCCGCCGAGCTGAACCGCGTCGTCGAGGCAAGTCCTTGCCGGAGAACGAAGCCACTTTGGAGCTTTCCGCCGCTGCTTGTAGGTACCTCGACATGATAGCCGATGGTCGAGTTGGTACGGACACGGAGCGACTTGATGCCTGTCTCGGCGATATATCGAGCCTGAAGGGCTTCGATCGCATCTTGAGCGCGCCGCAAGGCTATGCTGGCGGCGTCAACCCGAGCGGCATACCCTTCCGCCACGAAACCCATCTCAGCCACGCTCGCCGGAGGGTGCGCGACGAGCGACTGTCGCAGCATCTGCAGCAATGCGCCGCAACTCCCTTGCCAGCCTGGCCTAGGTCGCGCGCGGCTGAGGCCACGCCGGGCGAAATGCTTGTGACCTCGCAGAGACGCTCGGCGAGCACCACTGCGCGATCTAACCCCTCCCGCAGCGAGGCAAGATCCCTGGGTCCAGCCTTTGAAAGAGACAAACGCCCGCACGCTCGGAGCATGTCCGGCAGCCGCTCCAACTCGTCCCGGCAATCTCTCCGGACCTGCGCATCCGTGACAAAGCATTCGACCATTGCGAGACGGCGTTCAATCAAGGTTGGCCTGGTCAGCGGGGCCGACAATTGACGGGCCAAAAGCCGCCGGCCCGCGGGGGTGACTGTGCGATCCAGGACGCTCATCAGCGCGCCATTGCAACCTGACGCAGAGGTGAAAACCTCCAGGCCGCGAAGTGTCGGTGCGTCGATCTCCATCGTGTCGCCCGCCATTGCACGCCGGGGTGGCGCCAACCTGACCGGGAGTTGACCGACGCTTCGGTGAACGTACGCCAGCAGCGCGCCTAACGCCGTCATCTCCAAAGGCGAGAAACCCTGCAGCGCGGCTTGCCAAGCGGATCCGTAAGCTTGCCCGAATAGATCGGCTTGCTCGCTGCCAGCAGGTGATTGACGATGCAGGTCGGCAAACGGAACACCTGCCCTCTGACCGCGACCGCCAGCGCACTGGATCCCTCCGGCCATTGCGACACCATGATCTCGGGCGGCGCCATTCGCGCCAGCGCCGATCCGGCCTCCCTCAGCGACGCCATGCCCGTTCCCGATTCGCCGGTCGATAGATCGATGCCAGCGAGGCCGACTGAGTCGCCCTCTGCATGTACTACCACCAGATTGTTCGAGCGATCGGCTGGCACCACGTCAGGATTAACGGATGTCGTGGCGGTCAGCAGCCGAAGGGGGCGATCGCCACCAGGCTCTACCGGCTGCTCGGATATTGCGAGTTTGTGCCCCGCCGCCAGCAGGCGAGCGATGGATGGCTGCGAGCGCGACGCCGGAATGCCGCACATTGGAATGTCATTGCCGTGTCTCTGACGCCGCCTTGTCAGTTGGATGCCGAGCGCTCGCGAAACGATCGGTGCCGACTCGTAAAGCGCCTCGTAGAATTCGCCCACGCGGTACAGAACGAGATGGCCAGGAACGCTTGCCGACGCAGCGGCATAGGCCGCTACCATTGGGCTAGCTTGGTCACCTCCGTTCAGCCCCTCATCCGGGTCCATCAGGACAATGCGTTCAACGGAGTCGGTAATCGGGTCAGGTTAGAGCCAGCGAACCGATTGATCCATCGCGGTCTGCCGAATGACGAGCCCGAGCCTTCTCAGCCACCCAACTCCCAACGGATTTGCATTTTGAAAGCCAACTGTCGAGAACACGGGTTATCGTCAATTGACCGCTCTAACTATGCCGGTCTCGCTGCGCAGATGATTCCACCATACGCTGCAATGGCCTAATGATCGTGCGTTAGGCCCGCCTCACGCAATGACAATTTTCGCTTTGGCTAAGCCTGCATGAAATTTAAACGTTGGTTTAGAGTTCATACACCCGCTTCTTACGCATCGCCCTTGCCCACAGGTCGCCAACAGCCCTGCCGGAGTATTTTGGAAGGGAGCACCCTTTGATCAGGTTGCGGACCAGGGTGGGACGGGCACGAAGTTTTCCTTCAAAAATTTCAGCAGCGCCTGTATGCGCCCGACTTGCATGCGGCTGTTCGGCACCAGGGCCTTTAACCATATGTCCGGCACGGGAAAGTCCTCCAGGACGGTGACGAGCTCGCCCGTCCCGATTGAGGGCAGTGCGATGTACTCCGAGAGAAGAGCAATGCCGTTGCCGGCACGCGCGCCCGCCAATAGCAGCTGGCCGTCATTGGCAATGAGTTTGGGGGAGACTTCCACGAGCACCTGGCCTTGCGGTCCGCTGAATACCCAGGCGTGCCCAGTCGGCCCGAAGCTCAGCGTGTCGTGTGTGGCCAAGTCTCGTGGGTGGGCCGGAACGCCGCGCTTGCTGAGGTAGTCTGGCGCCGCGCAGACCAGCCGCCTAACCGAGCAGAGCGGTATGTCCGCCACGCCTGCGAAGGAAGAGCCAAACACCGCCAGCGCCAGGTCGAAGCCCTCCTCCGCTGGATTCACTGGCCGGTCGGTCAGCACTACGTCGAGCACGACTCTTGGATTCATGCGCTGGAAGGCCGCTAACATCGCGCCGATATAGAGGATGCTGAGCGTGGTCGGTGCCTTGACGCGCAACGGTCCTTCCAATTCGCGGCCGGCGCTGCGTGCGTTCGCGAGTAACTCCTCCAGATCGTCGAGCATCGGGCGCACTCGCGCGATCCAGTTCTGCCCCGCCTCGGTCAGGGTTATCTCGCGCGTCGTGCGATGGAACAGGCGCGTTCCCGTCCGCGTCTCCAGTTGGCCGACCCGCTTGGCGACGACGGAGGTGGCGATGCCCAGCCTGCGTCCTGCGGCCGAGAAGCTGCCGCGCTGCGCCACCTCCAGAAAGGCACGCAGGTTCTGCATGGTGTCCATTGGTGTCTTTCGCGAAATGCACTAGCTGCTGACACGACTTAGCGTATTCACGCGAGGTCTACCTGCTCCTACGATAGATCGAAAGCAAGCAGGAGGAAGCCATGGCGCAACGAACGCTCAGCGAACCCAGCCGGGACACTCCCGTCTACGGCACCTTCGACGTGGTGGTGCTGGGCGGCGGCCCGGCGGGCATCACCGCCGCCGCGGCCGCGGCACGAGGCGGTGCCAGCACTCTCTTGATCGAGCGCTACGGCTTCCTGGGCGGCATGGGCACGGCGGCTGGCGTTACCAATTTCTGCGGCCTGTCCGCTAACCGCTTCGGAACCATCGGCCAAGTCGTGCACGGCATCACGGACGACCTGCTCGCCCGCATGGACGCACTGGGCGGGCTCAAGGCGCCCCACACCGTTTTCGACAAGATCAGCGCCCAGGCCTACGACACCGCCGCCTACAAGATCGCCGCCGACGCGCTGCTGCTCGGCGCGGGGGTGCGGATCCTGTTCCACGCCCTGGCTGCGGGCGCGGTGATGGATGGACCGAATGTCGCCGCCCTGCTGATCGAGACCAAGTCCGGCCGCCGAGCGGTCGAGGGTCGGGTCTTTATCGACGGCTCCGGGGATGGTGACTTGGCCGTATGGGCCGGGGCACCGACCGAGATTGGCGCCGAGCACGGCGCGCTGATGTATCCGTCCACCATGTTCCGCATCAACGACGTGGAACCCGAGCTGGCGCGCAACCGCGGGTGGGACAGCTTCCCCGCTCTGATGGCGGCGGCCGAAGAGCGCTCCGGACGACGCTTCCCCCGCAAGACCCCCATCATTCGCCCGCAGAACCACGAGATCGAGTGGCGGGTGAACCTGACACAGGTCGCCAACGCCGACGGCAGCGCGGTCAATGGCACCGATGCTGAGCAGCTCAGCTATGGTGAAATCGAGGGGCGGCGCCAGATCGGTGATGCCTTCTCCATGCTGCGGGACGCCATCCCCGGCTTTGCCAATAGTTACATCGTCGACATTCCGCCACAGATCGGCATCCGCGAGACGCGCCGCGTGGTCGGCGACTACGTGCTAACCGAAGAGGACGTACTGGGCTGCGCCAGCTTCGACGACACGATCGGCGTCAACGGCTGGCCGGTCGAGGATCACGTAGCCGGCGACGTCATCTTTCGCTGGCCGGACATCCCGGGCAGCCGTGGCTTCAATCACCTGCCCTACCGCATGCTGCTGCCGAAGAGCGTCGACAACCTCTACGTGGTGGGGCGTTGCGCTTCCATGACGCATGGCGGCCAGTCCGCAGCCCGGGTCTCGGGCGCCTGCTTTGTGATGGGTGAGGCGGCGGGCGTGGCGGCCGCGACCGTGGCGGCGGGTAACGGCACTACGCGGCAGGTCGACGTGGCCGCGCTGCAGGCGACGCTGGCGGACCAGGGGGTCTATCTCGGCACCGACATGTGAGCAGCGATCCCGCCGGGCAGAAAGCGGGACGCGTCCAGGGGAAAAATGAATGTCACAGTCCATCACGCCGGACGCGGCCGGGGCGGCGCCCTGGTATCGCTGGTCCATCCTGTTCGTCTGCTTTCTGACTTTCCTGGTCAGCTTCGTCGACCGGCTGACCTGGGCCAATGTCGCCGTGCCGGTGAGCGGCTCGCTCGGGCTGCCCGTAGCGGCCCTCGGCATCTTTGTGACGGCGTTCTACGTGGGCTACGTGGTCTGCAACGCCCTGGGCGGCCTGGCCAGCGACCGGGTCGGCGGCCGGGTCACGCTGACCGCATCCATGGTGGCGTTGGGCTGCTGCACCTTCGCGTTCAGCTGGACCAGCTCGGTCACTATGGGCCTGGTCATCCAAGCGCTGATGGGCCTGTCCGCCGGGGCGGACTACGCCTCCTGCATAAAAGTTATCGTATCCTGGTTTGCCCGTCAGGACCGCGGCAAGGCGATGGGGTTGTTCCTGATCGCCTCGTCGCTGGGTGTCGCGGCCACCAACGCTATCGTGCCCTCGTTGGTCGCGGCGATCGGCTGGCAGGACGTCTACCGTGCGCTCGGTGCCGTGACGCTGGCCATCGGCCTGCTCACCTTCCTAACGTTGCGCGATGGGCCGTTAGCGTCGGCGCCCGCCCTGCAGTCCGGGGTCGGGACCGTGCTGCGCAACCCTGCCATGATGCTAATCACGGTCGCGGGCTTCGGCGGCTTCTGGGGAACGTGGGGCTTCGCGTTCTGGGCCAACGCACTGATGGTCCGGCAGCGCGGCTTGTCAGCAGTGGAGGCAGGCTTCGTCGTCTCGCTGGTCGGGTTTGCCGCCATCATCGGCAAGCCTGTGTTTGGCTGGTTGTCGGACCGCATGGGCGGGCGGCCTAAATGGCTGATCGTGGGATGCTTCGTGCTGTTCGCGGCCATGCTGCTCGTGTTCGGCACGCTGACCGACCGCCAGTCATTCCAGTTGGCCGCACCGCTGCTGGGACTGGGCGCCTTCGTGTATAGCCCGCTGCTGGCCGTGATGGTGGCCGAGCGGGCCGGACCCGCTCTGGCCGGGTCAGCCACGGGCGTGACCTCAGCCTTCTGGCAGCTCGGCAGCGTCATCGTGCCGCTGGTGGTGGGGCTGGTATTCCAGACGACCGGCTCCTTCCTGGCCGCGTTCGGCGTGCTGGCCGCCGGACCGCTGCTGGGAGCGGCGTGTATGGCGTTTGTGCCGGAACAGGCGGCGGCAGAAGGAGCAATCGCTGCAATCCGATGACCGCGTGTTTCCGGGTCCTGTGACCGCGACGCTGTGCAGATTTCCATCTGACGCCGTAGCACGTTGATCGGCAGCCAGCGCCAGGGGTGTCCGTCAAACGAAGGTCAGACGGGCACTCGGGTATGATGGTCCGCTCTCGACCTCATCCCGGTCGTACAGCTACTTACCTCGCGTCCCCGGTAGCCGACATTGCTACGAGTGCCCTGCTCGGCAGATGAAGCGCTCGAAGCGGTCCTCCTCGACTCGACGCAGACAGCCATCGACAGAATTATTATCGTCGGACCTGTGGAGAGATCTAGTGGAACGAATTGCCCAATGCCACTGCGGCGCCCTACGTGCGACGACATCTGGGGAGCCACTGCTGGTCGCCATATGTCACTGTAGAGCATGCCAGCAGCGGACTGGGACGCTATCAGCAACCGTTGCTGGTTTCGCGAAGGCTCAGGTCACAATCGAAGGTAAAACAAAGACTTTCGATCGACACGGAGACTCTGGACGGAGGGTTCGCTTTTACTTTTGCCCTAATTGTGGAACGTCCCTGTATTGGGAGGCCGATGGCCGACCGGATTCATATATTGTTGCGGTGGGCGCGTTTGCTGATCCGAATTTCCCTGCGCCATCGGTATCCATATTCGAAGCGTCGAAACACACCTGGATGCAGCTTCCAACCGGCATTAAACAATTTCGGGGCGCAATTACCAGCGACAGCTAGGTCGGCTTTTCACCATGCCCGGGCACTCGCCATCGGCAGCTTTCGACCCCATCCCGGTCGCTCAGCTACTTACGTGCGATGATCGAGAGCGGACGTCGTAGTTGTGCTGTGGGCTGGCGAACGGCATGGCCAGTTATCCAATTACGCCATCACAAGACTACTTGAGACACTCTCTCCCAATTACGGATATCTTTTGCCGCAACGGGCTTCGACATCAGGTAGCCCTGACCTTCGTCACACCCCCAATCCTGCAGGATGTCATAGACCTCTTGTGTCTCGATGCCTTCTGCGACGACCCGGTAGCCAAGGTCGTGCGCCATCGCAACCATCGTGCGGACAAGCAGACGATCCTTCGTCGAAGTTGCCAGCCCGCGCACGAAAGCCTGGTCTATCTTGAGCACCGACACCGGAAGCTGCTGGATATAGGAAAGATTGCTGTAGCCGGTCCCGAAATCATCGATGGCGATGCTCATTCCTTGCGAGCGCAATTCGCTCAGCTGCTCAATCACCCGATCGGTATCACGGGCCACCGCGCTTTCGGTAAACTCCAGTTCCACGTCCTGCGGGTTCAATCGTGCATCCTGGGCCGCACGCAGCAGGCGCGTCGCGAAATCCCGCTCCTCCAAGTTGAGAGCGGAGGCGTTGATCGACACCTTGAGGCTTTGGCCTCCCCGCTTCCAAGACCACGCTTGCCGCATTGCAATCTCAGCGACCCAGGCCGTCATCGGCCGAGCCTTCGCGGTTTGCTCAATCAAGGGGATGAACTCCCCGGGGGAAACCCGCCCCAGCGTCGGATGATGCCATCGCAGAAGAGCCTCGACACCCACCATCTGGCGCGACGTCAACTCAAAGCGAGGCTGATATACCAGAAAGAGCTGATCCTCTGCCGCAAGCGCGTTCCCGAACTCGCTTAGGATGGCGAAGTTGCGGGCGCTGCGCTCATCATGCGCCTGGCTATAAAGCGCGATCCCATCGATACAGTTGCGAGCGTCGTCGGCCGCGCTCAAGGCGCGTCGGAAAACGTCGCGTGGAGCTGTCTTCCCAAGCTCGAATTTGTAGATGCC
>JAABUQ010013144.1_pt1 | contig 10117 bp, 10 predicted proteins | sample 5560001 | NCBI WGS metagenome assembly JAABUQ01 (sample SAMN10711888, study PRJNA513371) | rock metagenome | isolation source: Antarctica rocks | place: Antarctica: Victoria Land, Finger Mt nord | collected 2015-12-18 | reverse complement strand
CAGGAAGCAAGGTTGGGATATGCTCAAGACACTGACCACTCAGCCCGACCGCTTGATCGACGACCTACGGGTGGTTTGACCACGCTGAAAGACCTGGGCTGTTACAATCGAACAAACAGCTAGACCGTGGCCGGCGACCCTTTCTAAGCCGGTTATGGTCTAGCGGCCCATAAGCATCTTCCCAGACCGCGCTCTTAAACAGGAACAGAGGGTGCTATCGCGTCGGCCGGAAAACCTAGGCTAGCCCAGATGGGCGTACTCAGGCTCCTCAAAGACCTCGCGCGCGACCTTGAACGCCTCGCCCGCCGCAGGTACGCCGCAGTAGATACAGGCCTGCAAGAAGATCTCCTGAATTTCCTGCCTGGTGACGCCGTTGGTCAGCGCGCCGCGCGTGTGGATCCGCAACTCGTTTGGCTTCGCCATCGCTGCGAGCATCGAGAGATTGACGATGCTACGCATCCTCCGGTCTAGGCCGGGGCGACCCCAAACCTCTCCCCAGCAGTATTTCAAGGCAAGATCCTGGAAGGGTCTGTCGAACTCGGTGGCGCCTGCCAGGGCGGCCTCGGACCGCTCCTTGCCGATCACCTCGCCGCGGATGTCCTTGCCCAGCTGCAAGAGGTCGTCGCTCATCACAGTCGTCCTTTTGTTTGATGGAGTAGGATGCAGGCAGTCAGGCGAACGGGCTTTTCCAGCTGCCGAACATCGTGACGGTCGTCTTGACCTTCATATACTGGTCGGCGGCTTCGAGGCCGTACTCGATTCCGAGGCCGCTGGCCTTGTGCCCGCTTACCGGGGTGCCCGCCGATAGCGCGTGGACGCAGTTAAGCCAGACAATACCAACCTCTAGGCGTCGTCGGGCCTCCTCCGACCTGGCGAGCGACGTCGTCCAAACGGATGCTGCCAAGCCGTATTGCGTGTCGTTGGCGAGGGTGTATGCCTCCTCATCCGTGTCGAACGGGCGGATGGACATGACGGGACCGAATATCTCGTCCGTCGCGAAGCCACTGCCGTGGTCGAAGTCGGCTACGATCATCGGTCGGAAAAAGTAGCCGCCCTCCCTCGGCGTGTAGTGCGGGAGATCGAGCGGTTCGCTCCGCACCTCGCCGACGATGCGTTGGACGCGCTCAAGTTGCCCCGCGGACACGATCGGGCCGACCTGGGTGGTTGGGTCCATGGGGTCGCCGATGCGGAGCACCGATGCAGCTTCTCGGCAGTATGCGGCGAACTCCTCGGCGTTGGGGCGAGCGACCAACACCCTGGCGCATGACGTGCAGGTCTGGCCCTGGTTCATAAATGTCGTGAAGACGGCGGCCATCGCCGCTGCCCGGATGTCAGCGTCCGCGAACACGATCAAGGGGGACTTGCCGCCCAACTCGAGAACGACTCCCTTGAGACGAGCACCCGCCTCCGCCGCTATCCTGCGTCCCGTCGCCGTCGATCCCGTAAAGCTGATCTTTCCAACCCCGGGATGCTCGACTAGGGACGCGCCTGCCTCGGCGCCCAGACCTGTCACGATGTTCACCACGCCGTCGGGCAGCCCGGCGCCTTTCATGATCGTGGCGAGCAGCATCGTCACCAGCGGTGTTTGCTCGGCGGGCTTCAGCACCATGGCATTACCGCAGGCGATGATGGGGGCGATTTTGGTGGCCGCGTTGAGGAGCGGGTAGTTCCACGGCGAGATCGCACCGACCACGCCGATCGGCTCGCGCTCTACGAAGGCCGTCACCTGGCTGCCCATCGGAACGGTCGCGCCGTGGAGCTTGTCGGCCAGGCCCCCGTAGTAGTCGAACAGCCCGGCCGAGTGCGCCACCGAAGGCCCGGACGTCTCGGAGATCGGTCGGCCGCTGTCGATGGTCTCCAGCGTGCCTAGGTCCGCGTCATGGTGGCGGATCGCGGCAGCGATGCTGCGAAGCACCCCGGCCCGGGCAGAGCCGCCCAAAGCCCACCAGGCCTCGGCCGCCGATCGCGCCGACCGTACGGCGCGATCGATCTCGTCGCCGCTGCCGCGGGAGACTTGGATCAAGTGCGACCCGTCGATCGGGCTCTCGGTTGCGAACGTCTCCCCGCCGCTTGCGGAAGACCAGGTGCCCCCCACCCAAATCGTTTGCCCGGTCAAACATTCCGCCGGAAGGAGCCGCTTGAGGTGGTCTCGCAGGACATTCATCGGGGGATCCGTTCGCTTCGGTTGGTAGATCTGGTTAGACAGGCGATCATCTGGATGCTTTCCGCGGGACCGAGTTCGATTGCCCGAACCTGCGGGCCGCCTCACGGATGAAGCGATCACAGGCATCCAATTCCGACCGGGCAATCCACTCGTCGGGCTTGTGCGCCTGCGCGATGCTGCCGGGGCCGCAGACCAATGTCGGGATGCCGGCGTCCTGAAATACGCCCGCCTCCGTCGCGTAGCTGACCTTGCCGACAAGCCCCGTCGCGCCCGCGGCGCGCACCAGATCTACCAGCGGGTGGGCGGGATCGAGCGACAGTTCTGGATACCAACATTCGGCGAGCAACTCGATGCCTGCGCCCGGGTCGATCGCCTTCATGGCGGGCTCGATCGCTGCGGCGATATAGCGACGCATCTCGTCCAGCTCGGCCATGGCCTCATCGCCCGGAACGGTCCGCCATTCCATGACGAAGCCGGCCTCCGCCGGGATGATGTTCACCGTCGTCCCGCCCTGCATCGCGCCGACGTGCACCGTCGTGTGTGGGGGATCAAACCCGACGTTGAACCGGCCGTAGGCCTCGTGCCGTTCGGCCAACGAAGCCGCCCAGGCGACTGCTCGGGCGGTAGCATGGACGGCGTTGACTCCGAGGGCTAGCTGGCTGGAGTGGCCGGACAGGCCCCTAACCGTTCCGTGGGCTACGAGCTTTCCCTTGTGGGCAACAACCGGGGCCATGCCGGTGGGCTCGCCGACAATGCATAGATCGGGCTTCCAGCCTGCCGACCCAATTTCCTCGACGAGGCGCCGGGCGCCGCTGGCGTCAACCTCCTCGTCATAGGAGATGAAAAGATGGACTGGCTGGGGCAGGTGCATGGCAACGAGGTCGGGGACCGCAGCCAGACAGGAGGCAACAAACCCCTTCATGTCCACGACGCCTCGGCCGAATAGCTTGCCGCCCTCCTCCCTGAGTAGGAAAGGATCGAAGGACCAGCGTTGCCCTTCTACAGGGACCGTATCGACATGGCCTGAGAAGGCCAGCCCTCCAGCGCTGGGATTGCCTATGACGGCATGAAGGGCCGCCTTCCGGCCGGACGGGTTACAAACCCGCCGGACGGTGGCGCCGACGCCGACGAGATATTCCTGGACGAAGTCGATAAGCTCTAGGTTGGACCTACTGCTCGTCGTGTCGAAAGCGACGAGCTTGGCCAGCATCTCCGCAGCATCAGTCATATCGGCTTCCCAATCCCCCGTTCAGCCCGGCTTGTGCATCAGAAATTGCGCGATCCCCGTCGCAAAGATGAATGTCCCCGCGTTGGCGGCGAGCGACGTCACGACGATGCGCCAGCCGAGCGCGCGAAAGGTCGGCATGTCCTTAGCGAGCGACAGTCCGGCGTAGGTGAGCACTGGAGTGGACAACGCGAGGAAGTTCACCTTCGCCGTAGTGGCAGCCACCCATGCGGCGCCCGGCCAGTAGGGTGCCGTGAGCGCCATCCCGATCATCGTCACCCAGAACACCGCGGGAATCCGGCCCGGGATGACCCGTTTGAGGACCTCGCCGATAGCCGCAACGACCACGACGAAGGCCATCCCGAGCAGGGCATCCGCCGGGAAGACGTGGTAGTTGATCCAGTTGCCCAGCATCAGGCCGATCGCAGCGACAATCACGAGCAGAGCCAGTAGGGTCGGAAGATCTACGAACCCGTCATGCGCGCTGTCGGCGGCGACGACGACTTGCCCCGGGCTGGTGCGCGGCTTGCTGAAGCGGCCAATGCGCGGCTCGAGGATGCGGTAGATCAGGTTCGACACGGGTAGGGACAGGAACAGCGTAAAATAGGTTCCCACCTGTCGTAGTGATGAGGTTCGAGGCGGCCGCGAAGGCGGCGACCTGCTTCGCTATCTCCGCAGGCTCCTGCGCCGCAATGGCGCCCGCCGCCGCCGCCATCATGGAACCGGATCCAACGCCCGCGCCCATCGCCAGGGCGAGCGGGTTAAATACGCCGGAACTGGCGAGCAAACTGGCAAGCAGCGAGATGAAGATCGCGCCGACGACCGTGCCGGTGATGTACTCTGCCATTACCCCGCGCCCCTCGGGGGAGTTCAGGCCGTAGCGCTCGCCGATGATGGCGAGGCTGGGCTCCCGGCCTACGGAGAAGGTTGCGCCGACCGCTTCGCGCTTGATTCCGAGCAAGAGCGCAATCGGCATGCCGAGTAGCGCCGTCCCGAGAAAGTGCCCTAGCTCCTGAAAGGCGAGCGCCCACCCCGAAGCGATCAATGCCGGGACCGATCCGCCGACGAGCAGCGCGAGCTTGGACACGAAAATCAAGACGGCCACCTGGATGATGGCTGAGGCGGCCTTTTGGTCGCCCGGGTTGACCGCGATCGAGTGCGGCATCTGCTTCCAACACAGGCTGACGGTCGCTCCCAGGAGCATGCCCCAGACGAGCGGAAGCAGAACGACGTTTCCGATGCCGAGCGGGATGGTGACGTTCCCGATCTCCTCGGAGACGAAAGTGATCGCGATCACCCAGAGATGGACCCTCCAGGCTCCAAGTAGGCTCGGAACTGGGGCGGAAATTGGTTCGTTAATCGGTAAGGCTGCGGCAGTCATGTTACTTTCCTTGTCTCGAGTGAGCATGACTGTGGCTGGCGTGCCTTGGGGTCGCCCTGCTTTGCGCAGGTTCGAGGACTCTCTTTTGTGCTTGTCTTCACTCCGTAAAGCGCAGGATCACGTTGCCGAACTCCGCGTAGTTCTTGAGGGTCAGCGATCCAGGCAGGTCGGCAGCGTCGGCGCTTGCTGACCTGACGAAGCTCCGCGTCGCATCGAGGTCTGTTACCCTGATGTCGATGCCGACGCAGGCGGATCCCTCAGGCGCGATCCCCGGTTCGCCTTCGACCCCGACGTGCTTGGCCCAGGCACCGGGAGCAGCGACGCGAATCATGCCGTTCGCTGTAGCGACCTCGTGGCCGAACTCGGCCGGGCAGATCGCGTCATCGCCGAACAGCAGGGCCAGGCGCCGTAGCAGCCGCTCCGGCTCGGTCGTGGCATACGTGATACCCGCGAAGCCCGTCGCGCCATTCGGGTGCACCAGCCATTCCGCGACCCAGATCAGCTCGGGCCTGTGCTGCTGGCACAAGAAGTTGGACGCGCGCGGCATTGCGGGGTCTACCAAGATCTCGAGCGTGACAACGGCCTCGTCCCAGTCCCGGCCGGGAACCTTGACCTTCCGCCGAAAGTCAACCCGTCCCTGAGCGGCCAGGCCGCGCGCCTTGAGCCGGTTGCGGTCCCCGCTGGCGTCCTCGCTATACAGGGCGACAAGTGAAACGCCCTCGCGCTCCGCCAAGGCGTCGGCCATGTGCCGACCGAAGCGAAAGTCGCCGACCGCGTGGCTGTCGAGCAGCGTCTCATCGTAGACGCTCATCAGTTCCAAAGCCTGCCGGTCGAACATGATGAGGCTTGTGCTCGTGCCCCAGGGATGCCGGCCGGTAGGGGCGGTGTTGAAGCCCAGCCCCCGATATTTTGCTGCCATTGCCTCGATGTCGCGAACCAGGACCAACGGGTGATCGATGCCGAGAGATGAAGCCATTACTGAACCTCGCTGCTGCGTTTCGGCCCGAAGGCGAACGGGTGCCGGTAGCCTGCTTTCGGAGCGGCGGGGTTGCCTGCGACCACCGTGAACGGCGGCACGGGCTGAAGCACCATGCTGCCGGCGGCCACGATCGCGCCCTCGCCGACCGAGATGTTGCCGAGGACTGTGGCGCCAGCGCCAAGGATCGCGCCGGGGCCGACTTTCGGGTGGCGGTCGCCTCCCTGCATGAGCGTGCTGCCGAGTGTGACGCCGTGCCAGATGGACACGTCGTCTCCGATCGTCGCGGTCTCGCCCACCACGACGCCGTGGTCCAGGAAGATTCTACGGCCGAAGTGAGCGGCAGGATGGATGTCCGCCCCCAAGGGGTTCAGTTCGGCCTTAAGCGCCAATGCCGTCGCTTGCTGCCCGCCGGTCCACAGCGAATGGATTAGACGGTGGCTGGCCAGGATGTGGAATCCGCGGTTGCCGAGCCAGGTCCATGCTGTCCCGCCGCTCTCGAGGTTGCGGTCCGTGATGGTGGCGAGGTCCTCCATGACAATAGCCGCCAAATCGGGAGCGCGGCTGAATTCCAGCTCCGCCATGGCGACCACGCCGTCCGTCGAAAGCCAGACGGGCTGAAGCACGCGCCCCAGCAAGCGGGCGATCCCCTGCGCCAGGGTGGCATCGAGGACCGTCTCGTGGAGGGGCCCGGCGAGCGCCGGCGAGCGCGACGAGATATGTGGGCAGGCATCCTTCAGAGCTGCCCACGTCGCTGCCGGATCCATGGCCCTGCCCTTCGTTCGCCTCAGGCTGCCTTGTCGACCTTGGGCTGATAGCCGGACATCCGCGTGAAGTCCTCGGCATCGGCCACCACGGTCCGGTCTTCGAGCCAGAGCCGTGCGACCTCCTTACTCAGCGGGAGCTCGATGCCGACCTCGTTGGCAAGGTCCGCCGCCAGCCCGACGTCCTTGCGCATCAGCCCAGTCGCAAAGCCGCTATCGAAGCGATTAGACATGATCCACTTGGGGAAGTGGATCTCGCTGATGCCGCTGCGACCCGTCGCGGCGTTGACCACCTGGAGGACGGCCTCGGCGCTGACCCCGGCGGCCTCGCCGAGCCGGATCGCCTCACCCGTGGTGACCATGTGCGCAGCGACCAGCATGTTGTTGATCAGCTTGGCGACGTTTCCGGCACCAGACGGGCCGACGTGCACCACCTTGCCGGCCATGGCTTCGATGACAGGGCGCGCGTCGGCGAAGTCCTGGTCGGTGCCGCCGATCATCATCGTGAGCTGACCGTCTGCGGCGCCTGCCGGGCCGCCGCTGACGGGAGCGTCGAGATGACCGTGCCCGGCGGCGTCCAGGAGCTTTTGGAGGCGGCGGCTCGTGGTCGGGTCAGCGGTTGACGTGTCGACAACGATCACCCTGCGATCCCTACGCTCCAGCAGCGCGTCTGGCGTGTTCAGGACCGCTTCCACGTCGCGGGCATACGGTAGCGACGAGACGACCACGTCCACGGAGCGCAACAATTCATTTAGCGAAATTGGCTGTATGCCCTGATCGGAGGCCAGCTTGTTACGGCTGTCGCTCAGGTCGAAGCCGACGACTTCGAAGCCCTTTCTCGCCAGTGTCGTGGCCATGGGGAGCCCCATGTTACCAAGGCCGATGACACCCACGCGCTTTATCTGCATCGCTTCAACTCCTCGGACGGCTTCCAGTCGACGACCGACCGGCATCCGGAAGCCTCGGGCAGTGACCGTTGTTCCAGTTTCCGGGGCGGCGGATCAAGCCGTCGGTCTCTGTCCGGCGACATCCAACCGCCTCGACAAATTCAAGATCAGGCGAGCGGTCGCTACAGACAAACATCGTCTGACGAACGACCGTTGCCGAATGGATAACGGCGTAGCGCTTAGGTGCTGCCAGTGCCGCCCCGAGAAGGAGCGAACGCCCGCATGCGGGTGGTGAGGTACGAAACCAGGTGCTCGACCATGCCGGGCAGCCGTCTCTGGGAGCGAACGAGCAGATGGGCACCCGCCTCCGCCAGTAACGGGTCGGTCAAAGGCACTGCGACGAGCCTTTTATCCGCAATTTCCGTGGCGGCTGCGAACACCGGAAGGAACGTCACGCCGCGACCGGACATGGCGAAACGCCTCACGATGTCGATTGATCCGGCTTCGAGGTAAGGCACGAGATGAAAGCCGTAGTTGGCCTCCACGCAGGCCAGGAGCTGCCGGATGCCATGGTCTCCCGTAAGCAGCGCCGATCGCTCGGCCGCAACGGCGCCGAGGGCTATGGGCCGACGGGTGGCCAAGGCGTGGCCAGGGGCGACCATGGCATGGAGCGGCTGGCGTGCGATCGCCATGGACTTCACGCCGGGCCGGGCGCCCGGGTTGTAGGCCAAGCCGACGTCCACCCTGCTTTCCGCGACCGCGTCCATGATGTCCTCGGTCCCGCCGAGAGTGAGCTGCACGCGCACGGACGGGTAGGTTTCGAAGAACGGCTCCAGCGCGTTCTCCATGAGGTCGCCCACGAAACCTTCCCCGCAACGGATACGCACCGCGCCAACGCGCAGGCCGTGTAGCTGACGCAAGTAGTCGAGCAGCAGGTCGCCCTCGTCGACTTGCTGCCTGGCGTGCTCCGCGACGACCTTCCCTGCCTCCGTGGGCACGACGCCGCGCGGTAGGCGTTCAAGCAACGGAAGACCGAGCCGCAGCTCGAGGTCTGTCACCTGCCGGCTGATTGCGGAGGCGGCAACGTTAAGGGTGTCGGCCGCTTTCCGAATCGAGCCTTCCCGTACGACGGCAAGGAAATAGCGCAACAGGCGGCTGTCTAGGTCCGCCTGGGTTATGCTGGTCGGGCGGCGGTCAGCACTCAATGGCATTCACGGCCAGTCCGCCCTCCGACGTCTCTTTGTATTTCGACAGCATGTCCCGCCCGGTGTCGCGCATCGTGCGGATAACTTGGTCCAGGCTTACGAAGTGGGAACCATCGCCGTGCATGGCCAGGCGCGCGGCGTTGATGGCCTTCACCGACGCTAGGGCGTTCCGCTCGATGCAAGGTATCTGCACCAGCCCGGCAATCGGGTCGCAGGTCAGGCCCAGATTGTGCTCCAGGCCGATCTCCGCCGCGTTCTCGACCTGGCCGTTGGAAGCGCCCAGTGCCGCGGCTAAACCCGCTGCGGCCATCGCGCACGCGGACCCGACCTCTCCCTGGCAGCCGACCTCGGCACCGGAGATCGACGCGTTGCGCTTGATCAGCGAGCCCACCGCGGCTGCGGCTAGGAAGAAGGTCCGTATGCCGTCCGTCGAGGCGCCTTCCACGAACCTGTCGTAATAGTGCAGCACGGCAGGAATGATCCCCGCTGCGCCGTTGGTCGGGGCGGTTACGACCCTTCCTCCCGCGGCGTTTTCCTCGTTCACCGCCAGGGCAAACAAATTGACCCAATCGATGCCGTGTAGGACGTCGCGCTCGTTCGATCCCTGCCGTTCCAGCAGCCGGGCCTGTAGGCCGGGCGCGCGTCGTTGGACCTTGAGGCCGCCTGGCAGTTCGCCGCGCTGCGACAGCCCGCGCTGCACGCAGGCCTTCATGACCTCCCATATGGCGTCGATGCCAGTGTCGATTTCGACATCCGTCCGGAACATCCGTTCGTTCGCCCGCTGGAGCTCCGCGATCCGCAGCCCGGCCTTTGCACTCAACTCGAGCAGTTGCCCCGATGTCGCGAAGGGGAACGGCACGCCAAGCGTTCCCGATCCAGCAGTCTCCTCATCGCCATCTGTAATGACGAAGCCGCCACCTACGGAATAGTAGGTGCGTTCGAACGGGCCGCCGGGACCTGCCGCCGTGAAGCGCATTGCGTTCGTGTGCCGGGGCAGCACCTCCCGTTTCCGGAAGATAATGTCTGAAGCAGGGTCGAAGGCGGCGTGACTCCCATCTGGCAGGGCCAGCGTGCGGCTCGCGGCAAGCCCGGCCAACAGCCGCGGGACATCGTCGGGATCGAGGGACGCGGGTCGGCATCCCAGCAGCCCAAGCGCCACTGCCTTGTCGGTCGCATGGCCCCTGCCTGTCAGCGCCAGAGAGCCATAAAGGTCCACCGTGATGCCGGTAGCCTTTGTCGATGCCGGGAGCTCGCTCATGAAGCGCCCAGCCGCTATCATCGGGCCGACCGTGTGCGAACTCGACGGCCCGATCCCGACGCGGAACAGGTCAAACAGCCCGATCCAGGGCAGCATGGTCTCGGGCATTGTTTCCCCCGCACCAGAAATCAGTAACAGCCCAGGTCTTTCAGCGTGGTCAAACCACCCGTAGGTCGTCGATCAAGCGGTCGGGCTGAGTGGTCAGTGTCTTGAGCATATCCCAACCTTGCTTCCTGGCGGTCGAGAGCAGCGAGCGG
>JAABUQ010013142.1_pt1 | contig 10117 bp, 11 predicted proteins | sample 5560001 | NCBI WGS metagenome assembly JAABUQ01 (sample SAMN10711888, study PRJNA513371) | rock metagenome | isolation source: Antarctica rocks | place: Antarctica: Victoria Land, Finger Mt nord | collected 2015-12-18 | reverse complement strand
GGCAGCAGCCGCTGGCACACGCGCAGCAGGCCGAGCGCGGCGCGCGCGACGAGCGCGGACGCGCCGCGCGGGCCCTCCGGCGCCAGCACGGCCGCCAGGTACTCGTGCACCAGCGGCCAGACCAGCAGCAGGCGGTCCCGGTTGCGCAGCGCCACCGCCACCACCAGCTCCAGGCACAGCTGCGCCGCGGGCGCGCGCGCTGGTAAAACCCAGTGGTCACCCTACCCTGACCCTCACAGCACGCGCCCTACCCTATCCTGACAGCACGCCCCTCTCCCATGATGCGCAACCACCGGCTCCAGGCCCAGCTGCGGCGTGTCGGCGCATGCTGGGAAAGCCCTCTATATACCCAACCCATTCCACCACATATTGCCACTCAGTCAAATGTCTACAACAAACAGCTCCAGGCACAGCCGCAGCGCGTGGGCGCGCACTGGCGCGCCGTCTCCCAGACCACATAACCACGCAACGCGCCATCACTGCACTCACGCTCTCCACGCAATGATCACACGCTCGCCGGAGCCGCCTCTCAGACCGTGAAACCCTCGCAGCACGTTGTCATACCACTGACCCTCTCCACCCGGACAGCGCCGCAGCGCGCCAGCGCATGCGCAGCGTCAAGCAGGAGTGCGGATGAACACACCCCACTGCCGCAACCCTGCATGCGGGGCCAGAGCCCACGCCCGCGCTCGCGCCTCTGCGGTGTCCGAGCCCTCGCCCGTGGCAGCGATGCGCCCCAGCGGCCCCGGCGCATACATTGCCGCCCGCACCAACTCCAGGAGCGCCTGCGCGCGCCCGCACCGGCGCGTTCGGACGGCCTCACTGGTGCGCTGGAGCGCCCGCCTCGTCGCAGGCGTGCAAAGCAAACCGGCGGCCGCACAGACCAGGCGGCGCTGAGCGGCACGGGCTGCCGCCCCATGCAGCCGCCCGGCAGTGGGCCGGGCGGCCGAGCGCCTCATGCTTTGTACGCGAGATGCACAGCTCTGTTGGAACATCGTTTGTACAAGCCCTATGATAGGGTTAGGGTTGAGCACCTCCGCGCGCAGGAACTTGCTGTCTGCAAACAGGTCCTCCAGGCGGCAGCCGGCGATGCAGTCGGCCGTGGCGCGCACGGCGGCCGCCTCGCGCTCGCTGGCGGCCTCCTGCGCCGCGCCGCCGTCCGCCGACTCGATGGAGATCAGGCTGCGCGCGCGGACCAGGCTCCGCGGTCAGCCGGCGGCCTTCTGTCATCGCCGAACGGCTCGAGCGCCTGGCTGTCGGGGGCCATCATCTGCAACAATGCGGTCACCGCCCCGGCCCATGACCTGCCTGCCTGCTCACAAGAGCAATGGCGTGAGCCTTGCAGTCCGCTATGAGAAAAGTGCACTTTGCGCACAGTGCGTCGAAAGCAGCGGAATGAGGGTCTATACGCAGCCAACTGCGGCCCAGCGCGTCCCCGTCGTACGCCGGGGCGCGCCTGGAGAAGGCGCGCGAGAGGATGGAGCTAGCGGACGCGGTGCGCCGGCTGGCTGGCGCGCGCGGCAGCGCGAGCTTGCCGCCGTCCGGGTCGCCGGCCTCCAGCAGCACCACGCCCGGCGGCAGCAGGCCCAGGCCGTGCAGGCGGATGACCGCGTCCAGTACGTTGCGCCAGCCGGACCGCAGGCTGTCGCCGTACCTGTGCGAGTAGGGCAGGGTTGGGCCTAACCCTAGACCCTTGTTTGCCAGGCGCCGCGCCGTCGCGGGCGTTGGGGCAGCGCGCCGCCGGACGCGCCGCTCCGCCGCGGCGCGCCCCGTTGACGCGGCATGCGCGCACGCGCATGTGCAGGGCCGCCTCGCGACCGCTTGCTCAGCGCAGGCTCCCCGGCTCGGGCGCGCTTGCACGGCAGCGGCGCGGCAGCTCCGCAGGAGGCGCACGCGCGGCGGCTCAAGCCAGTCCACGGCGCGGCGGCCGGGGAGGGAAGGGTAGGGTAGTGTTTAGGGTATAGGCTTAGCGCACCGGTTGGCGATGGCAAAGAAGGTCTGCGTCGCGGCGCGCGCCTTCGCGTTCTCGCCGAACGCGACCGCCGCGCGCGGCACGGCCACATTCAGCAGCGCCGTGAACTTGCTCAGCGACTCCACCAGGCTGTCCATCACCTGCGCGCCGCGCAGGCACGCAGCGGGTCATATAGAAAGGGTGCACAATACCCTGTGTGGTAACTCAGCTCACGCCCGCGGCGCGCGCTGCGCCGCGCCGCGCTCGGACGCCCGCAGGGGCGGCAGCGGCGGGCGCGAACATAGGCCTGAACTCCTGTGCACCGCCAGGCGCCCTGCCTGCTAAGCAAAGTATCCCTACACAGCCTGCACGGCGGTGTGATGTCACAGACTCGAGGAGGTCTGGGGCCAACATCATAGGGTGGGGTTAGGGTCGGTAGGGGCGCAGTAGGCGGGCTGGCGCGCGCCTCGTCTACGTGGTGGTGCGCCGCGATGCGCGCGGTGAGCAGCAGCCCGTCGAGCGCCTGGCGCACCACAGTGGGCTCCTCCGACTGATCCAGCACGACCGAGACGGCCGCCACGGTCGGGCCCCAGAGCCGGCGGAACATCTCGCGGTCCACGCGCGGCACGCCTGCGCGGCGCGCCGGCACCCCGCTCCGGCACCTGGCCGCGCTGACGGCGCCGCATGCTGTGCCGGGCCCGGGTTCACGCGGCCGCAGCCTGGCATCTAGCAAGTATTGGCCTTGTTGGTAGACCCATGTGTCAGTGATTGCAGGGACTCCTGTCAACTGTGCGACTCATGATGCAACAGCTCAGGACAGCATGCAGCAGCTGGCCGGCTTGGCATGGCAGGACGAGCGGCTGGACCAACCGTGCGCGGGCGGCTGCAGCATGACCCCCCGAGGCGCCTGCGACTGCAGCGCCAGCTGCGCCCACAGCACCGGCGACGGCGCCGCGTCGCCCGCCTGCGCGCGCAGGCACAGCGCTGAGGCGCGGCGCACGTGAGCGTGCAGCACACATGCGCGCGGCCAGACGCACAGCGTGCAAGCCTGCCAAACTCAAGCTCCATCAGGATCACGCTGCCGGGGCCCCGACGCACTGCGGCGCCGCACGCAGGCAGCGCTGCGCCGCTGCGCGGCGCGCGCAGGTTTAGCGCCCCGACGCGCTCGCCTGCGCCTCGGCTCCCGCAGTGACAGCGCATGGAGGCTCGGAGCGGGGCGGGGCTGCGAAGGGGGGAGCGGGCGCCGGGCTAGGGTAGGGTGGGGTGCGCGCGCGCGCCTGCGCCTCGGAGGAGATGCGGATCTCGTCGGCCGCGATGCTGGCGTAGAGCGCGCGCAGGAAGTCGCGCGGCAGGTCCTCGCCGCCGTTGATGCCGCGGTTGTTGCGCACGAACTCGTCCGCCGTCATCTTCTTCTTCACCTGCGGCGCGCGCGCGGGCCGGGGCGGCTCGCGCATGCATCGGGCTGGCCACTAAGCATGCGACGGCATCCTAAGCAGACTGGGAAATGTCGTCATTGTCATGATCTGCGACGAGCTGTGACTGCCATTCTGCACTCTCCTCCATCTCTGGTCCCTGAAGTGAAAGAGAAAGGGACCTTGGCAGAGCTGCAGCGGCCAGCGCGCTGCGGCACGGGCGCCGGGCAGGCGGGCGCGGGCGGCCGAGCGCGCGCGTACAGGGTGGGGCAGGGCGCGCCTGGCTGTTGTGCTGGTCGGTGTTGAGCAGGATGACGGAGTAGGCCAGGATGTAGACCGCGTCCGCGTTGCGGAAGAGCGCGGGGCAGCGCCCGTGGTACGCCTTGCCAAAGCTCTCCATGATGCGGTTGATCTTCTGCGCCTCGCCCGGCAGCCGGAACGACTCCAGGTACACGCGGATGGCCATGTCGAAGCTGAGGCCTGGCCGCCGCGCGACCAGCGCCGTGTGACCTCATTGATGCTTCTCTCTCTCACTTCGCTCAGACTGCGAGGTAGCGTTGCCGTCCTGAGGTGGCAAGAGGGCATGTCATTCAATGAAGCGCAGCCGCCCCCCGGCGACCCTCAGCGCCCGGCCCGACACAGCGCCGGGCACAGAGCTCCGCCGGGAACATGCAGGTGCGCTGCCACGGCTGGCGCCTGTGCGCCGCGCACAGCACTGGGACTAGCAGGATTGCCCGCCACAGGCAAGCAGGGCTCGCTCGCATGCGCCGTCTGTCATGTCGCCCTTCAGACCGCTTCGCGCAGGCCCAAACCACACAGCCTCAAGGTGCAGCAGCACATCACCTCCCTGGCCGGCAGTCTGGGCCGCGGCAGCGGGCAAGCGAGCCTGCACAGCTCGCCACTGGCGGTCGGCCAGACGTGAGGCGCGGCCCGTGCTCAGCCAGCGCTGGGCGCGCCCCTCGTCGGGCTGACCCGCGAAGGAAGGAAGGCTCTGGGTGCGCGCGCCTTTCGGCGCACTCAGGCATGTTGGGTCAACAGCCTGTTTCAGCCAGCTAGGGCTGCTTAGGCGGGCGCACCGGCGAAGTCGAACGTGTCGGTGAACGCGTCGAGCACCTCCAGATAAAAGTCCTCGTTCTCGCCCAGCAGCTCGCCGATGGTGACCTTGCTCAGGCCCGGGCAGTGGCGCAGGAAGCGCGCCACCGCGGCCGCGTCCGGCTCCTCGCCCAGCAGCCCCAGCGCCTGCGCCGGCCCGGCAGCGCGGCCCTGGGCGGCGGCGCCCGAGGGGTGCGGGTGCCTGCGCCAGCCAGGCCCGGGCGGCGCGCCTGGCAGGAGCCGGCAGCCCTGCCTGCTGTCGCGGGTGGGGCGGCGCCGGGCAGGAGCGGGGAGCCCGCGCTGGCGCAGCCCGGGCGGCGCGCCTGGCAGGAGCCGGCAGCCCTGCCTGCGGTCGCGGGTGGGGCGGCGCCCGGCAGGAGCGGGGGACCTGCGATAGCAGCGCCCAGGCCCGGGGCGGGCGCGCCTGCAGGAACTGGAAGCCCTTGCGGTGGTCGCGGTTGAAGTGGTCGGCCGCCAGCGCCAGCCGCGCCTTGGCCGCCTGCTCAGCCAGCGCGGCGTCGGCCGCGCCCGCCAGCGCGCCCTCCGCGCGCGCCGCCGCGCGCGCGTGCGGGCTGTCGTAGCCGCCTGCCGCGCGCGCGCGCGCGCGCGCCCCTGTCACGCAGGAGGTGCAGCGAGCGCTGCACAGCCTGGGCAGTGTGACCCCCCACTGGTGCGCTGCACAGCCTGGGCGGTGTGACCTCCCGCTTGAACAGCGGGTGTCCTGCCCGGCGCGGCCCTTGGCTGCCATCCCGGCCAGCGCGGCGTTCGCTGCCGCAGCCGGCATGGCCCTTCCCCGTGCTGCACCGCCGCGCGCGCGTGCGGGATGCTGCAGACGCGGGCCACCAGTGCCAGCGGGGCGAGCAGCCTCCAGGGCGCGGCGCCCTGGTCTTTCAGCATCGGGCTGTTCGGCACCAGCGACCAGGCATTCGGCCACAGCACCGGGCAGCCCCGGAGCAGGTAACGCGCGCAGGCCGACGCCAGCGCGCTCAGCAGGCGCCCAGCGCGCGCCGCACCTGCTGCGCCGTCCCCGTCCCGCGCGTTGCCCAGCGCGGCGGGCGGCGGCAGGCGCCCCGCGCAGAGCGCATCCCAGACGGGCAGCAGCGCGCCATCCGCAGCTGCTTCGCAGCCCTCATGGCTGGCCTGGCCCGTACACCTGGGAAGGCGCGCTCGCCGCGTTACCTCGCTTCAAAGACACACAAGAGCCAACGCCCTGAGCACAACGCCCTGAGCACAACGAACGACACTGACATGAGGTGCAGACCCTGGGCCCCAACTTGAAGGCATCAGGGCCAGGGTCAGGCCGTGCATGCGCGCTTGAGCGAGAATGTGAGGGCCAACAGGCCGTCCAGAGCAAACAGGTGCACCACAGTCAGCGCGCGCTTCTTCATGAAGGCTGCGATGCTGGTCAGGGCCTCAATGAGATATGTAGGGTCACAAGCTAGCGACACAGAGTACACATCCTAAACCTAGACCAGAGCGCCGGTTCCAGGCTCGGGCGCACCGGACTCCATGGCGTGCAGGCCGTCCCAGGGTGAGCAGCTACACAGACAGGACCGCCACCTCAGGGCACCATACCCTAGGGCCTGGCGGCGCACCCGCGCGCGAGCGCGGACATGATGGCCAGCAGGCCGTCCAGGGCGAGCAGGTGCACGGGCGCGAGCGGGCGGTTGACGGGGAACGCCGTCTTGGAAAGCAGCCCGGCGGCGCCCTCGAACAGGCTGCCGCGCTCGATGCGGCAGTCCAGGTTCAGGAACGCCGCGCGCACGAAGCCCGGCTGGTTGCAAAAGTCGAGCAGGCCCTGCGGGGCAGTTTCATTCAGGCGAAGCTTCCATTAGGCGACTGCATGATCAACACATAACTCGCTACATGTCGCCCACACTATCGCTTCGGTATCCGCAGTGCATGATCGGCACAGCCCGTGCTACACCCTGTTGAAGGCATGCGCACAGCCGCAAGCGCGCTGCGCGCGACATGCAGTCCCAATCCGCCTCATGCGCCTGAGCATGCGAGCGCGACGCGCCGCCGTGCAGAGCGCGCGGGCGCGCACCTCCAGGGCGGCCTCCTGCTGCGCGGTGCTGGTCGCGGTGCGGCCCTCCGCCACCGGCAGCACCACCAGCGTCAGGAACGCGTCCACCTGCGCCGCGCGCCTGGCCCAATTACGGCAACGGCTTTGGTGCGGCGCTGCAAGCGCCGCAACGCTCTCGCCATGCAGCTCTCCGCATGCAGCGCTATTTATTGTTGTGCCGTGACAACGCCTGCAGTACGAAGCGTCCACCAGGTCTCATGGCATATTGCGATCCGCCTTGAGCGAGAGCATCTAGCTCTGATGGCGTGCGGCGCAGACGGCGGGGCCGTTCCGGAGCTGTGCATCGAGTCTTGCCCCAAACGAGCTCGTACTCATGCCCACTCCTGGAGGCAGCGCGGAGCGGGGCAACGCAGTGCGGCGCCAGCATTGCGCGCGCGCGCTTGCGCGAGTCAGCCAGCCGCTGCGCTTAGGGCGAGTCTACAAACAGATGGGAGGACCGCCCCGCCCCCCCGCGCGCGCCTGCAGCAGCACGGCCGAGCCGAGCGTGCAGTAGAGCGCAAGCGCGGCCTGGCACGCGCCGGCGAGCGCGGCCAGGCCGCCGCCGCGCGCAGCCGCCGCCAGCGCGGCCCACGCGTCCTCGCGCAGCAGCGCCAGCAGCGCCTCGTGCCGGCCGAACGCGCCGCCGCCGGCCGCCAGCGCGCGCGCCAGCAGCGCCAGCCCGAGCACGTTGAGGTCGGCCAGCGCGCCGTCGCCGGCCGACGCGACCAGCGACACGATGAAGCCGAGCGCCTCGGCCACGCTCTCCAGGCCGTGCCCGCCGCCGCTGGGGCCTGCGCTGGGCGCGCGCCCGTGTTGCTGAGCATGCGGCCAGGTGCCGGGCCCGCAATTGCCACGCACAGCGCGGCTCGCGGCTGGAGCGCATACGTTTGTAGCTCCCAGCATAGTCGTGCCCTCCCATGCCCAGACTCTCAGCCTCATGTCAACAAACCTGGCCGCTGTGAAGCAGGCGCTCACAGGCGCCACACCTCGTTCAAAGGCAGAGCAAGGACGGGCTCTATCATGTGCCGGTGCCTCAGTTGCAGGGCCGTACAACTTAGCCAGCAAGAAAGTGGTTTTGGTTTGTTAATCGGCCAATCGTCATTAAAGCTCTCCTGCTGCCCGACGTGACGACAGGCACGCCAAAGGCTCAGCGCCCCACCTGCAGGCCGGCTGCGGATGGGCGACAGGTGCTCCGGCGGCCCAGCGAGGCGCGGTGGCGGCTCGCGCCCGGCCTCCCCGTCTGCGCAGCGCCCCCGAGTGAGCCAGGAGCAAGGCCCAAACGCGAGCGACAACAATCAAACACGGCCAGGACATGGAGAGGGATGCAGGTCGCTGCAAGGCGGAGCTGGGGTGTTGAGAGCACAAGGAGCCCACGCATGACTCGCAAGCACTGTGCCGCATACATCCTCAGCGGTGCCTGTTCACTTGAGGCTGTGCTACGGAGAGATACTCCCGAGCACAATAGAGAGAGTAAGTGTATCCGCCATGGTCCAGCACCACGCGCCACATACCATGGCCGGAAATGGACACCCCGCGGCTCCGGTATATGCGAAACGAGGCTTGGTGAAGTGCAGTGCCGTGGGGCAGTCAGGCACCGCACCCGCGTCCGCGCTCTCAGCCGGCCCGGCCGCGTCGCCGTTCTCGGCCGGCGCGCCCGCGCCCGCAGGCGCAGCCACAGCCGCAGGCTCTGAGCTGCGTGACGGCTCCAGGGCGCCTGCGTCCGCCAGTCATTCAGCTTGTGAAGCTAGCCCGCTGCGACACGGACTGTTGCTGTGCACTGGGCAGCGGCTCTTATATGGTGGCCTGCACACCGCCTCAGAAGGCCCCCAGGCTGCAGCCTGGCCGCACCAGGAGTTCATGCGAGCCCGCTGCAAGGCACGCCTCGATGCTGCGTGCGGGAGCACAGCTCACATGCCTTGCCTGCACAGCGCCCTAAGTGCTTGCTGGCCTCCGCGTATGGCCGCGACACAGTCCGGCGCCGTATGCATGCATGCATACCCTAATATGACCCTACCATACCCTCTGCTATGGATGAGGGCACAGCTGACAAGGCCAAAAACCGCGAGGCCCACCCGGGCCGGCAAGAAGCGGCGCGGCGGGCTGCTCTTCGGAGGGCGCGGGCGACAGCGCGTGCGCGGCGGCCATCGAGCGAGCGGTGGTCGGCGTCAGCGACGTCTCCGGCATCTCCTCCAGCCGCGCGAAGATGAGCGCCACCATCTCCGCCAGCACCGCGCGCGACGCCTGCGTTAACAGCTCTGCGCGCGCGGCCGGCCGCGCCCCCGCCCGCTCAGGCCCTCCGCCTGTCCCATGTCGCACGTCAGCATACCCGCGTCTGGCAGCACTCCAAGCTGACACGCCGCTCGCCAAGGTAAGCACACCCCGCATGTCTCATGGGCTGGTGCTGCACGTCGCATGAGCAAGCTCAGGGCTTGCGTGCAACTCACCAGCGACATGCAATCCGCAAGCAAAGCCCAGAGCGTAGAGTGCGCAGGCCAGGCTGCCGTTACAGTGCACGACATGATGACCAGCACGGCGTCCGGCCGGCCGAGCAGGGCGCGCCGCGGGGGGGCCGCCGCCGCGCACCTGACACGCCCTTCCCGCGCTCGGTCTGGTAGTGCCCAATGCGGAAGCAGGCCTGGAAGAGGCTGACCACGTTGCCGTTGGTCAGCAGCCGCCCGCCGGGGCACTTCATGCACGCCAGCAGCACCTGCCCGGCGCGGCGCGCCGCCGCGTCAGGCGGCGCCGGGCCGCGGCGGCGTCGCGCGCAGGGCGCCTGGCGCGGGGAGCGCCCCGCGCGACCGGGGCGCTATCGCGCAGCGGCAGCACTCCGCGCGGCCTCAAGCGCCAGCGCCGTCCGGGTGCGCGTCTTCACCTGAACATGGCAAGGCTGGCAGCTGCCCCCGTTCAGCAGCCCGAGCGTGGCAAGCGCGGCGCTGGCCCCGCAGCGGGCCCGTGCGGGGGCCGCGGAGTGGACCTGGAGGATCTTGAAGAGCACCACCTCGTCAGCGGCGGGGTCCGTGGCCTCGAACTTGCACTGCGTGACGGCCTCCGCGGTCAGCCGCATTGCCTCCGCCAGGTCCGCGCCAGACTCGCCTGCGCCCCGCGCGGCCCCCGCTCCAGCCCACGGCCGCCACGCGCGCTCGACTCGCTCGCCCGCCGCCGCACAGGCAGCGCGCTCCCTGGAATGCAGGCCGGCGGGGCGCCGCTGCGGCGCACGTGCGGGGCGAGCTGGCGGGGTGCCGCCGCGCGCACCGAGCGTGAACTCGTCGAGCATGCGGCAGACGGACGTGAGCGCCACGCCGGTGATTGGGCCGCTGGTCTCGGGCGAGCGGATCACCTCCAGGAACGGGCCCAGGTACTCCAGCGGCGCCACCAGCGACCAGTCTGCGCGACAAGTATTCTTCAGACAGGCAGCCTGCGACGCCAAGGGCGGGAGGTCGGCGCGGCCGCCCGCGCGCACCGTGCCAGTGGAAGATGCGGCGCCGCAGGACTTTGAAGTCCTCGAGCAGCGGGTCATCGCCGGGCTCCTCCTCGTGGGCGCGCTGCGGAGCGGCAGCCAACACACTCGTCAGCCCGGCTGTGCCGGGCAAGCGCACG
>JAABUQ010013141.1_pt1 | contig 10118 bp, 9 predicted proteins | sample 5560001 | NCBI WGS metagenome assembly JAABUQ01 (sample SAMN10711888, study PRJNA513371) | rock metagenome | isolation source: Antarctica rocks | place: Antarctica: Victoria Land, Finger Mt nord | collected 2015-12-18 | reverse complement strand
TTCCTGCTGATCGTGCCGGTGGCGGGGTGCTCGGCCTAGCTGGGCGCGGCGGCCATGTCGGTCTTGCCGAACGTGTCGGGGACCGGGTACTTGCCGAGTGCGAACAACAACACCGCCGCGTGCTGGAAGTCGATGATCTGGATCGATCCAGCCAGCTGGATGGCGTCTTTGCTCTTCAGGCTCGGGATGGCCTTCTGGTAGGTGGCGGCGGCGATCTGCTCGAGCATGAGCGCCAACTTGGCCGCGCCCGGGATGTCGGTCACCTTGCCAAAGGCGTCGTTGACCGTCGAGCTGAGCTTGGCGTCGGGCTTGTCCACCGCCGGCTTGCCGGCACCGGTGAGCACGCTGTTCCACTTGTCGAGGGCAGCCTGGTGCTGGCTCATGGCCGTGGTCACGAACGTTCCCACCGCGGGAGGGACAGGGCCGAGCTTGTTGGCCGTGGCGGCGTCACCGGCGGCCTTGTAGGTGTTGACGGCGAGCACCTCGAGGCTGGCCGCAAAGGCCGCGACCGTCAGATCGCCGCCGCCGCCTCCGCCACCGCTGCTGGTGGTTGTCTCGCCGCTGGCCGACGACGTGTCCGAACTGGCCCCGGTGGTGGCACCTGAGGACGCCGAGCCGGTGTCGCTGCTGTTGGTCTTGGTCTTGGTGCTCTTCTTGTCGCTGCTGCAGGCGGCGAGCACGCCGACGGCGGCCAGGCCTCCGGCCCCGAACAAGAAGTTGCGGCGGCTGGCGGCCAAGGCGGACAGCCGCTGCAGCGTGCCGTCGAGGGATTCTGCGTCGTTGGAGGAGCCGCTATCAGGGGGTGAGTTGGTGTCGTTGGTCGAGTCGTTCACTTGACCGCTCCTTCTTCCGGCGGGCTGGCTTTGGTGATGGGTTCGAACGGCTCGGGGAAGGCGACGCTGCCGGCCGCAGCAGGCAGGGAAGCCAGGTCGGTGGGGATGGCGATGAGTTGGGGGGCTCCACCCTTCAGGAGCGCGTCGACGGCCCGCAGGGTGGCCAAGTGCTGGGACTCGACGCCCATGATGCTGGCCATGATCTCCTTGCTCTTCGAGTCGCCGAGCAGGGAGAGGTTGGCGAGGTACGTCTCGGTAGCCACCTGCTCGAGGGACATGGCCAGCGTCACCACGGCACCCGCATCGGTGAGCATGGGCTTGGCGTCGTTCACCACCTGCAGGTACTTCGGGTTGGGCTGATCCTGCTCCTTGCCGTTGAGCGCCTTGGTCTGGGCCTGGAAGGCCTGCCGGTGCTCATCGTGCTGCATCATCGTGGTCTGGGCGAACTTCTGCACTGCGGCCGGGGTCTGGCCCCAGAACGGGAGCCCCATCGCCGCTTTGTAGGTGGCCACAGCCAGGATCTCCAAGGAGGAAGCGGTCTGCAGGATCTGCACGTCCATGGGGCTCTGGGCCGAGGCAGGGGAGGCGATGAGCGAGGTGAGAGCGGTGCCGAACCCGGTGGCCAGGAGGCCTCCTGCGGCCAGCGTGCCCAAACCGAGGCCGCCGTCGCGCACGGCGGCGCTGCGCTCCTGGTTGAACCGGTCGATCTCGGCGGGATCCACCTCCTCGGTGCGGCGGTCGGCGCGCACGTCGGCCAAGTCGTCGAGGGAGCCCTTCATGCTGCGGAGCGCATCGGTCTGCAAGTCCTGGGACTCAACCGTGAGCTCGTGGAGCGCCTTGTCGTCTATCGGTGCGTTGTTCCCCGACTGCACGCGGGTACCTCCTGGTTGGTGGGTATGAGGCGACGACCAACCGGCCGTCACCGGTGTTGCCTTGCCGGTGATGCTCAGGACACCTGGACGGTGCCCGTCATGTAGGTGTGGATCTCGCACTTGTACTGATAGGCACCAGCTTTGGCGAACTTCTCTTTGTAGGTCTTGCCTTTGGCCAGATGGCCGGAGTTGAACTTCTGGCTGCCGCCGTCGGAGCTGACCGTGTGATCCTTGCTGTCCTGGTTGGTCCACGTGATCTCCGTGCCGGCTTTGACCTTGATGGTGGCGGGCTCGAACTTGAAACTCTTGATGGTGACGCTGTTGCCAGAGCCCGACGAGCCGGAAGACGCCGTACTCGATTTACTGTCGCTTTTGCTGCACGCTCCGGCTCCCACCAGCACCGCGACAGCCACGACCAGACCAGCAGCGCGGCGAAGGTGCGGACCCATGGGCAGGCACCGTAGGGAGACGTCGGGGGAAAACCAACGGCGCGCGCGCTCATTCACGAGATTTATTCCCGCCTCACCGCTAGTGAGCCAAGAATCACATCAGGCGGCGAGCACCTCGGAGAGCGAGTCGAGCAGGGCGTGGGCCGCCCCGACCAAGGCGTGGGCCGCCGGCCGGTCGGCCAGCTCGCCCAGCCCGGTCAGCGCTGCATCGGCCTGGTCGACATAGGACCGTGCCGTCGACGTGGCCGAGGCCACGCCCGACCCGCGGGTGATGAGTGCCCGCGCCTGGTCACACTCGGGCCCGGTGACGTGACGACCAAGCAGCGTGGCCAGCTCGTCACCGTCGGGACCGGCCAAGGCCCGCAGCACCGGCAACGTATACACGCCTTCCACCAAGTCGTGTCCTGCGGGCTTCCCCAGTTGCCGATCGGTGGCCACCAGGTCGAGCACATCGTCGACGATCTGGAAGGCCATGCCGTAGGCCCTCCCGAAGTCGGTGAGCCGGTCCACGTGGTGCGAGGGGAGGCCCCCTACCAGGGCCCCGATGCGACAGCTCGTGGCGAACAACGACGCCGTCTTTCCCTCGATGCTGGCCAGGTAGGAGGCCTCGGTGCGGTCGAGCTGGTAGGCGGTCTGCAGCTCGCGCACCTCGCCTTCGCAGAGGCGGCCGATGGTGGCCGCCAGCAGCTGGGCCACCTCCGTGCCGAGCGACGCTGCCAACTCGGACGCCTTGGCCAGCAGGTAGTCGCCGGAGAGGATGGCCCGCAGGTTGCCCCACCTGGCGTTCACGCTCGGCACCGTGCGTCGGGTGACGGCCTCGTCGATGACGTCGTCGTGGTGCAGCGAGCCGAGGTGTACCAGCTCGACGGCCACGCCGCCGCGGACCACCTCGGGCTGCGCCGGACCCTCGTGGCCCTCGGCGCACGCGCCGGCGGCCACGGCCAGCAGGGGACGGACACGTTTGCCACCGGCCAGCACCAAGTGGCTGGCCATCTCGGTGAGGGCCGGTTCGGCGGTTTGGACGGCGGCCCGCAGCTCGGTCTCTACCCGTTGCCGATCATCGGCCATGGTGGCCAGGTCGAACAGTGGGTTGCTGGCCACCAAGGGTCTGTCTCCTGCCGAGAGGTCCAGCACGCCGGACGGCTCGACCCTACGGCAGCGTCGCCGTCGGCCCGAAACCGGTGGACCGCAGCGCCGGGCACCACGCCCACCCGGTCGGCCAAGTTGCCGGCGTTCGGACACCGGTGGGCGCGATGGTTGGGTCAGCTCGTACACTCACTTCACGAACCCACCGGTGGGAGGAGCATCCCCTTGTTCGAACGGTTCACTGACAGAGCCCGCCGGGTGGTCGTGCTGGCCCAAGAGGAAGCACGGCTGCTCAACCACAACTACATCGGCACCGAGCACATCTTGCTCGGCCTCATCCACGAAGGCGAAGGCGTCGCCGCCAAGGCTCTCGAGTCGCTCGGCATCAGCCTGGAGGCCGTGCGCAACCAAGTGGAGGAGATCATCGGTCAGGGCGGCTCGTCGCCCAGCGGCCACATCCCCTTCACGCCCCGAGCCAAGAAGGTGCTGGAGCTCTCGCTCCGCGAGGCCCTCCAGCTCGGTCACAACTACATCGGCACCGAGCACATCCTGCTCGGCCTCATCCGTGAGGGTGAGGGGGTGGCCGCCCAGGTGCTGGTCAAGCTGGGCGCCGACCTGTCTCGCGTACGCCAGCAAGTGATCCAACTCCTGTCCGGGTACTCGGGCCCGGGCGCGCCCGGCGAGAAGGCGGGCGCCACCACGGGTCCCGGCAGCAGCAGCGAAGGTGGCCAGTCCGGCAGCCTCGTGCTCGACCAGTTCGGCCGCAACCTCACCCAGCTGGCCCGCGACAAGCAGCTCGACCCGGTCATCGGCCGAGCCCGCGAGACCGAGCGGGTCATGCAGGTGCTGTCGCGCCGCACCAAGAACAACCCTGTGCTCATCGGCGAGCCGGGCGTCGGCAAGACCGCCATCGTCGAGGGCCTGGCCCAGTCCATCGCCGCCGACACAGTCCCGGAGACCCTCACCGGCAAGCAGCTCTACACCCTCGATCTCGGCGCCCTCGTCGCCGGGTCGCGCTACCGCGGTGACTTCGAAGAGCGCCTCAAGAAGGTGCTCAAGGAGATCCGCACCCGCGGCGACATCATCTTGTTCATCGACGAGCTGCACACCCTCGTCGGTGCCGGCGCCGCCGAAGGCGCCATCGACGCCGCCTCGATCCTCAAGCCCATGCTGGCCCGCGGTGAGTTGCAGACCATCGGGGCCACCACCCTCGACGAGTACCGCAAGCACTTGGAGAAAGACGCCGCCCTCGAGCGACGATTCCAGCCCATCAAGGTGGAAGAGCCAACGGTGGCCCACACCATCGAGATCCTGAAGGGCCTGCGCGATCGCTACGAGGACCACCACCGCGTCACCATCACCGACCAGGCGCTGGTGGCGGCGGCCAACCTGGCCGACCGCTACATCTCCGACCGGCACCTCCCCGACAAGGCCATCGACCTCATCGACGAGGCCGGCAGCCGCTTGCGCATCAAGCGCATGGAGACCCCGCCTGACTACAAGGAGATCGAGAACCAGATCTCCGAGGTGGTCCGCAACAAGAAGGAAGCGGTCGAGGCCCAGCGCTTCGAGGAGGCGGGCAAGCTCCGCGACAAGGAGAAGGAGCTGCTCACCGAGAAGGAGTCCAAGGAAGCCGAGATCAAGGCCTCGGGAGTCGACCTGTTCGACGAGGTCGACGAGGAGTCCATCGCCGAGGTGCTGTCCATCTGGACCGGCATCCCGGTGTACAAGCTCACCGAGGAGGAGACCCAGAAGCTGCTCCGCATGGAAGACGAGCTGCACAAGCGGGTCATCGGCCAGGAGCAGGCCATCAAGTCGGTGTCCCAGGCCATCCGCCGCACCCGCGCCGGTCTCAAGGACCCGAAGCGCCCGAGCGGGTCGTTCATCTTCCTGGGACCGTCAGGTGTCGGCAAGACCGAGCTGGCCAAGACCCTCACCCAATTCCTGTTCGGCGACGAGGACTCCCTCATCGCCCTCGACATGTCCGAGTACATGGAGAAGCACACCGTCAGCCGCCTGGTCGGCTCACCTCCGGGCTACGTCGGCTACGAAGAGGGTGGCCAGCTCACCGAAGCGGTGCGCCGCAAGCCCTTCAGCGTGGTCCTGTTCGACGAGATCGAGAAGGCCCACCCCGACGTGTTCAACACGTTGCTGCAGATCCTGGAGGAAGGCCGGCTCACCGACGCCCAGGGCCGCTCGGTCGACTTCCGCAACACGGTGCTGATCATGACCTCCAACCTCGGCACCGCCGACTTGCGCAAAGCCAACGTGGGCTTCGGGAAGGCGGACGAGGCCGTGTCCTATGAGCGCATGAAGGAGAAGGTCAACGACGCCCTCAAGCTGCACTTCCGCCCGGAGTTTCTGAACCGGATCGACGAGACCATCGTGTTCCACGAGTTGTCGAAGCCCGAGGTCACCGAGATCGTCGAGCTCATGGTCAAGCGCACTCGGGTCCAGTTGGAGTCCCAGGGCATCGGCATCGAGCTCACCGACGCGGCCAAGGTGCTGCTGGTCGATCGGGGCTATGACCCCACCCTCGGCGCTCGTCCGTTGCGCCGGGCCATCCAGCGCCTCGTCGAGGACCCGCTCTCTGAGCAACTTCTCTACAAGAAGTTCCGGGCCGGTGAGATCGTCATCGTCGACGCCGAGCTCGACCCGGAGTCGCCCAAGGGCGAGTCGGTGATGGTGTTCCGGTCGGTCGAGGGCTTCGAACCGCCGCCGGTCGAGCTGGCCGAGGCGGGTCCCGCCGACCTCTGATCACCGGACCCACTGGCGTCTGATGCGCCGGTAGTGTCGCCGCCCGTGCTCAGGCTGGGGTGGCGGCGTGTCGGACTCACGTTGCTGGCCGTGGTGGCCCTAGGCGTGGCGGCGGGGTGCCGGGTCGACGCCGACGTCGACGTGGCCGTCCAGCGCAACGGCAGTGGGACGGTGGCCGTCACCGTGCGCCTCGACCAGGACGCCGCCAGTCGAGTGCCGAACCTCGCCGCCCAACTCCGCACCGGTGACTTGGCGGCGGCGGGGTGGACCCTCTCGGGCCCTACCCGCGCCCCAGGCGGCGGGGTGACCCTGGTGGCCCGAGCGCGGTTCACGCGTGTGGCCGACGTCGGCCCGCTCCTTGACCAGTTGACCGGCGCCGGCGGAGCGTTGCGGGCCACGCTCGAACGTCACCACTCCTTTGGCCGTGACCGGTTCACTTTCGCCGGCACGCTGGACCTGTCCAAGGGTCTCGACGCCTTCTCGGACCCCGCCTTCCGCCAGCGGCTCGGCGGCCAAGGGCTCGAGCAGCTGCTGGCTGGCCAGCCGCCCACGCTCACGGCTCCCTTTCGGGTGCGACTCACGCTCTCGCTACCCGGCACGGTGAGCGGTGGGCCTCAGGCCCAAGACCACGGCCGAGTCCAGTGGCGGGCCACCCTCGGCCAGCCACCCGTGGACCTGCGGGCCACCAGTGACCAACGATCAGGCATGACCCGTGTCCTCACCATCGTGGCCATCGTCGCCATCGCTGGTCTCGTGGTGACCGTGCTGGGCGCTTTGGTCCTGCGCCGCACCTGACGGCCAGCCCTGAAAGCCGTCGGCTCGGGCACGTACGGCATCTCAACAACGTGTCACACCGTCACGCGTAAGGTCCGGACGTGGCCAAGCCCAAGGCGGTCTTCCGGTGCGGGGAGTGCGGGTTGGGCGCCCCACAGTGGGCGGGGCGGTGTTCATCGTGCGGGGGGTGGAACACCCTCGAACCTGAGCCGCAATGGATGGCTCGGCCCTCGGTGGTTGATGGTTTCGCCGCCGCCGCGAGACAGAGGCCGGTCCTTCTCGCCCACGTCGATCCCGACGGGTGGGCGGCCACGCCCACCGGCATCGGCGAGCTCGACCGCGTCCTCGGCGGCGGCTTGGTTCCTGGCTCGGTCACCTTGATCGGCGGTGAGCCCGGCATCGGCAAGTCCACGTTGCTGTTGCAGATGGCTGCCGCTCAGGCGCGAGCGGGAGCCAAGGTGCTGTATGTCTCGGCCGAGGAGTCGAGCCAACAGGTCCGGGCCCGAGCCGAGCGGCTGGGCCTGGTCGACGCTGACGTCTGGCTGGTGGCCGAGGTCGCGTTGCCCGTGCTGTTGGCCCAGGTTGATGAGCTGGCCCCAGATATTGTGGTGGTCGACTCCGTCCAGTCCGTCTCGGACCCCGACGTCGGCTCGCCGGCCGGGTCGGTCACCCAAGTTCGGGAGTGTGCTCACCGCCTGGTTCAGGAAGCCAAGACACGGGGGATCGCCGTGGTGCTGGTGGGTCACGTCACCAAGGACGGCAACCTGGCTGGCCCCAAGGTGCTCGAACACGTGGTGGACACGGTGCTGGCCTTCGAGGGCGACCGCCTCCAGGCCCTGCGCCTGTTGCGGGCCACCAAGCACCGCTTCGGCGCCACCCACGAGCTGGGACTGTTCGAGATGGCCGAGTCGGGGCTGGTGGGCGTTCCCGACGCCAGCGGCGTGTTCCTGGCCGATCGCCTGCCCGGCATCCCCGGCTCGGTGGTGGTGCCCGCCATGGAGGGCCAGCGTCCGTTGCTGGTGGAGATCCAAGCCCTCGTGGCCAGCACCAACCTTCCCGCCCCCCGCCGATCCGGCCAAGGTCTCGACTCCGGTCGCCTGGCCATGCTGGCGGCGGTGATCCAGGAACGGGTCAAGATTAAACTGTTGTCGTTCGAGATCTACGCGCTGGCGGTGGGCGGGGTGCGCATCGTGGAACCGGCCGCCGACCTGGCGGTGGTGTTGGCGGTGGCGTCGGCGCACTGCGCCGAGCCCGTCCCGGCCGACCTCGTGGCGTGCGGTGAGGTGGGCCTGGGAGGAGAGCTGCGCCGCGTGGCGCAGCTCTCCCGCCGGTTGGGTGAAGCGGCCAGGCTCGGGTTTCAGCGTGCTGTCGTGCCGCCGTCGGTCGACGATGGCCCGCCTGGCATGGAGCTCATCCGGGCGGCGACGGTCGCAGACGCGATCGACCGGCTCGGGTTGCGCGGCCTCGACGGTCCCTCCGGCCGCCCTGACCTCTGAGAGGCTCGGCGGCCCCTCAGTAGCATGCGCGCGTGACCACGGCTCGTCGCAGTCCCGAGCTGGTCGACGCCCTCACCCGGGTGGCACCCGGTCAACCCCTGCGAGAAGGGGTGGATCGCATCCTGCAGGCCGGCATGGGCGCCTTGATCGTGATGGGTGACGACGCCGACGTGTTGAACATCTGCTCAGGCGGCTTTTTGCTCGACGCCGCGTTCAGCCCTCAACGGCTGTCGGAGCTGGCCAAGATGGACGGTGCCATCATCTTGGCTCCCGACTCCAGCCGCATCGCCCGCGCCAACGTCCACCTCGTACCCAACCCCAACGTGCCCACGTCAGAGACCGGCACCCGTCACCGCACCGCCGAACGGGTGGCCAGGTCCATCGGCGTCCCCGTGATCTCGGTCTCCCAGCGCATGGCCGTCATCGCCGTGTACTCGGGGACGGTCAAGGGTGAGCTGGAGCCCACTCCCCGGGTGGTGAACCGGGCCAACCAGGCGCTGCAGACCCTCGAGCGGTACAAGGCCCGCCTGGAGACCGAGTCGGGTTCGCTGCTGGCCCTGGAGATCGAGGACCTGGCCACCTACCGAGACGTGGCCACCGTGCTGCAACGCACCGAGATGGTGCAGCGCATCGCGGAGGAGATCGAGGGCTACATCGTTGAGCTGGGGGTGGACGGTCGGCTGTTTCGTCTCCAGCTCGAGGAGCTCATGGGCGGCGTGGCCGACGACCGGCGGCTGGTCATCCGCGACTACATCACCGCCGATGATCCGGTGACGTTGGCCCGGGCCATGACCGACCTGGCCGAGATCTCCACCGACGACCTGCTCGACCTCAAGCGGATGGGGTCGGTGCTTGACGGGTTCGACCGCACGATCAGCCTCGACTCGGCTGTCACCCCTCGCGGGTACCGCATGCTGGCCAAGATTCCGCGCCTGCCTGAGTCGGTGATCGATCGCATCGTGTCCCGGTTCGCCAGCTTGCCGCGCATCCTGCGGGCCACCATCGACGATCTCGACGACGTGGAGAGCGTGGGCGAGGCCCGGGCCCGAGCGGTGAAGGACGGGCTGGCCCGGCTGGCCGAGACCAGCATCCTCGATCGGTACCTGTGACGCGGCGATGAGGGTCGAGCTCCCGAGCGGCACCCCGGCCGAGGTGGCCCGTCCCGCCGAGCCGCCGTCGCGGGGCCTGGTGCTCATTCCCGACATCGGGGGCCTGCGACCCTTGTTCGACGGCTTGGCCGCGGGCCTGTCGGCCAGCCATGGGTGGTCGGTCTGTGTCGTGGAACCGTGGCCCGGACGCCAGGACATGGCCCTGGAGGAGCGGCTGGCCTCGGTGGGCACCATCGACGAGCACCGCCTTCTCGGCGATCTGGCCGCCGCCGCCGACGTGTGCGACGGCGAACCGGTGGCCGTCCTCGGGTTCTGCATGGGCGCCATGTTCGCCCTGCGGGCGGCGGATCTGGGTCGCTTCGACCGGGTCGTGTCGTTCTACGGCATGGTCCGGGTACCAGAGCAGTGGCGATCCCCTACCGTGGGAGAGCCGCTCGCCGCCGTCGGCTCTCCCGGTGCCGCCCCTGTGCTGGCCCTGGTGGGCACCGACGATCCGTGGGTGCCGGCGGCCGACCTCGACGCCCTCGAAGCAGCCGGAGCCACCGTGGTGCGCTACCCCGGCGCCGACCACGGCTTCGTGCACGACCCGAGCCGTCCCACCCACCGGCCCGACGACGCCGCCGACGCCTGGGCCCGAGTCATCGCCTTCCTGAGCGAGTAGTTGTCAGCGTCGCCCGGACCATCCGGTTCTGCTTCCGAGCTTTGTGGTGGGCGCCAGCCAGGGGGATGCTCGAAGGGGGGC
>JAABUQ010013140.1_pt1 | contig 10118 bp, 8 predicted proteins | sample 5560001 | NCBI WGS metagenome assembly JAABUQ01 (sample SAMN10711888, study PRJNA513371) | rock metagenome | isolation source: Antarctica rocks | place: Antarctica: Victoria Land, Finger Mt nord | collected 2015-12-18 | reverse complement strand
TATCCTCCCTGCGGAGGTGGGCAAGCTCTCTGCTCTGCAAGAGCTTTTCCTGTCCGAGAACCAGCTGAGCACCTTACCTACAGAGGTAAGCAAGCTCTCCGCTCTACAGTGGCTTGACCTTTCCCACACCCAGCTGAGTAGTCTGCCATCGGTAGTGTATACCCTTTCTACTCTACAATGGCTTGACCTAGCCGACACCCAGCTGAGCAGCTTGCCTCTGGAGGTAGGCAACCTTACTCGCCTGCTAAGGCTTAACCTGGCCCACAACCAGCTACGCATTCTGCCACCGGCAGTGTACAACCTTTCCGCTCTACAAGAGCTTGATCTGGCCCATAACCAGCTGAACACCTTGCCTACAGAGGTGGGCAACCTTTCCGCTCTACAATGGCTTGATCTGTCCCACAATCAACTGAGCATTCTGCCCGTGGAAGTGGGCAAGCTCTCTGCTCTGCAAATGCTTGACCTGACCCACAACCAGCTACGCATTCTGCCACCAGCAGTGTACAACCTTTCCGCTCTACAATGGCTTGATCTGGCCCACAACCAGCTACACATTCTGCCAGCCGAAGTGGGCAACCTTACCCGTCTGCTAAGGCTTAACCTGGCCCACAACCAGCTGAACATCTTGCCTACAGAGGTGGGCAACCTTATCCACCTGCAAAGGCTTAACCTAGAAAATACCCCAGTACAGACACCACCACCAGAAATTGTTGCCCAAGGTGTTCCAGCCATTCTTGCCTATTTGCAGGCACTGCAATGGGCGGAAGGTGGAACGTTTTGAAGCGAAGGTAAGGATGTGGCACCAGTCTGCTCCACTGGACCAAGAAAGATCTCCTCTATCACTAGGGAAAAGCTCACCAGGAGAAACTGAGTGAACTATCGGGATCAATGGAGTCTTTCAGCTGAGCATGAAGGAGTGGACTACACCGCTCGTAGCTGTATGCCCAAGACAGGCGCACACAACCACAACTCACAGGAGGTCTCAAGAGTCTGTACGGGAAGGACAAGATGGTCTACGTGGTCGATCTGCATAGCTCCCTCCTTTTCCCTTCATGGTACTTCCTTTGAAACACCGAAGTTCGTAAGAACTGAAGTATCTGTCAAATCATAAGGGGTGACACGGATAGTGATGAAAAAGAGGTTCATGCACACTTTTCGTGAGAAGCTGTAGCAGAATGGATGCAAACGATGATACTCGCTTGTCGTGAGAGCCACTTCAATCATTCTCACCCTTGAAACATGGCAGCGTTTTCACGGAAAGTGTGCATGAACCAAAAAGAGGATAGTTATTGTGGTGATTTACAAATAACGCATCAGTATAGAACAGAAATTGACTGTTCTATACTGATGCGTTACCCATGTTTAGTCTAGTAACTGTTCCATCTGTGTTAAGCGTGACTCAAAGAGTTGGAATGCCTGTCGCACAGGCTCTGGTGAGGTCATGTCAACGCCAGCTTTTTTGAGTAGCTCGATACTGTAATCAGAAGAGCCAGAACTGAGGAACTTGAGGTAGCGTTCAACCGCAGGCTGTCCTTCGTGCAATATCTTTTGTACCAGCGCGGAGGCGGCTGAGATGCCTGTTGCATACTGATACACGTAAAAGTTGTAATAGAAATGTGGAATCCGCGCCCACTCTATACCAATCAAATCATCAATAACGGTTTCCGCACCATAATATTTTTGATTCAGTGCTGTATATTGTTCGCTAAGCACATCTGCCGTAAGCGACTCACCTTCCTCGGCAAGATGGTGGATTGTTTGCTCATACTCCGCGAACATGGTCTGACGGAACAATGTGCCGCGAAAATCCTCTAACGAGTGGTTCAGCAGGGCAATACGTGTTGCTTTGTCGGTCGTATTTTTAAGCAGGTATTCGGTGAGCAGTTCTTCATTGAGCGTAGAGGCAACCTCAGCGACAAAGATAGTGTAGTCGCCATACTGATAAGGCTGATGAGTACGTGTGAAGTACGAGTGCATTGAATGCCCTAACTCATGGGCGAGCGTATACATGCTGTCTCGCTTGCTCTGGAAGTTGAGCAGAATGAATGGCTGAGTCGCATACGCACCACCACTATATGCGCCTCCACGCTTCCCTGGTGTCTCGTAGACATCAATCCAGCGTTGCGAGAAGCCCTTCTTGAGCGTGTCAATATAGTTTTCGCCGAGGGGCGCGAGTGCGGCTGTGACTGTATCACGTGCTTGCTCGTAGGTCATTTCGTCGGTTGTCTCTTCAACAATTGGCACATAAAGATCGTACATGTGCATCTCGTCCAGCTTGAGTATGCGCTTACGCAACTTCATATAACGATTGAGCAAGGGAATATACTCATGCACAGCTTTAAGTAGATTATCATACACACTGATGGGAATATTGTTGCCCGCAAGCGCACGGTCACGACAGGTTGCGTAGTCGCGTTGCCTCGTATAGAAAAGGTCGGTTTTGACTTGCGCGGATAGCGTTGCTGCTAATGTGTTGCGTTGCTTCAGAAATGTTCCGTGCATAGCTTCAAACGCTTGTTTGCGTACATCGCGGTCTGCGCTGCGAATAAAGGTCAGGTAGTTGCCTTTGGTTAACTCGACCTCTTGCCCCGCTTCATTTGCAATCGTTGGCAGTTTGAGATCGGCATTGTCGATCATCGAGAAAATGGAGTCAGGCGCGTCAGCAACCTCGCCTGTAGCAGCAAGTACCGCTTCTACCTCGGCAGAGCGAACATGTCCACGCTTGCGATTCAAGTCATGGAGTTGTTGCTTGTATAATGCTAAACCTGGAGTTTCTTGTATAAAGCGGTCTAGTGTTTCCTGTGGTAAAGCAAGAATTTCCGGTTCAATAAATGAGATAGCGGTGGTAGCACGAACGACGAGTTGCATCGCGCGGTCTGCCATTGCCTGATATTTCCCATTCGTCGTATCCTCATCACGACGCATTGAGGTATAAACATACAATTTCTCAAGCTGAAGTGCTGTATCATCGCGCTTTTGCAGAACCGTGAGCAATGCTTGCCCGCTTTGTGCGAGTGTTCCTTGCCGTGTTGCTATCTCTGGTAAACGCTGTTGTAGCTCCTGAAAATCGCGCTCCCACGCGTCATCACTGGCAAAAATGCTTTCGAGGTTCCATGTATATTCTTGAGAGATATCTTGTCTCTTCTGTAATGTTTGCAAGAGAATACTACCTTTCCAACGTTATTCTTCGTCGTCCTCATCATCTTCGGGAAGCAAGTCGTCACGCTCTGCCCACTTTTCTCTAAAGCGGTAGAAGTTTCGTTTACTCAGGCGCGTTCGCTCGGCATCGGACTGTTTGGTATCTGACAAAACAGGATGACATATGATTGGCAAATTGGGTGTGACTACAAGCGTGGTCCCTAAATCACGCACAGTGAAATTGAAATCGACATCCATATAATACGGAAATCTGTAGCGTTCGTCAAACAGCCCAGCCTCTTTCAGCAAGACACGGCGAAACGCCATACATAATGTGTCGATAACATCTACTTCAGTGTTATCGTCCTGGCTCTCCTCAAAATTGCGCAAATCATCAGTACGCAAACCACGCAAGCCTGTAATGCCCACACTTCCATCTTCTAGTGTCTGCATCAGAGGAGTGAAAATGTCGCCAGTAAGTTCGACACTGGTGTCCAGCACGAGGATATAACGGCCCCTACTTTGCTTTAGTCCAACATTGCGTGCCTCTGCCTCGCCCATTGTCCGCGTAATGTGCAGTACACGAAGACGATCTTCCTGATATTTGTATGCCTCAGCCCACAGGTCTATGCCATCCTGTGACGCGTTATCTATAAGGACAATCTCGATGTCTGTTGTATCCGCAAACCGTAGAACGCTTTCGATGCAACGCACGGTTTGTTCGTAGCTGTTGCGTGAGAGAATATTGACTGAAAAGGTGCAACGGTCCGGCTCATCGAGCAGAGATGGCAGTTGACGCCCTGTGCGGTAAACCTGTCCATCAACTTCTACACTGGGAAGTGTCACAAGGTGTGCGCCACGCGGATTATCTTTAATGGCATAGCCAGCAGCTTCGATCTGTTGTTTCAAAACATCGGCACGATCATACTGCCCACGTCGGCGCAGGAGATCGCGTTCATGTGAAAGGGCCAGTATCTCTTCAGGGATACTATGGCGAAATGAATGGGTAGTCATATGGTACTTTTCCTCCCTCAACTACACTAGGTCCACAAATGTATAGCTACCAACCAAGCGCGAGTCCATCACAGCGCGGGTCGGCAGCACCTTCAAAAACATGGGTTTGAGGATGAATGCGAATGGCCTGCGCATGACCCATGCCATGATCCCATGCTCTATTTTGGGTTACGCGATGACCAAGACGAGCAAGCTCTTCTGCACTACGCGGTGGGAAGCCCTCTTCCAGGACAACACGTTCTTGTATCCGCTGCTCAAGGTGCTCATCAACATTGCTTTGTCCCCCCAATTCTTGTTCTTTTCCCTCTTGTCCAATTTGGAAGCGTCCACTACGCCAACGGGGAGCAGAGATCGCTTGCTGTACATTCAGCCCAAAATCGAGCATTGCGGTGATGAGCTGCACATGCACTTGTGGTTGTGCATCGCCTCCCATTGTTCCTATAGCCGCGTAAGTTGTATTATTATGCAAGACCATTGCGGGGGTAAGCGTGTGCATTGTGCGCTTCCCTGGCTGCAAATAGTTCACATGGCGCGGGTCAAGTGAGAAGTACGAGCCGCGATTGTGCAGCATCACACCTGTTGTACCACCAACAACGCCACTGCCAAAACCATTGTACAAGCTTTGAATTAAGGAAACCACATTGCCTTGATTATCGGTCGTACAAAGATACATCGTATCCCCATCTTTTTCAAGCCCTGGACCCACCTGTACCGCCGCTTTTGTAAGATTCATACGTGCCCGTTGCTGGTCTGCATATGCTTTACTTAATAATCGCTCAACAGGCACATCAACAAAATCTGGGTCAGAGACGTAACGGTCTCGGTCCGCAAAGGCAAGTTTTTTCGCTTCAAGTAAAATATGTAAGTATTCGGCTGTCTGATATCCTAATGCCGACAGGTCGTAGCCCTCGATAATATTGAGCATCTCAAGTGCTGTTATGCCTTGTGTGTTCGGTGGAAACTCATACACATCATAGCCACGATAGTTTGTCGAAATTGGCTCAACCCAATTAGAATGATGTTTTGCCATATCCTCCATACTCAACACACCGCCACATTGTTGCACATACTCCGTAATGGTTTGTGCTAATGGTCCTCTGTAAAACGGCTCACGCCCCTCTTGTGCAAGGATTTTATATGTCTGAGCAAGGTTGGGCTGACGCAAAACAACGCCTGCTTGTGGTGCTTTGCCACCTAAAAGATATGTCTCAGCACTGCTACTCCACGGCCCAAGTACCCCCTCGGCTGCGGCTTCCAGCCAGCCCGCAAGCTTTGTGGTAATCGGCATCCCACATTCGGCAAGTTCAATGGCGGGCGCAAAAACGACTTCTGCTGGCAATGTACCAAAACGTTCAAGTGCTTCAAACCAACCATCAACCGCTCCTGGCACGTTGATTGAGAGTGGGCCACGTTCAGGGATATGCTGCATCTTGTGTGCAAGAAAGTATTCTGGTGTCATGCCGTGTGGAGCACGACCACTTCCATTCAATGCATACAATTTCTGTGTTTTTGTGTCCCAGATTAGCATAAAAACATCGCCACCTGCTGAACAGGTTGAGGGATAAACAACCGTCATGACCGCGTTAGCCGCGATTGCGGCATCAATCGCGTTTCCGCCCTGTGTCAGGATACGCACTCCTGCTTGTGTGGCGAGATAATGAGCGCAGGCAACCATGCCACGCACACCGAGGACAGGCTCTTGGGAGAACATGGCGAGGACCTCTCCGTTTCCTACATACACCAATACGTAGCTTGACATATTATAGCACAGAGATATTTTAAAGACGTACAGACGTACTAGTCGGCGATGTATCCTGAAAAGATTGTCACACTCTCTTTGGCTCATTCGTGGATACTATACGGCTAGCGAAATTGGCTAAATTTCCATAGAACGAAGAAGATGAGCGTAAGAAGAGAGGAAATACGAGATGAGTAGCCCTAATGCAAGTAATAGTATAAAAACATTTAATGAGAAGGTAAAGGGCATTACAATTGCAACATTGACGACGGTTGCCGAGGATGGTACTCCACACAATCGCCCAATGGCGACGCAAGAGGCTGACTCTGAGGGGAACCTGTGGTTCTTTACAGACACAAATGCGCCTAAAGTAAAGGAAATAGAGCGGCATCAGAAGGCTAGTGTGAGTTTTATCTCAACTAGCGATAACCGCTATGTTTCTGCTTATGGCACCGCTCAACTGGTGCAAGATCGCCAGAAGGTTAAAGACCTGTGGCAGCCTATCCTTAAAGCGTGGTTTCCTAATGGCCCAGAGGACCCCAATGTGGCTTTGATTAAGGTCAACGTCACAGATGCTGAATATTGGGAAGGTCCATCAGGTATTGTTGGACGCCTAACCGCACTTACGTCGTCGATTGTCTCTGGCAAGCCTAATCAGGGACAAACTGATGAAAAGATCAATCTAAAGTAAATAATTGACAGACGACAAACAGCACGAACTCGCGAGTTCGTGCTGTTTGTCGTCTATCAACACACTAGTGGTCATTCCTATTGCGTAACCAGGCCAATGTGAGTAACACAGTCGCGGCTGTTGCGACACTTGCTGTGACGAGAGTACGTGCTATTGATTGTGGTCCTCCTTGCCAGCCATCGCTGATGTCTGTCCCTGTTTGCATTGGTGATGAGACTGCACCAGTGGTTGCAGGTGCTGCTTCGGGTTTGAAGTGTGCCGTATCAATCTGTTTTGCCATCATTACTTCTGCCAGTCCAGGGGCAACGTTATGCGTGAAGCCGATCATACGTGCTGCATTGCCAACATATGTCTCGCGCTGAGGCTTCACAGCAAGCTTGACGATTGTTTTTGCAACCTGCTCAGCAGGATAAACCGGAGGCATGGCCTTGACCGCTCTTCCTGTATAGTTCGCGGCATGATGGAAAAATGGCGTGTCGATGGTAGCAGGAAACACGGTACAAACATGAATATTCTTTGCGCCATCGAGCACCCCTATCTCTTCTCGCAACCCTTCTCCAAATGCTCGCACAGCGAACTTCGAGGACGTGTAGGCGGTGTAGTACGCGCCTGCGATGGTGCCAAGCAGAGAAGAAACGTTGATGAGCGTTCCTTGTCCCTGTTGACGGAAGTAGGGCAGAACAGCTCTTGCTCCGTAGACGGTGCCAAAGAAATTGGTTTCGATAACTTCACGGAAGATTTCGGGTGGCGTCTCTTCAAAACGACCAAAGGCACCTACGCCCGCGTCGTTGACCCAAACGTCGATATGTCCAAAGGCGGCAACTGCTTGCTGGGCGAGGTTTTGCACTGATTGCTCATCCTGAACATCCGTCGGTATGGCTACTGCTTCGCGTCCACTCAGTTGCTTGCATTCGTTCACCACTTCTTGTAGAAGTTGGTCTCGTCGTGCCGCGACAACAACATTTGCCCCTTGACGCGCAAAATCAAGTGCTGTAGCACGACCAATACCACTCGATGCGCCTGTAATGACGACAACACTATCTTGTAACTGTTTTGGCATATCTGTATCCTCTTGTATAGTAATAGTTCAGATTGTAGGAGTTATATTCTCTCCTTACCACGTCACTTTATTTCCAAAAGTTACAGAAATGCCTTGTATCTTATGCTTTTTTCTTCTGTTGTTCTGCTAGCTCTTTGACGCGTTGTACCTGGTCCTTGTGGCAGATAACGGTGGTATTCTCCATTTCAACCACGATTACGTCTTCCATACCGATGGTAAATATTTGTCGTGATGTGTTATTGTAGACAACCATATTCTGGCTCCCTAAGCCAGTGTGATTACCCACCGCGCGAACACCTTGTTCATTTGCGGGGAAGAGTGCGCCATATTGCTCCCAGTTGCCGACATCGTTCCAGGCAAGATCAGCCGGAATGACCACGAGGTTGTGCGTCTTTTCAAGAATACCATAGTCAACAGAGATGCTTTGCAGTGTGGGCCAGAGTTCGTCGAGCATGGCCTGTCCCTGTGGTGTCTCCATCGCGTCAACAATTGTGTCAATTTTGCGCATCATTTCGGGGAGATGCTCGTGGAGTTCTGCTAACACCGCCTCAACCTGCCAGATAAATATACCCGCATTCCATACGTAGTGACCATCACTTACATAGCTTTGTGCTGTCTTCAGATTAGGCTTTTCGACGAAGCGTTCCGCGTTGAAGGCTTGATGCCCATAGCCTTCGTCAACCTCGTCAGCAAAGCAAATGTAGCCGTAGCCTGTTTCGGGTGAGGTCGGTTTGATACCAATTGTGACCAGCCGCCCTTTTTCTGCCAGTTCATTCGCAAGATGGAGTGTTTGAAGGAGAGACTCGACATTGAGGATTACGGCGTCCGCGCTAAATATTGCCATAACTGCTTGTGGGTCTTTTTTGGCGATGGTCGCGGCAGCCCAGGCGATGGCTGGACCAGAGTTACGTCCCATTGGCTCACGCAGAATATGTCGCGTTGGCACGGATGGAAGATGCTCTTGTACAAGGTCCGCCATGCTGCGTCCTGTAACAACCCATGTCTGCTCAGGAGTTGTCAGCGATGCGACACGAGCTAGCGTCTCCTGAATCATACTTTTGCCACTGGGAAGCGGCAGAAACTGCTTAGGAAATGTGGGGGTGCTGAGAGGCCATAGGCGTGTACCACTACCACCCGCTAAAATAACCGTATTCAAATGTTCCATAAATACAAATCTCCTCATAAAATATATTAGTATTGCTCTTATTTGCATTGTATACACAGCTCAAACTCCGTAAGCATGAACCGTGACATGTGGCGATTGTATAGGGGTTTTGCTGTGCTGTCAATCAGGAAGGAGATTTAGTGCTAAGGTAGCCCAACGCTCAGGTGTCATTTTTATTTGGTGTCAGAATGATATACCAACCGTCCATCCAGGATTGTCCGGCGTAGAGCCTGGACCCTGGAAGACCATGAAGAAATTGGCTACGCGTTACTTTTGACAAATGTAATCCTCCTGAGTCAGCAAGGAATACATTCTGGCTATCTCCTCCCGTTAAAACCATCACATGAGTCGGAATTCTCACAACAGAAGGAACACCTTCATTCGCAAGGGTTATTAAATCATCAAGCGAGAGCTTCTGCGTATAATACCCTGTAAATCCAAATCGCGCTGCTGTTTCAGCCAACTCATCGGGTGCTCCTCGTATTAATCCCCATTCGTTCACTGGATTATACACGGAGAGGCGATTTTCAACTTCTAAGACATCCCCACAGTTGAGCGGTCTGCCATGAAGGGTCGCGCCATATGCATCCATGAGAGCGGCCATAGCACAGCCTGAACATGCCGAGTAGCTCCAAATCGACCACTCAGGATTCTCGTTATTGTAATGCGTTTTGTCTGCCTGGGAGAATGCAGTGACTTCACTACTCATTTTCTTGACTGGAAAACTCAACGGTATTGAGGGACCCTGATTTATTTGATCAACCTGGGAAGATGGGAAAAACCTGAGCACCGGAAACGGATTGGAAACAAGTATTCGATTAAAAATACCTACCAGCGAAAATAGAATCAGACATATTCCCAGTACCACCTGAAAATTTATGCGTCCTGAACGACGTTTCTGCCGTCGAACTACTTGACGTGGTGCTGGTAATGGTGGTCTCAGTTCTCGTCGTTGAGTCGCAACGCGCGTACCCTGCCGTATATTTTCTTTCTTATGTGAGTATGGCATACATCCTTCTCCCACGTCGGAAAATTTGGCATTTCATAGGCGAAAGCAATGAATGAGCAACAAAGTGTTAGAGCGATTAATGAGATCGTCCAGAAGTTGCAATTCCTACTATTCCACGATTACAAGAGATCGCACAGTATTTAGACGAAATTTGGCTTATTGTATAATGTAATAATAATACTTGACAACTTGTGAGGATGCTAAGCCGCAACCATTGGAGGGGGAATTGGCTCCTTTCAGGGGTAGGTTTTTTGGAAAGGCTCCAAAATATGATCAAAAAAGCATGCAATAAAGGCAGGAACG
>JAABUQ010013139.1_pt1 | contig 10118 bp, 7 predicted proteins | sample 5560001 | NCBI WGS metagenome assembly JAABUQ01 (sample SAMN10711888, study PRJNA513371) | rock metagenome | isolation source: Antarctica rocks | place: Antarctica: Victoria Land, Finger Mt nord | collected 2015-12-18 | reverse complement strand
TCGGAATATCTAAGTTTTGAGTGATGTTGACCGCCATTCCTTTTTGGAACAAGATTCTGACAATCTCTGTATCCTGAGCTGCTAATGCCTCAGCCAGCTCTTGGACTGTCATATTGCCTGTCATCACCAACTTTTCCGGGCGCTCAGGCTTGTTCTCCGGTTCGCTGCGTCGATTGTGCTCACGGGAGCTAACAGACCTTTTACTCTTAACGGCAGCTGCGGTCGAGGCAGCTGCGGCGGGTAACTTGGCGGCAGATGCCTTTTGTTTTGGAGGACGTGCGATCGAAAGGCTGACCTGCATGGGAGCATCTAGATCCAGTTCGCTATCTTCCAAATCCTCTTCGTCGTCAAGATCGACGATGGGCTTAAGACGCTTAACCTTGGTGCCAGCCTTGGTTGCAAATTCTTGTCCCTCGTCAATAATTTCTTCTTCCTGCCACTTTTTCCCTCCCTTGACCGGACGGGGCAGTGTCGGGCGCTTCAGCAGTAGTTCTTCCGGCCCGTCTAGCAGATCTACACTATCCGGTTCCTCTTCCACCTCCTTTTGTTCTGCCGTAGCAACGGCAGGCTTCGGGCGAATGGCGATTGGAGTTACAGGTTGATTTAAAAGTGCTGTTCTGGGTCGCTGGATTTCTAATACTGGCTGGGTAGGAGTTGCCTGATCCCCCTTTAAGGCAATTGGGGTGCGACGAACCGGTTTTTCAGCCGCCGTTTCCGTTGTTGTCTCCACCGGCTGATTGCGCGTTTGATTTACCTGATCGCGTTTCAGTATAGGCCGCTCAGACTGACGAAGCTGGGGAGTCGCAGCCACAGATGCAACCGGTCTGGCAGGCGGATTAGCCAGTTGCGGTCGTTGTGGGACTTCTTTCGCTTTTGGTGAGATTTCCGATTGCTGATTTTGACTCGGAGTGCTATCGGCGTCGGGCTTAGCCAATGTGGTTTCAGGCTGATTTGTCCGTACCGCTGGTCGAGTTGGTGCCTGAGGCTTCATCGGTGAGGCCGGTGGGGAGTCGGGTCGAGGTGCTTGATGAGAATCTACTGAGGATTGGGGGGATCGCGCGGCTATTTGAGGCTCTGAGGGTTTTGGATTGGCGCGATCTAGAGTCTTGGGTTTACGAATTTCCAAAATCTGCTGTTGGTGGGGGAGACTAGGTCTGGATTGTGCTTTGGTGGTCACTTCTGAGTGAGCCTTCGGGCTAGTGGCGGCTGATTCCTTTGGTGAGTACGCTCGTGCGGCGGCGTGTTTTTCCGCCGCCGCACGAATGCGCTCTGCCTCGGTTTCGCTAATGGTGCTGCTATGGCTTTTCTTCATCTACTCTTCTTCTTTTCTTACCAGTTATAACCGCATGATTGCAACGGATTAATCGCATCAGACTTATTCGGATATGTAATCAAATTAAAAGTAACTATAAGCTCTTATAATAAGCGGACTCAATGTGTCAAAAGTGCGCTGGCTTTCATTCGAGCAACTAGTTGGATTACTGAATCTCAATCTCGACCTAAAACTAATTTATCAAAGCTGAAACAACTGGTGCGCTCGGCTCCTTGCCAGTGCTCCGTCTTAATTGCCGTACTGTTTCAACACACGCCGCACACAACTATTACTAAATCCGAGACCAACAGCTCGCACGTCTATTGATGCGATGCCTCACGCCATATTGTCCACCCAGCTGGGGTGGTATTGCTCCATGAGGCGTTATTTTTGAAGGGAGATGCTCGACTGAACAGGAGACCTGATGATCGAACTCTACTACTGGCCTACCCCCAACGGTCACAAGATTACCATCTTTCTCGAGGAAGCCAACCTTGACTACCGAATTGTGCCCGTCGATATCAGCGCTGGCGACCAGTTCAAGCCTGAGTTCCGAGTGCTCTCCCCCAACAACCGGATGCCAGCGATCGTAGACATGAACCCCGCTGACGGCGGCGAGCCAATCTCGGTCTTTGAGTCGGGAGCGATCCTGCTGTATCTGGCAGAGAAGACGGGGAAGTTCATCCCTGTAGATCTGCGTGGCCGTAAGACAGTGACCGAGTGGTTGTTCTGGCAGGTAGGGGGCCTCGGTCCAATGGCTGGTCAAAATCATCATTTTGTGCAGTACGCCCCAGAGAAGATCCCCTACGCAATGGACCGCTACGTGCGGGAGACAAACCGCCTCTACGGCGTGCTTGACAATCGCCTTCAGAATCACGACTACCTAGCCGGTGATTATTCAATTGCTGAAATGGCCTGCTATCCCTGGATTGTTCCCTACGAGCGGCAACAGCAAAAACTTGAAGACTTTCCCAATCTGAAACGCTGGTTCGAAAATATTCACTCCCGACCGGCTGTGGTTCGTGCCTACGAAAAAGGGCAGCCTTTCATGGAACGCCCAACCGTTACTGAAGAGAGTAGGAAGGTTCTGTTTGGTCAGACAGCAGCAACTAGCCAAAATCTTACAAATCCGCAGTCCTGAGCACAACACGAATCAAACTTTATGATCTAGCTTGGTGCTGAGGACGACCGACGCTAAGCGTCCGTTTTGCTGGCGTGTACGTTTTGCTCTACTCCACAAAGGGCTACCGTTTGAAACTGTGCCGTGGAGAACCATCAATTAGGGTCTGCTAATCCTTTTTAAACGTGGTTCTCTTCACCCGAAGCACAAACATAGTCTGAGCTTCAGTAAACTTAGCCTGAGACTCAGCAAACCTAGCCTGAGCCTGAGTATGCCGTTCAACTCTATAGCGCTTCTCCTCATCATCTATTTCATCAGGTAGCCGCCTACCTTCTGTTTCTAAATTTGTTTCCTGATTAGCTTTCGACTCGCTTAGTTCTAAAGGATGATTTAGGTTTTCAATCCCTAAAGCCTTATGCACTCTTTTCAAACTGAGCTGAAAAATTTCTTCAATTTTATTTTGGTTTACTCCGCTTACTTCTTGAGTCATTGGTAGGCACTACATTTTCAATCCTATAAACATTATATAACTAAAAAAAGCCTTTCGACCCTCTCCGGTAGCAGCTCCGGCGGCATTACGAAAATAGAAATATTTTAGCCAATTACGAAGAAAGCGATAGTTATTATACTACTGACAAAAGCAAAAAATAGAGCATGCTCCAATCGGCGGCTAATAAGTCCTACAACACTTGCAATGGCAATAATAAGAATCCAAACAAGAAGTTGTATTACTTTTTCTGTTCTCCAGTCAATTAGCGGGTCTTCAAGACTTGTTGCCATTATTTGGAGCAATAGTGATTGAGTTTGTATAGTCATATTAAGGAATTTGAGTTTTCAATAACGTAAAAGTTTGCAAGTGTTTCTGCTCGCTCTTGACTGTTTACTTTTACCTAAAACTCAAGAGCGAATCTTTTCAAAAATACATCAGGATTTATGTTTTTTATCCTCGTCACCTAACATTTGGAGTAATTTTCTCGCAACTAGAACACTCACGACTGCTCCACCAACCAATTCCATTGTCCGCACAGCTGTCTTAACCCCATCGCCAGAACTAATGTGGCTGTTAAAGATATCCTCACTCACCCATTCAGCGGTGCTTTTAAAATTATGAATTGGAGTTGGCAATAGCTCTAGATAGGTGCCTTGACGGATCAGGTGACCAAGTTCGCCGGTGATTTGAAAGCGGTTGTATAAGTTAGCCACAGCCTCTCCTAACCCTAGTTTCAGAAGCGTTCCACGGAGGTTAACAGTTCCAGGCTTGAGTTTGTCCCCTAAAGCGATCGCTTTTAGATTATGAGCGATCGCATGTCCTTGCTGATAAGCTACCTGGGCTGTGGGCGGTAGGGAGCTGTCCTTCACAAATGCACAATCACCGCCTGCAAAGACTTCTGGAAAGTCGAGTAGTTGCAATGTGGGAGTGACTTGGAGACGACCCTTGTGATCGCGGTGCTCTTTTGGAATTGGCAGGTCTTTAATCAGCGGATGGGTAGCAGAGCCAGCTGTCCAGATTGTGGTGGACGCTCTTAGCGTCTCGGAGTTGTCATCGCGCTTATACTCAACTGCGTCCGCACCAATGGCAGTGGCTTCTGCCCCCATCAGCATCTCTACTGGCACAGAGCGTTTGTGCAATTCCTTTTCGGCGACTTCTTGCAGATGACTATTAATGTCGCCCTGAAGGATTTCCTTGCCGTGATTGAGCAGCACCACACGGATCTCTTGAGCATTGCCTCCCAAAGCGGCATACCAATTAGGTAGCAGATCGGCTAACGTGGCTGCCATCTCCACCCCGGAAGGGCCACCACCAATGACTGCTACTGTTAGTAGTGTACGGCGTTGTTCTGGATCTTCCGTTTGAACGGCTCGTTGCAAGCAGTCGCGCAAATGGCGGTCGATGGCGATCGCATCCTCTTGCGTCCAAAAAGGCAGGGCATACTCTTTCGCACCCTCAACGCTAAAGAAGCTAGTGACGCTGCCCAAGCCCAAAACTAAGTTGCTGTAGTTGTAGCAGTCTCCCGAAGTTAATTTGACCTCCCGAGTCAGTAGATCAATCGATTGGATCGTATCTTTAACAAAGATAACACCGCTACCCTTGAGGAGTTCCTCAAAACGCGGTACTACCTGATCCGGCTCCATATCCCCACTGAAATACTCATAAAGTAAGGGTTTAAAGCAAAAGCGTTCATTTCGATCAATCAGTATTACAGATCTTGGATAGTGTTGATGGCTCAAGTGCAGGGCTGTACACAGCCCGGTAAAGCCACCGCCTACAATCACAGTTTGATAGATTGGGTTGGTCATAAAAGTGCTGCTTGAAGTTTATAAAGCCAGGTACATCCAACGGCGGAGTCAATCGGAGCGTCCGCGCCAATGCTTAACTATCTTGCATATTTACTCTTCTAAAAGGGGCTACCTAGAAACTCAATTTACTATAACAACGCTTTGTATACAAATCTTAAATTAACTTTACACAAAAAAATCTATCTAAAGATTGAGTTTAACTGAAAAATCCGAATTTCTCTACGACCATCGATTAAGCTCTAAAAAATTTACAGTAACTAAAGACACATATTATCTATATAAATGATAAATGATTGAGCTCTCGCTAGCTTTCATTAGCTCAAGTCAGATAAAAAGGCGGTACTAACTGAAGTATGAGTTCTTGAACCCTCAAGTATTTCAAAGTTATTTAGTCAGATAAAATCATGAAACCGGAGTAAAATCCTGGTACAATCTGAGAAATAAGTTGACATCAAGAGTCGGCATCACAAACTGGTTGAGTATCAGCAATAAGTTCTAAAAAGGCTATTCTTATTAATGTCGAGGTTTGCTGCCGAGTTGATGGCAGTTTTACTGTCCAAGTATGGTAATTAATCAGAAGCAAGCGATGGTATCAGTAACAGAGAGACTAGGACAAATTAACCAAGCAGTTGTTACCGCTGCTCAGATGGGAGACATTGAGGCACGCATCTTTGCTGACGGTATGCCAGTAGCCTCTTTGATGGAAAAAGTAGGGAACTTGATTGCACGGCGGATTCAGGCACTTTATTCAGGCGCTGATTTCCCCAAAATTGGCATAATCGTAGGTCCAGGACACAATGGAGGAGATGCGCTAGTTGTGGCGCGGGAGCTTTACTTTAGGGGTTACGAAATCCGCGTTTACCGCCCTTTGGCAAAATCTAAGGAACTGACTGCTCAGCATGCTCGTTACGTTGAAAGTTTGGGGATTCCATTTTATGAGTCAGTAGATCCATTAAAGGAGTGTGATCTCCTGATTGACGGGTTATTTGGCTACGGGCTGGAGCGATCGCTAGAACATCCAATTGCCGATGCAATTGATCAGATTAATAAATGGTCACAGCCTGTACTCAGTATCGACATACCCTCTGGTCTGCATACCGATACAGGAAAAGTGCTAGGAACTGCCATTCGTGCCCACCACACGTTCTGTATAGGACTTTGGAAATTAGGGCTGTTGCAGGAGCAAGCGTTAGAGTTTGTGGGTACTACCGAACTCGTCGATATTGATCTACCACTAGCTGATGTGCTGGCAGTTATCGGAGATCCGCCCAGGATTCAGCGATTGACCAGAGAATCGGCTTTAGCGAGTCTCCCCCTACCGCGCCCACTTTCTACTTACAAGTATAAGATGGGTTCTATGCTAATGATCTGCGGCTCCCATCGCTATAGTGGGGGGGCAATTTTGACAGCTTTAGGGGCACGAGCCAGTGGTGTGGGCATGCTATATATTGCCGTGCCCGAATCGCTCCAACTCTTATTGTCAGACCACTTGCCAGAATCGCTGATCCTCAGTTGTCCTGAGACTGAAACTGGAGCGATCGCCCAACTGCCAAACGGCACTGATCTGGGCAAATTTGACGCGATCGCCTGCGGTCCTGGCTTAACGATGGATGCCAAACCAGTTGTCGAGCAGGTTCTAGCAAGCGATCGCCCGTTAGTGCTGGATGCTGATGGGTTAAACATCCTAGCTGATGCGGGAACTATCCCAACTCTATCAAAGCGCCAAGCGGCAACAGTTCTGACTCCTCATGCAGGCGAATTCAAGCGTCTTTTTCCTGAACAAGCTGAGCAGATGGAAAATCGGGCAACCGCCGTTAGCTCTGCTGCCAAGAATTCTGGGGCAGTGGTGCTGTTGAAGGGAGCTCGGACGGCGATCGCTAATCCCGAGGGCTATGTCTGGATCAATCCTGAAAGTACCCCAGCCTTAGCGCGAGGCGGTAGCGGAGATGTGCTGACAGGTTTAACCGGCGGTCTTCTTGCCCAAGCAGTTTACAGACAAATTCCAGTAGAGGCTGTCGTTCAAAGTGCTGCTTGGTGGCACTCTCATGCTGGAATTTTAGCAGCCCAAGAGTGCACTGAACTAGGAGTAGATGCCTTCACGCTAACGCAGTTTTTAATTCCAGCTTTGAAAGCCAATCTGCAATCCACTCCCACAGCCCATCATTAGCGATCGTAACCAAGAGCAGCACCCGCCGGGCGGCGACGATCATTAGCACCATAAAGCCACCCAGTTTTAGGGTCCACCGAGATAGACTCAGCTGCACCCCAGGTGAAGAGCGGAGCCACCCTGTATCCCATTTGCCACAAGTTCTGGAAGGTAACAGACTTAAGGGCGTAGGGTTCAGTGCCTACCAGATTGGGCAACCCCTGGTAATGGACACGAGGAGTGTCTACGGCTTGTTGAATGTTCATGGCATAGTCGATCATGTTAGTGATCACTTGTAGAACAGTAGTGGTGATCGTCGAGCCGCCGGGGCTACCCGTCACAATGAAGACTTTGCCGTTTTTAGTAACGATGGTCGGAGTCATAGAACTGAGGGGCCGCTTGCCAGGTTCAATGGTATTAGCGCTCCCCTGCACCAAACCGAAGCTGTTAGGCACTCCAGGCTTGGAGGTAAAGTCGTCCATCTCATTGTTTAAGAAGAAGCCGCTTTTGCCAGCAATCATTCCAGCTCCAAAGTAAGAGTTAATAGTGTAGGTCACCGCTACAGCGTTACCGTAGCGATCTTCGATGGAGTAGTGAGTAGTGTGAGTCCCTTCAGGTGTAGTGATACCGGAGTAGAGCTGGTTTGGGGGAGTTGCACGATTGTCGGGGATCTTAGTCCGAATTTGGGCAGCGTATTCTTTAGATGTTAGTCGTTCAACCGGATTTTTGATAAAATCGGGGTCACCTAAGTAAGTGTTGCGGTCAGCATAAGCGTATAGCATTGCTGAGAGCATCAAGTGAAGGCTCTCAGCAGAGTGGAACCCAAACTTTCCAAGTGGGTAGCCGTCTAAGATATTAAGCATTTCACAAAGAGTGGTACCACCCCCAGGAGGTGGGGCAGAGATTACCTCATAACTCCGGTAGTTGCAGCGCACTGGCTGCGTCTGTGCCACCGTGTAGTCGGCAAAGTCCTTTTTAGTCAGAATGCTACTGTGTTCCGAGCTGGCTTTCACAATCTCATCAGCAATAGACCCCTTGTAGAAGGCATTTGGTCCCAGCTTGGCAATGAGCTTCAGAGCATTCGCCAAGTCTTTCTGTACCAAACGGTCACCTACTTGGTAGGGGGTCGTACCGTTTTTCAAGAAGATTGCGGCGACGTTAGGTTGCTGGGTAAACTTCTTAGTACTGGAGTTAAGGATACCCACATCTCCCGGTTGCAAAACAAAGCCCTGCTCAGCTAGCTCAATAGCGGGAGCCATAACCGAAAAGCGAGTCATGGTTCCGTAGGCTGAAAGCGCCCGGTCGAGACCCAATACTGTTCCAGGAACTCCAACAGCAAGATAGCCCTTGGTACTCAGCCCGGATATCACATTGCCCTGCTTGTCGAGGTACATATTTGGCCCAGCTGCTAATGGTGCCTTCTCTCGGAAATTAATGAAGGTGTCAAAACCATTCGCCCGATGTATGAGCATGAATCCACCCCCGCCGATGTTGCCGCAGCAGGGGTCTACCACAGCCAGTGCATACCCTACAGCAACTGCCGCATCCACAGCGTTACCGCCTGCTTTCAAAATCTGCAACCCAACTTCGGAGGCAAGGTGTTGCTCAGTGACAACTATGCCGTTCTTACCAGGTACAGGCGCAAGGGATGCCGAAAGCGCAGTTTCTTTGCAGCTCTGTTTTTGAGAGGATTTGCACTCAAGCCAGCTCAGTGATTTGTAAAGATAAATCAACGGGTGGAAAACACTACCGGCAAATGCCATGTCTACCCCAAGCACAAGGCCAATGAATGCAGTTCCAACCGCTAAGACTCGCAAGCATCTTCTCATCTGTCTTAACTTCCTTAACCTCGCGTCAGCCCGAATATTAGCACCTAAATTTCTACCTAGGGAAATGGTATAATTATGTGCAAGTGGAGCGTGCAGATTGAGGATAAGTCGGTTCCAGAGATGACCCTATTGTCCTTAAGCGAAGTCAAGACCGCGCGAATTCTATAGAATCTCCCGGTGCGTCTTTCCGGGGGAGTGTCAAAAGCTAAGGATTTTCTATAAATGGCAACATATAGCATTCTTGAATGCCCAGAAATCAGCGTTACTGTCCGAGGCAAGGATTCACCTGCTACCCGTCAGAAGGCTTTGGACAAAATCATAGAACTGATGGATTCTGAGAAATTGCCGACAGAATTACCAGATGGGTTAAGCGCAGAGCAGTTGATTGAACTCAAGGAGCAACCCAACAACACTTCTGACACTGATGAAGCAGAAGAAGATGATATTATAAAGGCTGTACGGGAACTAAACAACCTGGCAAGCCTAAAACTAAAGGTGCAGGAACTCCACCCAGCAGCTGTCAAGGCTAGGAAAGATTTGAGCATCCTGTTTACAGACACTCCAATAGAGCAGGATGTTGACCAACTCAAAGAGTCACTCAAAGGCAACTTCAAAATTCTGAAAGATTTTGCTGTAGCTTCGGTTAACTACAAAGAAGCCAAAATCAAAGCAGAAAATGCTTGTGCTGTACTCGACCAAGCGCTCCAGTTTAATGATCCCCAACCCAAATCAGAATCCTCTACTGACTTACAATGAGAGTGCCAGAAATCCTCCCAACAAAATTTTAACCTTTTTTGTTACTGCGCGCCTTAACGCTGGCGGCAAGAAGCCCTGCCCCTGCGGCAACAGTTCCCAGAATAGAGCTAGGTGCCGGAACAGGTCTAGGGGCTGGAATGTATATGGGGGGGTTCTCTGTTGAAGAGATAGGAATGTCAACTGTGGGAGGTGTGGGAGGTGTGTTTGGAAACCCACCACCGGACCGCTCCGTAATCACGGGTGGTAAAACTTGTACCGGAGGGCCCATTACTACTACTGATCGATTCCAAGGTGGTGTGCTCGATAGTTTATGTGTGCGTAGCGGTGTGTCTGATGATATGACTACGGGCAGAAGTATGAGTGGGAGTAGGAGCAATGGTGTGAGTGTAACTGACGGTGTGTCCGGTGGTATGACTAGGAGCGGCGGGGCAACTGGTGGTGTGAGTGCAACTGACGGTGTGCCCGGTGGTATGACTAGGAACGGCGGTTCCACTGGTGGTGTGAGTGCAACTGACGGTGTGCCCGGTGGTATGACTAGTGCAGTTCGGCAGAAGTAACGCACCAGATTAGACAGACTCTGGGTAGCCTTCAAACTTCCACAAAAATGGTTTAGCCATCGTGCGGTTGTAGTAGGCAATAAAGTCTAAAAGCTTCTGC